>Ga0182030_10000285_pt1 | contig 90067 bp, 83 predicted proteins | sample 812S3MmetaG_FD_121299 | JGI IMG/M metagenome (GOLD analysis project Ga0182030, IMG submission 121299) | Permafrost microbial communities from Stordalen Mire, Sweden - 812S3M metaG (Illumina Assembly) | ecosystem: Environmental > Terrestrial > Soil > Wetlands > Permafrost | place: Sweden... | reverse complement strand
GATCGACGCGATCGGTGTTGATGAGCGACGAGCGCCGCTTCACCCCGTGCACTATATAATCTTTCGACAGGAGAAGTTCGGCGAGCAGAGCGCCGTCTTGACCCGTGACGCCGGTAATCAAGGCAATTTTTTTTGAGGTCATTCGCGACAAGAACCTTTAATTGCTTCGAGATGCGAGCCGATATATCCGCGGTTGCCGCACTGCGAAGGCTATAACAGATAAGCTTTGTGCTGGCCAGATCCGCCGGCCGATGGATATCAAGCCTTGCGGCTTTTATTGGCTATTCAACGCCTGGTTGGTTTGCCGCCTAGGCGGCGCGCCGGGGCTGTCGTTCGCAAGCATTTTCGCGCAAGACGTAAGCGCCTTCAAATCAGACCCATGGCGGAAAGGGAGTCCAGCGCTTCGGCCTGGCCGTCTCCCTGCGCCTCAGCCACCGAAACCGCGGTCATGTTGACGATGCCGCGGGTTGTGACCGCGGGCGTTAGGATATGGGCTGGCTTGGCCGCGCCAATCAGGATGGGGCCGACCGGCAGGGCGTCGGCCATGACCATCGTCATTGTATAGGCAATATTGGCGGAATCGAGGTTGGGCATGACGAGAACATTGGCCTCGCCCTTCAGGCGTGAGGATGGCAGGACGCGGTCGCGGATCGCCTGCGACAAAGCTGTGTCCGCCTGCATCTCTCCGTCGACCTCAAGATCGGGCGCGCGCTCGCGCAGGATCGCCAGCGCTTTCCGCATCTTCACCGACGAAGGCGCGTCGTCCGACCCAAAATTCGAATGCGAGACGAGAGCGATCTTCGGCTCCAGGCCGAACCGGCGGACATGGCGCGCGCACATCAGCGCCAGTTCCGCGATTTCGGGGGCCGTAGGGTCATGCCGGACGTGAGTGTCGGCGAGAAAAAAGGCGCCCTTGTTGGTGATCATCAGGCTCATCGCGGAAAAATCGGTTGCGCCCGGAACCAGCCCGATAATGTCATTGATGTGACGCAGCCTTGACTTGAACCGTCCGTCGAGGCCGCAAAGCATCGCATCCGCATCGCCGCGCTTCACCGCGATCGCCGCAATCACGGTCGAATTGGTCCGCACCAAGGTGCGCGCGGCGTCGGGGGCAATGCCGCGCCGTCCGGCGGCTTCGAGATAGGTCGCGACATAGTCGCGATAACGTGGATCGTCCTGCGGATTGATGAGCTCGAAATCGCGCCCAGGCCGCACGGAAAGGCCAAAACGCGCGAGCCGCGTCTCGATGACTTGGGGGCGGCCGACGAGGATCGGCTTGGCGATTCCTTCCTCAACAATAGTCTGAACCGCGCGGAGCACGCGCTCATCCTCGCCTTCCGCGTAAATGACGCGTTTGGGATTGGCCTTGGCGGCGTGCATCAGAGGCTTCATGATGAAGCCTGAGCGGAACACGAAGCGCGACAGCGTCTCCTCATAGAGGGAAAAATCGGCGATCGGCTTTTTCGCGACGCCGCTTTCCATGGCCGCCTTGGCGACCGCCGGCGCAATGCGCAAGATCAGGCGCGGATCGAAGGGCGAAGGAATGAGGCTGCCCTTGCCATATTGGCGCGCCTCGCCGCCATAGGCCTTGGCGGCGACGTCGGACGGCGGCTCATGCGCCAATTGCGCGATCGCCCGCACCGCGGCGCGCTTCATCGACTCGTTGATGGTGGAGGCGGCGACATCAAGGGCGCCGCGAAAGAGATAAGGAAAGCAAAGGACATTATTCACTTGATTGGGGTAATCCGAACGGCCGGTGCAAATCATGGCGTCGGGCCGCGCCGCCAGCGCCGCCTCCGGCTCGATTTCGGGCGTCGGATTGGCGAGGGCCATGACGAGGGGACGCTCGCCCATCTCCTTCACCATTTCGGGCTTCAGAACCCCGCCGGCCGAAAGGCCGAGAAATATATCCGCGCCGCCTATGACGTCGCCTAGGCTGCGCGCGTTCGTCTCCCTGGCGTAGATCTCCATGCGGGCGTTCATCGAGGCCTTGCGGCCTTTGTAGACGACGCCTTCAATATCTGTGACGAAAATATTCTCGCGCCGCGCGCCTAGATCGACGAGAAAATCGAGACAGGCGAGCGCCGCCGCGCCCGCGCCCGAGGTCACGATCCGCGCCGCGTCAAGGGACTTGCCGGTCAATTCCATCGCATTGAGAATGGCCGCGGCGACGATGATTGCGGTGCCGTGCTGATCATCGTGAAACACCGGGATCGACATGCGCTCGCGCAAGCGGCGCTCGACCTCGAAACATTCCGGCGCCTTGATGTCCTCGAGATTGATCCCGCCGAAGCTCGGCTCGAGGGCGGCGATCATATCGACGAGCTTGTCGATGTCGTTTTCCGCGATCTCGATGTCGAAGACGTCTATCCCCGCGAATTTCTTGAACAGGACCGCCTTGCCTTCCATCACCGGCTTGCCGGCGAGCGGGCCGATATTGCCGAGTCCGAGCACAGCGGTGCCATTGGTCACGACGGCGACGAGATTTTGCCTGATCGTGAGCTCGGCGGCGGCGGCGGGATCGGCTGCGATCGCGAGACAAGCCGCGGCGACGCCTGGCGAATAGGCGAGCGCGAGATCATGCTGCGTCCCGAGCGGCTTCGTCGCCTGGATCTCGAGCTTACCCGGCCGCGGCGAACGATGGTAATGAAGCGCGCTCGAGGCCAAGTCGGACGAGATGGATTCGGTCATGGACCAATTTTCTGTCGGAGCCCCTCGGCACGGAATACGCGGACCTGGCCCCTAAGTCCACCGGGGCAGGGACGCCCGGCCGCGATTCCGCTCAAAGCTTTACAAGGCGGCGACGCCAAAAAGCCCCGGCGCGGCGTCGGGCCGGGTTGGCGCGCGGAAATGACAGATTATAAAGCGATCTCATGAAGCAAGGAGCAAGCATGGCCGGGGACGGCGTAGGCCACGTCAGAATCGTGCGTGAGGCGGCGCGTCTCAGGGCGCAGGTCGCGGATTGGCGGCGCCAGGGCGAAACAATCGCTTTCGTTCCCACCATGGGCGCGCTTCATGTCGGGCATATTTCGCTGGTCGGCGAGGCTAAAACCCACGCCAGCCGGGTCGTGATGTCCATTTTCGTCAATCCGACGCAATTCGCGCCCTCGGAGGATTTCGCCGCCTATCCGCGCGCGTTCGAGGCGGACGCCGCGAAGTTCGAGGCCGCGGGCGGGGATCTTCTCTTCGCCCCCGCCGTCGAGGACATGTATCCGCAGAGCTTCTCCACCCTGATCAATGTCGCCGGGCCTGCCGTCGCCGGCCTCGAGGATCGGTTCAGGCCGACGCATTTTTCGGGCGTGGCGACAATCGTCGCGAAGCTGCTCAATCTATGCCGCGCCGATCTCGCCGTTTTTGGCGAGAAGGACTATCAGCAGCTGAAGGTCGTGACGCAAATGGCGCGCGATCTCGATTTCGAGACGAAGATCCTCGGCGCCCCGACCACTCGCGAAAAAGACGGGCTCGCCCTTTCCTCGCGCAATGCCTATTTGTCGGCCGAGGAGCGGCTGGTCGCGCCCGTTCTTCACGCGTCCCTTGCGCGATGCGCGGCGGACATCAATAAGGGGGCCGCGATTGAAGCCGCTCTCGGCGTTGCGAGAGCGGCGCTCGCCGAAGCCGGTTTCGTCACGGATTATGTCGAGGGCCGCCACGCTGAAACGCTGCGGCCCGTAGCTTCCCGCGCCGATGGCCCGATCCGGCTTCTCGCCGCGGCGAAGCTCGGCAAGACGCGGCTCATCGACAATATAGCGGCGTGACGAGATGATCAGCGACGAACGCATCGTTCTTGTGACGGTCGGCGGATGGGTTCAGGGCATTGGCTATCGCGCCTGGACCCAGAGGCAGGCCGAAGCGCTTGGCGTCAGGGGATGGGTGCGGAATCGCTTGAATGGCGATGTCGAGGCGGTCTTCGCCGGTCGTGCGGAAGCCGTCGAGGCGCTCTGCGCGGCCTGCAGGCGCGGTCCTTCGCTCGCGCGCGTCGAAAGGGTCGACGTCGCTGAGCCGGATTCGGCCGCCTTGGCGGAGCTCGGCGCGCGGGGCTTTCGCCAGATCGCCACGATTTAACCTATGGTAGGGGACAGGCGAGGCGAATCACGCGAGACGCTCCGCGCCCAAGCTCAAGACCTTAGCTTGATGAATCACGGGAAACCGAATGGATGGAGACTGAGGTGACCGACGCCAATCTCTTCGCCGAGGCGATCAGTCCCGCCCATCGCGCCAATCCCTATCCGCTTTACGCCCGGCTGCGCGAGACGCCCGTCGCCCTCCAGGAGAATGGCGCCTATGTCGTTAGCACCTATCAGGAAATTCGCAGCCTTCTGCTTGACCCGAGGCTGAGCTCGCAGGATCTGCCCGAACCGCGTCATCCGAAGACCGGCAATTTGATCAAGGATTGGATCCTCAATCCGATGAAGGCGAGGATCATCGCCCGTCATCGCCCCTTGATCTTCCGCGATCCTCCGGATCACGACCGCCTGCGCCTCCAGGTCATGCATCAGTTCACGCGGGAGCGGATCGAGGCCATGCGCGGTCGCATCCATGCGACCGTCGACGAGCTTATCGACCGAATGGAGGGCCGAGCGATGATCGATCTCGTCGGCGATTTTTCCTATCCCTTGCCGGTCGCCATGATCTGCGAACTTCTTGGCGTTCCCGCTGAGGACGAGGCAAAGTTCGAAGGCTGGTCGAAGACGCTCGCCCGAGGGCTCGATCCCGATCTCCGTCTCGACGAAGCGCAGCTCCTCAAGAACCTCGAGGCCTATCAGGCGATTACGGATTATCTCGGCGTTGTCGTCAAAGCCAAGCGCAAGCGTCCAAAGGACGATCTGCTCTCCGGATTGGCGACGCAGCGAGCTGGCGCGGCCGGACGCATGGGCAAATATGATCTCATCGCGACCGCCGTCCTTCTGCTCGTCGCCGGGCATGAGACCACGGTCAATCTCATCGCCAACGGAATGCTCACGCTTCTGCGTCATCCCAAACATTTGGAGAGATTGCGCAAGGAGCCCAAGCTTGCGCCGCGCTTGATCGACGAGCTTTTGCGTTACGAGCCGCCGGTGCATTTCCGCACGCGCAAAGCGCTCGCCGACATCGACATTGGCGGCGTGCGGATTCCCAAGGGCGCGCCGCTCATGCTGCTGTTCGCGGCCGGCAATCGTGATCCGAAGCGCTTTGTCGATCCGGACCTTTTCGATCCCGAGCGGGCGGACAATCAGCATTTCGGCTTCGGCGGCGGCCTGCATTATTGCCTCGGCGCGCCATTGGCGCGGATCGAGGCCGAGGCGGCCCTCGTCGCGCTCGCTGGCAGGCTCGTCGATCCGAGGCTTGCGGCGGACCCGCCTCCCTATCGTCCAGGCGCCTCCTTGCGCGGGCCGCAGCGCCTCGAGGTTACGCTCGAGGGGGTCGTCCCCAGGCTGAGCCGAGCCGCCGCTGGTGCGGGCGGGCGCCTGGCGTGTTAGGATCAACGGATCTTGGGAGCAGAGTCATGCGTCGGAGCGCGATTTCCTTGGCCGGCCTTATACTCGTTTGCCTCACCCTTGGCGGGTGCGACAAATGCGGCCATCCGATCAGGTTCAACACGCCGAGCCTGCCGAACGCTTGCTATGAGGATCAGCAAGAAAAGTGAGCCGTCCTCGACTGCGTATAAGGGCGAGAGCCAAAGCGCTCCAACGCAACGGCGAAGGATGGCGAAGCCGCAAGCTGGCTTGGCTGATGGAGCGGAAACAGCAGCGCAAGGACCGCGAATCAACGATGAGTTTCAGCTCTTTCGGGGGCAATGAGCTTATCAAGCGCGGCGTTTCGCGCTTCGACTATCGCGACCCCTATCACATTGCGGTTGAACTGAGCTGGAAGGGATTCGCGCTCGCCTTTATCGCGGCGGAATTCAGCATCAATATCATCTTCGCGTTGCTTTATCTCGCGTCTCCGGGCTGCATCGCCAACGCGAGCCCCGGGTCATTCACCGATGCGTTCTTCTTCAGCATAGAGACGCTGGCGACGGTCGGCTATGGCGTAATGGCGCCCGCCACTCTCTATGGCCATGTGATCTCGGCGCTCGAAATCGTCTCCGGCATGGTCTTCACCGCGATTATGACCGGTCTTCTGTTCGTCCGCTTTTCGAAACCTCGGGCGAAAATCCTCTTCGCGGATCAGGTCGTCATCACCACACACAATTGCTCGCCGACCTTGATGGTGCGGATCGCCAACGGGCGCTTGACGCTGCTCACGGACGCCTCGGCCAGGCTCAGCCTGCTTTTATACGAAGAAAGCGCGGAAGGTCACGGTTTCCGTCGCCAGCACGAACTCGCCCTGTCGAACCAGAGCATTCCTTTGTTCCCGCTGACATGGACCTTGATGCATACAATCGACGCCAACAGCCCGCTCAGCGGTTACGACGCCGAATGGTTGGCGCAGCACGATGCGCAGCTGTTCCTGACCATTGAGGCGCGCGACCATGCGCTCAGCGCCTTTGTCCATGACATGCGCATTTACAGCCATGTCAATATGCAGTTCGGAATGCACTATGTAGACGCCATTATGATGGACGATCGGCGGCGCGCCATCGCCGACCTCAGCCTCTTGAGCCTCTTGGAGCCAGATATCTCCAACGACGCGTGAGATTCACTCCGGCGCCTCCTCGATCGGATCATATTGCTTCACGTCGAAGCCGAACATGTCGAACGAGCGCTGCATGTGCGGCGGCAGAGGCGCCGTGACGTCGAGCGTCCCGCCGCTCGGATGCGGCAGGATCAGGCGGCGGGCCAGCAGATGCAGCTTGCGCTCGACGCCCTCCGGAATATTGCGCAGAGGATCGTTGCGGCTCGGATCGCTCTTCGGCTTCAGGCCATACTTTGGATCGCCAATGATCGGATGGCCGATCGCCTCGGCGTGGGCGCGCAATTGATGCGTGCGCCCGGTTACCGGCTTCATCGATAGCCAGGCGAGACGGGGCGCCGCCTTGTCTACAATCGTGTAATAGGTGACAGAATGCCGGGCGTCCTCGTCGCCATGGCTGGCGACGCGCATTTTTTCGAGCTTTTCGCGTCCTTCGGCTCCGCGCCGAGGCGGCCGCGCTGCGCCCATGTCCTCGCCCTTCGCCAAATAGAGCGAGATGCGGCCTTGCGCGGGCTTAGGCACCCCTTCGACCAGAGCCCAATAGATCTTGCGGGCCTGACGCGAGCGGAAGATCGCGCCGAGATCGGCCGCGGTCCGGCGCGTCTTGGCGACGAGCAATACGCCCGAGGTGTCCCGATCGAGACGATGCACGAGCATAGGACGGTCGCCGCGTTCGTTCGGCATCGAGGCGAGCATTCCGTCGATGTGGCGGGTCATCCCCGAACCGCCCTGCACGGCGAGGCCGAAAGGCTTGTCGAGCACCATGAGATCCTTGTCTTCGTAAAGGATTATGTCGCGAAGCGCGCGCAAATCTGCTTGCGAGATCTCGGGCGTTGGCGGCGCCGGCGCGTCGAGCTTCAACGGCGGCACGCGCACACTTTGGCCTTGCGCGAGCCGCGTCGCCGTCTTCACCCGCGCGCCGTCGACGCGCACTTCGCCAGTGCGCACGATCTTATTCAGATGCGACAAGGAGAGCGACGGAATGCGCCGCTTGAACCAGCGGTCGAGGCGCATTCCCTCTTCGTCTTCACTGACCTGAAATGTTTGAACGCTCACCTGTCAGCCCCTAAAGCCAATTAGCGTTTGGCGCAACTCGACTTAAGCCAATTTCGCTCGATGCGAATAGACCATGATGCGGAGGCGGCGGCCTATATGGCCTCGTTTAAGGCGTGGGCCTCACGAGATCGCCTTCGCGCAAAAAGGCGCCCGCGCGCACGACGACTGTGTCGCCTACAGCCAATCCCTCGCGGATCTCCGCATCCTCGCCGTTGAAAAGGCCGACGTTGACCCGCCTCGTCTCGACGCGGTTGTCGCGCACGACCTGTACGATTGCGCCCTGCGGTCCATAAAGAATCGAGGAAAGCGGAACCGCGGCGCCGCAGCTTTCGCCCAAATCGATCGCCGCTGTCGCGAAGGCGCCCGGCTTTACGCCCGGACTGCCGCGCATCTTGATGCGCGCATGGCCGAGCTGCGTAAACGGATCGATCTCGGGAAGAATCAGCCGCACCTCGCCCTCGAGATCGGTCGCGTCCAGCGTCTCAATTCGCGCCTTCTGCCCAGGCTTGACGTTTGCGAGCGAAGCCTGCGGCAGCTCGACCAGAAGCTCCAATTCGCCGTCGCGGATGATGCGAAACATTGGCTCGCCCCGCGCCGAGATCGGCGTGCCGATGGGGAGCTGGCGATAGAGCAGCGTGCCATTCGCATGCGCCGTCAATGTCGCCTTGGCGGGGGAGCCTGGCAGCCAATCGGGCCGAACAAGCTGCGCCAGCGGCTGGCCTACGCTCACCCGCGCGCCGTCTTCGACGAGGACTTGGCCGACCAGTAGACCTTCGACTTCCGGACGCACGAGAATTTCCTCGCGCGCCACGATAATGCCGCTCACGCGCAGCGTGTCGGCGAAACATGCGTTTTTCGCCTTGACGACGCTCACGGACATGCTCGCGGGTTCGGCCGCGCGGGAAGCGCCTTCCCCCCTGGCGGCGAGCGCCAGCATGATCAGGACGAACAGCGTCGTTGGAGGCCTCGCCCGGAGCTTAATTATGCCCAACATATCAAAGATCAAGCCAAAAGTGGGATGTTCGCTTTTTCTGCACTTTACTACGGAATTTGGACGTGGTGTCCCACCTAAAGCGCAAAAAAGTCGCCGCATGTCCTCGATGCCGCGAAGGTCAGGCCGGCGCATTGCAGGATGATCTGCGGCGCGCGCATATCTACGCCTGGTCATCAACAAGAGCCTGCTCGCCGCTGGCGTCTGCGACCCGTTCCTTCAGCAGCGCTTACAGGGCGAGTGAAAACAAATCGATAGTGAATGCGGATCAATAGAACAGAGCGTGTTCTTCGTGCCGTGGCAAGCGAACCCGCCAGTTGGCATCCCGGCGCTGCAGGAATTGGCGCATCCTCGACGCCCGGGGCCGTCGATCGCTTAGGCCGACCGTTGCGAACGCTTTGGCGATCTCCCGCGTTCAGGAACCACACTGCCTGCGATAATTAAGAGATAGCGTCAGGGAGCGCTCCGCGAGCGCCGCCGTTTCCGCAGGCATATTGATCTCCCGGTCCATGGGTCCACGAACCCGAACTGGGCGGCCTTGCGCGAGCAAATCCACGCCCTAAGCGTCAGCGGCTGAATTCGTTATTTCTGCTCCTTGCATTTATTCGATATGTCGAGTATCGTAGACATATTGAAAATAGCAAGCGCGACGGAGGCGGTCATGGGCACGGAAAAACTGCTCAACGTGCTCTTTCTGTGCGCCGGCAATTCGGCCCGATCGATCATGGCCGAAGCGCTCCTAAACCGGCTCGGCGCCGGCAAGTTCAAGGCCTTCAGTGCGGGCTTGCGCCCAAAGAACGAAATCAACCCTTACACGGTCGCGACGCTGCACAAGGCCGGCTACACGGCAGAGGGCTTGCACCCGAAGAGTTGGGACGAATTCTCCGGGTCGGGGGCGCCGCCGCTCGATTTCGTCTTTACCGTCTGCGACGACGCCGCTGCGGAGAAATGTCCGTATTGGCCCGGGCAGCCAATGACGGCGCATTGGGGGCTTCCCGATCCAGCCGCCTTCGAAGGGTCCGAAGCTTTGAAACATCTCGCCTTCGCGGACGCGTTCCGAATGCTCTCAAATCGCATCTCGATTTTCTGCGCGTTGCCTTTGAAAAGCCTCGACAAGCTTTCGTTGCAAAGACGTTTGGACGACATTGGCAAGGCCATACCCGCCAAGGACAGCGCTTGAGTCATTCCGCCCCATGCCGCGCTGGCCTGCGGCTTGACCCGGAGCTTCCAACAGAGAACCAAATGAAACCTTCGCTCTCAGCAACCGCGCCGATCGACCCGATGCAGAATCGGTTCGAGGCTTCCGACGCGGTCAAAATTCTAGCCGCGCTGTCACAACCCTCACGTCTGGAGATCTTCCGCCTTCTGGTGCGATATCTCCCCTACGGTCTCGCCGCGGGCGACGTCGCACGACTCCTCGCAGTCCCTCACAACACGCTTTCGACCCATCTAACGCTGCTCGAACAAGCCGGGCTCGTTTTGTCGCGTCGCGAGGGCCGATCGATCATCTATGCCGCGAATCGCAATCGCGCTCTGCAACTTAGCGCTTTCCTCCTGGAGGATTGCTGCCGCATGACGCAACAAGCTTGCGACGTCTCCGCCTCGACTGGCGCGGCGCTTCCGTTCCCAGCCAAACGCGAGGGATTTATGTCTGATAAGACCTACAACGTTCTGATCCTTTGCACGGGCAATTCGGCGCGCTCGATCATCGCCGAAGCAATTCTAAATCGGGAGGGCGCCGGCCGCATCCGCGCTTTTTCGGCGGGGAGCCAGCCCAAGGGTCGTCCAAATCCGCACGCGCTCAGCCTTTTGAAGGAGCTTGGCTACGATACGGACGGATTTCGCTCGAAGAGCTGGGACGAATTCGCTGCTCAGGGCGCGCCGAAAATGGACTTCATCCTCACCGTCTGCGACGCCGCTGCCGGAGAATCCTGTCCTTTTTGGCCGGGTCATCCGCTTGTCGCCCATTGGGGCATTCCCGACCCGGCGGCGGTCAAAGGAACCGACGCCGAAAAGCGCGCCGCCTTCATGGACGCCTACCGGCGTCTCGGCGCACGGATCAGCGCCTTCGTCAATTTGGACATGGAAACGCTCGATTTATCGACGTTGAAGCGTCGGCTCGCGGACATTGGAGCGATGGAGGGGGCGACGACAATGGCCGTCCAATCAAAAGCCGCGACCGAGCTCAATCCGGCGAGGATGAACTGACGCCGTCTGTCAGTCATCGCCGCCATGCTCGCGTTCGGCGCGCCTGCGGGCTATCGGCCCAATGGAAGCCACGCCCTCATCGCTTTTGAAAGCAAGCTCAATCATGTCCATCTTTGAACGCTATCTGACGATATGGGTCGCGCTGTGCATCCTCGTAGGGGTCGCGCTCGGCCATCTCCTGCCCGGCGTGTTTCATGTGATCGGCGGCGCTGAACTCGCCAAGGTCAATATTCCCGTCGCCGCGCTCATCTGGCTGATGATCATTCCGATGCTGATCCGCATCGACTTCTCGGCGTTGAGGACGGTCGGCTCCTATTGGCGCGGGATCGGCGTGACCCTGTTCATCAATTGGGCGGTCAAGCCGTTCTCCATGGCGCTGCTGGGCTGGCTGTTCATCGGCCATCTCTTTCGGCCTTACCTTCCAGCATCCCAAATCGACTCCTACATCGCTGGGCTGATCATACTCGCGGCTGCGCCGTGCACCGCGATGGTGTTTGTCTGGTCGAACCTCACCAAAGGTGAGCCCCATTTCACGCTCTCACAGGTGGCGCTCAATGACGCCATTATGGTCGCAGCATTTGCTCCGATTGTCGGTCTGTTGCTCGGTCTTTCGGCGATCACTGTCCCATGGGCGACGCTGACGCTCTCCGTCGGCCTCTACATCGTCGTGCCGGTCATCTTTGCGCAACTTCTGCGGCGACGCCTTCTGGCGGCTGACGGACAGCGCGCGCTCGACGCTATGCTCAGGATCTTACAGCCGCTGTCGCTCGTCGCCCTGCTCGCGACGCTGATTCTGCTATTTGGTTTTCAGGGAGAGCAGATCATCGCGCAACCGGCGATCATCGGTCTTCTGGCCGTGCCCATCGTGATCCAGGTCTATTTCAACTCTGGCCTTGCTTATCTTCTTAATCGGACGCTCGGCGAGCAGCATTGCGTGGCCGGGCCTTCGGCGCTGATCGGCGCCAGCAATTTTTTTGAGCTGGCGGTTGCGGCCGCGATCAGCTTGTTTGGTTTCCAGTCGGGGGCCGCCCTCGCCACAGTTGTGGGCGTGCTGATCGAAGTCCCCGTGATGTTGTCCGTCGTCTGGATCGTCAACCATAGCAAAGATTGGTACGAGCGCGGCGCCGCCGTGCGGCTCGTCGCAGGGAAAGAGAAGCCGGCGCTATGACCATCACTATCTATCACAATCCAGATTGCGGGACGTCGCGCAATACGCTCGCCATGATCCGACAAAGCGGCGAAAAGCCAATTGTCATCGAATATCTCAAGACCCCGCCAAGCCGCGCGCGCCTGACCGAGCTTATCCAAGCGACGGGACTTTCAGTGAGGCAACTGCTACGAGAAAAAGATGCGCCCTATGCGGAGCTTGGTCTCTCCGACCAAAAATGGTCCGATGACGGGCTGATAGATTTTATGCTGGCGCATCCAGTCCTAATTAATCGGCCAATTGTTGAAACGCCGCTCGGCGCCCGCCTCTGCCGGCCCTCTGAGAAAGTCCTCGAGATTCTGCCAAACCCCCGCATTGGCCCTTTCGTCAAAGAAGACGGCGAGGTCGTCATAGACCAAGCGGGGCGCCGTGTCGCCTGATCTGACGCATCTCCCAAACGTGCTGCCGGCGGCGTTTGAACGCCCTGATGCCTCTGCGCTGCGGGCGCGTCCGGCAACGCACCAGCCGCGCGTCTTGTTGCTCTATGGGTCGCTTCGCGAAAGGTCGTACAGTCGCTTTCTTACGCTTGAAGCCGCTCGCCTGCTTGAAACGTTCGGCGCAGAAACGCGTATCTTCAACCCGAGCGGCCTGCCTTTGCCGGATGATGCGCCTGTCGATCATCCCAAGGTTCAGGAATTACGTGAACTGTCAGCCTGGTCTGAAGGGCAGGTGTGGTGCAGTCCTGAACGCCACGGCGCAATGACGAGCATCTTGAAGGCGCAAATCGATTGGATACCGCTCTCGATTGGCGCGGTTCGGCCGACCCAGGGCAAAACGCTCGCAGTAATGCAGGTCAGCGGCGGCTCGCAGTCTTTCAACGCCGTCAATCAGATGCGCGTGCTTGGCCGCTGGATGCGGATGATCACAATCCCAAACCAGTCGTCCGTCGCCAAGGCCTATGAGCAATTCGACGACGGCGGCAGGATGAAGCCTTCGCCCTATTACGATCGGGTTGTCGATGTGGTCGAGGAGCTGATGAAGTTCACGCTGCTTACGCGCGACGCTTCTGCCTATCTTACAAATCGATACAGCGAGCGCAAAGAAGATATGAAGAAGTTGGAGGCTCGGGTGGGGCTGAACGCCAAATAATCGGGTCGGCGGCCGCTCTTCGAGTCCAAAGGATTCGGCAGTGCAATTGTCCCAGACTTTGCCGGAGTCGAGCCCGGCAATCCTTTTCAACCGGAGAAATCCCATGATGCTAAGACTTATCGCCCCTGCGCTCGCCGCAAATCTGGCGGCGATAACCGGCGCGAGCGCGCTGGACCAGGACCTCCCAGCCTACCGGACCATGAGCGACGTTTCCGGACAGATCAAGTCGGTTGGGTCCGATACGTTGAACAACGAGATGGCGTTATGGGCCAAGGGTTTTGAGGGTCGGTATCCCGGCGTGAAAATAGAGACCGAGGGCAAAGGCTCGGCTACGGCGCCGCCTGCGCTCCTCGAAGGCGCTTCGCAGTTCGCTCCCATGTCACGGCCGATGACGGCCGATGAGGTCGACGCCTTTGAAAAGAAATATGGCTACAAGCCCGCCCGCTTTCGTGTAGCGGCCGATGCGCTTGCGGTCTATGTCAACAAGGACAATCCCATCCTATGCTTGACGCTGCAACAACTGGATCAGATTTTCTCTTCGACGCGAAAAGGCAGTGGCGGCAGGAGCATCAAAACATGGGGTGATGCTGGCATGACCGGAGAATGGGAGACAAGGCCGATCTCGATTTACGGCCGCAACTCTATTTCAGGAACCTACGAGTTCTTCAAGCAAGCCGTCTTGTACGGCGGTGACTATAAGGAAGATGTGAAGCAGGAGCCGGGTTCGGCGACGGTCGTTCAGAGCGTTGCTAACGACAAATTCGCGATCGGGTATTCTGGCCTTGGCTACAAGACGGACGGCGTTCGCACTGTCCCGTTGGCTGCTTTTTATGGCAAAGAATGCCACGATACGACCGCTGAAGCGACTTATTCTGGCAAATATCCTATTGCCCGGTACTTGTACATTTATTTGAACAAGAAGCCGAACGAGCCTCTCAACCCGCTACGCGCCGAGTTCATTAAATACATTCTCTCCAAGGACGGCCAGACACAAACGGAGAAGGGGGGATATTTCCCGATCTCCAATGAGATCCGCGAGAGCGACCTAGATGCGTTGGGAATTTCGACGCCCGCCAACTAAGCGCAATTTAGGGTCTATTTCTTCAAAGGGAGTTCACGCCTCGAACCCACTGGTCGCCGGAGGGAGCAGCGTGAATGTCCGCTTCATTTCAAAAGCGACGATATCAAGCGGAACCCAATACTTCATCGCGCACCCCTCAATCGAATAGCGAAGCAGCGCCGGCGTGGTTGGTTTGGCCGTAAATTCGACCGTTTAAGATCAACGCCCTCTGAGCAGATTGCAAAATCCCGGAGCGGCCGTTCTGGTTTGTCGACGCAGCTTCTCAGCGCCGCGGCGAGTTGGACCTTTGTTGGGCACAAAATTGCGCCGCAAGAGGACCCCGAATCTCAGTTGGGGCCGGTGCGAAGCGGCGCTGGGGGAATCTATGAGGTATCTCATAGAAGCCCGTCTGAAGCCATCGTCAGCGCCGTCAATCAGCTGCCTGGCCGCGCGGATGAGAAGATGCCGTCGCCGTCGGCCGGGATGGAGCGCAGGGCTCGCGAGCCTTGTTTAAAACCATCGTCCACGATCTGCGCGGCGCCATCGCCCGGGAGTTGAGGAAACTCGCCGCGGATGACCTCGCCGACCAAGCTGCGGCCAGGGCCGGCGAAAGCCCGGAAGGCGCAGCTTAGCAGACCGCCGCCCGCCGCCCGCCGAAAAGTCCACTCCAGACGTTTCCGGCTCGCCATTGCGGGCCCGGTGGCGCTTACCGCCGAGCAAGCGGTCGAAGTCTGCGTTGAGGCAGGCTCTCGCCCCGATCCGTGCACGCGTGCGTCGACCTGTGCGCGTCCGTGTACCTGATTTCAGATCGACCTACTGGCCAGATCCCGACCTGCCGCGGCGCAGGTCAGAAAGGGAGGGGGAAGAACCCGCGAATAAATATCTCGTACCACTGATGGTCCTGTCCGATGGTTTGCGGCGATCTTTCAAGCGCCGCTCAAGCACAGCCAGTCGCCGAGACTGGCGATCTTCGGCTGGTCGGACCCCGACATGGCGGCGCTTTATACGAAGAAGGCTCGGCAAAAGCGGATTGCCGGTGACGCCATGGGCCTCATAGTGCCGAAGAGAAAAGAACGCTAAGTGAATATAAAGTGTCCAACTTTATACGGCGGTTCGCCAAAGTGGGATAATGTAAGCTACAAAACAAAGCAAAATCAAAGGCTTAGATTTGAGCTGGAGGCCTCGCCCGGAATCGAACCGGGGTGCAAGGATTTGCAGTCCTCTGCGTAGCCACTCCGCCACGAGGCCTCCTTCGCGACGAGCCCAAAGCCAGCGCGCTAGGCCCTATAGCAAAGGAAGCCTCGCGCGCGCAAGGAATGCGTGGCGAGAGGCTCCAGCGGCGCCGGGTCCGGCAAAGCTAGGAGAGGGCGGCGCGGCCGAGATTACTGCTTTGCAAAGGCGCGGCAAGCTTGCTATATCGGCCTCCATTCGCTCAAGCACGTGATCCCTGATAGCTCAGCTGGTAGAGCAATCGACTGTTAATCGATCGGTCGCAGGTTCGAGTCCTGCTCAGGGAGCCAATTCGACTGTCGGTCTAGGAGCGCTTATGCTTCGACGGCTTCAAGGCGGCTGCTTGCGTGAAAGCGCCACGCCAGCGTGGGTAAGTCAAAAAAGGCTTCCTTGCCGATTCGAATAGGTTGTGGGCTCTGGCGTCGTCGGTTGAACCCCGTCGCCGGCCGGCGCGCGCGCAATCGGCGCTTGCACTTCTGCGGAATCATTGCCGACCTTGTTTACGGCCGGGCTGATCTCAAAAAACTCCAAGACGTCGTTTTCGGGCGGCCGCAGGAGTTTGAAAGCGCTGTCGGCGCTTGTTTCGTCGGGGTCGAGCCAAAGGTCGAGAGCGTCCGGTTCGAGGGTCGCCGGAAGCCGATCATGGATCGCGGCGCTTGCGCCATTGGCCGCGGTCGTGATGATGCAAGCTGTATCCTGCTCTTCCCCATTCGGTCCGGTCCAAGTTTCCCACAGGCCGGCTAAGCCCAAGGGCGCCCCGTCGCAACGGCGGAAAAGATAGGGGCGGCCGGCTTTCCCCTTTGCCGTGGGATCGCGCCGCCACTCGTAGAATGCGTCGGCGATAAAGAGGCAACGGCGGCGCCGGAACGCCGCCTTAAAGCTCACCTTCGTGAGAAGCGTTTCGCTTCTCGCATTGAAGATGAGCGGGAATTCTTTCGGCTCTTTGACGAAATGCGGCAGAAAGCCCCAGCGAACGAGCATGAAATGCCGCGTGATCCGGCCGTCTGAGTGGCGTTCGGCGCGCACGATTGGCGTGGGCTCGGTCGGAGCTATATTGTAACGCGGCGGAAAGTTAGGATGCTCTACGTAACGAAAAAATGTCCGCATCGCCTCGGGCGGCAAAGTGATGGCGTAACGCCCGCACATGAAGCCATTCCTGCTTTTCTTCAGTGGCGTAAGCCACGCCGCTAAGGCGCCGGAGCAAGTCGCGTGATATGGAAGCGCGAGACGATCCGCCTTAACAGAACCGCTTTTTAATCAAAAGAGAAAACCGATCCAGATCAGCTCGGGGCGCTCTTGTGAGTCGCGAGTCGCACGCGGCATTTTCTCGAACGTATATTGCTCGACATGGCGAGGACAGCCCGATGCAGACCTTTTTCGTTGAAATCAAATGCGCGCTCGGGCGCACCTATGAGGTGGCGAATGCCTTGGCGCAAGCCGAGATCGCGTCTGAAATCTATTCGATCGCGGGACATTACGACATTCTCGCCAAATTCTACGTGGGCAAGGACATCGACATCGGCCATTTCATCGGCGAGAAGGTCCATGTCATTCCCGGCATTGTGGACACTCGCACGATTATCGCCTTCAAGGCCTTCTGAGAAGCTTGTTCTTGGGGGCTCGGCCGCTCGAGCGGCATTTCAGTCGTTCGTTGCGGCGAGAAAGGCGCGAAACTGCGCCAGACACGTCTCGCGTTCGAACATTTGGGCGAGCTTGCGGCCATCCCCCAGCGCCGGATGCTCGCCATGGCTAATAAGATGGCCGATCTCGGCTGCGACGGCCTCGCTGTCGCCGGCGGGAACCAGGATGGCCGCGCCATTCAAGACTTCAAAAAGCTCGGTCCCGAAGTCGGCCGTTGCGAGGACAGGCTTGCCGCTCGCGAGCATGCCGCCGAGCTTCGACGGCAAGACGAGATCGGCCGCGCCTCGGCTCTGGGGCAGCACATGCAAATCGGCCAAGTTGAGAAGCTCGCAAAGCCGAGCCTCGGGTTGAAGCGGAAGAAAATAGACATTCGGCAGGTCGCCGTAATCCTGCATGAGACGTTGTTTTTCCGGTCCATCCCCCGCAATGACGAAATGCAGATGGGGTTTTCCGGCGAGAAGGCGCGCGGCGTCGAGGATGACTTCGAGCGCCTGTTTGGCGCCGACATTGCCGGCGTAAAGGACCACGAAATCCTTGTCGCTCAAGGCCAACTCGCGGCGAAAGCCGTTCGGCTGATCGAGAGGCCTGATCTTGGCCAGATCGACCCAATTGCGCACTATGCCGATTCGGCTGGATTCTACGCCTTTGGCGATGAGCCGCTTTCGCATTTGTCCGGAGATCGTGATCACGCTCGTAAATTGCTTGAGCAACCAGGATTCGGCTTTCATGACCAAGCTCTGCAGGGCTTTTCCCTTCAGGTGGCCGACGGCGAAGGCCGCATCGATTTCGAGATCCTGGACGTGGAGAATGGCGCGGGCGCCAAAAGCTTTGGCGAAAAGCGCGGCTGGCGCAACGAACAAGGTGGGCTCGATGCATAAGACGATGTCTGGGCGATCCTTGACGATGCGCCAGAGCGCCGCCGGCGCCGAGGCCAGGGCGAAGCTGAGCGGAGCAAGGACGCGCCAGACGCCCCGCATTTCGGCGCGCAGCAGAATCGGGCAGCGCAGAATTTTGGCGCCGTCGCGCGTCTCACTCGCGTAACGCAGGGCGTGAAAAGGCGCCGCTGCGCGCCAGCCCGGGTAATGCGGCGGCGTCGTAATGACGCTCACGTCATATCCATGCTCGACGAGATCGGCGCCGATCTCGCCGGTGAAACGGCCAACGCCGATCATCTCCGGAGCATAATTTATTCCGTAGACCAGTATCTTGCGCTTCGATTTGTCATTAGCGACAGGGTGCGACATGGAGATCCGCCAAGCCTCGAGATGAAAATGAGCCGAGACAGGAATTGCACATGTGAATACTGCATTGCGATTACATTCGCTATATGCGCTCCATGTGAAATTCTCCTCCGCGCTGGTTTGGAGAGCGCCGGCTCAACATGCTTTCTGCGTCGTCGCGACGGTTGTAGCGCGCGGAATTGATTGATTGTCTTGAAATTAGGCGCGCCTGGCGACCCCTTCCGGGAACGGGTGAGACTGTCCAGGTTTCGGAGGAGACGTCCTTCGAAGCTTCGGCGGGCAGCCTCCCGCTGCTGAAATCGAGAGGAAGGCCGCGTCGCGCGACCGATATGACGGCAGGACGGCGTGATTTTTCAAAGCCGTTCCGCCGCTCACCCGAAATCGTCGTCGTTGGATCGCCAACGGGTTGGATGGACTGCATCTACTATGGGTGCGTAGTAGTAACTCCGATAGCGCCGCCTGTCGTATACGTCGTAGACGAAGCCGTGGGCGTAACCAAGGTGCGGCCTTGGAGAGCGGCTCGCGCAGTCGCGCTTTCCGTCACTGAGGCCGCCGTCAATCCGGCCGTCGCCGCTATGAGATTTGCGTAGTTCAGCACCTTGGTGGAGTCATACGAGCCGGCATTGGCTATGAAGATGATGTCCTGGTTGCGCATCTCTAATTTTGTAGCGAGGAAATATCCTGCGGGATCGCGGAAGTTGATCCAGAAGATGACTGGGATGAGCTCATCGCTGAACTGCGACAGGTCCGCGCCAAGAAGCGCCGCGACCTCTCTCGGCTCCCTTCGATAAAGGAAGATGGCGGCCGGATCGGCTTGCGTGTCGGTGAGACCGCCGGCCTTCGCGACCGCCTGCGCGAGATTGATTCGCCACGCATTGAAATTGAACTGGCCTTGTCCGAAGGCAATGGGGGCCCCGCCATTTGCGCCGAAAGCCATGAATGTCTGCTGCTCGGTATAGACGTAGATCCGATCCCCCGGCTGGATATAAATATTATTAGACGGGTTCATCACGAGATTTTCGAAAGGCACCGTCGCGCGGCGCTTGTCGCGCTCGAGCACGACCCAGGTTTCGTAGCCATTTCCCTTGATGCCGCCCGCGCGGGTGATTGCGTCGAGAACGCGGTCGCCGGCCCCGGTCGCCGGAACCGCGAATCGAAGCGGCGTGTTCACGTCGCCGACCACGCTGATGAGCGATGTCCTTTGCTGCGACAAGGTCACGACGACTTGCGGCTCAATCGCGCGGTTCTTGATCCTTTCAACAATATCGTTTTGAACCTGAATATTGTTGCGGCCGGCGGTCTTTATGGCTCCGGCGAAGGGGATGGTGATATTCCCGTCATTGTCGACCGGCTGATCCGGAAGCGTCACGAAATTGCCCGGCCGCACGCCCGCCTCGAGCGGGATGTACAAACCTCCGGCCGCCGCCTCGAATATCGTGACGGAAATAATATCGCCTATACCGAACTTGATGTTGGACGCGGGTTTTCGGTCGGTAAACGCGCCAGCCAGACCTTTTGGCTCATAGGCCGCAAGGATGTCGACGGCCTGGGGACTTAGCTTGATCAAGGCATAGGGGAGAATTGACGAGGTTCCGGATTCGATTTCCGTGGACGTTGGTCCGGCGACCGGGAAAAAGGAGCAGCCGCCAAGAGCGAGGAGCGAGGCGCCGAACAAGGAGATCCAGCCCGATCGGAAACTCAACATGAACTCACTCCTCCTATGTCTTCAGATCGAGGAATATCCCGTCATGGCGGATAGAGCCAGAAAAAGTGGCGGATCTTCGTTGGATAAAGGACTAGTATATGGAAACCTGTGGCAAAATTCGCACAGTTTTAGAATGGATCTGATAGCTGAAAGGGAAGCCCATCCATTTGCAGGGGCTCTCCTAAAGCCCTCCCTAAGAATTAGGCCAATGATGCGCCGCCTCGGAAAAGAGGCCAGCATGAAACGGTCTCAGCTAACGCCAATAATCAGTTAAGAATGACCGTTAATCAAACGCGAAACTCTCATAAATCATTTAGATAAGACGAGAGTGTGGCCGAGGCGTCATAGCTCATCTTGCGAGATTCGCAGTTGAATCTAAATTGATCGTGGACAGGAGCGCCGCGCCCTAATAACAACGACGCGCTTCAAAGAAGCCGGAGCTGCGAACGGCTCGACGGCCGTGAGGCGCCCTTGAGAATGTTAATGAGAGATATTAGCGGGTCTTAAGGCGAAGCCGAGGCCGGTTCGGCCCCGCGGCTGCGCAAAAGTTGGAATAGGCAGGCTTCAGCTTTGCATTCAGCGGCGAGCGGTCAAGCCGACCCGACCTTTAGACCCGCGAGGCAAAAATCGACCATTTGATCGACGGTAGGCTCCGGATCTTGCGCGCATTCCACCATGAGTCGCGGGTGGCAGAATCGAATGCAGGCGCTGCGGACGAGAATGGCGGCGAGCCCCGCATCGCCGGGCCGAAATTCTCCTCCCGCCATGCCCTGTCCGATAATTTGCGCCAAAGTCTTGTCCATGGCGTCAAAGTGTTCGCGCATGATTGGCCAATTTTCATCATAGGCGGTTTCGAACAATTCATGGAGCTTGCGATCAGACATGAAGCGCTGAGCGTTCAGCTTTTCGATCGAAACAATAACATTGCGCAACTTCTTGCCGGCAGGACCAGGTAGCCTTGCAATTTCTCCGACCGAATCCTCGATCTCGCGGAGGATACGCCGCCCGACCGCTTCATTGATTTCAGCTTTCGCCGCAAAAAAGCGATAGACATTGGCCGGCGACATCTGCAGTTCGCGCGCTATGTCGGCGACGGTCGTCTTCTGAAAGCCGATCTGGCGGAACAGACGTTCTGCGACCTCGACGATATTGAGGTGCGTATCGACTTCTTTGTGTGCGCTCAAGGTTTTCATTCCAACCGCAGTCCCGAATTGTTAGAAAATGTATATCGGGCTTTAATCGTTTACGCTTCCCCCAAATGGGTTTTCGCGCACTCGTTGAATCGGATTGCGCCTTGCTGCGAAACCGAATGGAGCGACTGCAAGGTCAATCGTTTCAAATTAGCCTTAAGGCACGCCGAAACGCCGCGTTTTCCGCCGTGGCCGCCCATCTGCTTGAACTTAAAGCGGTCTTGCTTTGTCAGACTGAGGCCCGACTGGGGGGCATTTAGTTCAATCCAGCGTCTAAGCCGCCGGATTGAAGCGTCGAGGAACATGTGGTTTATGACATGGCTCCTTGAACGGATTTTGTCAAAATGATAGCCGTTCAGAACTCCTGACAAGAAACTTGTAGCGCTTATGCCCTATGTTTGGAATATTGTAAACATTTCCCAATTATGGGGCGGGCTCGTTAGGGCGATATGGCGCGGTCCGGGACTCGATCCTTTTCTGGCGCCTCGTCTCGCCCTCAGTCCAGTTCCAGGCCGGCGTCTTGGCCAGTTCATAATCGAGGCGGTTCGCGCGCGAATGCGACCGATCCGCTCGTTGGACTATGCTGAATCGCATATTGTCGTTGATCGCTACCCCGGAGGCTGTTTGCTTACCCTTTTAACTGCCGACGACGGAGGCAACGATGCCGTCTCTGGATGAGGTAGATCTAAATAGGCTCCTCCGGCTCGAAACGGATCTTAGCGGCAAGAGCCTTGATGAATTCATCGAGGCAATCCGTCGGCGCTATGATCTGACCAATATCGCCTATCTTTGTCCGTCGTTTCGGGGATGCTCGCTGACAGCGCCATTTCTGGCGGTGACCTATACTGAAGATTGGGTCGCGCATTATAAAGCAGAGGATTACGTCTTCATCGATCCCGCGTTCACCTTAGGGGCGCGCTCGCTTCTGCCGGTTGATTGGGCGCGGCTCCCCCGAGCCAACAAGAAAGTGCAGCGTCTGTTCGGGGAAGCGAAGGAGGCTGGCGTTGGCCAACAGGGCCTAACGATTCCGGTGCGGGGTCCGACAAATGGCCTCTGGGCGCTTTTTGTCGTTACTTCGGATGAAAACGATCAAGCGTGGGCTGGCCGCCGCTACGAGCTTATGAGAGATCTCGTCCATGTCGCAAATTACGTGCATCAGCGCGCGTATGAATTGCATGGAGAAGAGGCGCCCGTCGATCTCAACGCCATCACCAAGCGCGAAATCGAGGCGCTTGAATGGGCCGCCGAAGGAAAAACTATCGAGGATACGGCGATTTTGATGCGCATTTCGGCCGAGACGGTCAAGGCGCATCTCGATTCGGCGCGCTATAAACTGCAGGCGCTTACCCGCGTCCACGCCGTCACCAAAGCTATTCGGGCGGGTTTGATCCGGTAAATTATCCCCGATTAGGGGAATATCTTTTATTAGTGATAAGTTTTATTTTTTGTCATTGATCATACGCCTCACTGAATGTATCAATTTGAGTAGCTAGGTTACCAAGGAGAACTCCTACAGGCGTAAACGGCGCTGGCGAGCCGGAAGTCAAATCAGCATCATAGCACGCGGGCGCAAAGCGATAGTTGCTTGCTGAGTCGTCTATCAACTTTAGATTAACATGATATTTATCTGCGCAACGCACGCATGGCGGGCGATTGAGCGCTGTCACCCGGTCGCCAAGGCAATCGGGAGGGGCGCTTTTGCGGCAGTCAATCCCCGTTTTGGGGAATATCCTTAATCACCAATCAGTATCAGTTTGAGGCACCCACCAAACAACGGGAGCCCCAGATGATAAGCATTGTTTATGGTTATGAGCGTTCGGAGCGGCCGACGCTATTCGATGAGATGTTTCGCCAGCGTAAGAAAGTATTCATAGACGAAAAGAAATGGGATCTCAAGCCAGTCAACGGCGAGTTCGAGATCGACGAGTTCGATCGTGACGACGCCGTCTACGTCTGCAGCCTGCTGCCAGATGGAACTCTTGCTGGCTCCGCTCGATTTTTAAATACAACCACGGAGCATATGGCAAGCAGCGTTTTTCAGCCCATGTTTCCGGGGCTCATGATTCGCTCGCCCACGATTTGGGAAGTGACGCGCTTTGCGGCCCCTGAGGATCGGCGCCTTCAGCCGAATGGCGTTTCTCGTGCGGCCTGCGAACTCCTTCTAGGCATGTGCCTCTTCGGGCTCGAGTATGGCGTCTCACAGCTGACGGCCATATATGAGGCGCCCTTGGCGCGCATCTTTAAGAAATCCGGCCTGCATCATATCGTTCTCGGGCGCCACCGGAGCGAGGCGCATGGCTCTCTCCATTTTGGCCTCTGCGACATTTCGCGGGAGCTTGAAGCGTCGGTCCGCGCGAAAACCGGACTCCTGCCCTACGAGACCGTGCCTATGGCGGCGGAATAATCCTCCTCCTGACACGCGCTGTGGCAGGCTACTGCTGGACTGCGATTGATTTATGAATTGGCGTCGGCGATCGCCGCCGGCAAAAAGCGATAAGCGACTCGTCAAGTCTTCGGAAGGCGAAGCGATTGCCGCTTCGCCGTCAGCGCCGACCCGGCGAGGGAGCGGAGCCGCCACGCATCATTCTACCGACGTCCGACTTGCGCGTGACCTTGAATTGCAGCGCAATGTCGCGGCGCTCCGCAATCGGCTCCATCAACAGGCGGATTAGTCTGATTTACGCCGCCGCCTTGATGGCCTTGCCGGTCTTTTCCACGATCTCGCCAATCTGCGCTTCGCTCACGATCAAGGGGGGCGTCAGCACGAGAGAATCGCCGGCGATGCGCACGAGCAGATCGAAGGCGTGGAACGCGTGATCCATGGCCTCGAAGCCGCGTTTGCCCGGGGCGTCAGGCTTGCCGGCGAGGTCGATCGCGGCGGTTAGCCCGACGTTGCGAATGTCGAGCACGTTGGGCAAGCCTTTCAAGGAATGCACGGCGTCGGCCCAGAAGGGCTCCAGCTTCGCTGCGCGCGCAAACAGATCCTCTTCGACATAGAGGTCCAGCGTCGCAAGGCCGGCGGCGCAAGCGAGAGGATGCCCGGAATAGGTGTAGCCGTGAAACAGCTCGACCGCATGGTCGGGGCCTTTCATGAAGGCGTCGTAGATCGCCTTGCGGACAATGACGCCGCCCATTGGCACGGCGCCCGAGGTCACGCCTTTGGCGAAGGTGATCATGTCGGGAACGACGCCATAGCGCTCCGCCGCGAAAGCGCGGCCGAGGCGTCCGAAACCGCATATGACTTCGTCAAAAATCAGCAATATGCCGTATTTGTCGCAAATCGCGCGCAGGCGCTCCAGATACCCCTTGGGCGGGGGGAGCACGCCTGTCGAGCCGGCCATGGGCTCGACGATCACGGCGGCGATGGTCGAGGCGTCATGCAGGCCGACGATCTTTTCGAGTTCATCAGCGAGATGCGCGCCCCACTCGGGCTCGCCCTTTGTGAAGGCCTGCTCGGCGCGATTGTAGGTTGAAGGCAGATGATCGACGCCGGCGAGAAGATTGCCGAAAACTTTCCGGTTTGCGACCATGCCGCCGACGGCGGTGCCGCCGAAGCCGACGCCGTGATAGCCGCGCTCGCGTCCGATGAGCCGCTGGCGCGCGCCTTCGCCGCGAATGTTATGGTAGGCGAGGGCGATTTTCAGCGCCGTGTCGACCGCCTCCGAGCCTGAATTCGTGAAGAAGACATGGTCGAGATCGGCGGGGGCCAAAGCCGCGACCCGGCTCGCCAGGGCGAACGCCTTTGGGTGCCCGAATTGAAATGGCGGCGCGAAATCGAGTTCCGCCGCTTGCGCTTGGATGGCCGCGACGATCGGCGCGCGGCTGTGTCCCGCATTGGCGCACCACAGGCCCGCCGTCCCGTCGAGAATCGCGCGGCCTTCCGGCGTGAAATAATGCATGTCCTTGGCCGAAGCCACAATGCGCGGGCTCTGCTTGAAGGCGCGATTGGCCGTAAACGGCATCCAATAGGCTTCAAGGTCGTTTGGCCGTAGGGCGTTCGCGGCGGGAACAGACATGCGGGGCTCCGGCATGGGAGGAACACGGCCGAGTTCGATGGGTATCGATAGCTGGAAACTCGGCCGCCTCTCCGGTCGCGCCGACGCCGGCCTATATTCCAGCTTAGACAAATGCATGAGCTGTGCCGCTTCAGCAGCGTTCGGCGCACCAGTCGCAGAATGACTTCGTCCCGATCCGCGCGATCATGAACAGAGTTCCCGCGAAGAAAGCAGGGTTGGCGTCTTCAAGACCGGGTATTTTCCGCAGGGCCGCAGCTTGGTCCAGGGAGAGGTCCGGCAAAAATCCGCCGATCGGGGGCGCGCGCGACTGGTCCGCCTCCATTTCCGGAAAGGATGCTCTGCCGCATAAGAATTTCAAGAAATAATCAGCGAGGGGCGCGAAAAAGTCGCGCTCATATCTGATCCGCAGCACGAAAAGTCGCGGATCGGACGGCGTCGTCATGCCGCCGGCGTCGCTTTTTGTCGCATTGTCGATCGCGGCGAGGAGCCGCCATTGCCAAGTCGCCTCGAATTCGCCGCCGGCGATCTTTTGGTCGGACAGAAGCCATCGCCTTTTTGCGCCCGAGTCGTCGGCGCCCGTTGGGAGCGGCGCGGAATCGGCGATCGGGGTCTTGATCAAAATTTCGAGAGCGCGGGAGATCTGCAGTTTCTCGAGATCGCCCCAGCGTTCGATGTTGGCCCAATGGCCGATCGGCAGGCCATATTCCTCCTGAAGGAGATCGCTGAACGCGGTCAAGCCGGCTTCCAAATTCGCCTGAGGATAGGACACGGAAATCTGAAGCCTCGCCGGAGAAAAAACTTTTTTCCTCCAATCCGGCTTTACATTCAAGCTGTGGCCCATTCAAAGAGCTTCGCGTCGGGGGAAAAGTGGATGATAACCGCGCTGGTAGTCCTCGCCGCGTTCGCGGCCGGCTTCATCAATGCCGTGGCGGGAGGCGGATCGTTTCTCACCTTCCCGGCGCTGATCGCCGCCGGACTTCCGCCGATCGATTCCAACGCCTCGAGCACGGTCGCGCTTTTCCCCGGCCAGATCGCGACCGCCTTCATCGCGCGCGACGGCATAGCGATGGCTTCGAAAGATAAGCGCATCAATGTACCGGCGCTTGCACTGATCAGCCTTGCCGGCGGGCTTATCGGCGGCCTTCTTCTTCTCGTGACGCCGCAAAGCCTGTTCAGCCGCATCGTACCCTGGCTGATCCTGTTCGCGACGGCGGTCTTCGCGGGCGGCAATTTTTGGCGCGCCGACGAAGGAAGCTTCCGCCTGAACCGCGCCGGCATTTTCATCGCGCAAGGCGTGGTCGCCGTCTATGGCGGTTATTTCGGCGGCGGCATCGGCATTCTCATGCTTGCGGCGCTCACGCTCTATGGCCTGCGCGACATTTGGCTGATGAACAGCTTGAAGATTCTCTTGGCCGTTCTCATGAATGCGGCCGCAGTCGTCACATTTATCGTCGCCGGCCTCGTCCATTGGCATTTGACCCTTATTGTGGGGGTCGCGGCCATTGCCGGAGGTTACGTTGGGCTCTTTGCGGCGCGGCGCATGCCGGCCTCGATTGTCAAAGGCTTTGTCGTTGTGGTCGGCGTGACCCTTTCGATCTTTTTCTTCTTGAAACCTGCGTGAGCGGATCGCGTTAGCTCCGCGATGCGCGATGAAGCCGGCGGGAAATGGTTGCCATCATGCGACAGGTTTATTTTGAGGGCCATGGCGGACCCGACGTCATCCGAATAGGCGAAGCCGATGCGCCGGAAGCCGGACCCGGCAAGGTTTTGATCGAGGTCGCCGCCGCCGGCGTCAATCGCCCGGATTGCCTGCAGCGCGTCGGCGCCTATCCGCCGCCGAAGGGCGAGACCGATATTCCGGGCCTTGAGGTCTCCGGACGCGTGGTTGCGCTGGGCGAAGGCGTGAACTGGCCGAAGGAAGGCGATGAGGTCTGCGCCCTTCTTGGCTCCGGCGGCTACGCCGACTATGCGCTGGCCGACGCGGCGCTTTGCCTCCCTGTTCCAAAGCCTTTGAGCGTCATTGAAGCGGCGGGACTGCCGGAAACCTTTTTCACGGTTTTCGACAATGTTTTTACGCGCGGGCGGCTCGCATCTGGCGAGACATTCCTCGTTCATGGCGGCTCCAGCGGGATCGGCTCGACCGCGATCCAGCTCGCAAAGCAATTTGGAGCCAAAGTCATCGCGACGGCCAGCTCGGCCGAGAAATGCGCCTTCTGCCGCGCCCTCGGGGCCGATTTCGCCATCGACTACAAGCGGCAGGACTTCGTCGAGGAGGTCAAAACTATTGTGGGCAAGCGCGGCGTCGACGTCGTGCTGGACATGGTCGGCGGGACTTATCTGCAAAAAAACATTTCGATCTTGGCGACCGAAGGACGATTGGTTCAGATCGGGTTTCTGCAGTCAGGCATGATCGAGAATTTCGACTTTCGCCCGGTCATGCTGCGCCGTCTGACGCTGACCGGGTCGACATTGCGGGCGCGAACCGTACAGCAAAAGGCCGAAATCGCGGGGGCCTTGCGCGAAAAAGTCTGGCCGCTGCTCGACGCGGGCGCCGTCAAGCCGATCATCTGCGCGCGTTTGCCGCTGGAAGAGGCGGGCAAGGCGCATGAGCTCATGGAATCATCCACGCACATGGGGAAGATCCTGCTCCTCACGGGCAAATAGCCGCAACCATGGTATCCACTTCGCTCAAGTTTATTGCCATACCGATCAGGGCTCTGCGCTGGCGCCTAAATTGAAGGTGTCAACCGCGACGGAGAGCGGTAGGAATAGAAACGTGCATCCTAAATTTGATTGTTCAATTATGTTTACCGTGGTGCCACGCGGGAGCGCGCTAAATGAGACGCTTGGCAACATCCTCATCGGAACGGGGTAAACGACGTGGAACAAATTCAGACCAAGCTTGATTTTAAGACCGGCCCCCGCAGGCGTCGCTATGGCTTCATAGTTATTGAGTACGTTTTTTAGATCTTCGATGTTATGCTTATTTATCTCCGCGTGCTGATTTTCATCCGTTTTTCCTCTCCACGAATCGAATAGCCACTGAGCTTCTTTCATGCGATCATATTGCTCGACGATCTTTTTGATAGATGCGTCATGCACTTGAAATTTGGCTATGAGATCGCGGGTCGTTTTGTAATCCCGAAATACTGCATCTATGTTGTATTGGTCTTCTACAGGGCCGTATCCCATTGCGATCGTCGCCATAAACGTCAATGCAGAGGCGACAACCTTGCCCGACCCGCCTAACCGAGGAAGCCAACGCCATGTGAGTTCGGCTAGAATGATGCCGAGAACCAGCAACAAAAAAAGTTTGAAGAGCCAGTTCGTTGGCCAGACGCCTAGACAGATGGCAAGAGCGACAGCCAAAAGAAAATCGACGGGAAAGCCGCCCAATATTCGCGGAGAGCAGCCCATAAGGGCATTCCATTCCCTCGCCATCCGATCTGTAAAGTTCGTGATGGTGATCTTGTGCATGGGCTAACCCTTCGGCTGGGATAGTTATCCCAGATGAGACAGTTGGGGGAGATGAGTTTGCCGCCGGGCTAGCGGACGTGGAGTAGAGCGCGATGGACGTAATCATCTACCACAATCCCAATTGCGGCACGTCGCGCAATACGCTCGGCCTCATCCGCAACGCCGGCGTCGAGCCGCATGTCATCGAATATCTGAAAACCCCGCCGACGCGGCTATTGCTGCGCCAGCTCGCCGCCCGCACCGGCGCGCCGCTGCGCGCCCTGCTGCGCGAGAAAGAGCCGATCTTTCACGAACTCGGCCTCGACGACCCGAACCTGACTGACGACGCTTTGCTCGACGCCATAGAGGTGCATCCCATTCTCCTCAATCGGCCGATCGTGGTCACGCCCAAGGGCGTGCGGCTTTGTCGTCCTTCGGAGCGCGTCATCGAACTTCTGCCGCCGCAGCAAGGCGAGTTCTTCAAGGAAGACGGCGAGCGCGTCGTTGATGAACATGGCCGTCAAGTCGCTTCTGCTTGAGAGCGGCCTCTGCCCGAATTCGCGACAGACTGAAGGAAAGCGCGCCATGTCCAATCTCGGCCGCTATCGGACCCTTTGTGAAACTGCGATTGCTATTTCATGAGGTCGGGCGGGGCGAAAGGCCTCTGAGAGCCTGGATATCGCTTTTGCGACTCGGCTCTTGGCGTTTCTATACCGTCGGCTAATTAAGATGCTTGATTGAAGACGTGCGCGCTTGGCCGCCGGATTCTTCATAGCGGCCGACCGCGCCCTCGAACTCCTTATGAAAGCGCCTCCCATGCGCTATGTCGACAGCATCCTCGAACCAGGCGAAAAAGTGCGCTACCGCGCAAGCGTTAGCTGGACAATTTACATCCCGTCGATCCTGCTCGCCGCTTGCGCATTGGCGGTCCTGATCGTCGGCGCGAACCATCGCGAAACTGAGGATTTCTTTTGGTTCGTCGCAATCGCCTTCGCCATAGCGGCCACAGGCGCTTTTGTTCCCGCCTGGTTTCGTCGCTGGACGACCGAAATAGCCGTCACTGATCGCCGCATCATCTTGAAGCAGGGCTTTATACGTCGCGCCACCGTCGAGATGAATATGCAGAAAGTTGAAAGCGTCGACGTTGATCAGACGCTGATCGGCCGCCTGTTCAACTACGGCAACGTCACGATTCGGGGCGTCGGGAGCAGTTTCGAAACTCTCCGCATGATCGATGCGCCGCTGAAGTTGCGGACAACGGTCACCGCCGGCTGACGGGTTGGGATTTTGGCGGCGGCGCGGCCTTATGAACCGCCCTGACCCACCGGAGGGATGAAAATGACCGAGAAGATTGCCCAAAGCCCCGCCTCGCCAAGGCGCGAGGATTATTCCATCGTCGAGGGCTCGCTCGGCCCGCGCCGCGATTTCAGGATCACCGTCGGGCTGCGCGAGGGTTGGGACGCGGAGGGGCGGGTCTATGACGTATCGGAGGCGGTGCGCACGGCGAAAGCCTGGATGACTCGCAGGGTTGCGGCGCGCCTGCCCGCCTTGTCCGGCATGTTCACCCGCGCCGAGGTCACCTATGCTTGGCCCCGCCCGGACGGATCGGTCGGCTCGGAGCGCGAGCCTGTGGCGGTCTTCACCGGCGAGGCGGTGCACGCCTATCTCGGGAGCCTGCCCGACAAGGACATTGAGGCGATGTTGAATGAACTGGCGGTCGAACTTGGCGCCGCCTTGGGGCAGGAGCGCCTCTATGTCGCCTTCTGCGACCGAACCTGGATTCTCGACGCTGGCGAACGTGAAGCGTAGCGGGCGGAAGCGTCTTCGCCTTGGGCTCGAACTCATATCCGGCGAGGTGGAGATTGACGCTCTGTTGATGCCCAGAGGGGTTAACCACCGTCGATCTCCGAAGCCTTGGCCTCACTTGCCGGCAATGCGGGCAACAGCGATGTCAGAAGGAATCTCCGGCGGTGCATGAGTTTCGCCTCGTCTTTGCATGCAGCCCTCACGCGCGCGCCATCCGAGGCGCCGCTCGTGATTGCGAACGGCTCCCCGTGGAGGCTGAATGATGCTGGTTTTGTCTTCATCGAGAGGCGCCTCTGGCAAGCAGATTCGTCGGTGCGGCCGCTACATAGGGCGTCAACGAGCTGCGCGAGGGCGGCATAAAGCGAAGGTCGCCTTTAGGTTCCACTCATCGCCCCCGCTCTTGACGCGCCGGCAAAACGCGTCTAACCAATCTCGTTCTTGGCGCGTCTTCGGGCGCGCCAAGCTTTTGCGATGGGCTTTGTCCCATCCTAAGACGCACCCGCGGCGCTTCCTTCATCAAGCAGATTTCTGTTGAAGCGATGAGCCTGTCGGCTTGGCCTTGTTTCAAGGCCTCGCAGAGGAGGGCGCGTTCCTCCCCCCTTGCCGGTGGAGGACGCCGTTTTGAGCGCTGCGCTTCCAGCGTTTGAGTCCGCGCGTCCTCTCGCCAGCGTATTTATCAAGAGGACACGCGATGACGAAACGCGCTGAAGCCAAGTATAAGATCGACCGCCGGATGGGCCAGAATATCTGGGGCCGTCCGAAGAGCCCAGTGAACCGGCGCGAATATGGGCCGGGCCAGCATGGCCAGCGCCGCAAGGGCAAGCTTTCCGATTTCGGCACCCAGCTTAAGGCAAAGCAGAAGCTCAAAGGCTATTACGGCAATATTTCGGAAAAGCAGTTCCGCAAATATTACGCCGAAGCAATCCGGATGAAGGGCGATTCCGGCGACAATCTGATCGGCCTTTTGGAGCGCCGTCTCGACGCCGTCATCTATCGGGCCAAATTCGTTCCCACCGTTTTCGCGGCGCGGCAATTCGTCAGCCATGGCCATGTCAAGGTTAATGGGAGGCGGGTCAATATCGCCTCCTATCAAGTGAAAGTCGGCGATACGATCGAGCTCAAGGAGTCCTCGCGCCAGATCATTCTCGTTCTCGAAGCGAAACAACTCGCCGAGCGCGACGTGCCGGACTATTACGACGTCGATCATAATAAGATGAGCGCGAAGCTCACCCGGATACCGCTTCCGGCGGAAGTGCCTTATCCTGTGGTCATGGAGCCCAATCTCGTCATCGAGTTCTATTCGCGCTGATCCGATCGACGCCGGAGGCCGAGTCGGCGACCAACGCGAACGGCGGATTGTTTCAATCCGCCGGACTCGAAGCTCAGGGTGAATCGTTCGGCGATTTCGGTTGTCCGAATCGGGATACGAAATTCTTGACTTGTTGAGCCAATCGCGCGGCTTGACCTACGCGATCTGCCGCCTGCGCAGGGGCGTTTTTGACCGCGCTCGTCACCGCGCCAGCCTGTTTCTGGGCGGCGGTCAGAAGGTCCTCGAGCGAGAACTTTATTTCGATCTTCTTGGTGACCTTCACCTCTACATATTCATAGTCGTCGTCCGTCGCATTGGCCATCGACGTGCTCCTTCATGAGATCGCCACGGTTGGCGCGGAGATCGTATTTATCCCAACCTGCGACAAGGTGAGATTCAGAAATTCATAGGGCGCGACGACATTGTGCAGCTCTATTTTGCCGATCGACGTGCTAGCGCTGATATTATGGATTACCAGCTGATCGATATGGGCTTCCGCGCTTGGCTTGACCTTGAGCAACAGGTCAAGGCAGCCGAGATCAATATGGAACGCCTTGGGCTTTGGAGTCGCGGCCACGTCCACGCCCTGGCTCGCAATATCCGCGACCGATGCGCTGGGGAGCGCCAGATTGGATAGAGCCAATTGCCCGAGCGGAAAGGCGTCGCCATGGATCTTCCCGATCGTGAGCGCATCGATGCTTGCGGCTGGCGCGCCGAATCCGCCGATGTTCAAGGCTCCGATCCCGAGCCCGGCGATCGAGAACCCTGGCGTGGGCAGTTTGAGATTGCGGGCCTGGATCTGCTCGGCGACCAAGGCCCCGAGCTGCAGATTTGCGATCGGATTGGCGGTCGCCGCGACGTTTGCGACATTCAGGCTGGCGATGTCGATCTTGAATTTCTCGAGCCCCGGCAGCTTGATGTCGCCGAAGGCTACGGTAAAATTCTGGATGCCAATATCCACCACGCCGTTGTCGTCGAATGCGGCGCCGGGCACATCGATATGCAGGCGCCACTCCAGGCTCATGGCGTAATTGATCGTCACGCGGAAATTGCGAAGGATGCCGCCGTCGCACGCGGCGTTGAGCTCGAAATCAGTCACGACCAGCTGGCCGATCTGGATCGGGCCGATTCCTATATCGCCGACGCTGATCGCATTGACGCCAAATTGCTGGATGTCCGCTTCCGCGATTGTCGCTAGCATCTCTCGCCCTTCTGCTTAAATGCGCTTTCCGCGGCCGCCCCCCGGTCGCGGCTCTGGAACCCCCTCTGCGCGCGTTGCAGCCAATCAATCGCCGGACGGCTTCTCCCGCGCCTGCGGGGCGAGCAGCGTCGGATGGATCCGATTGACCGCGCCGACGACCTCCTTGAGCTGGCTCGCGAGCTCGCTCAATCTCTGCAGATGGCCCGCGAGATCCGGGTGGGCCGCGGCCTCGCCCGCTTCGATCGGCCGACTGTTGATTTGCGTAAGCGGCGTGAGGATGTCATCGAGCGTCAGATTGATCTCGTATTTTTTAACCGGAACAAGGGTGACTTCGAGCGTTTCATTCGCGGCCATCGACGCCTCCTTCACGAGACGGTAAATTCGGGAATCTCGATCGTGGTGATCCCGATTTGAGAAAGGGTCAGATTGAGCGCGTCATAGGGCAGGACGACATTATGCAGAACAACCTGACCCACGGTCGCGCTCGCATTTGCGCCGGTGATCTCGAGATGGTCGATGTGCGACAGCGCCGATGGAGTGATCGTGATCGAGAGGCGCAAAATGCCGGCGTCGAAACCGACCGACCGTGACGGCAGATTGGCTGGTATGTCGAGCGGCGCCGAGCTGCTCAGTTGAGGAATCTGAGCGGCCGGCAATTGCAGGCCGTTCAATGTGAACGCCGGGATTTTCACAGGGTCGCCATGCACGTGGCCGATCGTGGCCGTGTCGATCTTCGCGGCCGGGACGCTGATTGTCTCCCCCTGCACCGAGTTGATCGTCAGGCCGGCGATCGTAAAGCCGGCCGAGGGCAGGGCTGTGTCTTGCGCTTGAATCTGGTCGGCGGTCGTGTTCTGGAGCTGAAGGCTCAAGGGGTTCGCCGAAACCGATAGGTTCTGAGCGGCCAATGACGGAATATTGATATGAACGTTGTTCAGCCCTGGGATCACGATATTGCCGACAGGCATCGAGAAGCTGAAAGAGCCGAGATTATAGGTGTCGCCGACATTGATGTCAGGGATCCCATCCGGCATGCCGACGTGAACGTGCCATTCTACCGAGATCTGCAACGTGACCGTGACGCTGACGTTTTGCAGCACGCCCTGCGCCGCCGACAGCGAGAAATCAGTATTGTTCAACACAAGGTCGCCGACTGTTATCGGACCGATTGAGACCTCGCCAACCGATATGGTGGTGAGGCCCGCCTGCTGAATGTCGAGCTTTGGGACTTTGACTTGCACAGACGCCTCCCCCGGCCTCAGCAGCCACGCATGTCCGCTGCAGCGCAGGCCACGACGATCGCAAGGGATGCTCGCCCCCTATCGATCGCTTCCCCATTCCGCGCCGATAGGTAAGGCTAGTCTTCGCGCCCTAATGCGTCAATGCGCACATCATGAGCGCCGCGCATGCGCGGCGAGGCATGGAGCAGGTTGCGTTGCAACAACGGCGAGTTTGGACGGGGGCGGCCTATTGCGCCGCTTCGGCGTCGGAGGTGAGCTCGAGCCATTCTTCTTCGGCCGCGATGAGCGCCTTTTCCAGATCGCCGCGCTGCGCCGAAAGCTGCGCGGCTTTCGCCGGATCCTTGGCGAAGACGGCGGGATTGGCGAGCGCCTTGTCTATGCGCGCCATGAGATCCTGGAACTTGCGCATTTTTTCCTCGATCGCCCAGATGCGCTTCTTCAGCGGCGCTGCGTCTTTCCGGCTGGGCGCGTCGCGGCGCTGCGGCTCGGCGCGCTGGGCTTCGGCGCGGTCTTTTTTCGCTTGCTTGCCATTTCCGGCGCCGGCGCGGTCGAGGACATATCTCTTATAGTCGTCCATGTCGCCGTCGAACGCCTTGACCGTGCCGCCGTCAACGAGCCAGAGCCGATCGGCGCAGGCGTCGAGAAGATGCCGGTCATGCGAGACCAGGATGATCGCGCCTTCATACTCATTGATCGCCTCGATCAGGGCGGCGCGGCTGTCGATGTCGAGATGGTTCGTCGGCTCGTCGAGAATGAGGAGATGCGGCCCGTGGAAGGTCGCGAGCCCCATGAGGAGCCGGGCCTTTTCGCCGCCAGAAAGTTGCGCGACCTTGGTGTCGGCTTTCACGTTCGGGAAGCCGAATTGGGCGCATTTGCCCCTGATCTTCGCCTCCGTCGAATCGCGCATGAGTTCGGCGACGCATTGAAACGGCGTCGCCGTTTCGTCGAGATCGTCGACCTGATGCTGGGCGAAAAATCCGACCTGAAGTTTGGAGGAGCGTCTGACCGCGCCGCCTTGGGCTTCGAGCCGCCCGGCGACGAGCTTCGCGAAGGTCGATTTGCCATTGCCGTTCGAGCCGAGGAGGCCGATCCGGTCATCATCCGAGATATTGAGGGAAAGCCGCCTCAAGACCGGCTCCGCGCCATAGCCGACGCTGGCGTCCTCCATGGCGACGATTGGCGGGCTCAGGGGCTTCTGCGGCGAAGGGAGATGGAAGGGCAGGATATGGCCGTCGACGATCGCCGAGACGGGCTCCATCTTGGCGAGCATTTTCAGCCTCGACTGGGCTTGCGCCGCCTTGGTCGCCTTGGCGCGGAACCGATCGACGAAAGATTGCAAATGCTTGCGCTGGTCGTCCTGCTTCTTCTTGTGCTTGAGCAGGATCGCCTGCTGCTCGCGCCGCTGCCGCTCGAAGCTTGAATAATTGCCGCGCCAGAGAGTAAGCTTCGCCTGGTCGAGATGCAGGATGTGATCGGACACGGCGTCAAGCAGGTCGCGGTCATGGCTGATGACGAGAATCGTCGCCGGATAGCGCTGCAGATAATCGATGAGCCAGAGCGTCCCTTCGAGATCGAGGTAATTGGTCGGCTCGTCGAGCAGGAGAAGATCGGGGTTCGAGAACAAGACCGCGGCGAGGGCGACGCGCATCCGCCAGCCGCCCGAGTATTCGCTGAGAGACCGATTTTGCGCCGCCTCATCGAAGCCGAGGCCAGAGAGAATGCTTGCGGCGCGCGAGGGCGCCGAATGCGCGTCAATATCGGCGAGGCGCATATGAATGTCGGCGATGCGCGCGGGGTCGGTCGCGGTCTCGGCTTCCTCCATGAGACGGGCGCGCTCGAGATCGGCGGCGAGAACGAAATCGATCAAGGTTCCGGGGCCGCCTGGCGCCTCCTGCTCGACGCGGCCGAGGCGCATCTGGCGCGGATAGGAGATCGCGCCGGACTCGGGCGCGAGCTCGCCAGAAATCATGCGGAAAAGCGTCGTCTTCCCTGCGCCGTTGCGCCCGACAAAGCCGACCCGCGCATGGTCGGGAAGCGCCGCAGTCGCTTTGTCGAAGAGAACCCGAGGTCCTAATCGGAGCGTTATGTCGTTAATATGGAGCATGCGGGGCTTGTCGCCCGCCTCGCGTTGCATTGCAAGAGAAAGTGAATTTCGCCCAAAGTATTTTCGCTGTCGATCGATCCGTGCCGCGAATAGATCCATAGTGCGGGGTCGGCGCCGATTGGATGCGTTTCGCGAAGTAGAATCTAGTCTATATTTTCGCGGAGACGTTCGATTTATCCCGATCGCCTCGGTAGGAAAGCAATTTCACGCCGTTTGGAGCAGTTCCAACATAGGACGCTTGAGCGAAGGCGAGGAATGGCTTAAGCGTTTCCGCGCGCAGGAAATCGCTTTAGATAGGGCCTTGTAGCGGCGATCCTATTCGCCTCGCTGGAAACTCGGGTCGGAATGGGGCGAACCTGCCAAATTCTTGATTTGCGTAAATGAGTCTGCTGCTCGTTGCGGGCGCTCTTGCGACCAAGCGCCGCCCGGCGAAAGAAGCAAGCCGCCCCTTGCCGGGGAGCGCGACAGCGGTTAGAATAATTCTAAGTCGGAGTTCCGTTGGTTAAGTCAGATGGAGCTTCGGCTTCGACGCGCAGTTTTTTCTTCGTTGAAGGGAGTGTGAATATGGCAGCGCTAGGTGGCAGCAAAACCGAAGACAATCTGAAGGCGGCCTTCGCCGGCGAATCGCAGGCGAATCGGCGGTATCTTTATTTCGCACAAAAAGCCGACGTCGAAGGCTATAATGACGTGGCCGCCGTGTTCCGTTCGACCGCCGAGGGCGAAACCGGCCATGCGCATGGCCATCTCGAATTCCTCGAGGCGGTTGGCGATCCGGCCACCGGCCTGCCGATCGGCGAGACTTCGAAGAATCTAACCGCCGCCGTCGCCGGCGAAACGCACGAATATACCGACATGTATCCGGGCTTTGCGCGCACGGCGCGCGAGGAAGGCTTCGGCGAAATCGCCGATTGGTTCGAGACGCTCGCCAAGGCGGAGCGTTCGCATGCCGGGCGCTTCCAGAAGGCTCTCGACGAGCTGCCGAAGTAAGCCGCGACGGCTGACGGTCCGGCTCGTCCGCGAGCCGGGCTGCCCTCTGGCCGGCATCATTTCATCGCGTGGTCTGATTCCGATGCGCGGCATTTGAGCGGGACGCGTCGATCAACAATTCAAGAGAGCCAGTCGCAATTTTGATCCAAACGGATGCGAGCCATCCGTCTGGCTTTATCTGCTGGCGAGAAGAGGCGACATGAGCGAAGGCGGCCTAGGGGCGCCCACAAGGCATCCGTTGGATTGGAAGAACCCGGAGTTTTATGACGAGGCGAAGCTCGACGTCGAGCTGCGGCGCGTGTTCGACATCTGTCACGGCTGCCGCCGCTGCTTCAACTTATGCGATTCCTTCCCACGTCTTTTCGATCTTGTCGACGCTTCGCCGAATGGCGAGCTCAATACGGTCGAAAGCAAGGATTTCAAGCCGGTCGTCGACGCCTGCACCCTCTGCGACATGTGCTATATGACGAAGTGCCCCTATGTCCCGCCGCATGAGTTCAACCTCGATTTTCCGCATCTGATGCTGCGCTATCGCGCCGTCGAGGCCAAGAAGGGCGAGGTTGACCTGGCCGATCGCGAGCTGGCCAAAACCGATCGCAACGGCAGGCTCGCCTCCTATATCGCGCCGCTCGCCAATTTCGCGACGAATAGCGCCAACAAGACCGCTCGCGGCCTGGTCGAGAAATATGTCGGCCTCGACAAGGAGGCCTGGCTGCCGAAATATGCTTCGAAGAGTTTCGAGGAGCGCGCCAAGGAAGAGCCGGTCGCGGTCAATCGCGAGGCCCCGGCCGCCGGCCGCAAGGCGGTGATCTACGCGACCTGTTTCGCCAATTTCAACGAGCCGGACATCGGATTGGCGGCCCGCGCGGTGCTCGCCAAGAACGGGGTCGAGACGGAGGTCCTGCATCCGCATTGCTGCGGCATGCCCCTATTGGAGCAAGGCAATATCGCGGAAGTGGCGGAGAGCGCGCGGATTGTCGCCGCCGCGCTACGTCCATGGATCAGAAAAGGCTATGACATTGTCGCGCTCGTGCCGTCCTGCGCCTTGATGCTCAAATCTGAGTGGCCGCTGATTCTGCCCGATGACGCTGACGTCAAGCTGCTGGCGAAGGCGACCTTCGATCTCAGCGAATATATCGTCGGCATTGCGCGAAAAGAGGGACTGGCGCCGGGCCTCGCGCCGGTCGCGACCGGAGGAGTCGCCTTGCACATCTCCTGTCATTCGCGGGCGCAGAACATGGGGCAGAAGGCGCGCGAGCTTTTGAAGCTCATCCCGGAGGCCAATCTGCAGGTGATCGAGCGCTGCTCCGGCCACGGCGGCTCCTGGGGCTATAAGACGGAAAATTTCGAGACCGCCCTAAAGGTCGGCGCGCCGGTGGCTCGGCAGGTCGCCGAGGGCGGCAAGGCCATCGTGACGTCGGAATGTCCGCTCGCCGGCCTGCATATCGCGCAAGGCGTGGACAGGCTCGACGGCGGCAAGGAGAAGCCGCGGCTCTATAGCCATCCAATTCAACTTCTGGCGGAAGCCTATGGCCTTTAGGCCAGAGGCTTTGGAGCGGAACATGGCGCAAAAGCACAATCTCACGACGGACGACATTCTGCCGCTGGCCGAATATGGCAAGATCCGCGCGGAAAGCCGCCGCAAGATCTCTCTGCGCAAGCAGAACCGGCGCGTCGAGGTCGGGCCCTTCGTCACCTTCTATTTCGAGAATTATGACACGATGTGGATGCAGGTCCACGAGATGCTCTATATCGAAAAGGCAGGCCCGGAGCAGGCGGCCGATGAGGTCGCGGCCTATAATCCGCTGATCCCCAAGGGCCATGAGCTTGTCGCGACCTTCATGATCGAGATCGACGATCCCGACCGGCGAAAGCGGATTCTCGCCGGCCTCGGCGGGATTGAGGACGCCGCCTTCATCTCGATCGGCGGCGAGCGCATTATCGGCGCGTCCGAGGAGGATCAGGAGCGCACCCGAGCCGACGGCAAGGCGTCCTCTGTTCAATTCGTCCATTTCCCCTTCACGCCGGCGCAGATCGCGGCGTTTCGCGCGCCGGGTGCCGAGGCGACGATCGGCTTTTCCCATCCGGCCTATGGCCATATGGCGATCGTGCCGGAAGCCGTCAGGATCGAGCTTGCAGGAGATTTTGACTGAGAGAGCCGATCGCATCATCGGCAGCGACAATCATAACCATCTGAACGATCGATTGGACCAATATAAGTCTCACCCTTAGAGCTCCCTTCAGGTTCGATGCTTCTCGAACGCTCTCGAAAGGAGTTTCTAGATGGCTGCAATTGGTTCCAAGGTCCCGAGCTTCGCCGTCGTCGGCGTCAAGCCGGGCTTCGAGGCGCATGAGGAAAACGGCGTAAGCGCCTTCGAGGCGCTCACCGAGGCAAGCTTTCCTGGCAAATGGAAAGTCATTTTCTTCTATCCGAAGGATTTCACTTTCGTCTGCCCGACCGAGATCGCCGAATTCGCGCGTCTCAGCACGGAATTCGAGGATCGCGGCGCCGTGGTGCTCGGCGGTTCGACCGACAATGAATTCGTGAAGCTCGCCTGGCGGCGCGCGCATAAGGATCTCGCCAAGCTCCCGATCTGGCAATTCGCCGATACCAATGGATCGTTGACGGATGGGCTCGGCGTCCGCTCGCCCGATGGCGTCGCCTATCGCTATACGTTCATCGTCGATCCCGACAATGTCATCCAGCATATCTACGCCAATAATCTCAATGTCGGCCGCGCGCCCAAGGATACGTTGCGCGTGCTCGACGCCTTGCAGACGGACGAGCTTTGCCCGTGCAACCGCGAGGTCGGCGGCGACATTCTCGAAGTGGCGTGATGAGCGAAGCCGTCGGAATCATTCCGACGGCTCCACAGCGTCTTTTGGGACGCTCCCTCGAATAAGCTCCGCGAGCGCCGCGATCGCGGGCCGGCGCGGATTGGTCCGGCGCGAGATGAGACGCACGCGGCGCGACGCATGCGGCCCGTCGAGCCGGCGCGCAGTGAGACCGCCCGGCAGGCTGCGCGCGTCGAGAAGAGCCAGGCTCGGCGCCAAGGTCATGCCATAGCCCGCCGCCGCCATATGCAGCAGGGTCTGCAAGCTCGTCGCCCGCATGTCGGCCATGGCGTCCTCGCCGAGATCCGGGTGCTGGCAGAGGTCGAGCGCCTGATCGCGCAGGCAATGCCCATCCGCGAGCAGCAAAAGCCGCTGCGGATCGATCTCCGCAGCGTCGACGCCGGCGCGGCGCGAGAGCGGATGATCTTCCGGCAGAGCCAGAAAGAACGGTTCGTCGAACAAAGCCGTGCTCTCAAGCGCGTCCGTCTCGGGGTCGGAGGCGATGATGGCGGCGTCCAGCCGGCCTGAAACAACGGGCTCGATGAGCCGCGCCGTCAGATCCTCGACGAGGAGCAGAGGCGTCGCCGGCATGGCTTCGCGCGCCCGCGGCAGAATGAAAGGCGTCAGATAGGGTCCGAGCGTCGGAATGACGCCGAGGCGCAGCGGCCCGACCATGGGATCGCGACGCGCCTTGGCGCAGGCCAGGAGATCGTCGGCGGCGGCGATGGCGCGTCGCGCATGGTCCAGGATCTGCTCGCCTGCGGCCGTGGTCGCAATCGATTTGCCGACACGCTCGAAAATGCCGACCCCGAGTTCTTCCTCCAGTTTCAGGATCTGGCCGCTCAATGTCGGCTGGCTGACATGGCAGGCGGCGGCGGCGCGGCCGAAATGGCCGAGATCGGCCACGGCGACAATGTAGCGGAGGTCACGCAAATTCATTAAAATAACAATATCAAATCATAACTCTTAAAACAATTGGCTCCGTTTAAGGATTGCGCAACTCTCTCATCGCAGCCAGGTCATGAAGAGCTTTGACAAAATCTTATATTTGCATTTTGAATTATAGTCTCATCAAGCCTTGTCCCAAAGAGCTTGAGCGTGATGGCTTGAATTGCGACAAAACAGCTAATTTAATGTAGCTCATACTGGGGTAATTTATTGGAGAAAGCTTAAGCTATAGTTATATCTGTCAAATTTCCGCGTATTTTTGTCTCATGTGCTGTAGGCTTACCTGACAACTGACCGGATCCTCGGCGGGCGCTCTTACAATAGAGAAGGCGTATCGTGTTTGAATATGTGTCGGCGCTTCTAACTTCCGATAGTTTATCTCCGCATGGCATATGTCTACTCTGGCGCCCGGAATTGATCTGGACTCATGTCGCTGCGGACGCCGTCATCGGCGTGGCCTATTATTCTATCCCGGTCGTCCTTGCCTATTTGGCCTACAAGCGGCCGGATTTCGGTTTCGGCTGGGTGATGTGGTCTTTTGTCGCGTTCATCCTGGCCTGCGGAACAACTCACTTCATGTCGATTTGGACCCTTTGGGTTCCCGATTATGGATTGGAGGCGCTCGTCAAAGTCGTCACCGCCGTCGCTTCCGTCGCCACCGCAATTCTGCTTTGGCCCTTGCTGCCGCGGGTGCTGCAGCTGGCCTCGCCCGAGCAGCTGCGGCGCGCCAATGAAGCTCTGGCCTTGCATGTGAAGGAGCGCGACGCCGCCTTGGCGGCCCTTCGAAAAGAGGTCGAAGAGCGGCGCCTGGCGCAGGACATGCTGCGCCAGGCGCAGAAAATGGAAGCGGTTGGCCAATTGACCGGCGGCGTCGCTCATGATTTCAATAATCTGCTGACGGCAGTCCTCATGAGTTTGGATCGCGCCGCCAGACAAAGTGCAATAGCGGATCCGAAGCTCTCAAAATCGCTTCAGACGGCGACGCTCGCCGCCGAAAAAGCCGCCGCCCTTACAAACCGGATGCTCGCGTTCGCGCGCAAACAGCCGCTGAAGCCGATGAGCGTCGGGGTCAACGAACTTGTGTCTCATCTTGCGCCTCTTCTCAAGAACGCGCTGGGCGAGCACGGGGCGCTGGTCCTAGACCTCGATCCTGGGGTGGGAAATGTCTGGGTTGATCGCAATCAACTGGAGCAGGCGCTCCTCAATCTCACAGTAAATGCGCGTGACGCGATGGAGAGTCGAGGCGAAATGAAGATCACGACCCGGCCGATCGACATGGGGAGCGGCGGGGAAAAAGTCCTCGGCGCAGAGATCGAAGTTTCGGATAGAGGCTGCGGGATGAGCAAGGAGGTGCAAGCGCGGGCATTCGACCCATTCTTTACGACCAAGCCGGTCGGCAAGGGGTCTGGGCTTGGCCTCAGCCAAGTCTATGGTTTCGTTCAGCAGTCCGATGGAATGGTCCAGCTCGAGAGCGCTCTCGATCATGGAACCCGAATATCAATTCAACTTCCTATCATTGGAAAAGCTTGAACATGGCGATTAAGCGCGTTGTTCTCGTCGTCGAGGATGAACCCTTGGTGAAAGACTCGCTCGTGCTCGAACTCGAAGACGCAGGATTCGAGGTCATCACGGCCGAAAATGGAGACGAAGCTTCAAATATCCTGCCAAAAATGCAGCAAATAGATCTTTTACTTACCGATATTAGAATGCCGGGCAGGATTAACGGTTGGGTTCTGGCCGATATGGCGAGATGCCGACGTCCGAACCTGCCGGTGATCTACACCAGCGGGTTTTCGCCTCAGCAAGGAATGGAGGTCGAAGACAGCATCTTCCTCCCGAAGCCGTATCGCCTCGGTGAAATGCTGAAAGCGATCGAGGAGCTGAAATTGGGCAATGAAGAGCTGTCCTCGATCAATGATGAGTTGAAGTCCGCGAATGAGGAACTGGAAACCTCAAAGGAGGAACTCCAATCGATCAACGAAGAGCTTCAGACAGTGAACGCCAAACTGAAGGCGCGCGTGGACGAGCTTAGCCGCGCCAACAGCGAAATCGCCAATCTTCTGGCGGGCGCGCAGATCGCGATGGTCTTTCTCGACCGGAAGTTCGCGATCAAGCGCTTTACCCCGGCGGCGAAGGACGTATTCTATTTGGCCGAGGCCGACGTCGGCCGGCCAATTTCTCAGATACGTTCGCGCCTCCGCCTCGATTCCGTTGAGGAAAGCGCGGAGCATGTATTGCGCACGCTCGGCGCCATAGAGACTCAAGTCGAGAGCGACGACGGCGCCAAACGTTACATGATGCGGATCCTGCCCTATCGCACGCCTGGGAACGCGGTCGCCGGCGTTGTCGTCAATTTTATTGACGTGACCCGGATCATGGCCGCGGAAACCGAGATCTTCAGCCTGACCTGCGAGCTGCGAAACCGGGTGGAGAAGATGGAGCGGATCCTGGATCTCCTCCCCGCTGGAATTTTCATTGCGGGCAATGATCCCACGCAGCATGTCCAAGTCAATCGCTATGGAATTCGGCTCCTTGGCGAAAGAGATGATCAAAAAGGACCGCGCGACTTGCCCGTGCCTTACCGGCTATTCGACCATGATCGCGAATTGGCGTTTTGGGAGCAACCGTTGCAGCGGGCGGCTCTTACGGGTCAGGCGACGCCGCCCATCGAGGGTAGATTGGTGCGTCACGACGGCAGTTCGGTGAAAGTGATGATGTCGGCGGAGCCGCTATTGGATGAGAAGGGCGCGCCGCTTGGATCGATCGCCGCCATCATCGACATATCGGAGCGCAAAAAGATAAAAAAATCCGCTGATATTCCGGCATCTTCCGAATGAGTCGGCGCGTTGTCCACCAGTTCGGTGGAACGATCCAGCTCGACGGCGCCTTCGGGCTTCGAGCCCGAGCGCCGATTCAATTTCCTGTTTGCGAAAGCTTAAGCATGGCGAATAAGCCGGTTATTCTCGTCGTCGAGGATGAACCCTTGGTGAAGGACGCGCTTGTGCTCGAACTCGAAGACGCAGGATTCGAGGTCGTTACGGCTGACAATGGGGATCAGGCTTCATATATTCTGCCGAAAATGCCGCGGATAGACCTTTTGCTCACCGACATCAGAATGCCGGGCCGGGTCAATGGTTGGGTTCTGGCCGATATGGCGAGATGCCGACGTCCGAACCTGCCTGTGATCTATACGAGCGGGTTTTCGCCTCAGCAAGGAATGGAGGTCGAAGATAGCATCTTCCTCCCGAAACCTTATCGCATCAGCGACATGCTGAAGGCGATCGCGAAACTCAATCGCCTCGACAAAGGTTCTGACGCCGCTTGATCGGGCTCGCGCGATCAGACGTGAGCGGCGCGGCGCCTTGCAAACTCGGCGCGCGTCTCTATAAGCGGCGGTGATTTTACAGCTCACTTCCGATGCAGGGACGCCATGGCGATCGAACGCACTTTCTCCATCCTCAAGCCCGACGCGACGCGGCGCAATCTGACGGGGGCGATCAACGCCCTGATCGAAAAGGCGGGCTTGCGCATTCTCGCGCAAAAGCGGGTCAGGTTCACGCGCGAGCAGGCGGAGACGTTTTATGCGGTGCACAAGGCGCGCCCCTTCTTCGGCGAGCTCGTGGACACGATGATCTCCGGCCCCGTCGTCGTGCAGGTGCTCGAAGGCGAGGACGCCATTAAGAAATATCGCGACGTGCTCGGCGCGACAGATCCGGCCAAGGCCGATCCCGGCACGATCCGCAAGGAATTCGCGGTTTCGCTCGGCGAGAATTCCGCGCATGGCTCCGACGCGCCCGAGACCGCCGCGATCGAGATCGCGCAATGGTTTTCCGGCAATGAGATCGTCGGCTGAAAACAAGCTGAAGGGCTTGCGGCGGCCGTTCGGTCGCTCCATCATCCGGGGCCATGAACGCCGCGCCGCAAATCTCCCGCCACCCTTCCACCTGTCCGCATGACTGTCCGTCCGTCTGCGCCCTCGAGGTCGAGGTCCTTGACGGGCGCAACATCGGGCGGATTCATGGCGCGAAGGAGCAGAGCTATACGGCCGGCGTCATCTGCGCCAAGGTCGCGCGCTACGCCGAGCGCATCCACCATCCGGACCGTCTGCTTTATCCGCTGAAGCGCACTGGCCCGAAAGGCTCGGGTTCTTTCACGCGCATCTCCGGGGAGGAGGCGCTCGACCGGATCGCGGAAAACTTCCTGAAAGCCGAACGCGATTTCGGCGCAGAAAGCGTCTGGCCCTATTATTACGGCGGCACGATGGGCCGCCTCATGCGCGACGGGATCAACCGTCTCACCCATGCGAAGCGCTATTCCCGCTTCTATGGCTCAATCTGCGTCAATATCGCCTGGCCCGGCTTTATCGCGGGAACGGGGCGGATGGCCGGGCCAGATCCGCGCGAAATGGCCAAGTCCGATTGCGTCGTGATCTGGGGCACCAACGCAGTTGTCACGCAGGTCAATGTCATGACCCATGCGGTCCGGGCGCGAAAAGAGCGCGGCGCGAAGATCGTCGTCGTCGACATTTATCGCAACGCCACCATGGAGCAGGCCGATCTCGCGCTATGCCTGAAGCCCGGAACCGATGGCGCGCTCGCCTGCGCCGTCATGCACGTGCTCTTTCGCGACGGCCTAGCCGATTGGGACTATCTCGAAAAATACACTGACGCGCCGCATGAGCTTGAGTCTCATCTCAAGACCCGCACGCCAGAATGGGCGGCCGCGATCACCGGCCTGAGGCCGGAGGAGATCGAGGCCTTCGCCCATCTCGTCGGGCATAGGAAAAAGACCTTCTTTCGCCTGGGCTACGGCTTCTCGCGCCAGCGCAATGGCGCCGTCAACATGCACGCGGCCTCCTGCATCGCCGCCGTGACCGGCGCATGGAAAGAGGAGGGCGGCGGCGCTTTCCACAATAATGGCGCGATCTTCCATATGCGCCAGCGGCTGATCGAAGGCCTCGACGTTGTGGACCCAAGCATCCGCGCGCTCGATCAGTCCCGCACAGGCCCAATTCTCACCGGCGATCCGGACGCGCTTGAAGGCGGCGGCCCGGTGAAGGCCATGCTCGTGCAAAACACCAATCCGATGTCGGTTGCGCCGGATCAGACCAAAGTGCGGCAAGGATTTTCGCGCGATGATCTTTTCGTGGCCGTGCATGAGCAATTTATGACCGAGACCGCCGCCATGGCCGACATTGTCCTGCCCGCGACCATGTTTCTGGAGCATGATGATTTCTACCTGGGCGGCGGGCATCAGCATATCGGCTTCGGCCCTAAGCTGATCGAGCCGCCAGGCGAATGCCGCAACAATCACGAAGTCATCTGCGCCTTGGCGAAGCGCCTTGGCGCCGAGCATCCGGGTTTTGCGATGAGCCCGCGCCAATTGATCGACGCGACCTTGCGAGAGTCCGGCTGGAGCGGGCTCGCCGAGCTTGAAGAAAGGCGATGGATCGACGCCCAGCCCGATTTCGAGACCGCGCATTATATCGATGGCTTCGCCTGGCCGGATAGGAAATTCCGCTTCAAGCCGGATTGGGGCAACGTGCCTTTCGGGACCTCCGCCCCGCGCGGACCCTGGCGCGACATGCCAAACCTGCCCGATCATTGGGAGGCGATCGAGACGGCCAATGAGGCCTATCCGTTTCGCCTCGCGACGAGCCCGGCGCGCAATTTCCTGAATTCGAGCTTTACCGAAACGCGCTCGTCGCGGGCGGCGGAAGGCAAGCCGAAGGTCCTGATCCATCCGCGCGACGCGGCGAGGCTCGGCATTGAGGCGGGAGACAGAGTGGTTCTCGGCAATGCGCGGGGGCAGGTGCGTCTGACGGCGTCGCTTTTCGATGGGCTGCAGGAGGGCGTCCTGATCTCGGAAGGGATCATGCCCAATGCGCTTTTCGAGGATGGCAAGGGCATCAACACGCTGACCGGAGCCGACACAGTCGCGCCCCATGGCGGCGCGGCCTTCCACGATATCCGCGTATGGGCGAGGAAGGCTGGCGGTTTGGTTGTGGACAAGGATCAGGCGGCCGAGCTGGTTGGCGGGGTTTCAGTTTGAGTTTCGGCGCGCGGTTCTAACCGGCCTTTCGGATTGCGCATAAATCAAAAATGTGCCGCGTCTAAGATACTATATTCATTAGGACTTTGACAAAAGTGGGCCTCTCGAAAACGAAGTTTTTGAGAGGCCCACAGCGTTCCGTATTGGGGCTTATGCGGCTTTGGTAGGTATTGCTTCATGAGACAGAAAACGACGAGCATTGTTTTAACTAAGGCTGAAGCCGCGCTCCGTCACATAGAAGCGGCAATAGTGGCTTTTGACCGGAACCTTTTTGACGTGGCGATTACTTTGGCAGGGGCAGCCGAAGGCATGGCACCCGACCCGTCAACTGCGAGCCTCTTTGAGGCATTTCGCAATCACCCACTAATTATAACCGATGGCGTTGAGCGGAAAAAATGGATTGGATTTTTAGATGCCGAGCGCAATTGGCTCAAACACACTGGACCGGAGCATCCCCCGACGATGGTAATTGATCAAACTGCCGCAGTGATTATGCTTGTCCGGGCAATAAGCAAAGCACAACCTGCGTTTGGCTTTCAAAGCGAGGCCATTGAAGCATTCAGAGACTGGGTTATCGAAAACGTCGATGCCGTTTGATAGAGTCCTGGCGGCGGAGCATACATCACATGGATAGAAGGTGCTCAATTATAAGCGGCTATGTTGCAACGGCAATTGCGAGTTTGATTATCTCGTCTTCTGTACATGCCATGACAGCCAATGAATTTTTGCCGTTGTGCAAGATGGCAGTGAAACAATTCGACGAAAATCCAAATGGCGGATCTCAATTTGATCAATTTAATATAGGTTACTGCCTAGGTGCAGTCCACGCCTTGAGAAATGCCAGCCAGTTTTTGACAGAGAGCCAAACCTGCCCACCTACAAAGGCAAGTGATCTTCAGGTTGTAAAGGTAGCAGTCTCATATATAGAAAAAAATCCAAGTCAGCTTCAAGAGCCATTTGAATTTTTTGTAGTAGAAGCAATGATAGAGGCTTGGCCGTGTAAAAAATAGGTAACACAAATTAGGACATCAAGCTAGAATTGCGGCCAGCTTTGATAGCGCTAACCATCGTCGGATTTCAAACCAAGACGCACCCAAGCTGGTTAGCGGGAGCCTACAACGCGCTTTGCGTCGCGCCAAGCAGCAGGTCGAGAATGGCTTCCTCAAGGCTGGCGAACTCGACGGAGCCCCGCCGGCGCGGGCGCGGCAGGTCCGCGGCGAGGTGGGCATGGCTTGGGTTAGCTGTGAGCCGCCGCGATTGAAACGATGCGGATATGACGTCCGGGGAGCGGCGTGAAGGTCCAAAGCTTCGTCATAGGGACCGTTTGGTTGGGCTTATGTGGCCTCTTGCGGGCATGGCGGCGCAAATACTGCATGGAGCAACGTCGCTCGGCGGATCGACGCAAAGATGACCCCCGATAACCGACATTCGGATAAGGGGTCGAATTGAGGAAGAGCGACAAGCCTCAAAAATCATGGGAGAATTACGATGGCTAAAGAACACAGCGCCGAAGACAGCGCGCGCTATATTCTGACGATCTTCAGACGACACAGGCGTCTGACCGGCGGAACCGAACTGATGAATAATTTCACATTGCCTTTCGCTCAGGACGGGTGGCAACTCACCGATCTCGCCGCGGGGCAGCAATATGCCGTCGAGCAAGGCTGGATCGAGGTAGGCAAAGAAGACAAATTTCTCAAGCTGACCGAGGCGGGCTTCGCTCAGGTGGCGGACGAAGCTGTATGAATTGACGCGCAGTTAACCTGTCGCTCGGCCGCGTCGCGCTAATCGGCGAAAGGAACCCGCAAGGGCGGCGGCGGGCTCGTGGGATCGCCGCAATATACGCGATTGCCCTGGACATGCAGGCTCTCGCTGGCGACGCGTTCGAGCGCGGCTGGGTAGATGATGTGCTCCTGCGCGAGAACGCGGGCCGCGAGCGTCTCCGGCGTGTCGGAATCGAGCACGGGCACCGCCGCCTGCGCGATGATCGGCCCTTCATCCAAGGCCGGCACGACGAAATGCGCCGTGCAGCCATGGATCTTCACGCCGTCGGCCAAGGCGCGCTCATGCGTGTTGAGGCCGCGATAGGCCGGCAGAAGAGCAGGGTGGATGTTCAAGATGCGGCCGCGCCAGCGCCCGACGAACCAGGGCGTTAGCATGCGCATGAAGCCCGCGAGGCAGATATATTCGATCCGATGCAGCTCAAGGAGCACCTGCATCGAGCGCTCGAATTCTTCGCGCCCGGCATAGATTTTGTGATCGACGGCGGCGGTCGCCACGCCGTTTTCCTTGGCGAAGGCCAAGCCGGGCGCGTCCGGCCGGTTCGACAAAACAAGGGCGATCTCGGCCGGAAACGAAGGGCTTCGCGCCTTCTCGATCAGGGCCCGCATGTTGGAGCCGCGCCCAGAGATCAAAATCGCCGTTCGTTTGCGCCGGGCCGTCACAGGCCGAGCCGCCCGGAGTAGACGACCCGTGGGCCCTCAGCGGCCTCGATGACCTCCCCAAACGTGACCGGATCCTCGCCCTCGTCGCGCAAGGCGCGCAGCAGAGCGTCGCCGTTCTCGGGACTAGCGACGAGGACCATGCCGATTCCGCAATTGAACGTGCGCAGCATTTCGGTCTCGCCGACGCCGCCAGTTTCCGCGAGCCAGGCGAAGACCGCAGGAGCCGGGATCGCCGCGAGATCGAGCCTCACGCCTAGGCCAGGCGGCAGCACGCGCGGCAGATTGTCGGGAAATCCGCCACCCGTGATATGGGCCAGGGCTTTGACGCCCTCCGTCGCCGCGATCGCCCGCAGCGCCGGCTTGACGTAGATCCGCGTCGGGGTCAGCAAAGCTTCGCCGAGAGTTTTTGCTGCGTCGAAGGGGGCGGGGTCGCGCCAACCGAGGCCCGATTTCGCGACGATCTTGCGCACGAGCGAAAAGCCGTTCGAATGAAGGCCGGAAGATCGAAGGCCGATGAGAAGGTCGCGCGGCGCGACGCCGGGTTTGGGCAGGAGCCCGCCGCGCTCGACCGCGCCCACGGCGAAGCCCGCGAGATCATAATCCGTCCCGCCATAGAGGCCCGGCATTTCGGCGGTTTCGCCGCCGATCAAAGCCGCGCCCGCCTCGATGCAGCCTTTGGCTATGCCGGCGATGACCTGAGCCGCCGCTCGCGGATCGAGCCGGCCCGTCGCGTAATAGTCCAGGAAGAACAAGGGCTCCGCCCCTTGCACGACGAGATCGTTGACGCACATGGCGACGAGGTCGATCCCGATCGTCTCGTGAATGCCGGTCTCGATGGCGATCTTGACCTTCGTGCCGACGCCGTCATTGGCGGCGACGAGAATCGGATCGCTGAATCCGGCGGCCTTAAGATCAAAAAGGCCGCCGAAGCCGCCGATTTCGGCGTCGGCGCCGCGCCGCCGCGTCGCCCGCACCAGCGGCTTGATCTGCTCAACCAAGGCGTTGCCAGCGTCAATGTCAACGCCGGCGTCGGCATAGGTGAGGCCATTCTTTTTGGTCATGAGGGGCCCGCCGGAGAAGCCGCCACGGCTAGCGCGTCCGGCGCGGCAAAGCAAGATCGGCGGACTCTGCCACCTTTTGCGAGGAGGCGAAACAATCTACGCAATTAGCCTGCCATGGCTAGTAATGAGTGAGATATATCATCATATTTATAGCGCGCTGGATTCGCCAAGCGAGCCCGGAAGCGACGCTTTTCGGCCGCGCAAACGGCTATCTGCGCATTGCTCCGGCGGCGGTGCGTGAGTTAAGTGCATCTATCCATAATATATTTATTGCTTTCTTCTACAGAAATAAAAATAAATTTGAAACATGCTCATGCGTAACAAATGGAGCCTAAGATGACAAGCACGATTTATCGAACTATTATTGCAAGCATGTTTATATTATTACTTACATCTCATATGGCGTTCGCTCAAGGGTCAGTCACTCCAAGAGGGGCGTCAAAACCGAATATTATCGAAGAGAAGCACGGAAATGTAACGAATTATACGGTTGAAGGAAGCCTTGCCGCCACCAATCCTGTTGGATGCATTCCCATCGCCAACGCAAAAAATGATCTTACCCCGGCCGATTTGTACCAGGGCGTCTTGCAATGCATCAATGAGAATAAATTCGAAATGGCGACAGAATTATTTGCGCTTGCAGGCATATATGCGCGTTTCGACGCGGAGAGAGTTACTGACCAGAGCGCCGGCCAAGCGGGAGAGGCGTTGATCACGAACGCGTTCTCAACTCTTCCGAAGAGCAAAAAGTCGCAATTTATCGCCGTGTTCGACCGCATCTCAAAAAGTCAGAAATCGCTAGGATCGCTCTGCGCCAATATTCGAAAAATTGGCGCGCCTGACTATTATCCGAAATACATGATCCTCCACGGCATGAAAGCCTTCTTGGGCGACCCCTATGAAGGCGCATTGTCGGACGCTTTCGACCCGGCGGCGACATGGCGGCGTCTCCAATCGAAATATTTACACTGCTCCACGAAGGAAAATGATTGACGGCCTGCTGGTCCCTTTCCAAACGCGCCGCCCTATTTATGAGTTGGGCCGCGGCCGTGTTAAACTAGATTGATGCGGACGACGGACCTCCTTCAGCGCGTCGAAACGGAATGAGTTTTTCGCTTTACCGCAGTGTGCCGAATCTCATCACGCTCGGCCGCCTCGTGCTCGTTCCGGCCATCATCGCGATGATCGCCGCTGAGCGGTGGCAGGCGGCGTGCGTCGTTTTCATCCTCGCCGGAATTTCCGATGCGGTCGACGGCTGGATCGCCAAGACCTTCAATCTTCGCACCGAGCTCGGCGCCTATCTCGATCCGCTCGCCGATAAGGCTCTGATCGATTCGATCTTCGTGGCGCTCGCGATCGTCGGCGTGCTGCCGGCGACGATCGCGATCCTCGTCGTCGCCCGCGACGTGATGATCGTCGGCGCCTTCATGGTATCCTGGTTCCTGCACAAGCCTATGGCGGTCAAGCCGCTCCTAATCTCGAAGCTCAATACCCTGGTCCAGCTTGGCTGCGCGGCCATGGTCCTCGGCGTCAAGGCGTTCGATTTTCCGGCCGGGGTCTGGTTCGATATTTCGATTTACGCGGTCGCCTTCCTGACCCTCGCCTCGACGGGAGCCTATTTCGAGCAATGGATCAGGCATATGAGCGTTTGATGCGCAGGCTTGAACTCTCTTTTGAATGGCGGCGCGAAAAAAACTGTCGAGCCATTGCGAGGTAGGGAGCATCGCCGTCGCGCTTTTGCTATGAAAAGCCGTCGGCGCGGCGGATGCGGCAAAGGAACGAGGCGGGGACGATGCGGCTCGAATGGCAGATCGGCTTCTGGGTCGGCGTTCTTTTGCTCCTTATCCTTCTACTCTGGGTGTTCAGCGGCGTGCTCCTGCCTTTTGCCGCCGCGGTTGCGCTCGGCTATCTTTTGAATCCTGTCGCCGACCGTCTCGAGCGGCTCGGCCTCAGCCGTCTCGGCGCCACTCTTCTGATCATGGTGGCCTTTGTCCTCCTCCTCGTCGTGGCTTTGGTGCTGATCGTGCCAATCCTCGGACGCCAGCTCGTCGCTTTTATCGAAGTTCTGCCCTCCTACGTCTTCAAGCTTGAGCAATTGATCTCCAGCGAGAGCGAGCGCTTCGGGCGCGAATACGGCGGCTCCATTTTGCAGAGGTTGGGCCTGAGCGCTCAGGCTGGCGTGGACCTTAGGAACTCGACCACAGATCTGCTCGTCCAGGCTGCGCAATGGGCGGCGTCGTTCCTGAAGTCGGTCTGGACGAACGGGGCGGCGCTGGTCAGCGTGATTTCGCTCATTATCGTCACGCCCGTGGTCGCTTTCTACATGCTGCTCGACTGGGAGAAGATGATAGCGACAATCGATGGCCTCGTGCCGCTTCGCTACCGCGACACCGTGCGGGAGCTCGCGCGCGAGATCGACGCGGCCATGGCGGGCTTCTTACGCGGACAGTCGCTCGTCTGTCTTTTTCTCGGCGCCTGGTACGGAATAGGCCTTACGCTGATCGGGCTGAATTTCGGGCTTTTGATCGGCATCACCGCAGGGCTCTTGAGCTTTATTCCTTACGTGGGCTCGCTTACAGCCCTGGTTTTGTCCTCGGCGGTCGCCATCGTGCAGGACTGGCCGCAATGGAAGCTGCTCTTCATGGCGCTCGGCGTCTTCCTCACCGGCCAATTTCTCGAAGGCAATATCCTGTCGCCGAAGCTTGTCGGCGATTCGGTCGGCTTGCATCCGGTCTGGTTGATTTTCGCGCTTCTCGCCTTTGGCAGCCTGTTCGGATTCACCGGCCTCATCACGGCGGTTCCGCTCGCCGCCGCCGCCGGCGTGGTCCTGCGCTTCGCCGTCAAGCGCTATCGCGAGAGCCCGATCTTCACCGAACTGCCTTCGACGCGGCCGAAGATATTCATCGAAGCGACCGTGATCAATCCGGAAAAGGATCGCTGAAATGGCTCGCCCGCCGACGGGCGTCGCGCGAAATCGGGCTTCGGCTCCGGCCAACCGTCAATTGACGCTGGAGCTCGCGCCTTCGCCCTGCTTCGACCGCGAGGATTTCTTCGTCTCGGGCTCGAATGAGAAAGCCTATGCGATGATCGAGCTCTGGCCGGATTGGCCAGACTCCGTGCTGCTCCTTCTCGGGCCCTCGGGCGCGGGCAAGAGCCATCTCGGCGCGATCTGGGCCGCGAAAGCAAAGGCCCGCGTCCTCTCCGCCGCTTTGCTGGCCAAGGCCGATCGCGAAGCCTTGGCCGCCGGGCCGCTTCTTGTCGAGGATGTCGATGCGATCGGCGAAGCTGAAACCGAACTGTTTCACCTCGTCAATCTCATGCGCGAGCGCGGCGCTTCGTTGGTTCTCACGGCGCGGACTCCGCCCGATGTTTGGGGGCTGCGCACCGCCGACCTCTTGTCGCGGCTGCGTCTCGCGCCTTGCGTCGAGATTGGGATGCCGGACGACGCCTTGATGCGGGCGGTTCTCGTCAAGCTTTTCATCGACAGGCAGCTCATTGTCGATGCGAGCGTCGTCGAATATGCCGCTCTGCGCCTCGACCGCTCGCTCGGCGCGGCGCGCGGGTTCATCGCGGCGCTAGACCGCGAGGCCCTGTCGCGGCAAAGCCGGATCACGCGGGCGATGGCTGCGGATGTGCTCCGCGCCCTGTCGGACGACGTCGACGATCCGGTTTCGCTCGGCGAGGAAACGGGTCGCTCGCAGCTATGATGTTATTTCACGGCCCGACATAGCGGATCACGCGGCCGCGCGGGTCCGTGATCAACGCGCCCGCCGAGACCTCGGGGTCGGCCGCCGAGCGGCCGGTTACGACATCGGGACCGCGCAAGACCGAGCCGCCGCCGTCCGAGCGATGCGCGTCGATCGCGGTCAAGGCTGTGCGCGCGCGGCTGGACAGTCCCTTCGTCTCGGATAATTTGGCGAACTCGTAGGGCTTGTGATGATCGCTCGAGTCGCCGGTGAAAATCCGTATGCCGCGCTCCGTCATGACGGCGTCGCCGTCCTGCAGGCTGTCGTCGTCCATGAGGCCCGGCGCCGGATGCGGCGGGCCGGCATGCGAAAGCGCCGCATGACGCGTTTTTTCCACGGTCGCCAGGTGACGATGATGAAGCGCGACGCTCCGAGTTTTGCGCGCGTAAAAATAGGCATGGGGATGCCAGCGCGGCGCCATTCCGCCGGAATAGCCGGGCGCCGGGCTCCGCAGCACCGGCTGCGGACCGAAGAGGAAGTCGAAAAACCCTGCATGGGCGCCATTCAGAGAGGAGGCGAGCGCCGCTGCGGCGATGGCCAAGACCCGCGCATGGCGGCCGAACCCCGAGATAAGCGTCTGCGAAAAACCCACGCTCATGTCTCCGTTGCATTGCCGCCGCCAGAACCATCTGGCGGGATTCTATTCTGCGGCGCCGAGCAATGGCGCGACGCGCCGCGTCTCAGGCGCCTTTCAAGAGCTGTTCATATTCGGTCCGCACCACGCCTGCGCCATAGCGGCGTTCGAGACGCAGAATTGTGAAATGACCGCGCGCGAGCGTCTGGAAATGATCGACGAAGGCGTAATTGATCGCCGCGCCGCAAACTCCGCCGACCACCGGGATGCTTTGGGCGGCGAGTTTCTGCGAAACCACAATGCCGAACCGGGCGCCGATCTGCGTCACGAAACGGACCAGGACCGGGGCGGCCTCTTCGGCGAGGCCGCGCTCGACGAGATAGCGGGCGGCTTCGCTCACCGACTTCGCCAGAATTGCGCGCACCGCGAAATAGCCGGTCTCCAGACTGGCGTCTGCCGCGCCGCGCGCCAGGGGACCCGCATAGGGCCGCCCGCCGAGAGCGAAGACCTCGAGGCAGGCCAATGCGGTTTGAGGGTGCGATAGATCCTCGCCTTCGCTCCTCGCGATCGCGGCGATCGAGCGCAGCATGACCGTTGTTGTAAAGGGCAATTCAACCGCCAGGGCCGAAAATCCAAAGGCGCCGCCTGCGGCTCCGGCCAAGACTGCGGCGCTCTTGTGGAGGCGACGCGAGGCTCGGACCGGCCTTCCGTCGAGGCTCCGGAGCGCCACGGCGAGGGCGCCCTTGATGGCGGCCTCGGCGGCCTTGTTGGCGATTTCAGAAACATGCGGCGGGATGATCGACCCAATGAAGCCGACCTGCCGGCCGAGATGAGACGTAAGCCGCATCGCCAAACTGGTGCGCTCAAGTTCTTGCGCCGCGCGCTCCAGCGCCGCGAAATCATCGGCCGACAGAGCCGAGACGCGGCTTGGAACAAGCCAGCCGCCGGCCGCGGACGGAGCTATATTCATCTCAGGATTCAAAATCTTATCTCTTGTCCCTTGCCGCGCCCAAGGCCGTCCTGCATGGATGTGTTTCGCAACTCGGGCGACCCATCTGATACACGAGAACCCGCGCCAAATTGATCGCGCTTAAGCATGTCGAATAGAAAAAACGCGATCAAATTAACTTTTGCGATATATTATCAAGCAGCATAAACCATCTGACGCTCTTTAACAGAACTCTTTCCGCCGCGCTTGGTTCGGTTTCGGCGCGCGCATAGCTAATTGAGCAGCGTCGCTCCCGGGTTCAAGAGCGAAAAGAAATTCCGTCAGATTTGAGCGAACCGGTTGTGATGGGATTAAACGCGAAGAGCCTCCCTCGGTCCTATGCCTCGATTCGATAAAATCTGATCTAACCGTTTAAGCGCGCGGCAAAACGGCGTCGTCAAAGCTGCCCCGGACAAGACGTAGGGGAAGCAGACATGAACGATCGGGCGGCAAGGTCAGCGCAAGCTTCAGTTCTCGCATCATTTTATATGCTCTCGGGCTGCCTCGCCTTGTTTTTCGCTCTTTCGACCGGGCTCGTCGCCACCCCAGTAGCGCATGCGGCGAGCACGCCGCGAGCGTCTTATGCCCCGGTCGGCGAGCCGGCTAGCGTGCCTTACGGATGGGCGGATTTTTGCCGCCGCTATGACGGCGAATGCGACGACGGCCCGCTTCCTCCGCTCGACGTCAACCTGACGCCCAAGGCGGCGAGGGAAATCGAACGCATCAACAAATGGGTCAATGCGCATATCGAGCCCATGTCAGATATGGACCATTGGGGCGTCGTCGACCAATGGGATTACCCGACTGACGGGAAAGGCGATTGCGAGGATTATGCGCTTTTGAAGCGCAAGCTCCTCATGGTGGAGGGCTTTCCGCGTCAAGCTTTATTGATGACCGTCGTCAAGGATACGCATAACGACGGTCATGCGCTGCTCACCGTCAGGACCAACGCCGGCGAGTTCGTCCTCGACAATCTGAATAATGAAATGAAGGCTTGGGACCAGACGGGCTATCGCTTCGTCAAACGTCAATCGCAGACCGACCCGAACGTATGGGTTCAACTCGGCGATCCGACGCCAGCGCCCGACTATGTCTCGCGCTGAACCCTTCTGTCCTGCATGACGTGGTCAAAAATGCCGGCCAAAGGCAAAGCCCAAGATCTTCCAGAGCCCAAAGCCGAAGAGGAAAAGCAGCGAGAGGAGGACCAGGGCCATATAGAGATCGGGGCGGCGCTTTCGCGGTCCTGTTGCGGCGCCGACAGTATTGGGGCCGCGCGCGGGCGAAGAACCGGAAGGGCTAATCCCGCTCAGACGCAAAGCGACGGCTATCGCAATCGCATTGGCATGGGCGATGGATAGATGACAGCCAGGGTAGTTCGGCGCGCCTTCCGCATCGTGAGCGATCTCGACGCGCCTCAGGTCTTCGAAAGGACCAATCGCTGCGCCGGACTTGACGATCGCTTTCTTCGCCGCCAACAGGCCGCCGAAAGAGGCTTTGGCGGAAGCCTGTTGGATGGAATAAGCGATCTCGGAAGCCGAGAAATTTTCATAATAGAATTCGTGATCGCCGTAATTATCAGCGTCGGGCAGATCGGCGATGGTCACAATTTCGAGACCGAGTCCGCCGCCGGGTCCATCGAATCCGGGGCTTGCCGAATCAAGCGATTGGCTGTTTTCCGCCGTGGTCGCGATCTCTACCAATGCCTTTTCGCCTTTCCGTGGCGGCTGAATGCACTTAGCCCTTGTTCGCCGCCTGATTCGGCGCATGCCCGGCAAGCGCCAACCAACTCCCACCGGAGCAGCCTCACTTCGATCGCGACGCGATCCCAGAGAGACAGCGCCAGAAACGATCAGAGCAGGGCTTCAGGCATAGCTCGACGTTCGATATCCACCCCAACAAATAGCAAATCCTGAACCGAGCGCAAGGAGGAGCGAGAACGACGCGCGTCTCGCCCTAGTTCCCGGCTACCCGCTAGAAAGTGACTTTGATCCCGGCATAAAGCGCGATTGGCTGCATCGGGGTGATCGTTCGCGCATCGCTGGTGAACGGCGTCGCCGTGGCGAGCTGTGAGTTTGTGCCCGTGCTAAAAAAAGTTCCATAGGTCGCGCTTCGGTTGTTGAAGAGATTGTTGACAAGCCCGAAGACCTGAAAATTGTCGGTGACCTGGTAGGACGCATGCAGGTTCGCCACCCAATAGGCGGGCAGCTTCGGGTTGAGGTTGGAATTGTCGCCGATGAAATATTGGCTTCCGATAATGCGGACGTCGCCGCCGAGCTTGAACTTTGGGGTGAACAAATAATCCGCGCCGAGTTTGACCTGGTTGCGGGGGATGCCGGGAATATGATCGCCGGGGGTCACGTAAACATTGCCATTCGCGTCGGCGTAGGGATTGTTGGGTGAGGCTATGGTCCCCGCAAAGCGGTAGGTTGCATCGACATAGGCGTAATTGGCGTAAATCATCCAATCCGCGTTGTGAAATTCCACGCCCGCTTCGACCCCTTGCCGGAGCGTCGCTGGTACATTCGCATAATAGCCGAGCCCGGTGATCGTGCTGGCGAGGGAGATGATGTCATTGATGGTTTCCGTGCGGAAGAAGCCCGCTTTCCAATCGATGCGGCCGTCGGTTGCGACCTGGGAGGTTCCGCGCAGACCCGCTTCGACCGTGTGCGAGACGACCTGTTGAAGCGGCGGGTCCGAGACGAGCGAGTTCGCCAGCAGGCAGGGGCGGTTCGGATCGGCGCAGTCGAGCTCGAGCGGGGTCGGCGCGCGGTTCGCCTCCGAATAGCCAGCGTAGGCGGAAAGACCCGGCAGAATCTTATAAGCCAGGCCGACGACCGGGTTGATCCTCTTGTAGACATTGTCGCCATTGAGCTCCGGGGCTAGCCCGGTGGCGTCGGAAGTCGAGATGTTCGCGATGTTGAACCGCGCCCCCGCGGTCAAGGCCAACTCCGGCGTGATGTTGAACGTATCGAGGGCGAATAGGCCGAAATAGGTGGTCGTGCCGAGCAGATAGGTTGGCACATAGCCGACCTGTCCCGCCGTCTGAATGATCGAGCCCGAGCCGGGAAACGCGCCGGTTGGAACCACGGCGAAGTCGGGCTGGATCGCGCCGAGCGTGCTGTTCGAGCTGAAGCTGAAAAAGCTTCGATCGACGCTGCCGCCGAAGACGAAATAATTGTCGTGGCCGAAAAAATTGTCCTTATTGGTGGCCTGCAGCGTGGTCCCGGCGGTCGTCGAATGGGTATAGGTGCGATCGATCGTGCCATAGACCGTCGTGGCCGATGTAGGAATAGGATTGCCGTGCTGGTCCAGGATTACGAAGGCGTTGCCATTCGTCACGCTTGGAAAATTGCCGCTGTTGAGGCAGAGGAAACCAGGAAAGCTGCTTGGCGCTGAGTTGAGCGAGCAATCCTGCAGATCGGAATCATTGCCGTCGGTGTGGGACTGCTCAAAGGTGCGCAAATAGAAATTGCTCGCAATTGTCCATTGCGGATTGATTGTGAACTTGCCTGTAAAGGCCAGCGACGCGGCGTCGTTGAGCGTGGTCTGAGGCGAGGTGAATACGCTTCGATTATCAATGGAGAGGAGATCGATCGGCGTTGGTCCAACGACGCCGAGGCTTGATCTTGCGCCCGAGGCGATGAGATGCAGCTCTGCGTCCGGCGTGCGATAGCCGACGTCCCCATAAAGCCGGACGAGGGAGGATGGCGAAAAATAGCGCCAGCCGTCGTCATGCGCGGCGTCCGCCGTGACGTAGAAACTGTAATTGTCGACTTGCTTGCCATATTCGAACAGGCCGCTGACCCGGCCATAGGATCCCCCAAGCACTTGCGCTTCGAGGCCTTGCCACGTGAAGCCATTCTTCATCTCTATGCTGATCGCGCCGCCGAGCGCATTGAGGCCAAAGATCGGATTGCTTGTGAAGACTTCGGTGCGGTTGATCGCCTGAGGAGGGATCAGGTCCCAATTGACGCTGTCGCCGAACGCCTCGTTGATGCGTATGCCGTTCTGGTAGACGGCGAGCCCTTGCGGCTGCCCTTGTTGCGGCGAAGCAAAGAAGCCGCGATACTGCAATTCCTGTGAGAACGGATTGCCGTTGATGTCGTCGACGAAAATGCCGGGAACGCGCTGCTCCAACGTGTCGGTCACATTAGGGGAGCGGGTGCGCGCGAAGTCGGGGGCTGTCACGGTTTGCACCATGGAGGGAATCTTGTCGCGATCCTCGCCGCCCCCGGGCAGAGGCGTTGTCGAGACCACCTCAACTTCCGGCAGCGCCACGACGCCCGCGGGGGCGGCTTCCTGCGCGAGAGCCTGCGGCGTCCCCAGAGCCGAAAGAGACGCGCCGAGGGTCAATACGCCAAAAAATACCGAGGACTTTTGCCGCATAGTCGCCACCTAGTTGATCGGACGAGTTTTATGATCAATGAAACCGAAGATGAGATTAGAGTCCAATTGGTGGAGTCACAAGTGACTTTTATGAAACACTGAAGAAATACTGCACCGATCTGGCAAGGGTATACTTAAAAAGTCTCGAGTTGCATGGATTAGTTCAGCTTCGAGAGTGGAAAAGTTCATTGACTAAATACATTAAATCCAGCGCATGAGAGCCTCGCGCTACTAAACGCTTAAAGCTCCCGTGCGCCATATCCCGACTCGCACGAAGCAAGAAAAGATCTCGATAAGACGCCCCTTCCTGCCAGGGCCGGCCGGTCCCCGAGAGAGGGGGGAAGGGAAGGCGGCGCGCGTTCGCTTTGCGGCACGAAACACTCGGCGCGGCGGCGACTTCCAGCCTATTGTTAAAGAGAAAATATTGCTGGGGCCGCCGCGGATAGACGCGATGCGTCGCGACGGCTCCGGCGAGACGGCTTAATCCTCGGCGGCTTTAGCGGCCTTGATCTTGACCGAGCGCAAGAGGAACATCGGAACATGGTCGCCCATGCCGACGACGGGCGCGTCGTCGTCGTTTTGACGCCCCTGCGATTGGCGTCGAGGCGCCGAATGGACTTCCGCGGCGGCGGCTAAAACCGTCTCTGCGACGGGATGATGGTCTTCGCTACGCCGTCGAGAGCGGTTCGGCTTCGAAGGTTTCGACTGAGAAGCGCCGCCGGCGTCGGCTCCAGCTTCGGCGCCTCTGCGCGCTGGGCGGCGGCTGTGCTCCCGGCCGGGCGGATGATCCGCGGCGGCGTCCTCGTCCGGAAGATTGGCGAGCGTCTCTTCGCCGAGCCAGTCGATCTTCCGGGCGATCAGGCGTTCGATGTCCGCGACATATCTCTGATCCGCGCGGGTGATGATAGAGATCGCGACGCCGCTCTTGCCGGCGCGTCCCGTGCGGCCGATCCGATGGACATAATCCTCGGCATGGGTCGGGACGTCGAAATTGAACACATGGCTCACGTCCGGGATGTCGAGACCGCGCGCGGCGACGTCCGAGCAGACGAGAAGGTCCACATCGCCTGTCTTGAATGCGTCAAGCGACAACATGCGCGCCCGCTGGTCCATGTCGCCATGCAGCGCGCCGGCGTTGAAGCCGTGCTTTTGCAGCGATTTATGCAGGACGGCCACGTCGCGCTTGCGATTGCAGAAAATGATCGCGTTCTTGAAATCGGCGGCCCCGCGGATGAGCCTTCGCAGGGTTTCGCGCTTGGCCGGCCCGGTCGCAGAGGCGACCAAGCCTTGCGCTATGGTGACGGCGGTCGAGGCGGCGCGGGCGACCTCGATCCGAACCGGATTATGCAGAAAGGTCTCGGTCAGCCGGGTTATTTCCGGCGGCATTGTGGCGGAGAAAAACAATGTCTGCCTGGTGAAGGGCACGAGCTTGCAGATGCGCTCAATATCCGGGATGAAGCCCATGTCGAGCATGCGGTCAGCTTCGTCAATGACGAGAATTTCGATTCCGGTGAGAAGCAGCTTGCCGCGTTCAGAAAAATCGAGAAGGCGCCCGGGCGTCGCGATCAGAACGTCGGCGCCGCGCATGATCTTGGTTTCCTGATCGCCGAAGGATACGCCGCCGATCAGGAGGGCGACATTGAGCTTGTGATTAACGCCGTAGCGGGCGAAGCTTTCCTCGACTTGCGCGGCGAGTTCGCGGGTCGGCTCGAGAATGAGGGTGCGCGGCATGCGCGCCCTCGCCCTTCCTTGCTCGAGCCGGGACAACATCGGAAGCGTGAAGGCGGCGGTCTTGCCGGTGCCGGTTTGCGCGATGCCGAGGATATCGCGTCCGACGAGCGCGTGAGGAATCGCTTGAGCTTGGATCGGCGTTGGAACCGTGTAGCCCGAAGCCTCAACGGCTTGAAGAACCTTGGCGCTGAGACCGAGTTCGTTGAAAGTCATTCTGATCCTGAAATAGGGGTTTATGCTGGAGCTTGGCTAACGAGATCTAAACCATCGCACGCGGGTGGGCGAGCCTTGGCTTCGAGACGCGCAATTCGTCCAGATTTCTGCAAGATAAATTGCTGAAGCAAGAACTATGCATCGCCCGAACGGAAGCGATTCGAAACAATGAGCTTCGTCGCGCGACGCTGGATCTTAAGCGATCCGCCTCCGCATTCTTTGCCGGAAATATCGCCTTAAAGCAATGAAATTACAAGCTACGCCATGATCCGCGAAGCTAAATCCATTGAATTCATCCGCGCTGAATTGCCGCGCCTGCGTGCTGATTCATAATGGATTGCATCATTTGATACTGTAATTTGCTGCAAGAGGGCGGTTTTGTTTAGCCGGCTGCGACAAGAGCTTCATGAGGCCGAACATGCCGCCGAGCGTGCCGAGATAGGCGAGGAGCTGCAGCTCCGTCGGACTGTCGGTATAGCCAAGCAGCGTATGCAGGACGCGGCCGATCATGCTGTTCTCCGGCAAGATCGACGATGTATTCCATAAGGTCCGCCCGAGCGCCGTCGCAACATCCGCTTGCTCGAGGAAGGCGACGCTTTGCGCCGCCATGCCTGCGGCCATGAAGCCGATAAGAAGGCTCGTCACACGGAAAAGATGACGCACCGGGATGATGATAAGGCCTTTATAAGTAAGGGCGCAGATGCCGGCGCCGAGCAAGAGCCCCAGAAGCCCGCCGAAAAAGAGGCTGAACCCGGAATCGCCGCTCGAAAGAACGACGCCATACAGAAACAGCACGACCTCCGAACCCTCGCGCAGGACTGCGACGCCGACGACGACCGCGAGCGCGATCAGGGAGCGCGACCCGCTGCTGACCTCGCCGCCGATGCGGCGCAAGTCTTCGCTGAGCTGGCGGCCGTGGCGCGCCATCCAGACATTATGCCATGTGAGCATGATCACGGCGACGCCGAGAATGAAGGCGTTGAATAGCTCCTGCCCTATGCCCTCAAGCGCATTGGAGAGGGCGCCGGCGAAAATCGCGACGAGACACGCGCCGAAAAGGCCGCCGGCGACGCCGCCGACAATATAGGGCGTGCGTTGAGGCATAGTCTTCGTGACCGCAAGAACAATGCCGACGATCAGTCCCGCTTCGATCACTTCGCGCAGGACGATGATGAGAGCGCCGATCACGCTGGAAACTCCTTTTCGCCTGACGGCCTCGAAACGAGCCGCGCGCTTTTCGCCGATAGCCGCGCCGTCTCAGCGTCGCCGCGTTCTGTCCTCGATCGTCAAGATCTTCTCGCGACGCGGAGGTTGCGATGGGACGTGAAAGAAACACAAACCCTACACGATGATAGTAAAGAGATCAACGAAACTGACTTTGTTTAGAATCGGTCTAAATACTTAATGCGGAGCCGCTGCGGTCAGAGGCCAGTATTTCTCTCCCTGCAAAGAAAAGATGTTTAGAGAGTAGCTCCAGCTCATTTCTCTACCACTTCGCCTCTCTGGCCGGGCCTTCAGGCGGGCTCGGCCCGGCATATATGCAGGCGGCGGTCCGACTCGCGAAACGACGACGCATGCCTGAAGAGCGCGAGACAAAGAGCCAATGGCGGAGATGAAAACAATTCGGATCAAACGCGCTTATGATCGCCACAGCGTGAGGATGGCGCGCGACGTCGCGTCGATCGACGCCTGGGTCAAGTCTGTCGCTCCGAGCGACGCCCTGCGCCGTTGGTTCGGCCATGATCCCGCCAAATGGCCGGACTTCCGCAGACGCTATCGCGACGAACTTGCGCATAACCCGGCTTTCCTCGATCTGCAGGGCATGGCGCAGTCGAATGCGGTGCTGACCCTCTTGTTCGCGGCCAAAGACACGGAGCGCAACAATGCCGTGGCGCTGCGCGAGGCCTTGAACGAAGCTATGAAGCGGTACGCGGCGCGCTTCGAATCCTCGCCTTGCCGCGTTCCAAAGCGATCTGGCCGCCCCGGCGCCTATTTCCTTTCGCGCAACGCGACCCAGAACCGGCGGCGGTCAGAGCGGCGCAATATGTCGAACGGAATAGTGCGATTGACCTTGTCGGCGCCGAGAAGGCGGATGAGATCGTCGGCGCCGGTGACCGGAAGGCCGTCGACGGCGAGCACAATATCGCCGGTGAGCAAGCCTGCGTGGTCAGCCGGGCTTTCCGTCTCGACCATGCTGACCACGGCGCCCGTCGTCTGTCCAAGGCCAAGCCGCAGCGCGATCCGGCGCGGCAGCAGGATCGTTCCCGCGCCAATGCCGAGATAGGCGCGGCGAACCCGTCCATGCGCCACGAGCTCGCCGAGGACAAAGCTCGCCGTATTCGACGCAACCGCGAAACAGATGCCTTGGGCGCCGGTTATGATCGCCGTGTTGACGCCGATGACCTCGCCTTTCGAGGAGACTAGCGGGCCGCCTGAATTGCCGGGATTGAGCGCGGCGTCGGTTTGGATCACGTCTTCGATCAGACGATTGTTCTTCGACCGCAAGGAGCGGCCGAGAGCCGAGATGACGCCGGCTGTGACAGTCGCGTCGAAGCCGAGCGGATTGCCGATCGCGATGGCGATTTCGCCGGGCTTCAATTTTTTTGAGTCGCCAAGCCGGGCCGCCTGAAGAGTGGCGCTTTCGTCGATTCGCACGAGGGCGAGATCAGTGTCCGGATCGTCGCCGAGGACGCGGCCGGAGAGGCTCCGCCCGTCAAGGGTCGTCACGTCGGCGCGCTTTGCTCCTTGCACGACATGGCTATTGGTGAGGACGAGCCCGTCGGGCGAGACGATGACGCCGGAGCCGGACCCGGCTCTTCTTCCGTCGCCGCGACGGATGTCGAGACGCACGACGCTTGGCCCGACGCGCTCGACGACCCGTGTCACGCTTTTCGAATAGGCGTCGAGAACCGAATTGTCCGTGGGCTCGTTGTCTTGGCCCGCATCCATATCGGAGGAGGCTGGCGCGCCGGCGTCAAATCCTGCCTCCGCCTCGTCGAGCACGAAAGACGGGTAGGAATCATTCAAGGCATGAAGATTTTTGTCCATGCCAATTATATGGAGCCGGATCGTCTATGTTTAAGAGGCGCGGGGCGACGCGGCTAGGCGCGTTCAGCCGGGAATGCCCGGGCTTGGGGTCATGAAACGGGAGCCCGACGATTTTGCGAGGAGAATATTGTCGAGGAACTGCTTTGCGCTATTCGCCCAGGTGAAGGTGAGCGCATGGGCCCTCGCCATTTCGCGTGGGATCTCAAGGGCGGCGAGACAGGCCGCGCGCAGGTCATTGTCGAGAACGCCTGCGCCGCTCGCGCCGATGACGTCGAGGGGGCCCGGCACCGGCAAGGCCGCCACAGGCAGGCCGCAGGCGAGCGCTTCAAGAAGGACCATGCCGAATGTGTCGGTGCGGCTTGGAAACACGAAGACGTCGGCCGAAGCATAGTGAACGGCGAGCGCGTCGCTGGTTTGCGAGCCGTAAAAATGGGCTTGCGGATAGGCGGCCTGAAGGGCGCGGCGCGATGGGCCGTCGCCGACGACCACCTTCGATCCCGGCAGATCCAAGGCGAGGAAAGATTCTACATTCTTTTCGGGAGCGAGACGCCCGGCGTAAAGAAAGATCGGCCGCGGCAGGTCTATGACCGACGCCTTGTCCGGGGTGAACTGGCTGTGGTCCACGCCGCGCGACCAGTACATCAAGCGCTGAAACCCGCGTCTTTGCAGATCGTTCGCAATCGAGGCCGTCGACACCATGACGCCCGACCCGGCGTTATGAAAGCGCCGCAGCAAAGCATAAGTTATGGATTCAGGGATTCGCGCGCGGGCCGAAATATATTCAGGAAAGCGAGTGTGATAGCTTGTCGTAAACGATCGCTTCGAGCGCAGGCAATAATAGCGCGTGGCGAAGCCCACCGGGCCTTCAGTCGCGATATGGATATGGTCGATCGAGGGACCGTCGAGCCGTTTCGAGACGCCCCTCGGGCTCGCCAGGGCAAGCCTGATCTCGCCATATGTGGGGAGCGGAACCGAAGCAAAACCTTGCGGCGTCAGGAATTCTATTTCGGCGCCGAATTCGGCCAAGGCTTTCGCCACGGACTCGAGGGAGCGAACGACGCCATTGATTTGAGGCTTCCAAGCATCCGTCGCAATCAGGATTCGCATCAAGCGGCAGCCCTTGTCACCGCTCGCGCTTCGGCTGCGAGGGCCGCCTGCCGGCGCTGCTCAGCGGTAAGCTGCCACTGCAGAATCTCGAGGCGGCCATCCTCATGCTCGGCGATGGCGGTGCAGGATTCGACGAAATCGCCGCAGTTGACATAGAGAATTCCGTCCATCTCCCGGACCGCGGCATGATGGATATGCCCGCAAACGACGCCGTCAGCATGCTGACGCCGCGCAGCCTCCGCCAAAGCGACTTCAAACGCTCCGATGAAGTTCACCGCATTCTTTACCTTGAGCTTGGCCCAGGCCGACAGCGACCAGTAGGGAAACCCTAACGAACGCCGACCCCTATTGAACCAAATGTTCGACCAAAGCGCAACTCCATAGGCCCAATCGCCGAGCCAAGCGAGCCAGCGCGCATGCTGCACCACGATGTCGAACTGGTCGCCATGGACGACGAGCAGACGTTTTCCATCGCCGGTGACATGATAGGCGTGATTGACGACTTCAACGCCGCCGAAAATCGTCCCAATGAAATCACGGGCGAATTCATCGTGATTGCCAGGCACATAAAGCATCCGGGCGCCTTTGCGCACTTGGCGCAAAAGCTTCTGCACGACGTCATTATGCGCCTGCGGCCAGTACCAGCCGCTCTTGAGCCGCCATCCGTCTATGATGTCGCCGACGAGGTAGATCGTATCGGCTTCATTATATTTCAGGAAGTCGAGCAGGAGTTCTGCCTGACAGCCTCGCGTCCCGAGATGGATGTCGGACAGAAAGATCGTGCGATAACGGGTTGGATCGGATTCGTGGCTCACCGGAGCGACCTGGCTAGTTTTATGAAATATAGTGTCTGAAAGGCAAATCAGATTCTCATGGCTTTTGGATGACAGTCGCCGGCAATAGCTCGGTCCTCCTTCAGCCTCTACGCTATTTCGGATAAATCAACTTCATTGGCCAAGATCAAACGCGATGCAGCGCCGCCCCGACGGAGCCTCATCGAGGCGCATTGGCGAGACGCATCGGATTGAGGCCGCCCGAGCGTGACGCATTCTCAATGATCATATCAGTTAATCATTAACTTCCGGCGCGCCATCGGATTCGGGGCAAATTCGCTGCCCCCGTTTAGGGTTGTGAAACTTTGCGCAACAATCGTTCGATATTCCAAACGAATTCGTCTATTTTCACAAACAGGACTTGGAGCGATTGAGTAGGATCCATGGGCGTCGAAGGGCGTGACAAGGTCAAGGTTCTGGAAGCGGGCGCGCTGGCTTTGTCGAGCCAGCTCGGCAAGACCGTGCAGCGGCTGCGCAAAGCCTATAATCTTTCCCTTTCCGAGCTTTCCGAACAATCGGGCGTCGCCAAGTCCATCATCAGCCAGATCGAGCGCAACGAGACCAATCCGACGCTCGCCACGATCTGGCGGCTCGCGCAAGCTCTCGATGTGTCGATCGAACGGGTGCTGCAGGCCGCCGACGACGAGCCTTTTCTCGAGAAAACCTCGCGCGGCGACACCCCCATCCTCGTGTCGGACGACGGCAAGTGCCGGCTCGCCGTCGTCGGTTGGATCAAGACGGTCGAATGGCTGCAATGGTATGATTTCTCCGCCGATCCCGGCGGCGTGCTCGAATCCGAGGCGCATCAGCGGGGCTCGGTCGAAAGCCTGTCGATCAGCGAGGGAGAGCTCGAGGTCGAGGTCGGCGGCGCGATCGAGCGGGCCAAAGCCGGCGAAACCTTGCGTTATCGCTGCGACCGGCCGCATACGATCCGCAATGTCTCGCAAAAACCGGCCACGGCCATGATGGTCTGCATTCTCAAAGCCGCGGCGATGGAATGATCCGATCTCTCTGGCTCCATGGCGTAAGCGTCGGCGGTTGATGCGCTTATTGAATCTGAGTTGGCCGGGCAAGCATAAGGTGGACGGGAGATTGGCTCTGTCGAGACCGCGACGGATCGACGCCGGCGTCCGCGACCGGACGGCATTGTATCTTTCAATTCTCGCCGCTACTTTATTTTTGCCGGTCGGCGTGCATCTCCCCTATTTTCCGGTCTGGCTCGCCGCCCGCGGGCTCTCCGATGCGGAGATCGCAACCGTTCTCGCCGCGCCGATCGCGCTGCGAGTCATCGCAACCCCGCTCATAGCGACAATCGCCGACAAGCGCGGCATTGCGATTGTGCTCGCCGCTTGCGCGCTCGCGATCCTCATTGGCTATTGCGGCCTTGGTTTCGCCCGAGGCTATGCGCCGATCTTCGCCGGCGTGATTTTCGTGGCAATGGCGATGGGCGCCATGCCGTCGCTCGCCGACGCTTTGACGCTCGCTGAAATTCGCCGCGCCGACATGGCTGGCTCCGGCCGGATCGCCTACGGCCATGTTCGAGTCTGGACCTCGATCGGCGTGCTCGCGATGATGCTCTTGTCGGGGCGAATCGTTGGGCTTTTTCCGGGCGAGCGAATCATTTTTGCTCTCGCGGGCCTGGCGATCTTGCCGGCGCTCGTCGCAATCCTCGCCGCCGCCACGCTGAAAAAGGCGCAATTTTTCCACGCGCAGCAAGACAGTCCGACTGCCGATCGGACGCGGCTGCTGCTTGCGATCGTAGCGATTGGCGCGGCCGCGCTCATCCAGGCGAGCCATGCCGAGGTCTATTCCTTCGCGACCTTGCATTGGAGGAAGGCCGGCCTGTCGCCTGATTTTATCAGCGCTGCTTGGGCGATGGGGGTTGCCTCCGAGGCGCTGGTCATGATCGTCGCGGCGCGGTTTTTCGGCGCCGAAAAAAATGCGATCTCCTTCCTGGTCGTCGGCGCGGCGGGCGCTGTGCTGCGCTGGCTCGCGATGAGCTCCGATCCGGATCCCTGGCGCCTCATTATGCTGCAGGCGGGCCACGGCTTGAGCTTTGGAGCGACGACCTGCGGCAGCGTGCTGCTCCTCGGGAGCCTCGCCGCGGCGACGCATCGGGCGCGCATGCAGGGCTGGCTCGCGGCGGCCACGGCGCTGAGCCTCGCGGCGGCGACATTCGCTTGCGGCAGGCTGACAGATGGCTATGGAGAAAGGGCCTATCTCGCCATGGCGGCGCTGGCTGGCGCAGGCCTGGCGCTCGCGCTGGTCGCGGGGCGGATCAAGCTGCGGCTTCATGCGTCTTCGTGAGGCCGGGCTATTTCATTCGGCGGCGGATCGCTCCGAGGGGAGGCCCGATGATGCAAACAGAGAACCTCCCAAACCGTCGCGGCTCTTGCTTTTATTGTGGTCCCGGGCAATCAGCGTGTACATTGCGGGCGTCACAAAGAGCGTAAAAATTGTCCCGATGCTCATGCCCGCCGCGATGACCACGCCGATCGCGAAACGGCTGCGCGCGCCGGCGCCGTCGGCGATGATCAGGGGAATCATGCCGACCACCATGGCCGCCGTCGTCATGAGAATTGGGCGGAGCCGCACGGCGGCCGCATGTTCGATCGCCTTGCGGCGGCTCATGCCTTCATCTTCCTGCAGCCTGTTGGCGAATTCCACCATCAGGATTCCATGTTTGGAGATGAGACCGATCAGGGTGACGAGCCCGATCTCCGAATAGATGTTCATGCTCGCCGCGCCGACGACGCCGAGAATGTTCAAGGGCAGAAGCGCGCCGAACATCGATGTCGGCAATGCGATGAGAATGATGAATGGGTCGCGAAAGCTTTCGAATTGCGCCGCGAGCACGAGGAAAATCACGATCAGCGCGAAAACGAAAGTGAGGAGCAGCGTATTGCCCTCCTGCACGTATTGGCGGCTCTCGCCCTGATAGTCGACCGTGAAGCCTTCGGGCAGAAGCTCGGCCGCCTTCTTCTGTAGAAAAGCGATCGTCTCGCCAAGCGTATGGCCGGGGAAGGGCACGCCTTGCAGGGTCGCCGAGTTCAATTGCTGGAAGGTCGGCAGTCCATTCGGCTGCACGCTCATTGAAACGCTCGCCACCGTCCCCAAGGAGACAAGATCGCCCGAGGCGGTGCGCAGCTGATAGCGGGTCAGCCATTCCGGCGTCAGCCTGAAGTCCCGCGGCGCCTGCGCGATCACCTCATAGCTGCGGCCGCGGAGACTGAAGCGATTGACGTAATTGCCGCCGAGCAGAGTGGCGAGCGAGGAGCCGATTTCCTGCATGTTGAGCCCGAGCCGGTTCGCCCTGTCGGCGTCGATCTTGAGCTCAACTTGCGGCAAATCGAATTTGAGATCGCTGTCGGTGAAGATGAAGAGGCCGCTTTCGCGCGCTGCGGTCTCGACCTTCGCCATGACGTCGACGATCTGGCGATAGTCGCCGATGCTGCGGATCACGAATTGAAGCGGCGGACCTCCGGTCGAGCCTGGGAGCGCCGGCGGCGAGAAGGCGATGATCTGGGCTCCGGTGACGCTCGAGAGCTTCGGCTGCAGAGCCTGGATGATCTCCTTCTGATTGCGTTTACGCTCGCTCCAAGGTTTCAGGATGAGGCCGCCGAACCCCTGATGCACGCCGGCCGACCCGTTGATCAGAAAGACATGGTCCTTTTCCGGGATCTGGTCAGCCGCCGCCTGCACCTCCGCGGTGGCTTTCTCCATATAATCGAGATTGGCGTATTGCGGCGTCTTGATAAGGGCGAAGATCGCGCCTTGATCTTCCTCGGGCGCGAGCTCCTTCGGAGTCGACAGGAACATCACGGCGGTCAGCGCGAGAACCCCGACGAGGATCAAGACGGTCAAGGCGCGAAAGTTCAGGCTCTTTTCGAGACGGCGCTGATACGCTCTGCGAAGCGAGTCGAACATTCGGTCGAGGAAGGCCACGAAGCCGCGCGCTTCGCCCTGCGGCGGCTTCAACAGGAGCGAGCACATCATCGGCGACAAGGTGAGCGCAACGATTCCTGAAACGATGACGGCGCCTGCGAGCGTGAAGGCGAATTCGCGAAACAATGCGCCGGTCAGGCCGGAGACGAAGCCGATCGGCGCATAGACCGCGGCGAGCGTGATCGTCATCGAAATGACAGGGCCGGTGATCTCGCGCGCGCCGAGCATGGCGGCGTCGCCTGCCGGCATGCCCTCTTCCATGTGGCGGTAGATGTTCTCGACGACGACGATCGCGTCATCGACGACGAGACCGATCGCAAGCACGAGGGCAAGCAGCGTCAGGAGGTTGAGCGAATAGCCAAGCGCCAGGATGACGACCATCACTCCGATTAGGGACAGCGGAATGGTCACGATCGGAATGATCGTCGAGCGCAGATTGCCGAGGAAAAGAAAGATCACGACGACGACGATGATCGCCGCCTCGGCAAGCGTCTTTTCGACCTCGTGAATCGAGGCGCGGATGAAATTCGTCGCGTCATAAGCGATGGCGGCGTCGAGGCCGACGGGCAATTGCGCCTGGATCTCTGGAAAAGCTGCGCGGACCGCGTTGATCACGTCGAGAGGGTTCGCCGTCGGGGTCGAATAAATGCCGACGAAGACAGCTTTCAGCCCATCGAAAACGGAAGAGGAATCGACCGATTCCGGCCCGAGTTCGATTTCAGCTATGTCGCCGAGCCGGGTCAGCGCGTCGCCGCGCGCCGTGACCACGAGCTGGCCGAAAGCCCTCGCGGAATCGAGCGATGTTTGCGCATTGATGCTCGTCTGGACGAAATCGCCCTTGATCTGCCCCGCGGCGGCGGTGAAATTATTCGCCGCCAAAGCGATCCTGACGTCGTTCGGCGTCACGCCCCGCGCGGCCATCCGGTTCGGATCGAGCCACACCCGCATCGCGAAGGTCTGGCCGCCAAGGATCTGCGCATTGGCGACGCCGTCGATTGTTTGCAGTTTCGGCTGAACGACCCTCGTGAGGTAATCGGTGATCTGCGAAGGGTTGAGCAGCTTCGAGTTGAACGACATATAGAGAAGCGCCGTCGAGTCGCCGGTTTGCTTCACGACGACGGGGTCGAGCGCCTCGCGCGGCAGAACATATTTGACCTGGTTCACTTTCGACAGAACGTCCGCGACTGCCCGGTCCGGATTGGCGTTCAGGAGAAGATTAAGGGTGATCGTCGAGACATTCTGCTGGGAATTGGAAACCAGCGTATCGACGCCCTCCGCACTCGCCACGGCCTGGGCGATGGGCGTTGTGATGAAGCCCTTGATCACGTCCGCATTGGCGCCCGGATAGGTCGTCGTGACGGTGATCGTGGTCGAGGACAGTTCGGGATATTGCCGGACCTGAAGCTTGAACGCGCATTGTAGCCCGACGAGCAGAATCAGAAGGCTGACCACGCTGGCGAGCACTGGCCGGCGAATGAAAACATCGGTGAATGACATTTCTATTCCTTCGGCCGGACTGCGGGCGCGTCGAGCCGGGCGTCGGCGTCGATGCGCACGCGCGCATCGGGCTGTAGCTTCAGCTGACCCTCGGTCACAACCTTTTCGCCGGGCCGCACGCCCTCGAGGACGGCGATGCGGTCTTCGCGCGTCTCGCCGACGCGCACGAAGCGGCGCTCTACCTTCAAAGGCGCTTCGCCATTGAATTGCGCCGCCTGCGCAGCGCCCGCTTGGGAGGCCGCCGCGCGGGCCTCGGGCGCGGCCGGGATCACGACGAAAACGCTATCGCCATAGAGCGAATAATTGATCGCCGTGCGCGGCAAAGTCACGATTTTTGCTGGCGCGCCGGCGATGACGTTCACATTGGCGAACATGCCGGGCAATAATTGCCGCTTCTTGTTTTCGAGTTCGCCGCGGACCAGAACATTGCGGCTTTCCTGAGCGATGCGCGCGTCGATCGTTTTGATGACGCCTCGGAAAATCTTACCCGGATAGGCGTCGACCTCAACCTCGAGGACCTGGTCCGGCTTTAGGAGATCGAGCGATTTCTCGGGCACCGGGAAATCAACGTAGATCGGATCGAGTTGCTGCAAGGTCATGAGGCTCGTTCCGGGCGAGACATATTGGCCGAGATCGATCTTGCGAATGCCGAGGCGGCCGGCGAAAGGCGCGACCAGCGTCTTTTGCGCGATGATCGCGCGGACGCGCTCAACGGCGGCTGCGGCGGAATCGCGCGCGGCTTCGGCCGCGTCGAAATTCGCCTTGGGCGTATTGCCGCTGAGCGAGAGCTGCCGCTGACGCTCCAGCGTAAACTCGGCGTTTTTCAAGGTCGCGAGATTGCTCTTGAGATCCGCTTGCTCCACCGAGTTGTCGATGTCAAAAAGCCGGGCGCCTTTTTCGACGTCCTGGCCTGATTCCACGCGAACGGCGACGATCATGCCGCCGATCTGAGGCGAGACGTCTATGCCTTGCACGGCGCGGAAGCTTCCGATGGCCGGCAGCCGGGGCGCCCAGACGTCCGCCGCCGCCTCGCTGACGGCCACCGTCGCAGGCGGCGGCGCGGCCTGCGCGATGAATGTCTTGATCATCTGCGGTTTGACGACGAATTGAAAATATCCAAGGCCGCCGCCAAGCGCGGTAAGGAAGATGAATACAAGGATAAAAATAATGATTCGCTTCACGGGACCGACCAAAATGTCTCGGGACCAAATAGAGACAATTGTGTTGCGGGTTGCTTGCTCACAGACGTGTCGCTTCGGCCGTCATAGCGACCGAACCCGGAAAAGCTGAAGCCCCTCCGCCAAAAAACCGCCATTGCCCACACAATCGCCTTCGATGTCAGCTTTAGAAGCTTGACTGAGAATACGGGCTTAAAGGCAACCGACCGCCGGCAAAATTGTGACGGCGGAGATAGTTATGAATAAAAGGCTCCCGCAAAGTTGCAGTTGGCCCCGCTAATGTAGTTGCATAGGCCCATCGCCGACATACCCTGACCTCCCCAAGATGGAAGCGCCAAAGTCACGCCCTGAGTCCAAGCGAAGGCCCATGCTCTCGCAGTTTGGCGCCTCCCCAATGCTTTACAAGCTTGCCGAAATTACCATGAGCGGATCGGCGTGGATAGTGCGTCAAATGCGTTTGTTTGGCGCCCTAGCGCCAAAGACATTGATCGCGATCTCTCTATGCGGAGCCGGCTCGAACAGTAAGGCGGCTGCGCAAGCAAGCGCTATGTGTTAAATTTGCTCATGGAGGAGGGCCTCATTCCGTGGAGCTGCTGGATGGGCATGTTGCATGGCGCGTTCGAGGTGATTGGCGGGCCGCCGGCGGCGACAGGACAGCCGGCCGCCATTCCCAACAAGCCGGCGGTCTCGCCCGCTGAAGCGTCGCCGGCGCCTGCGTCGATCAGCCCCGCCTCGCCGGCGCGCCCTTTTGTCGAATCCTACAGGATAGAAGCGGGATTCCTTGAAGAGGATCGCGGCCAAGCTGTACCATGACCCGTGTGACTGGCGCAGCATCGCGAAGGCGAATCCCGGCCTCGATCCGCGCCGGTTGCGCCCTGGTCAGGTGATTAGGCTCCCAAGGCCGGTCCCCAAAGGCTAGAGCGCTTCCTGATCAGATGGGCTCATCTGATCAGGAAGCGCTCAAATTCAAAGAGTTGGAGCATGTTCTGATCGAAAAAGGCGATCAACTTTTTCGGAACATGCTCCAGCGGCTGGGGCGCCCGTGCGGTCAGCTCAGCACGCCATATTTCTTGAACCAAGCCTGCGTTTCTTTCCAGGCATCCTCCGCCGCCTCCTTGCGATAGCTCGGCCGGTAATCGGCGAAGAACCCATGCGGGGCGCCCGGATAGATCTTGAATTCGACGGTCTTGCCGGCGGCGAGCAGCTTGGCCTTCATCTGCTCCACCTGCTCGACGCCGATCCCGGAATCTTCGCCGCCATAAAGCCCGAGCACAGGGGCCTTGACCTCGTCGGCCAGCTCGAAGGCGTTCTTGGGCATGCTTTCTCGCGCGGGGTCCATCAGGCTTCCGTAAAAGGCGACGCCCGCCTTGAGGTTCGGGTTGTGCGTCGCATAGAGCCAGACAGTTCGGCCGCCGCGGCAAAAGCCGATAATGCCCAAGCGATTGGCGTCGCCGCCTTGCGACTTGGCCCAGGCCACGGTCGCGTCGAGATCGGCGAAAAGCTCCTGATCCGGCTTGCTGTTGACCAGGGGCAGCAACTCCTGCAAGTCAGCAATCTTGGTCAGGTCGCCTTTGCGGAAATAATAATCCGGCGCGACTGCGAAAGCGCCGAGCTTTGCGAGCCGCCGCGTGACGTCCTTGATATGTTCGTGCAGGCCGAACACCTCCATCGCGACGAGAATGATGGGCGGGTTTTCGCCTTGCGCGGGCTTGGCGAAATAGACCGGCAGCTCGCCGTCGGCGAGCTTGGCCTTTGCTTCGCCGGCAATGAGGCCCTCGGCGTCGGTCTTGACGACGTCGGCGCGGACGGGACCTGCGGCAAGCGTATAGCCGGCCGCGGTTGCGGCGGAGGTCGTCATGAAGGCGCGGCGCGACAGCGGCGGCGCGACCTTTCTCAGGCCCTCGATGTCCGACATCAGCTTTTGGGCGGGCATGCAAATTCTCCATTCCGCTGGCGACGCTTACGTCTATTCGCATTCCATCTGCGTTAGGCCAAGAGCCGCCCTTCCAAGGGCCTAAGACGGATGACCGGCGGCGACATTCGCCGTCGCGGCGGCGCCCGGCCGGGCGGTGCGGCTAGACTTTGACATGAAGAGCGCGGATCCTGAATAGCGCGAGAATCGGCGATCACGCCTCATCTCGGTAGGACATGCGAACCAGCGTTTCGTCTGAAAGGTGCAGGGGGAGCTTCCAATGACTAAGGGCGGGCAGTTTAAGACAGTCATCGTCGCAGCCTTGGCGGCGCTTGTGTGGATGGGCGGCAAATCGGACGCCGCGCAGTGCGGCAACACGGCGGCCGGCTTCGAGACGTGGAAAAGGCAGTTCGCCGATGAAGCGAAGGCAAAAGGGGTCAGCGCCTCTGCGGTCGCGGCCCTCATGGGGACGAATTATTCGACGGCGACCATCTCGGCGGACCGCGGCCAGAAAAGCTTCCATTTGTCGCTCGATCAGTTTCTCGCCAAGCGTGGCGGCTCGGTCATCGCTTCGCGCGGGCGGGCGCTCAAGCAATCCGATGCGTCCCTTTTCGCATCCATTCAGCAACGTTACGGCGTCCCGCCGGGGCCGCTCCTGGCCATTTGGGGAATGGAGACGGGATTCGGGAGCGTGCACGGCAATCAGAACGCTCTGTCGGCTATAGCTACTCTCGCCTATGATTGCCGGCGATCGGCCTATTTCACCGACCAGCTCTACGCAGCCCTGACTTTGATCGATCGCGGGGTTCTCTCGGCAAGCTCGCGCGGCTCCATGCACGGCGAGATCGGCCAGACGCAATTCTTGCCTAAGACCATCCTTGAGTATGGCACCGGAAATCTCGATAACGCGGCCAACGCGCTGTCCTCGACGGCGAATTTCCTTAAGGCCCATGGTTGGCAGGCTGGCGCTGGATACCAGCCCGGCGAGGCCAATTTCGCGGCGATCCAGGCCTGGAACGCCGCTCAGGTCTATCAGCGGGCCATCGCACTCATTGGCCAACAGATTGACGGAAAATAAGTCGCTCTTCCGGAACGAGGTTGGGCCGAAATCCGGTTCGTTGTCCCGGAAATGCAAGGCGGCGCCTGGGCCCTTTCAGCGTGCCGCTTCGCTGCTTGACAGCGCCCGGTGGACCGCGTCGCGCCATCCTTCGATCAGGCGCGCGCGCTCGGCGCGCGCCATGCGCGGTTCGAACCTTGCGCCTCTCGCCCAAACATTCGAGATAGCCGCGATGTCGGTATAGACGCCGGTCGAAAGCCCGGCCAGAAAGGCCGCGCCATGCGCCGTGATCTCCAGCATGGCCGGACGCTCGACCGGCGCATCGAGGATGTCGGCCAGGAATTGGCAGAACCAGTCATTCGCCGCCATTCCGCCATCGACCCGAAGCGCGCTCTTGCCCTGCTCCTGGAGAGAGCCGTCGCCGGTCATAGCCTCCATGAGATCGAAGGTCTGATAGGCGACGGATTCAAGCGCCGCGCGAACGATATGCGCGGCGCTTGAATCAAGCGTTAGGCCGCAGAGCAATCCGCGCGCGTGCGGATCCCAATGCGGCGCCCCGAGGCCGACGAAGGCGGGCACCATGTAGACTCCATGGTTGCCAAACAGTTTTGTCGCGATCTCGCTCGTCTCCGCGGCGTCGCGGATGAGGCCGAGCCCGTCGCGCAGCCATTTGATCGCGGCGCCGGCGATGAAAATCGCGCCTTCGCTTGCATAGGTCGGGACGCCCTCGAGGCGATAGGCCATGGTCGTCAGCGTGCCGCCGCGCGGCGACGGAGGCTCGGCGCCGGCGTTGCGCAAGGCGAAGCAGCCGGTGCCATAGGTCGATTTCACCATCCCCGGCTTGAAGCAGGCTTGTCCGACCATGGCAGCGTGCTGGTCGCCGGCTACGCCGGCGATTGGGATAGGCGCGCCAAACAGCTCCGCGGTTGTTGCGCCATAGAAATGGCTGCTGTCCCGCACCGGAGGGAGCAGGGCGTGCGGGATTCGAAAGAGCGCGAGAAGCTCGTCGTCCCAACATTGGCGATGGATGTCGAACAATAGGGTGCGCGAAGCGTTGGTGGCGTCGGTCGCGTGGACTTGGCCCCCGGTCAGGCGCCAGAGCAGAAAACTGTCGATCGTGCCGAAAGCGAGCTGTCCACGCTCGGCTCGCCGCCTTGCGTCGGAGACATTGTCCAGAATCCAGGCGAGCTTGGTCGCCGAGAAATAGGGGTCGAGAAGGAGCCCCGTGCGGGCGCGCGCAAGCGCTTCGACGCCTTCGTCGCGTAGCCGCTCGCATTCTTGCGCCGTGCGCCGGTCCTGCCAGACGATGGCGCGATGAATCGGCGCGCTGGTCGCGCGGTCCCAGACCACGACGGTCTCGCGCTGGTTGGCGAGGCCGATCGCCGCGATCGGCGCGTCCGATTTGGCGATCGCTTCCCGCGCGGTCTCAATCGCGTCGCGCCAGATATCCTCGGGATCATGCTCGACCCAGCCGGCCTGTGGATAATATTGGGGAAACTCACGCTGAGCGCTGGCGCGTAGGCGCCCCGCCGCATCGAAAACAAGGCTCCGCGTCGAGGTCGTGCCCTGGTCGATCGCGAGGAGGAAGCCCTGGCTCATGACCGATTTTCTTCTTTGAGATGGGCCTTAGCGCGTTCGGTCACATAAGTTTGGACGCGCGCAGCTTCAGCAGGCAAAAGGCTAAGACCAAGCTTAGACCTGCGCCACAGGATGTCCTCCGCGCTCAACGCCCATTCCTGGTCGATCAGATAATCGATCTCGGCCCGCGAAAGGCCCGCCCCGAAATCCTCCCCGAGATCCTTTGCGCTCCGCGCCCCGCGCAAAATCTTCTCCACGCGGGTTCCATAGGCATGCGCGAGCCGCATTGCGAGCGCCGCCGGCAGCCAGGGGCGGTGGGCCCGCAATTGATGCAGAAACAGGTCGAAATCGCCGTCTTCTATGTCGCCGCCTGGCAACGGCGACTCCGCCGTCCATCGCTCCGGCTGCGGCGGCGACAGGTGCGAAGACAGGGCTTCGACCGCGTCCTCGGCCAAGCGCCGGTAGGTCGTGATCTTGCCGCCGAGGACCGAAAGGAGCGGAGCTTCTCCAGATGGCTGGTCGAGATCGAGAACATAGCCGCGCGTCACGGCCGAATCGCTCGACGCCTTGTCGTCATAGAGGGGACGCACGCCGGAAAAGCTGTGGACAATATCCTTTGGCGCGAGCGGCGTTGCGAAATAGCGCGACGCCGCTTCGCAGAGATAGGCGATCTCGTCCGCGCTGATCATGGCCTTGGATGGATCGCCTTCGAACGGGATTTCGGTCGTGCCTATAAGAGTGAAATTCTGCGCGAAGGGCATGACGAAGACGACGCGCCTGTCCTCGTTCTGCAGGATATAGGCGTGGTCTCCCTCATAGAGCCGCGGCGCAATGATGTGGCTGCCTTTGACAAGGCGCAGCTTGTTGCCTGCGCCGACGCCACAGACGACGTTCAAGACCTCCGAGGCCCATGGGCCCGCCGCATTCACGAGCGCGCGCGCCGTGACCGTCCGTTCGGCTTTGTCCTGCGCATTTTGCAGCGTGATTCGCCAAAGCCCGAGATCGCGTTTCGCCGATGCGCAGCGCGTCCGCGTGCGAATGTCGGCGCCGCGCTCGTGCGCGTCGAACGCGTTCAGCGCCACCAGCCTTGCGTCGTCCACGGCGCAGTCGGAATAGGAAAAGCCGGTCGTCAGATAGGTCTTGAGCGGCGCGCCTTCTGGGCTCTGGCGCAGATCGATGCGTTTCGATCCTGCGAGGCGGCCGCGCGGGCCAAGATGGTCATAAAGAAATAGGCCGAGCGCGATCATCCATCGCGGCCGCAGGCCCTTTTCCCAAGGCAGGATGAAGCGCATCGGCCGGATGATATGCGGCGCGACGCCAAGCAGCGTCTCGCGCTCGATCAAAGCCTCGCGCACGAAGCGGAACTGATAATATTCGAGATAGCGCAACCCGCCATGGATCAGCTTGCTCGACGCCGAGGAGGTCGCGCCGGCGAGATCGCCTTGCTCGCAGAGCATGACAGACAGGCCGCGGCCCGCCGCGTCGCGCGCAATGCCGGCCCCGTTGACGCCGCCGCCGATGACGAGGATATCGACGTCTGCTTCCCGCGCCATCTCTCGTCGTCCATTTCGCGCCGGCCAGATGCTCATGGACCGTTCTGCGTCGCGATGATAGTTCGCGCTGGGCCCAAACGAAAGCGCGCGCGGCGGCGTTTCCGCGCGTCGACGCCAAGCGGCGGGCTTGCGCCTTGAACGCGGCTGTTCCCGGGCCTCCGTTGACGGAACCGGCTCAAACTGGTCTACATCCGGCCTGTTCGCCAAGCCTTGGCATGATTTGGACCGGTTAAAGGAATGAATTTACTGACGCCTTTTGAAAATGCGTGGCAGTATCGGGAATTGATTCGGGCGGTGGTTCGGCGGGAATTGGCGGTTCGGTTCCGCGGCTCGATCCTCGGTTGGCTCTGGGCGATCTTCGGACCGCTCGTCATGCTGTCCGCCTATACGGTGATTTTCTCCAGCGCGGTCGGCGTCCCGGCTTCGGCGAGAGGGACCGGCGTCGGAACCTACGCCTTGTCGATCTTCGCCGGACTGATCGTCTTTAACCTGTTCAGCGAGCTCGCCTATCGCTCGCCGGGCCTCCTGCATGAGCACGCCAACGTCATCAAGAAGTCGATCTTCCCGAGCGAGACGCTGGCTTGGACCGCAGCGATCCGCGCCGGGGTCTACGCCTTGATCAGCTTGGGGGTGCTTCTCGTCTTCGAGCTGGCTTTGACGCGATGGCTGCCGCCGACCAGCCTTCTCCTGCCTTTCGTCGTCGCGCCTTTCTTCTTATTTTTGCTTGGAATATCCTGGTTCTTGATGGCGCTGGGGTCATTCACCCGCGATGTCGCGCATCTCATGATCTCGATCGTGCCGGTTTTCATGTTCGCGACGCCGATCTTCTATTCAATCGAAGACGTGCCGCCAAACCTTCGCGTCTATGCGCATCTCAATCCGATCGGAAATTACGTCGAGATGATCCGCGATCTTCTCTTGCTGGACAGGCTCCCCGGCCCGCTTCTTTACGCCGGCACGGTCGGCGGCTCGATCGCCGTGTTCTTCTATTCCTATCGTTTCTTCATGCAATACAAGGCCGTGTTCGTCGATGTCATCTGATCTCGTCATCAGCTGCGATTCTGTGGGCAAGGCGTTTCAGCTCTATTTGCGGCGGAACGACCAGCTAATGCAGGCGATCTTCGGCCATTGGAAGCAGTTCTATCATCATCATTGGGTGCTGCGGAACGTCAGCTTCAGGGTTCATCGCGGCGAAACGGTCGGCATTATCGGCCGCAACGGCGCCGGCAAGACGACGCTCCTGCAGATCATCTGCGGCATCACAAAGCCGACGCAGGGGAGCGTGAAAGTCACCGGCCGCGTCGCGCCGATCCTCGCCCTCGGCGCCGGCTTCGATCTTGAGCTGACGGGCCGGGAAAACGCCCTGATCGGCGGCGCGATCCTCGGCATGCGCCGCTCCGAGATCGAATCGCGGCTCGACGCGATCGCCGCTTTCGCCGATATTGGCGATTTCTTTTACCAGCCGTTGAAAATGTACTCGACCGGCATGGCCGCGCGGCTCGCCTTCGCCATCTGCGCCCATGCCGACGCCGACATTCTGATCGTCGATGAGGCGCTCTCGGTCGGGGACGCCGCCTTCGGCGCCAAATGCGACGCCTTCATCCGGGATTTCGCGCGGCGCGGCACGATTCTCGTCGTCTCGCATGATCTTGAAGTCTTGGCGACGATCTGCGATCGCGTCATCTGGATCGACGACGGCGAAGTGCGCCATCTTGGGGCCTCGGACAACGTGATCGCCAGCTATCGCGAGGCGCTCGAAGGGCCCGCGGCTGCGGCGCAGGCGGCGACGGCCTAGCGGTTCAGATCTGGAGCTTGGCGCCGGCTTTCCTGTGCAGGCGCGGGGCGGAGATTATCGCCTCTGGACGGCGCCTGGTCCTGCGCTTATCTCGATGCTGAGATCGACTGTCGATGCTTTGCGAGATGCGCGAAGCTTGGCGCGGGCCTTGCGCCGGCGCGCCCATCTTCGGAAGCGAGGATCAACATGAACCGCCCCCTCTCCCGCCTCGCCACGCGCGCCGCTTATGGCGCGCGCCAGCTCCCGCGCGTCGCCTGGTATCTGGGTCACAGCGTCGCCATGGCCCGGATGGCGCAGCGGGCGCGCGACGAGGAGGGAAGCGCGCGGCCCCAGCCCCATACCGACGCGCCAACTCCGGGCCGCGAACGCTTCCTTGCAGACATGGGCGCCCTTTGGCGGCGAGACCTCGCCAATGTCGAAGCGGGCCTCTATCCGCTCCCCGCGGATCATGACGGCTCATGGAAAATGCTGCTCGACCGCTCGCGGCTTTTTTTCGAGGATCTTCCCGCCGTCCACCACCGACGGGAAAGCGGCGAGCACAGCGAAGTGCTGACCGAGGAAACGCGCGGGAAACGGCCCCGCTACTATCTCCAAAATTTCCATTTCCAGTCGGGCGGCTGGATGACGGACGAGTCGGCTCAGCGCTACGACACGCAGGTCGAAGTGCTATTCAAGGGCACGGCCAACGCCACGCGGCGTCAGGCGCTGCCGCCGCTCCACGAGCTCTTCGCCGGGCGCGACCAACGCCGGTTGCGGCTGCTCGACGTTGGCTGCGGCACGGGGCGTTTTCTTGATTTCGCCAAGCAGGCCTGGCCCCGGCTTCCCACGATCGGCCTCGATCTGTCGGAGCCCTATGTCAGGGAGGCCAAGCGTCATTTGGCGCGCTGGTCGCGAACCGAGCTTGTCGTGGGCAACGCGGAATCGATTCCGCTGCCGGACGACAGCCAGGACGCGGTGACGAGCATCTTCCTATTCCATGAACTGCCGCCCAAGGTGCGCCGCGTCGTCTTGCGGGAGTTCGCCCGCGTTCTGAAGCCCAGCGGACGCCTTATTCTGGTGGACTCGCTTCAGCGCGGCGACGCGCCGGACTATGACGGCCTGCTTGAGCTCTTCCCGCAGAGCTTTCATGAGCCTTATTATCTAAGCTACATAAAGGAAGACTTCGCCGCGCTTTGCCAAGACTGCGGGTTGAACTACACCCGCGACGAGAGGGCGTTCGTTTCGAAGGTCATGGTCTTTGACAAGCCGGTCTGAGCGGCGGCCGCGTGGCGGCCGGCGTCGTTGGCGAGATGCGCCAATAGCAGTCGTTTAGCGGCATTCTAGTGGATCGACTCTAACGCTTGCTTCCCACGTTTGAGCGTCGCCATGCTCGCCGCCGCTTTGTCGGCCTGTCGCCTGCGGGGCGCGCGCCTTTGGCTCTGAACATGCATGGACGCATGGATGGTCCAGCTGTCGCGAACCCCTTCGCACAAAAAAGACGGGGTCGCGGCGCAGGCTCATGCATGAAGGCGCGCGGCATGATGGACAAAGAGGAATGGGTCGTCTGGAACGGCTCGATGGGAATCCTCGATACTGTGACGATCGGCCATATCGAGGAGGGCGAGGGCGGCAGGAGCGCCTTTCTCGCGCCGCCCTATGGCGTTGTGGGGCCGTTCAGTCTTGACGAACTTGAAACGCGGGGCCGGATTGCCTTTGGCGAATGTCTTGTCATGTCGCGCCAGAGATGGCAGGAGGATCAGGACGATCTGCGCCTCGAGGCGCGAGAAAAACGCCGGGCCGCCCTGTTTAAGCTCGATTTCGACGACGATCAGGAGCACCGCGAGGTCCTGAACCTGCCGATGGAGGGCCCGCTCAAGACGGCGGAGATCAATGCCGCCTTCCGACGGCTGGCCAAGATTGCCCATCCCGACGCCGGCGGCAGCGACGAACATTACCGTAGCATCACGGAGGCGCGCGACGCGCTGCTCTTGCAGTACGCAAGCCTCTCGTAGGCTTGTGGGCCTATGCGTTCAAACAAATCATTCTATGACCGCTTTGTCTCATCAGCGCCCCTCGTGCGCCAATCGCCCGAAGCGCGCTCTTTGAGCGGGAAAATTCGCATTTTGCCGCTCGATCAATAGGAGCGCGATGATGAATTCGGCGGCGATCGCGAGACCAATGACCCAGACGAGCCGCGGGTCCTCGCGCACGAGGCTTTCCGCGCCGACCATGATCCCGATATGAATTGTCGGGATGACCGCGACGATTGCGGTCGTCGCCGCTGAACCGCGGCCGGTCGCCGTCGCGACGGTGAGGACGAGCCCGATCGCCAACAGCGCATGGGCCAGGGCGAGGATCGGAATGGCGAAGCGTTTGGTTGCTTCGCTCATCCATTCGGCATAGCGGCGCGGCCCGAGCTCCGGACCTGGCCGCGCCCGAAGAAATTCTCCAAGCGACAATTCGAAAGCGCCGCGCCAATCGCGCTTCGGCATGCCGCCGGCGCCCTGCATGTTGATCGGGATGACATATTCGTCGAAATTCGCGCTCTGCATGTTCCCGCCGCCGTCGGGATGAGTCTGGATCGAGCCATTGCTCAGGATCATCACGACGCCGGTCTCGTTGCGCCGGAACTCGGTTTCGGCGGCGTTGATGATCTGCTCCTCGGCCTTATCGGGGGAGTATTGGTGGATGTACATGCCCGAGGCCACGTCGGCGGAGCGCCAGCGCTCGAAGTACAAAGTGCGGTAGCCATTGTCCAAATGGTAGAATCGCCCCGGCTCCAACATGCGATGGTTGAGCGAGTTTTGGATCACATGGATCACGTCATGCATCTTGCCGACATTGGCCGGCGCCACAACCGACGAGATCCAATAGCCCATGACGACGGCGATCGTCGCGACGAGGGTCGCGGGGACGCAGATCGACCAGACGGAGAGACGCAACGAATAGAGAACCGCGATCATGCCGTCGGACGACATGCGCGCGAATTCGAGCGCGACCGCGACGCCGATGGCCATGGGCAACGCGACATAAAGAACCGTCGGCATCGTGCCGAGAAGTGCGGGCATGAGAAGGCCGCCTCTAACCGCGGCGGCGGGAAGCTGGTGGAAAAGCGAGGCCATGACGACCGGAACGCAAAGCCCCGTCTCGATCACCAGGGCCGACACGGCGATCCGCTTGGCGAGATAAAGATAGAGAAGGCGAGGCATTGCTGGCTCCGGGGAGTGAGGCCGACGCCGCCGGCCCTGCGGTCATGGGCTCGAGATCAGATTTTCATCCGAGCCGAAGCAAGCCTCGCATAATTCTGCCAAGCCTTGTCGAAAACGCGGCCGTCTGGAAGCGCGGTGGCGCCGGCCCAATGCGCGAAGAAAATCCGGTTGCCGACCCAATCGAGAGGCGCGCCATTGGCGTCGAAACTCACATCCGTCACCTTGTAGAAGCTTTCGTCGGACGCGCCCGCGACGCATTCGGCGAGAGAGGCGATCTTGAGCCCGCGCCGATGCGTCACGAAATTGCTCAAGGGCTGGGCGAACAACATGCCGCGCTTGCGCACGGAATGGAAGATCCGCCCGTCCTTGGCGATCACGGCGTAAAAATCCTGCAGCGACAGAAGCTTGTTCGACGTGATGAAGAAACCGTCATTGAAGAGCCTGACATTGCGCAGGAAATCATATTTTTCGCTCTTCTTGTTGTAGACATATTCCTCGCTGCTCGAGGCGATGATAAAATCGGTTTTGCCAGGCTCCAGCTTGCCGAAAACTTCTCTCACGTCGCGAAATAGAATCGTGTCGACATCGATGTAAAGAACCTCGTCAAGAGGCAGGGCGAGCGACATGAACTTGCGCAGGCGGCGGCGATGCCCCGGAAAGAAAGGATAGAGCCGCCTCGCCAGGGCATCGAGGTCGCGCGAGCCCTCTGTGACGAGATGGACGTCGTAGACGTCGGCCGCGCGTCTGGTCAAAGCGAGATTGTCGTCGTAGGGAATGAGGTAAAGCGGCGTAGCGGCGTTCGTCGCGCGGTAGCTTTCCAAAAATGGCAGGAGCCAGTTGGAAATGCGGTCGTTCGCGAGGATCGCAATGCCGTATTTCTTGGCCGGGGCGTGATCGGGCGGTAGATGATCGGACATGGGAGCTTCGCGCATTGGGTGAGCAGGATCGGGATGGGCCCGCCTTGCGTGGGGTTGGACGTTTGAGGGGGGATTGGCGCTGGCGAGGCCGCCGCGGACGCCAAGGAAGAACAGGCGATGCGCCAAGAGGTTGCGACTGCGGCAGGTGGGGACGGCGGATCGTCGGCAGTGCGATGGCTTGTTCCTGGTTCGCCGCTATGCCCGTCATCGTCGCGGGATTTGTCCTCTAAAGCGCTCTCTGGCTGAAATTTCAGGGATCGCGCCAGCGTGCGGAGGCTTTTGCGGTCGCCTTGATGTACAGTGATGGGAAACATGGATCAAGACCACGGCGACGGCGCCCCGGTTGGCGAGGCGACGGAACCTTTAAGCGGCGCTCCGACCGCCGCCCTGCCGCTTATGGGCAAGACCGTCTTGCTCGTGCATCCGGCGTGGCACTCCTGCGGCAGCCATCAGGTTTTTGTTTCGCAGGCGTGGACCTATCGCAGCCTCGGAGCGAAGGTCTTGAGCTTGGCTGTTGCCGATGCGCCTGGGGCGACCTTGGGTTCGCGCCAGCACAAGTCCTATCTCGCGGCGAGCGCCGATCTCGAGGCAGACGCGCGCTTCTTTGCGGGCATGCCTTTGCGCGCGGTCTTGAACGCGGATTTTCTGCGCGCCGCAAGGCAATGGCTGCATGGAAATTTCGCCGCGATCCTGGTCGAGACCACCAAGCTTGTCCCGATTCCAGACGCGCTCGCGTCCTGGCCTCGGATCGATCTAATCCATTGCAATCATTTCTTTTGCATGCCCGCGGCGCTGCGCTTGCGCGAAAAGCATGGCTCTCCGGTGTTGCTCGACACGCATGATCTCCAGGCGCGACAATATGCGCTGCGCAACGAGGCGGGCTGGACCTTGGCCCCGGCGGCGCGCTTCGAGGACATGCTTGCGATCGAGCTCGACGCGATGCAAGCAGCCGACCTTCTGCTGCATTTGAACGACGAGGAGGCGGGAGCCTTCCAAAAGCTGCTGCCCGGCAAGCGGCATGCTTTGCTTTATCCCGCCGTGCCGGCGGTCTCGGCGGAGCCCGGCGGACGTGATTTCATCATTATCGCCAGCGCCAATTACGCCAATTTTCTCGGCCTAGCCTGGTTCTTGAGCGAGGTCCTGCCGCTCGCGCCCGATGTTCCGGTCAAGATTCTCGGCAATATCGACGGCGCGTTCAAGTTTCGCGCGCCGGACCTCCTGAAAAAGCACGCGGGGCTTTTTCGCGGCCGGGTCGAGGATCTCAACGCCGCCTACCGCAGCGCCGCCGCGATCCTGCTGCCAACGACGCAAGGGCATGGAATTTCGATCAAGACCATCGAAGCCATGTCGAGCGGCGCGCCTTTGATCGCCACGCCGCATGCTTTTCGGGGGCTCGGACTGGATCCCGCGCAATTGGCAAATGTCGCGCTGGCCTCGGACGCGGCGGGTTTCGCCTCGGCGCTGCGGCAGGCTGCAGCCTCTCTCGATGCGCCGCCGGCCGATCAACGCCGCGCCGACACGCGCGCCGCCTATGATAGGCGCTTTTCCTCCGTGGCCTATCGAAAGGCCCTCGCGGGACTCGTCGAGCCTTTTTTCGAGAGTTGACGCCAAGCCAAGCCAAGGGCAGGGGGGTTAGCCGCCGGGCGCCGTCGCGGGCCTACGCCCGCCGGATTTTCACATCGAGATTAGGCACGACCTCCAATTGGAGCCGCAAGTCCAGCACGGCTCCGCTAACCGTATCCAGCACATGCGCGTCGTCGGTGACGCCCAGAAATGTGATTTCGATAACGCCGTCGCGCGTCGCAACGCCGCTTAGGGTTCCGCTTCCGTCCAAAATGCGATGCTTGATTGCATTGATAAGAAATCGTTCGATTTCTTCCGGTTTCGCCATGCGGGCCTCCTCCATGCGGACCTCAGCCTACACGAGCGGCGGAAATTTACATAGCCTCCCGGGCGTCGCCGAGGGTCGAGGCTGACAGTTCATTCGGGCACATAAAGAGTTGCTTATATCTTTATTGCGAGCTGTCGATCGGCCTGCTATAGAGCCCGCGTCCTCATCCTGGAGCGTCTAAAGCCCATGACCCATTCGTTCAATGATTACGCCATCGCCGACATCGGGCTTGCCGACTGGGGCCGCAAGGAGCTTGCGATCGCGGAAACCGAAATGCCCGGCCTGATGGCGACGCGCGCCGAATTCGGGCCGAGCCAGCCGCTCAAGGGCGCCCGGATCGCCGGCTCGCTGCATATGACGATCCAGACCGCCGCGCTGATCGAGACGCTCAAGGCGCTCGGCGCCGACATCCGCTGGGCGTCCTGCAACATTTATTCGACCCAGGATCACGCCGCGGCCGCGATCGCCGCCGCCGGCATTCCGGTCTTCGCCCGCAAGGGGGAAAGCCTCTACGACTACTGGGAATATACCCATAAGATTTTCGAGTGGAGCGACGGCGGCGCGCCAAACCTCATTCTGGACGATGGCGGCGACGCCACGCTGCTCATTCATCTCGGCATTCGCGCCGAGGCTGGCGACACTGCCTTTCTCGACAAGGCCAGCAATGAGGAAGAGGAAGTTCTTTTCGCCGCGATCAAGCGGCGGCTCGCGTCCTTTCCCGGCTGGTATGGCAAGATCGGCGACGCCATCAGAGGCGTGAGCGAGGAGACGACCACCGGCGTCCATCGCCTCTACATCATGGAGAAGGAGGGCAAGCTCCTTTGGCCGGCGATCAACGTCAATGATTCGGTCACCAAGTCCAAATTCGACAATCTCTATGGCTGCCGGGAATCGCTTGTCGACGGCATTCGCCGCGGCACGGACGTGATGATGGCGGGCAAGGTCGCCATGGTTGCGGGCTTCGGCGATGTCGGCAAGGGCTCGGCCGCCTCGCTTCGCAACGCCGGCGCCCGCGTGCTCGTCTCCGAGATTGATCCGATCTGCGCCTTGCAGGCGTCGATGGAGGGCTATGAAGTCACGACCATGGAGGACGCCGCGACGCGCGCCGATATTTTCGTGACTTGCACCGGCAATGTGGACGTCATCACGCTCGACCATATGCGGGCGATGAAGGACCGCGCCATTGTCTGCAACATTGGCCACTTCGACTCCGAGATTCAGGTCGCCGGCCTGCGCAATCTCAAATGGCACAATGTGAAGCCGCAAGTGGACGAGATCGAATTCGCCGACGGCAAGCGGATCATCCTTTTATCCGAGGGGCGGCTGGTCAATCTCGGCAACGCCACCGGCCATCCGTCCTTCGTGATGTCGGCCTCCTTCACCAATCAGGTGCTGGCGCAGATGGAGCTTTGGACCAAGCAGGGCCATTACGCCCGCAAGGTCTACACCCTGCCGAAACATCTCGACGAAAAGGTCGCGGCGCTCCATCTCGACAAGCTCGGCGTCAAGCTCACCAAGCTCTCGGCCCAGCAGGCGACCTATCTCGGCCTGCCGGAGACCGGTCCCTTCAAGCCGGATCACTATCGGTATTGATTGCTTTTGTCGCGCGAGGCTGAGAAGAAGCCAGCGCTGATTGCGAACAGGGGCCGCCTTCGGGCGGCCTTTCTATTTTGACGCTGTGGGTTTCGTTCAACCGGCGCCGGTTGAATCAGGCGGCGGAAGCGCCTCGTCCAAGGCGCTCAAATACTCCTCCAAGGTCGCGTCCAGCCGTTCGTGCATGAAACTCTGGAACGGCTGCAAGTCCTCGGCGAGCGAGCCGCGCTCCAGAGCGTCGAGATAGGTTTTGCGGTCTTCCGGCCGCACTGCGATCGGCGGATAGCCGCCGCGGATCAGCAAGAGATTCATTAGGAGCCGCGCCGTGCGGCCATTGCCGTCGCCGAAAGGATGAATGGCGGTCAGTCGGAAATGGGCTTCGAACACCGAGGCCGGATCAAGCGGCGCGGTTTTCAGCCAGGCGGCGAACTCCTCCATGAGTTGGGGAATCTTGGCGGGGTTTGGGAAGACGACGGACGAGCCAGCGATCCGTCGCGGGAGCCGACTGTAGATGCCGGCGATCGCGGGCTGGCTGCGGGCGACGATGCGCCGGTGCATTTCGCACATGGCGCTTTCGTCTATTGGCGTCGTCCGCGCGGCAAGCTCACGCATCCATTGCACGGCTTCATAATGATCGACGGCTTCGAGATG
>Ga0182030_10000284_pt1 | contig 90100 bp, 69 predicted proteins | sample 812S3MmetaG_FD_121299 | JGI IMG/M metagenome (GOLD analysis project Ga0182030, IMG submission 121299) | Permafrost microbial communities from Stordalen Mire, Sweden - 812S3M metaG (Illumina Assembly) | ecosystem: Environmental > Terrestrial > Soil > Wetlands > Permafrost | place: Sweden... | reverse complement strand
GCACCAGCACCGGCAGCGCGGGCGCCAACGGTGGCATTGGACCCAGCACCGGCACGGCGGGCACCAGCAGCGGGAGCACTAGCGCCCCGGCAACGACAATCTCAGGCCCGGTCAAACAGATTCTGGGCTTCGTCGGTATTGGCCTGCCATCTATCGCCGGAACTGCCTTGCATGTGGTGGATGCAATCTACGGCTTCATGCAAAGCCAGGGTGGTGGTAAGCCCGACACCGTGTTCGAATTCCAGGATCAGATGATGTATGCCACGCAGGATGCACGGCAGAAATACGCGGATCCTGGCGTGCATTTGCTGCCGGGTGAATATGTGATTGTGCCCAGTACCTCGGTGCGCGACCTGCTGGGGCAGAAATACAAACTGCTCGACTCCGCGCTGGTACCCTCCGACACCACCGATGCGCAGAAGGATGAGGCTTTGCCCGCCACGCTGCCGGACACAGCGTATGCGACGATCCGGGTCGCGGTGAGCCCCATGACGGGCTCCTGCACCTGAGGCTGCACGCAACCGAACGCTAACGCCCGCCCTCCGGGCCTGCTGGCCCGGAGGGCGCAAAGGCTCTAGACCTTAAGCGAAGACGCCGTACTCTACCTGCAGTACTTCCCCATTGATGGTGCTGACCAGCAGCGCATCGTCACCCACGCGTACCCACTCATAACCGACCGGCGGCACTTCCAGCGCAAACAGCCAGTAGTCGGCGAGGATGTACTGGGGGCCCCAGTACGCCCGCGGCAGGATTTCCCCGTAGGCCCAGCGATGAGCGCGCCAGCCCGGCGGGCGATGGTAGGGTCCGACATGGAAGCTGCGCGCCGCCTGGAAGTTGTGCTGATATGCGTTCCGATCCACGGTGCCGGGACGGGTGTTCCAGCCGTGCGGCTCGGCCACGCGCTGATAGCCACTCGGGCCTGGGTGGGGCTCGCCCTGACGGGTCGCCATTCGGGGCGCAGGTCCCGGGCCCCGCGGCTCCTCGGCGAGACTCGCCCCGGTTAGAAGTAAGGCAGCCGCCAAGCACAGCGTGTTCTTTAAGTTATTCCTCATCGCAGTTCTCCTGTGATTGTCATAAGAATGATAGGCGCGGCCCCGGGAACACGCCATCCCGCAGCGCCATGCGAACCGCTAAAGTAGCCCCCGCAGGCAAGATTTGCACGGCGTAGCCCGATCATGGCCATGCCCCATCGCCCGCGGCTTACACATACTTAAGGAGTGGCGTGGATGATCGTCGGTATTGATTTGGGCACCACCAACAGCGCCGTGGCGATCTGGCGCGAGGGGCGCGCGGAACTGATTCCCAACAGCCTCGGTGCGCGGCTCACCCCCTCGGCGGTGAGCGTCGATGAGGATGGGCAACTGCTGGTCGGCCTGGCGGCACGCGAGCGTCAGGTCACGCACCCGGAACGCACCGCTACGGCGTTCAAGCGCCTGATGGGCACTGAGCGCACGTTGCAGCTGGCACCCGGCCAGGCGTTTCGGGCCGAGGAGCTTTCCGCCCTGGTGCTGCGCAGTCTGAAGGCCGATGCCGAGGCATTCCTTGGCGCTGAAGTGCGCGAGGCGGTCATCACGGTCCCGGCCTACTTCAATGACCGGCAGCGCAAGGCAACGCGGCGTGCGGGCGAACTTGCGGGCCTCAAAGTCGAGCGACTGCTCAATGAGCCGACCGCTGCCGCACTGGCCTTTGGCCTGAGCGAGCTGTCAGGCGATGCGCAGTTTCTGGTGTTTGATCTGGGCGGGGGCACCTTCGATGTCTCGATCGTGGAGATATTTGAAGGCGTGATCGAAGTACGCGCGAGCGCCGGGGATAACCAGCTGGGGGGCGAGGATTTCAATCAGCTGCTGATGGAGGATTTCTACCAGGCGTTCCGCAGTGACTTCAGTGCGCGCCAGCGAGAGCAGCCAGCGCTGCGCGAGCGCGTGCGTGAGCAGGCTGAGCGTGCACGGCGCACCTTGAGCAGCGCCCCGAGCGCCACGATGCAGGTGATCTGGCAGGAGCGGGCCTTTGATCATGTCATCGATGCCGAGCGCTTCGAGAAGCTGAGCGCGCCACTCCTGGCGCGCCTGCGAGAACCGGTCATGCGGGCACTGCGCGATGGCGGCATCCAGACCGAAAGGCTCAAGGAGATTGTGCTGGTCGGAGGCGCGACCCGCATGCCGATCGTGCGCCGCGCGGTGGCACGCATGTTCGGTCGCTTTCCGGGCGTGGGCGCCGATCCGGATGAAGCGGTGGCGATCGGGGCGGCAGTGCAGGCCGGTCTGAAGGCGCGCGATGGGGCGCTGCGTGAAGTGGTGCTGACCGATGTCTGCCCGTACACGCTTGGGGTCGAAATGGCCGAGCAGCGGGCCGATGGCAGTGTGCGCCAGGGGCTGTTCGCACCGATCATCGAGCGCAACACGATTGTCCCGGCCAGTCGCAGCCGGCTGTTCTCTACGCTCCATCCGGGCCAGCAGCTGGTGCGCTTCGCGGTCTATCAGGGTGAGGCGCCGTGGGTGAAGGACAACATTCAGCTCGGCTCGATTGAAGTCCCGGTGCCGCCTTCGAGCAGCGACCGCGTGGCGGTGGACGTGCGCTTTACCTATGACGTGAACGGACTGCTCGAGGTGGATGTGACCGTGCCGCAGACCCAGGAAACCCGCCAGCTTGTGATCGTGAGCCAGGATGCGAGCTTCAGCCCTGAGGAAACCGAGCAGCGGCGCGCGCAGCTGGCGGCACTCAAGGTGCATCCGCGCGAGGCTCATGCCAACCGGGCGGTGCTGGCGCGCGCCGCGCGTTGCTTCGAGCAGCTGCTGGGCGATCGGCGCACGCAAGTGGCGCAGCTGCTGACGAAGTTCGAGGCGGTGCTCGAGACCCAGGACCCGCTGCAGATCGATGGCCAGCGGCAGCAGTTCATCCAGTGGCTCGATGCGATCGAGGGTGAGACGCTGCGGTGAATCCGCTCCACATCTGGGAGACGCTGGGTATCGAGCCGACCGATGATGTGACGCTGATCCGTCGCGCCTATGCACGTCTGCTCAAGAACAACAGTCCGGAAGACAACGCTGCCGGCTTCGCCAAACTGCGCGCCGCCTACGAGCAGGCGCTGCGTGAAGCGCAGCGGCGGGCGCGCACCGCACGGCCGCCACCACCGCGACTCGCCGCCGCAGTGGATGTGCCTGAGTCGCCACCGTCTACGGAACTCCCGCAGCCGGAAGCTCACACGGGGTCGCCGCCGCCGCCGCCGCCGCCGCCGCGCCCGAATGCGCCTGGGTCCGAGGTCGAACAGCGCTCACGCGAGCCCCGCGAGCGGCGCCCCATACCGCGCCTCCGCCCGCCTGCCGAAGAGCCTGAGGCCGAACAGCTCTCAGGGGAGCGCAACGAGCAACGCCCACCGGCCTTGCATCTGCGACCGAGTGATCCCGCCCCTGAGACTGCCCAGAATCCGGCTGGCGGCCGCGGACGGCTGCGCGTCATCGCCGCGCCAGCGGGCGAGCGCGGCGCCAGTGCTGAGACGGCGGAGCTTGCAGCGCGCTTTTCCGCCCTGCAAAGGCTGGCGCTCAATGCCAATCTGCCGCTGCCGGCGGAGCTTGCGGTGCTGCTGGGGGCGTGCCTGGACTCACCGGCGCTTGAGAATGTGAGCGTGCGGATCCAGTTCGAGAGCGCGCTGGCGCGCTGGCTATGGCAGATTCGAACTCATCCGGAAGCGCCGCTCGAAGCGGTGACCGCGCGGCTGCGCTGGCGCGAGGGAAGTCGCATTCGCGCTCAGCCGGACATTGCCCGGCTGCTGGCCTATGCCGATCTTGCAGGCCAGCTGGAGGGACTTGGCAAGAGCAATCCGCGTGCCCATCGCGTGCTGACGCGCCCCCCACGTACGTTGGCGCTGTGGTGGCTGATCGCAGTCAATCGCATCGATACCGCGGTCCGTGAGTTGTGGGCGCGCAGCCTGAGTGCGGGCGACCTTGCGCCCAGCGCGCTCAATGCCAGGGCAATGATGTGGTGGACGCGCTACTTCACGCGTCCGCGCCTGCGCCCTGAGCTCGTGCGTCTCGCCGGCATTCTCACGCTCTCGGGTCTGGCGCTGGGACTGCTGGTCACCACCGGCACGCCGCTCGAGCGGGTAACGGCGCCGATCCTCGGGCTGCTCGCCGGCCTTGCACCCGGTGTGCTGCTGCTGGGCCTGACCTACTTTGTGATCGACTGGCTGCCGTTTTATCTGAAACAGCGTGAGCGCGCCCGCACGCCGCGCGCACGCTTTGGCTGGCTGCCCCTCACACTCGGGCTCGCGCTGCTCGCCGCGCTGCTGCCCGATTCGATGTGGAGCGCGCTCGCAGTGGCGCTGCTGGCGCTGCCTGCCATCGTGTGGGCGCTGTGGGCAGTCCAGGAAGTCTATCCACGCACGCTGATCGAAGTGCCGTTCAAGCGCCTGGCCTACTTTTTCTTTCAGAACCTCCCGCTTGCGCTGTGGTGGATGCTTATGGCGCGTCGTCCCTCTGAGCGCCCGAATGGCGTGATGATCGTGGGAGTTGCAGGGGCGGCGCTGGCATTGACGGTCGGGCAGCAGCTGCTGTGGAGTGGCTACTGCCGGGCGTTGCGTGGGCGACTGGAAACCCTGGTGCCCGCGAGTCTGATCGCCTGGAGTGCATTGCTGGCGCTCGCGCTGCCCAGTCTTCCGGCAGGTACGCTGTGGGGACATCTGGCACTCATGCTCGTTACGCTGACCATTCTGCTGCAGCGCACACCCGCGCTGCGCCTCACGCCTCAGCAGGGGAAAAATCGCTTCTATCTGGCACTGGTGGGCACCTGGGCAGGTGTCGCACTGCTGAGCAACCTGGACCAGGTATCCCCGCTCGTCGCCGGGGGTTGGTTCTTTCTGGGTGCCGGTGTCGTCACCATGGGGCAGTGTCTGTATCCGCGGCTGTTCCCGCGCCGCCGAGCTGCAGCCGGCGCTTGAACACGGCCAGACTCCGGAACAATGACATAATGGCTGCGGCAACGTGCGCATCGGCAAGGTGCCGCGACTGCCTCCCTACGGAATGAACAGGTGGGCGCCGGTGGCGCACTGCCTTAGGAACGTCCTTGAACCAACCGGGTCTACCCAAGCGATATGAACGAACTGGTGATTGCCCCCAATAAGAGTGCCTTGCTGGCCGCTTCGCCGCGCTATACCCCGCGCGCGGTCGGCCTGAGGAGCGTTGCCATCTACGGCAGCATTGGCCTGCTGTGGATCGGCGTGCTGATGGGCGCGTGGGCTTTTACCGGGGTGCTCGCCTGGTCGGCCGGCATCCTGTACGTGATTTACGACACCAGCCTGCTCTTCTACGTGGTGCGCAAGACGCGCTCGCTGTATCGGGAGCGCAGCGCCCAGTCTCAGGCGCTCGCTGCGACCCCGCCTGTGCCGTTGCCGAGCGTCGGCGTGCTGATCGCAGCCCGCAACGAGGCGGCAGCGCTGCCGGCAACCCTCGATGCGCTGCTGGCCCAGCGCGAGGGCGCCGAGTGCGTCCTGGTACTTGATGACGGCTCGAGTGATGGCACGCAGGCGCTGCTCAGTGAGCGCTACGGCGTGCCCGCTGCGGAGAGTTTGCACAGCCTCCGCAGTTCAACGCAATGGAGCGCACTCAAAGTGCTGAGCCTCGCGCACGGCGGTAAAGCGCGGGCACTGAATGCCGGCATCGAGCTGCTCGATACGGATCTGGTCGTAACGGTCGATGCCGATACGATCCTGGAACCTGAGGCGATCGGTGCCTTGCGCCGCGCCTTTGCCCGCGATCCGCAGCTGGTGGCCGCCGGCGGAGTGCTCAAGCCGGTGTGCCCGCCGCGGCTGATCGGACGCTTCTTCCAGTGGTTCCAGACCTATGAGTATGTACGCGCCTTCATCTCCCGCGTCGCCTGGATGCGCGCCGGCGCACTGCTGCTGGTCTCAGGCGCGCTCGCCGGGTTTCGGCGCGAGGCGCTGCTGCGTGTCGGCAGCTTTGATGTGAACTGCCTGGTGGAGGACTACGAGCTGATTCATCGCCTGCACCGCTATGCCTATGAGCACGGGCTCGCCTGGCATGTCGCAGTACTGGGCGAAGTACGGGGCCGGACCGATGCCCCGGCGACGCTGATGAGTTTCCTGCGCCAGCGCCGTCGCTGGTTTGCCGGTTTCCTGCAGACTCAGTACTGGAACCGGGACATGACGGGCAATGCGCGCTACGGCGCCCTGGGCCGGGTGATGCTGCCGATCAAGGCCGTCGATACGATGCAGCCGATTTACGGTCTGACCGCCTTTGTTCTGCTGCTGCGATTCCTGATCTCAGGGCACTACGCCATCCTTATCCCGGTCCTCTTGATCATTCTCACCAAGATCCTGATCGATCTGTGGTTCCACCTCTGGTCAGTGCGCCTCTATACGCATTGGATTGGCGAGCGCACGACCGCGGCGCGCATGAGTCTTGCGGCCCTTGCTGCACTCGCAGAGCCGTTCAGTTTCCAGCTGATGCGTCACGCCGGCGCCGCGTGGGGCTGGCTCAGTTTCATCGCCGGACGGTACCGCTGGGAGTCGAGTCCCGGCGGTGCCTGAAGGACTGCCTTAAGTGCTCGGCGCAGGCGTCGTGCCACCCGGTGAATGGCGCATAGGCATGGCGCTCTTGCAGCCGCTGCTCAGCTGCACGCTGTTGCTGCGCAGGCAACGCATAACGCCGCGCCCGTGCTGATCGGCACACAGGCTCTTGATGTCCGCATCGCAGGCGGCCAGTATCGCCTCACGCCGGGCCTGGCGCTGCGCGCTGTCCGGTCCGCCATCGGCCGGCGGCGCCGGAGGCGTCTGGGCAGCGGCAACGCCGCTGGCCAGCACGGCAATTAATCCAAGTACTCTGATTTTCACGGTGGGCATCCTCCAGAAGTTATAGGCCCTGCACAGCAGTGCGATCCCCTCCTTATCAGGTGGGTGCAAGCACCGCCGGCACTGCTGCTTCCCGGCGCGGCTCTTTGGACTGCGCTGGCAGCGCTGGGGTTCCGCAGTATCATCCGTGTTGTCAGGGCGCCGGCTCGATCAGCCGCCGCAGCCGCTCAAGCTCGCCGCGGAGCTTCGCAACTTCGGCCTCGAGCGCTGCGAGGCGATCGGCCTCCTGCGGCGCGCCCGGCTCAGCCGGGTTCGCGCGATGCGGAGCGGAGTCGGCCGCAATCTCGATGGGCCCGGAGAGCAGGTGAGCGTAACGTGAGTCGCGCCGCCCGGGCTCCCGCGGCAGGCGTATCACGATCGGCTGGACCTCGCGCTCGGCGAGCGCCTCAAGCGCGGCTTCGACCTGCGAGACATCGTGAAACTCAGCCATGCGGGCCGCGCGCGTGCGCAGCTCGCCCGGGGTTTGCGGACCCCGCAGCAGCAGCTCGCACACGATCGCCAGCTCCTGCGGGCTGAACTGCAATGCGCTGTGATCGGTGTTGCAGAAGCAGTGCTGGTACTTGCGTACACGGCTGCCGAAGCCGGATTTTTCCAGAACAAAATGCCGGCGTATCAGATGATCTAGCAGGCTCTGCACCTCCGCCTCGCTCAAGCTGAGCATCGGGTCGCGATTGCTCTTCTGGTTACAGGCGTTGGTGAGCGCGTTGAGCGACAGCGGATATTGATCCGGTGTGGTGATCTGCTTCTCGATCAGGCAGCCGATAACCCGCGCGTCGAGCGCAGTCAATTCGATCTTCACCTGCTCAGCGCCCGAACAGCGCCGTGATCTTCGCCGCCGCCAGCATGTTGGCGCGCGCGTTGAAGCCGATGAGTGCCGGACTGGCATCGGCCGGTACATCGAGCTTCTCGACCTTCAGCGCGTAGAGCGTGAAGATGTAACGGTGTGGCCTGTCACCGGCGGGCGGACAGGGGCCACCGTAACCCGTGGTACCAAAATCGGTGCGCCCCTGAAGCGCGCCGGCCGGCAGCAGCGTGCTGGCGGCGGCCCCGGCACCGGTACCGAGGTCAGTCGCGCTCGCCGGAATGTTGTAGACCACCCAGTGCCACCAGCCCGAACCGGTCGGGGCATCCGGATCGTAGACCATCAGCGCAAAGCTTTTCGTACCCTGCGGCGCGTCGCTCCAGTGCAGTGCAGGCGAGAGGTTCTTGCCGCTGCAGCCAAAGCTGTTGAATACCTGTTCGTCGCTGAGCGTGCCGTGGGGCGCGAAGGCACTACTGGTGATCTTGAAGGCGTGCGGCTGGGCTGCGAAAGCGGCACTCCCGAGGCTGCAGAGAATCAGCGTGACGAGGAACCTGTTCATCCGGACACCCTCCGCCATAGTGGTCTTTGTAGCGGCGTAGTTTATCAAATCGCGCCAGCGGCACATTGCCATCGGAGCTTGGCGCTAGAATGAGACGTGGCAACAGCAGCAGAGGCGGGCATGAACGAGGCAGTGGAGCGGCTGGAGATCAAGATGGCGTATCTTGAACGCGCCAACGCGGAACTGAGCGATGAACTGTACCGGCAGCGCCAGCTGCTCGATGCCCTGCTCGCACGTCATGCCGATCTGCTGCGGCGACTCGAGGAGAACACGGCCGCGCCGATGAGTGCTGATCTCCTGAGCGAGAAACCGCCCCACTACTAGCCGCGGCCCCCCGATTAACCCGGGGCTCAGTTCAGGATCAGCGAGCTCACGAGGCCATAGGTCGTGCCGCCACCGGTCGGCCCGTTGACCGCGATCAGCAGCTGCGCGGGCGAATTGTTCAGCGCCGCAAGCCCGGTCATCGCCAGGCCATTCAGCGGCGCAAAGGCGCCAGTACAACCGGAATAGCTATAGGCCACTTCGTAGACATCCGTCGTACTGTCGGCGGTCGAGATCGTCCCGCTCAGCACGCAGCCACTGGTGGCGCCGCTGCTCGAGAGCGCGGCGCTGGTCGGGGCCGCGCCGCTGGTCGCGATGGTCACGGTAGCACCGGTGTTCGGATCGTTGGTACCTGTATCGCTGTAGCTGCCGACGACCGCGGCCAGGGAGGAGCCGGCTGTGGACACGTCCGCGTAGCCGAGTGTGAAGTCACCCGGGTAGGAGGTAGCGGCGCTGGAAACGAAGGCGAGCGAGCCGGTGATCGAAGTCGTTTGGTTGACCGTCGCGCTGAGCGCACCGCTGCCACCGATCGATCCATCGGCAAAGGTGCCCGGGAAGTTCGGGTAGCCTTTGAGAGTCGCCGTGATGGCGGCCTGACTCACCGTCAGCGCTCCGACATACTGGGTGTAGTCACTGCGGATGAAGACCGACTGGCCGGCCGCATTGATCAGCGCCACCACCTCATCACCCGTTACCGAATCGGTCCCGACCCAGACGCCAGCGGTCGGCACGGCCGCAGGCGCTATCACGTAGGCGGCACTTGCCACCGCTGAATTTCGATCGCCCGTGACCACCGCGATTGCCTCCAGCGTCAGGTCGCCTGTGATCTGGACCGGTGCACCACTCACGTACTTGGTGGAACTGGTAGTCGGTGTGGTGCCGTCGATCGTGTAATAGATGGTCGCGCCCGTGGCGGTATCGGTAATCGTGATCGACTGAGTGCCGATATAACTGCCGCTTCCCTCGGAGAAGGTGGGTGTCGGTGCGGCCGGCTGCGATGAGCCGGAGCCACCGCAGCTGCTGATGGCCACGCCCAGCAGTACCAGCGCGATGCCGCGACCCACAGTCACTATGAAACTCATGCACTCTCCCCTTAAGTCTAGACACGGTCATCGGCACGGCAGGAGATCCTGCAGGGCGCTGCTGTGCTGGCCAGCCTGTGATCATGCCATATCCAGGCGACCCTCAGTCCGGGCCTTGGCTTGAGACACTCGAGTGGCCGCAGTGCCGCTGGCGGCAAGCGGCAGCGCGCCGGCCGCGCACGAAGCTGGAAGCTCAGACCGCGACGGCGGCTGCAGGTTCACCTGCGCAGTCAAGCCGCTCGCGGTCGGAGCTGCAGGCCGGGTCACGCCGGCGCCGCGCCCCGAATCAGTTCAGATCCAGGGCCGTAACCAAGCCGAACCCCTGCCCGCTGGCCCCCATGTCCAACTGGTATGGCTTAGAACCTGTGTTCAGCACCGCCAGCCCGGAGAAATCCACCGCGTTCAGATCCGCCCAGGTGCCCAGGCAGCCCGAGTAGGTGTAGGACACTTCGTAGATGTCAGTGGTCGGATCGGCGGTGCTGATCGTGCCGCTCAACACGCAGCCACTGGTGGCACCGCTGCTCGAGATCGCACCGGTGGCTGAAATGGTCACGCTACCCCCGAAGTTCGGGTCCGCGCTGGTGCTGGCGTCCGAGTAACTGCCGGCCACAGCCGCCAGCGAGGAACCGGTCAGCGAAATGCTGGAATACTGCAGCGTCCAGGTGCTCGGATAGGAGGCGTTGATGGTTGAGAACGTAAAGGCGCCGACCAGCGAATTCCCAGTACCGAGCGTGGCGCTGAAGGCGCCCGTCCCCGAATTGGAGTTATCGTTAGCCGCAAATGTAGCGGGGAAATTGGTAAACCCGTCCAGGGAAGCGTTGAAGGTGGTGCCGGTGACAGTGACCGAACCCTCGTACAGCGTGTAGTCGCTGATGCGAATAAAAACGGACTCGCCCGAAGCGGTAACAAACCCAAGTATTTCAGCGGCAGGATTCTCCGAGTCACTGCCTACCCAGATGCCGGCGGCGGCGGCGGCCGGTCCGATCGTGTACTCAGCGGCATTGAGTTGTGATGCCGTATGGCCCGGGGCCACGGCGATGGCCTGGAGTATCTTGCTGGCACCGATGGCAACCGCCGCCGAGTACTTCAGCGTGGAGCCTGCGGCTGTCGTGCCGGGTGTCGTGCCATCGAGCGTGTAATAGATCGCGGCGCCACTGGTCGTATCGGTGATCGAGACCGTCTGGGCCGCGGTATAGGGATCGCCGGCGACCGAGAACGTGGGCGTCGCAGTGACCGGGGTCACGGTCGAATTGTTGGAGCCCCCGCAGCTCGCGAGCGCGAGCACGATCAGGGCAATGCCGGCACTACGGCCCAATTGGAATTCAAAGCTCATGAAATCTCCCTGGTGTAAGGACGTGGCGAGCAGCTTCGGGCCGCGCTGGCAGGTGTTGCAACGCCGGAGGCGCTGCCAGGCGCTCGCACCGCGCCAGTGTAGCAGTGAATCCGCGCGGGCTGCCCGCTGATGCAGGCGCTGCAATGCATGAGGCTACCCGTGGGAATCCGCCTCAGCTTCATCTCAACGTCGCAGTGCACAGGTGGTTGACAGCAGAAGTCGCGGCGACACATCCACCCAGCGAGTCGGGCGCTCCGGCGGTGACCCTCAGTGCGGGCCGAAGACGTCGGCTCCGAGGCTTACGAGCCCACTCTGGCCGGCGTAGCCGAGGTAGGGCAGGCCGAACAGGTCCTCAAGGCTGCGCAGCAGGGCGTAGTGGTTGTAGGGTACGTCGGAGACCGTGCCGGGGCGGATGTGCGGTGAGAGCAGCACGGCGCCAATGCGATCGCCGCCCACGCCGCTTAGTACAATCTGAAATGTGAGCCCATTGTTGCCGACGCTCGAATGTGTAACCGGGCGCACCACGTTGGGTCCGGTCTGCTGTTCGCAGCAGGCCTCGCCGGTGTAGGTCGCCGTCAGAACGTTGCCGCCTGTGACCGGATCGCGCGAGCGCACCAGTGTCGCGAAATTGCTTTCATCGAAGGTGATGATCAGCAATCCATCGCGGCGATACACCGGCGAGGCGAGGATCTTCGGCACCCAGTGGCGCAGGAATTTGTCAGCCGAGGCAAGTCCGCCAGGCTCGCCGTTGACGCAGGTGTGGCCCGCGGTGCCGCTGCCATCACCATCGTGTCCGTCGTGGCACAGATTGGGCGTGATGAAGGCGAAGTTGGGCGTGCTCGCGACTGAGCGCAGATCGGCGCTCAGGTGCCGCAGGTTGACCACGCGCTTGGCGCAGGCGGGCGTATCGAGAATCGCGTGGAAGTACACGAATGGATCGTGGCGGCTCGCGTACTGATCACCCAACGGCACTGCGCTGCTGGGTGCCTCGGCCTGATGGGTGTGATCGATCTCATTCAGCGTGGGATGCCCGCAGGTGGCGCTCTCGCGAGCCGGATCGTTCCCCATGTCCTCCATGTAGCCTTTCCAGCTGAAGTTTGCCTTCTCGAGCTGATTGGCGAACGTGGGCACGCTGGCCGGATAAACACAGCCTTCGCCAACAGCGAGGCCCTCCGGGGTCATGCTGCTCATCTGGAAGTCATTGAAGCTTGGGCAGTCGGCTTCGGTCTGTGCCGAGGAGGGCTGGCCGCTGATTAGCGAAATATAGTTATCCAGGCTCTGGTGCCCAGTCCCGTAGTACTGGCGCAGCATGGCGCCTTTGGCGGGCAGCGTGCGGCTGAGGTAAGGATCCTGTGTGCTCTCGCCAAAGGTCAGCGCGTAGTCCTCATTCTCCAGCAGGATCAGGAATACATGCCGGATGGGGCCGCGCGCGCCATTTGCGGCACTTGCCGGCTGCGACAGTCCACCGAGTCCGCTCAGGGCCAGTAAGGCAGCGAGAACGCCGATTCGAACACCAGGAATCATCGCCGCTCCACTCAGTTCAGGGGGTGCCCAGCACCGGCAGCGGCGCGGCCGCTTTTGGATGCCCGGCCTGGAAGTCCTCACCTACGAGCGCGCCGATCGTGGCAGCAATCTGCGCCTGGTGGAATGCCGGTGCGCCGCGATGCTCGCCCAGGGGTGCGATATCCGGGCCAATCACAGCAATCCAGATGTTCTCGGAGCCGGGCTCTTCAACCCCGTGGTCCTTCCACTGTTCAAGGCCGCTGCCGCGTCCATGGTCGGCAGTGATGATGAAGGTGGTTTTGTTCCGGTACTGCTTCATCGACTGCATCGTGTCCCACAGCTCGCGCGTGAAGCCATCGGCGTGGTGGGCACTATCGAGGACCAGATCATAGCGTCCGCTGTGCGCCCAGTCATCGGTCTCGCCGTAACCTACGAACAGCACGCGGGGATGAGCGCTCTTGATGTAATCGAGCAGCGGTTCCTGCACGAAGGAGTCCATCACATCGCCGGCCTCAAGTGTGGTCGTGGTTCGGATCAGCTTGCGCAGCAGGTGCTCGCGTGGCCCTTCCTTGCCTGTGCCAGGGGGGAGCGAGGCACCGGCCATCGCATACAGATGGCTGCGCGGAATATTGAAGATGTTCTTGTAGGCGTGCCAGCTGCCGAAGATCGCGACCTTGCCTTCAAATCCGGGCTGCTGGTTCAGCCACTCGAATACATTGACGTTGGGGTTCGGCGCAAAATCATTGCTGTTGATCTGTGGGTCCGCCCACCCGATCGACATCTCGCTATAGCCTGGATAGGAAAACCAATAGGGATTAGTCACCTGGCCGATGCTGCCTAAGTTCTGGTTACCCCACACCTGACCCTGCTTCGCCACCACATCCCATATAAAGGGAAACAACAGGCGGCGGCGCACGGTGGGATCATCGTTCCAATAATGGCCCTTGACCTCGTCCTCGCTCTGCCATAGGCCGCCGTACTTTTCGTTCAGCAGCGTCGGGTCGGCACCCGAGAACATCTCCTGCCAGCGCAGGCCGTCCATCACGATCAGCACCACATTCTTGGTCTTGGTGGCCGCTTGCACCGGTGCTGCAACAACAGCCAATAATACAACGCCCAGGAGCATCGCGAGGCTCGCGCCGCTGCCGGCGAAGTGTGAACGCGCGCTATGATCGAGACGCGGGGTAGGTGGGGTCATGGCGTTTTCTCTGCGAGCTTAGAAGCGACTAACGTGCCTAGAATCTTTGGCCAAACTGCAGCATCAGCGTGCGCGGTTTGAGCGGAATGATGTACGGGACGTTGCAGAAAGCGGAGTTGCACTGCAGATACCGCGATACCTGGCCATCGGAATCAAACAGGTTGGAGACGCTCAAGTTCGTGCTCCAGCTGTTGTGTGCCAGACCCGCACTGATATTATAGCTTGTATAGGCTGGCATTGGCCCGAGCACACTTTCGTCAGTCACCGGCAATGCTGAGCGCGAACCCCCCTCATAGATGCCACCGCCCTGAACATTGGCGAGCAGGCCAGCCAAGGTAAATTCATAACGCACGGTCAGATTAGCCTTCAGCGATGGAGCCACCGGCATCGCCGTACCCGCCGGGGCTGACACGTTTGCGGATCCGCCGCAGCCGGCGAGCGGGCTGTAGACAATGCAGGCATCTTCGGTCAGCTTGTGCTGCCACAGATAGGTTCCCGATCCCATCAGTGTGAGTCCCGGGACCATCAGCCACTCAAGCGAGGACTCTACGCCCTCGGTGCGTGCTGCTCCGGCGTTGACAATCTGCGTAATTGAAAACGGCCCGCTTACGCCGTATTGAGGATCTCTCCAGTCTTCGCGAAAGAAGGCGCCATTGAAGCGCAGCCTGTGCTCGGCCCAGGATGTTTTCCAACCCAGCTCGTAGTTGGTCAGGAAGTCCGGATGATAGGGCAGCACGTCCGGGTTGCGATTGAAGCCGCCTTGGCGATAACCGGTCGAATAGGTGGCATAGACCATCTGATCGGCACTGAGTTTGTGACTTAAGGTCACGCGATCGGTGTAGTTCGCGCCGCTGGTCTTGGAGTTTACGTTCTGGCACGGCTCTACAGGTGTGGCGCTCGCCAGTGTCGGTGCCGGAATGCACATCGCTTCCCCGACGGTGTAATTTCCATTGAACCCGAAGAAACCCGAGGCATCCGACTGATAGTCGAAGACGCGTACGCCACCCGTGAGGGTCCAGTTGCGAGCGAAGTCGTAACTCAGGTCGGCAAATACCGCACGGTTGGTGTCCTGACGGACGATGGTGTTTTCGTAGTGAACACCAGGCTGGCCGGTGATTGACAAATCAGGGGCCAGGCCCGCGACGAGGTAGCGGTACTGATCGTTATCACCCTGATTCTCATAGAAGGCTCCGACGACGTAGCGGAATGGGGCCTTAGGATCCGAGCTCAGGCGCAGCTCGTGGGTGCGGTAGGAGAGCAGGTCATAGCTGACCAGGGTCTGCGCCGGGCTGATCGGCTGGCCGGCCGCATTCTCGAAATAGTCGCCGAAATTCTGCGGCGAAGCTTCGTAATAGGAGTCGTAGGCGTAGGAGTAATCCGAGTAGTCGATCACGTTGTGAATCGTGCGGCGCATGTAAGCGCCGGAGTAGGTCAGATCCAGGTTCCCGATCCTGCCCTGCACCGTGAGCGCGGCCTGATACCACTGATCATCGTTGCGCATGGGCTCGTAGGTGGCAACGTTCAGATAACCGAGGTCCTGCTCGTAGGCGAAGGAGCCGTTAGCACCCTGTTTCTGGTAAATCACCGACGGCAGGATCGTCCAGGTGTCGCTCAGGATCAGCTTCAGTGCAGCGCGCCCGCCTTCGGTACCGATGTTGTTGTAGTCGCTGCGCTGGTACTGGGAGTTATCGCGCGGCGCGCCCGAGGTCGGGTAGATTTCTGTCGGTCCGGCCACATTGTTAATGTAGCCCGGGTCGCGCTCGCTGTAGCCCACAAGCCGAATCGCGGCGTGGTCTCCGAGCGCGAAGTTCACAAAGCCTTCGGCGATCTCGCCGCTGCCGCCGTGTGCGACGTTGATCGCGGTCAGATCATAGCCAGCGGAGTTGCCACTCGGATCCGGCTTGTTGGTGATGTAGCGAATGGTGCCGGCCATCGAGCTCGCCCCGAACAGCGTCCCCTGGGGTCCGGCCAGCGCTTCAATGCGTTCCATGTCGTAGACGTGGATGTCGAGCGAGGTGCCGATCGTGGTGACCGGCTGCTCATCGAGATACACGCCGACCATCGGCGAAGAGCCGACTTTAAGTCCATCGGAGCCATTGGTGACACCGCGAAAATAGATCTGCGCTTGGCTGGGCCCGAGCGTCTGGAACGACACACTGGGCAGATACATGGCTACGCTGTCAAAGTCCGTGACATGTAGCTCGTCTAGGTGCTTGCTATCGAGGGCTTCAACGCTGATGGGCACTGATTGCAGGTTCTCGGTGCGCTTCTGTGCGGTGACGACGATTTCCTCGAGCCCCTGCGAGTCCGCTGGCGTCGAGGCCTGCTGGGCCAGAGTGCTGCCGGTGCCGGCCAGCAGTGTGGAGGCAATCTGCAGGCTGGCGAGAGCAGGACTGCGGCGGTCCAGTTTGCGCTTGCGGCTGCGGGTCATGATGAAGATCCTTAACTCAGCGAGAGGGGATTTGGGGGCTCTCGACTAACCGTAGAGTTCGCTGACGGCGGCAGTAAAGTACTGCTCATGCTGCTCCACTTCGGCAGCGGTGGTCGCTGGCGAGATCAGTACCATGTTGTGGAACGGCGTGATCAGGACACCGCGGTTGAGCAGATACAGGTGCAAATAGCTCTCCAGTTCGCGGTCCGTAGCGGCATGTGCGCTGCTGCCATCACGCGCCGGCTGTGGCAGGAAACTGTACTCGACCCGGCAGCCCAGTTGTGTGACAGTCCAGGGAAGCTGCTCGGCGCTGATTAGGCGCTCAATCGATTCCCGTAACCGGGTTGCCAACGCGATCATGCGCTCGAAGGCCTGCGGGGTCAGCACCTGTTCAAGGGTGGCGCGCATCGCTGCTGCAGCCAGCCCGTTGCCCGCGAGCGTTCCGCCGACGCCGCCGGTATCTTCGTAATCGGCACCGTGCTGCTGGCCCAGACGCTCAGCGACGCGGGCGCTCATGCCGAGCGCCCCACAGGGCACGCCGCTGCCCAGTGCCTTGCCGATGGTGAGCATATCGGGCTCCAGGCCCCACGCCTGCGTGCAGCCGCCGGGCCCGGCGGAAAACGTGTGCGTCTCATCAATGATCAGCAGCGTCCCATGGCGGCGTGTCAGCGTGCGCAGGGCCTCGTGGTATCCCGGGTCGGGCAACACGATGCCCATGTTGGTCATTGCCGGCTCCGCCAGCACGCAGGCGAGCTGGTGATCGGACAGGGCCTCCTCGAGCTGCGCCAGGTTATTGAATTCGATTGCGCGCGTCGTGACGGCGGGATTCACGGCCGGTCCCACGTTGCCGGGGCGCGAGAGGGTGGCGCCGTCGGCGGCGCGGACCGCGAAGGTCTCATCTACCGTGCCGTGATAGCTGTAACTGAATACCAGGATCTTGGGCCGGCCGGTGATCTGACGCGCGACGCGCAGCGCCGTGCGGTTCGCATCAGTTGCCGAGAGGGTGAATTGCCAATGCGTCACCCCAAACCGGCGGGTCATTTCTTCGGCCACCACGATACTGTCGATGCTCGGGAGCATCGTCGTGACGCCACGCTCGATCTGACTCTGCACCGCCCACACCACGGCTGCCGGGCTGTGACCGGTCATCGCTCCGGTATCGCCCAGGCACAGATCGACATAATTGCGTCCATCGACGTCCGTGATCCGCGCGCCCCGGGCTTCCTGGACATAGATCGGGAACCCTCCCGGCCAGCGCGCCATCCACGGCATCGGTACCCCTCCGACCAGCGAGGCCGTGGCACGTTGATGCAGGGCGCGTGATCCGGGATGCTCGGCGCTGAAGCGCTCGAGCTCGCTGGCCATCAGGCGCTGCAGGCGCTGGCGGTCTAGCAGCGCGGGCGTGGCAGAGTCGGGTGGGGTAGCGAAGGAAGGGCGCGGTTCGGATGCCATGAATGGGAAGCCTTTGTCATCGCGCCCGCGATGAAGCGTTGTGGTTCAGTTTTTTCGATAGCCGATCGATGCTATCAGCAGCCTGTCAGGCGCTTGCATTCCAAAAGCGACCTCCAATTGTCTGTTTACCCACGCCTGACAACCGGTCAACCCTCACTTTACGCAGCCCGCATCGAGGCGTTCGCTCGGCTGATCCGCGCACCCTGGCGCATGCTTAAGTCAACGCCGGCGACGCCAGTCGCGGAGAATTTCGCGGGCCGCATTGTGGCCGGGGGCGCCGGTCACGCCGCCGCCCGGGTGGGTGCCGGCGCCGCACATATAAAGACTCGTTACAGGCCCGCGATAGTCGGCGTGCCCTAACGCGGGCCGGGCCGAGAACAGCTGATCCAAGCTCAGGGCCCCGTGGAAGATGTCGCCACCGACCAGACCGAAGGTGCGCTCCAGATCAAGCGGGCTCAGGATCTGGCGCCCCAGCACAGCGGCCCGAAAATTCGGTGCATGGCTCGTGACCAGATCGATCATGACATCGGCCACCGCCTCCCGATGATCATCCCAGGAGGCGCCATCGGGCAGCTGTGGGGCCACATGCTGGCAAAACAGGCTCGCCACGTGCTGCCCCGGGGGCGCCAGACTGTCATCGAGGGTCGAGGGGATCAGCATCTCCACAATCGGCCGACGCGACCAGCCTGAGGCCCGCGCATCGAGATAGGCCTGATCCATGTAGGCGAGCGAAGGGGCCATGATTATGCCCGCGGTGTGGTGCTCGGCCAGCGCGCGGCCCGGGAGGTCGGTGAACTCAGGGAGCTCCGAGAGGGCGACGTTCATGCGGAAGGTGCCCGATCCGCAGCGCCAGCGCGCCATGCGCTCGCGAAAATCGCTGGGCAGCGCCGCTGGATCGATCAGCGAGCCATAGAGCAGGCGCGGATTAAGGTTCGAGACCACGCAGCGCGCCCGCAGCCGCTCGCCCGAATCGGTGATGACACCTGCGGCGCGGCCATTCTCGATCAGCACCTCGCGCACGGGTGTGTCGAGGCGGATCTCGACCCCACGTTCGGCCGCCGCGCGCGCCATGGCTTGGGTGATCGCCCCCATCCCGCCGATCGCGTGGCCCCAGGCGCCTTTCTTGCCATTCACCTCACCGAAAACATGATGCAGCAGCACGTATGCCGAGCCTGGCGTATAGGGGCTGGCGTAATTGCCGACGATGCCATCGAATCCGAATGCGGCCTTGATCGGCGCACTCTCGAACCAACCATCCAGGTAATCTCCCGCCGACTGCACGAACAACGTCAGCAATTCGCGGCGCAGTGGCAGGCTCAGCCGCTGCATGCGCCGCCCGAGCCGCGCCGTGCGCAGGATCTCGGGTAGCGCGCTGGCCCAGCTGCCCTCGGTCACATTCGGCGGAGTCTCGAGTACCAGATCGCGCAGGACATCGGCAATCGCCCCGATTTTTTCTTCATAGCCGGCCAGTCGCGTGGCGTCGCGGGTAGAAAATCGCGCCACCTCGGCCTGCGTGCGGCCGGCGCCTACCTTCAGATACCCGCCGTCGCCCAATGGCAGGAAGTTGGCGATCTGGCGCTCGACAATGCGCAGCCCATGGCGCGCGAGTTCCAGGTCACGGATGACCTTCGGATTGAGCAGCGATACGGTATAGGCGGCAACGGAGTTTCGGAATCCGGGATGAAACTCTTCGGTGACCGCGGCGCCACCGACGACGGGTCGCCGTTCCAGAATTGTCACTGAGCGGCCGGCGGCGGCCAGATAAGCGGCACAGACCAGGCCATTGTGGCCGCCACCAATGATGAGGATGTCGCGCTCCCCGCTCTCGGACACCTCGCTTCTCCTTATATTAAGACATCGGTGCAGGCGCAGCGCGCCCGGCACTCAGCGCGGCTTTGGGAATTGTACGATGAACGCCCCTTATCAGTGCGCGAAGCCACTAATACTTGCTGAGGGGTGTACTACCGCCGGGCGTTTGCCGACGTCAGGTGGGGAATCAGTCGCTCGGTTCGGCTAGTTGCTGGTGAGCTGCTCGGTGCGATTCCACCAGCCCCCGCCAAGGGCCTGGAACAGCGCTACAGTGTCCCCGTAGCGCAGGGCCTGCGCCTGCACGCGCTGGATCAGCGCTTGCTGATAGGTTATCTCAGCGTTGAGCAGCGCCAGGTAATTGACGTAGCCGACTTCCATCTGCCGCCGCGTCAGATCGTAGGTCACTTGTGCGGCCTGCTCTGCCCGGACGTCAGCGGCTAACGCGTCGGCATCGGCCAGGGAGGCGTGTAAACTGTCGGCGATGTTCTGATAGGCAGTAAGCACGCTGCTCTGATATAGCGCCGCGGCCTGCTTCAGTGCATCGTCCGCGGCGCGTTTTCTATGCAGCAGCGTACCGCCTTCGAATATCGGTTGGGTCAGGTTTCCCACCAGGTTCCAGAATGGGCCGCCGTGGCGAAACATCCAGGCGAATTCATCCGCATTGCCGCCGTCCACGGCGGTGATCGACAGTTGCGGGAGCATGGCAGCAACTGCCACGCCCACCTGAGCATTCGCGGCATGCAGTTGGGCCTCCGCGGCCCGCACATCCGGACGTTGTTCGATAATTTTGGCCGGCAGGCTCAGCGGCAGCTGCGACGGCAGCTGCAACGCTGCGAATTCAAAAGTCTCAGCGACATCCTGGTTGGGCAGGTTACCGACCAAGGCACGGATCAGATCACGGGTCTGCTCAAACTGTTCCTGAAGCGGCGGCAGGGTCGCTTTGGCTTGAGCGAGCGCGGTCTCCTGTGCGTCAACATCGATGCGCATTGCGAAACCCAGGCGCAGTTGGTCGCGCAGAATCTGCAGGCATTTCTCATCCGCACCAATAACTTCCTGGGTCGCTGCGATCTGTGCTCTCAGTGAGGCCTCTTGGATGGCGGCGGCGACCACGTTGGAGGCCAGAGTGATGTAAGTGGCCTCCAGCGCGAAGCGCTGCGCCTCGGTCTGGGCAGCCAGGGATTCCACCTGGCGCGAATTAGCGCCAAACACATCCGGTACGAACCCCACCGTGAGTTCGGCCGTGTGAAAGTTGTAGAACAGCGGCGCCGTATGAGGCGTGTGCTGCAGGTCAAGCAGGGGCGGGTTGAGGTTGTCGCCGTTGCCCTGGATGCCAGGAGAATTGTCGACCGTAAAATTGCCGGCGATCTTCGTGCGCGCAAAACTATAGTTCGCGCCCACCGCTGGAAAAAAGTAACCCCGCTGGGCGTATACGAGTTCTTGCGCCTGAACCAGCGCTGCCTGAGCGGATGCGACCGTCGGATTGTGCTCAAATGCCCGCTCCACAAGCGCGTTAAGCGCCGGCGACCTAAACTGCTCCCACCAATTGAACGGGATATCGAGACCACTGACCAGGTGCTGTGCTTCACCGCCAGGAATGGGGGCTGAGGCGCTCGTCTGCGGCAACTCCACCGGCGCGTAGCCGGCGTTGGCCGGAGCTTGGGGTCTTTGGTAGCGGGGCCCGACGGCACATCCGACGGCGAGCACCGCGGATACCGTGAGCAGCGCTGGACGTAGCAGTTTCATAGCGCCGCAAGGTCCTTCCGATTCCACCAGCCGCCGCCCAGCGCCTGGAACAGGGCGACGGTATCGCCAAAGCGCGTTGCTTGGGCCTGCACGCGGGTCAGCAGTGTCTGCCGGTAGGCCGTTTCGGCGCTCAACAGCGTTAGGTAGTTCACGTAGCCGACCTCCATCTGCCGGCGGGTGAGCTCATAAGCCGATCGGGCAGAATTTTCCGCTTCGACATCCGCAGCGAGAGTATCGGCGTCGGACAAGGAGGCATGCAGTGCATCAGCGACGTTCTGGTAGGCAGCTATCACTGTACTTTGATATTGGGCCGCAGCCTGCTTCAAGGCGGCACTGGCGGCGCGCTTCTTGTGCAGCAGCGTACCGCCTTCGAAGATCGGCTGGCTAACGCCACCGACGATCGACCAGAACGGGCCGCCGGTGCGAAACATCCAGGCAAACTCATCCGCGTTGCCGCCAGCGTCTCCAGTGACCGAAAATTGCGGCAGCATGGCAGCAACTGCCACGCCCACCTGAGCATTCGCGGCATGCAGTTGGGCCTCCGCGACCCGCACGTCGGGACGTTGTTCGATTATTTTAGCCGGAAGGCTCAGCGGCAGCTCCAGTGGCAGCTGCAGTGCATCGAACTCAAAGGTCTCGGGCACATCCTGGTTGGGCAGGTTGCCGACCAGGACCCGAAGCTGATCACGCGTCTGTTCAAATTGCTCCTGGAGCGGCGGCAGGAGCATTTTGGCCTGCGCCAGAGCCGCCTCCTGCGTTGCTACATCAATGCGCATCGCGAAACCCAGACGAAACTGGTCGCGCAGGATCTGGAGCGATGTTTCATCGGCCTCGATAATCTGCCGCGTTGCCGCGATTTGCGCGCGCAGTGAAGCCTCCTGAATGGCCGCTGCGACTACATTGGAGGCCAACGTGATGTAGGTCGCCTCCAGTGCATAGCGCTGCGCTTGCGTCTGCGCTGCCAGTGACTCCACTTGGCGCCAGTTGGCGCCAAACACATCGGGCACGAATCCTACCGTGAGCTCGGCGGTGTGCAAGTTGTAGAAGAAAGGGTGCGTATGAGGGTAGCCGTTTAGATTCTGTACGGGGGGGTTGTCATTGTGGCCGTTGCCTTCTACGCCTGGAACATTATCAACGGTAAGGTTGCCAGCGATTTTCTGCCGTTCGAAACTGTAGCTCGAACCGACAGCCGGCAAGAAGTAACCCCGCTGCGCGTAAACAAGCTCCTGTGCCTGAACGAGGGCAGCCTGCGCCGCCGCGATCGTAGGATTAGCCCTGAGTGCCTGCACGACGAGCGCATTGAGCGCCGGTGAGCGGAATTGCTCCCACCACTCAAACGGTATGTCGCGGCCAGCGATGAAACGCTGCGCGTCGCCGCCGTAAACCGAAGTCGAAGCGCTTGATTCAGGTAATTGTGTCGGTGCGTAGCCGGCGTTGGCCGGGGCTTCGGGCCTGTGGTATCGGGGTCCGACAGCGCAGCCGACGGTGAGTCCTGCAGACATGACAAGCAGGAGTGGGCGGGCTAATTTCATCTGGCGGCCACCGCTTGTCGATTCCACCACCCGCCGCCGAGCGCCTGGAACAGTGCGACGGTATCGCCATAACGGGTCGCTTGGGCCTGGACGCGTGTGACCAAGGCTTGCTGGTAGGTCGTCTCGGCGTTCAGCAGCACCAGGTAGCTCACGTAGCCGCTTTGCAGTTGCTGGCGTGTCAGATCATAGGCCACCTTGGCGGCAGTCTCGGACTCGACGGCGCCAGCAAGCTCGTCAGCATCGGAGAGCGATGCGTGCAGGGTGTCCGCGACGTTTTGGTAGGCCGTCATTACCGCGCTTTGATATTGAGCTGCCGCCTGCCTCAACGCAGCACTGGCGGCGCGCTTGGTGTGCAGCAGGGTGCCACCTTCGAATATGGGCTGGTTGACACCACCGACGGCGGTCCAGAAGGCGCCGCCGCCACGAAACAGCCAGGGAATCTGATCGGCATTGCCGCCGAGTGTTCCGCTGATTGAGAACTGGGGCAGCATGGCGGCAACTGCAACGCCGACCTGCGCATTCGCGGCACGCAGTTGCGCCTCGGCAGCCCGTACATCAGGCCTTTGTTCGACGAGTTTGGCCGGCAGGCTCAACGGCAGTTCCGCCGGCAACTGCAACGCATCGAGTGCCACGGTCTCGGATATGTCCTGGTTCGGCAGGCTGCCGGTCAGCGCACGAATCAGATCGCGCGTCTGCTCGAGTTGCTTCTGCAACGGCGGCAGCGTGGCTTCGGCCTGGGCCAGAGCCGCTTCCTGCGCTGCGACGTCGATACGCATCGCGAATCCAAGCCGAAACTGCTGGCGCAGGATCTCCAGAGACTTCTCGTCTGCCGCGATGATCCGCTGAGTTGCCTCGATTTGCGCTCGCAGCGAGGCTTCCTGGATAGCGGCACCGACCACATTCGAGGCAAGCGTGATGTACGTCGCCTCTAGCGCGAAGCGTTGCACGTCAGTTTGTGCTGCCAGCAACTCGACTTGGCGCCGGTTGGCACCGAAAACGTCCGGCACGAAGCCGACGGACAACCCAGCTGTGTAGAACTGGTAGTACAGAGGCGAGGCCGGTGCCGGGGGCTGCGAGAGATTATCGCCGTTGCCCTGAATGCCAAGCGATGCTTCTTGAGTGAGATTGCCGGCAACCTTTACGCGCTCGGCCTGCAGACCGGCAGCGACGGTGGGATAGTAGAAGCCGCGCTGCGCACGGACCATTTCCTCTGCCTGAGCCAGCGCCGCCTGTGCCGCCGGGACTGTCGGGTTAGCCTTGAACGCCCGCTCAACCAACGCATCGACTGCCGGTGACTCAAACAGTTCCCACCACTCAAACGGCAGGTCGCCCCCATTGATGAAACGCTGCGCATTGCCTCCATGAACCGGCGCCGATGCGCTTGCATCCGGTAAGGATGTAGGCGTGTATCCGGGGTTGGCAGGCGCCGCCGGCTGACGGTAACGCGGGCCTACGGCGCAACCCGAGGCGATCACCACCGAGGTGACCAGCAGTACGGTTGAGAGTAACGGCCGAAGTGCCCGCATCGCTGCAAATACCTTCAAATAGCCTTGCAAAAGCTCGCATCGCGGCCGCGCCGGCCGCTCAGGAGCAGATCTGCGGATGATTGTCCGCGCGTGGGCCATTCCGACAACTCGGGAATCACACAGTTGTCACGAGGGGTGCCTGCGGCCATTGTGCATTTGCAAGGTCTCAGTTGAAGCGCAGCGGCAGGCGACCGGGCGGTGGCCTGCGATCGGCAGATCCTTAGGAGGAACAGCGATGAGCGGTTACACGTTTTTCAGGCCACAGAGTTGGCGCGCGTGGCGATACCGGCAAGTCGCACTGGCCGGCGCCGCGATTACGCTGCTGGTGCTGGGTGCGGGAGTTTACCTGAAGGCGCGCGCCTCAGATGCTGGCAAGCCAGGAGTGAACGCTGCCAGCGCGGCGACCGATTCTCACACCCTGCAGCTGACCGATGACCAACTGCAGCTTATTGAAGTTGGACCCGTCAGCGAGCAGTCCTTTCCGCTGCAGCGCGAAGCGGTCGGTAGCATAGATTTCAATGAAGATCTGTCTACGCAGGTATTCCCGCCCTATCAGGGCCGGATCGTGCAGCTCTACGCCAAGCTCGGCGATAACGTCGTCAAGGGTCAGATGCTGTTCACGATTGAGAGCCCAGATCTGATTCAAGCCGAGTCCGCGCTGATTGCCGCTGCCGGGGTTCTCGAGTTGACCAGCAAGGCCTACGAGCGCGCCAAGCAACTGCACGATGTTCAGGGCATTGCCGATAAGGACCTTGAGCAGGCGAGCTCCGATCAGCAGACCGCCGAGGGCGCGCTCAGAGCAGCGCGTGACGGCGTGGCGGTGTTCGGTAAGAGCCAGGCCGATATTGATCGCATTGTGAACACGCGGACCATTGATCCGGATCTAGTCGTCCTCAGTCCCGTCACAGGCCGGGTGACGGCGCGCAATGCGGCACCCGGCCTGTTCGTGCAGCCTGGCAATACACCGGCGCCTTACTCGGTCGCGGACATCTCGCGGGTCTGGCTCAATGCCAGTGTCACAGAAAGCGACATGCCGCTGGTGCAGAAGGGACAGCAGATTCGAGTGACGGTGATGGCGTTTCCGGAACGGACTTTTGAAGGCCGCATCTCAACAGTCGGCGCAACCGTCGATCCGCAGCTGCATCGCGGGCTGGTCCGCGCAGAGATCGATGATCCTAAGCATGAGCTGTTGCCTGGGATGTTCGCGAATTTCGTAATTGTCACCGGCGATCCAATCAAGTCGGCTGCAGTGCCTCAGGATGGCGTGGTGCGCGAGGGTGACGGCACGATGACCGTGTGGGTTACGGCCGACGGCCATCACTTTACACAGCGTACGGTGCAGACGGGCCTGCAAAGCGGTGGCTACGATGAGATTCGCGATGGACTGCGAGCCGGGGAGAAGGTAGTCGTTAAAGGAGCCTTGCTTCTCGACAATATGATCAACGGCGGCGAGAGCTGAGCAATGTTAAAAGGGCTGCTCGCATTCGGGCTTACACGCCGCGCAATCGTTCTGCTCGGATTGCTGGTATTCATCGGCGCCGGCGTGGCCGCGTTTTACAAACTCAATATTGAGGCCTATCCCAATCCCGCCCCGGTGATTCTGGAAATCACTGCACAGGCGGCCGGACTTTCAGCCGAAGAGATGGAGCGCTACTACACGGTACCAATGGAGATTGGCGTGTATTCGACGCCTGGCATCGATAACGTCCGCTCAACCTCGTTCTACGGGCTGAGTTACCTGCGCGTCACCTTCAAATACGGTGTCGACTACTACTTCGCCTACACCCAGATGCTAAATAGCCTGGCACAGAATGTATCGCTGCCGGGCGGCCAGCAGCCCCAGATACAGCAGTCGAGCCTTGTGGGGGAGGTGTACCGCTACACGGTGGAGGGTCCAAAGGACTTTGGCCTGACTAATTTGCGCACGGTGGAGGACTGGACGGTACTGAGGCGGCTCTCAACGATCCCAGGCGTGGTGCAGGTCAACAGCTTCGGGGGTCCGACAAAGGAATTTGAGGTTGAGGCGGATCTTAACAAACTTCAGGCCTACGGGGTGACGCTGCCCCAGCTGGTGACCGCCCTTGGCAATGCGAACATCAACGTTGGTGGCCGCGAAGTGGCCTTCGGTCAGCAGTCAATCAATATCCGCGGGATCGGACTGATCGACAGTGGCGGAAGCGATGACCTTACCCAAGGCTACCACGTCACTGACATTGAGAATATTGTGGTGTCGCAGGCCAACGGCGTCCCGGTATTGGTCAAGGACGTGGCCCATTGCTATGTCGGCTTCGTGCCGCGTCTCGGCATCGTCGGCAAGAATCACGATGATGACGTGGTTTCCTCGATCGTCGTCATGGGGCGAGCCTACCACACTAACGATGTCGTTCCGCGCATAAGTGCGATGGTCGCGGAGATGAACCACGATGGCACCCTGCCACCCGGAGTCAAGGTGGTGCCTTACTACGATCGCACCAGTCTGGTCGCAGTCACAACGCACACGGTACTCGAGAATCTGATCTTTGGCTGTCTATTGGTTTTTTTCATTCAGTGGGTATTCCTGGGTGATCTGCGCAGCGCCATCATTGTTGGAGTCAATATCCCGTTTGCGCTGTTCTTCGCGATTATTTTGCTGGTCCTGCAAGGAGAGGATGCCAACCTGCTGTCGGTCGGCGCCGTCGACTTCGGCATCATTGTCGATTCTGCAGTGATCGTGGTCGAGAACATCTTCCGCAATTTCCAGTTACAGCGGCATGAGCGGCGGGAGCTGATCGAAGAGCTCGGCGAGGGTCGGTTTGGCCACGATCCGTCCAATCCAACAGGTGCCATGGGTATTCCCGGCTGGACGCAGCGCCTGCGCTTGATTCTGGTGAGCGTGCTACAGGTCGATCGGGCGGTGTTTTTTTCGGCGACGATCACCCTAGCCGCTTTCGTGCCGCTGTTTACGATGCAGGGTGTCGAGGGTCAGATATTCGGCCCGATGGCACGCACCTACGGCTACGCGCTGGCCGGAGCGCTGATTGCTACGTTTACGATAACGCCGGTGCTCTCCTCGTTGTTGGTACCCGAGCAGGTGAAGGAGACCGAAACTTTTCTGGTGCGCTGGTTGCGTCAGGCCTACACGCCGGCGCTGCGCTACGCGCTGGCGCACCAGAAACTGGTGGTGGGTGTTGCAGCCGGCTTTCTGGTGCTGATCGGGCTACTGACGACACAGCTGGGCAGTGAATTTCTGCCCGCGCTCGAAGAGGGCAATTACTGGATTCGTGCCTCACTGCCGCCCAGCATGACGCTGGATGCCGGGACCGAGGCGACGCGCAAGATGCGCGAGATCCTGTTGCGTCATCCTGAGGTCATTACGGTGACCTCGCAGCACGGTCGACCGGACAACGGCAGTGATCCGTCGCCGTTTTCAAACGTAGAAATGTTGGTGCCGCTAAAACCATTCGACGAATGGCCGCGCGGTTTTACCAAGGAGAAGCTGACCGCGCAACTTCAGAAGGAGATGGCAGCGGCGGTGCCCGGTGTAACGCTCAACTTCTCGCAGAACATTCAAGACAATATCGAGGAGGCAATTTCCGGCGTAAAAGGGGCCAACTCGGTCAAAGTCGTGGGGCCGAATCTGACAGTGCTCGAGGACCTCGCCGCCCAGGTCGAGGCGCAAATGGCCAAGGTGCGGGGGGTCGAGGATCTGGGCATCTTCCACGTGCTCGGCCAGCCTAATCTCGATATCCGGGTTGATCGTGCGCGGGCGGCGCGTTATGGGCTCAATACCGGCGATGTGAACACGGTAATTCAGGCCGCAATGGGCGGAGCCGTGGCTTCGCAGGTGCTGGAAGGCGACCGCTCGTTCAATTTGACGGTACGCCTGTCACCCCAGTACCGGAACAGCCTTGAGGCAATCGGGAACATCAAGGTCGGCTATCAGACACCTTCGGGCGCAAACGCATATATCCCGCTGCGTGAGCTGGCCTCGATGAGCGTGGACACCGGAGCCTCCTACATCTACCACGAGCGCACACGACGGGATATTCCAGTCAAATTCAGCGTGCGCGGTCGCGACCTGGGAGGCACGGTCGCGGAGGTTCAGGATCGTATCGCGCATAATATTAAGATACCCAGCGGCTATCGCATTGAGTGGGCTGGCGAATTTGAAGATTTGAAGCTGGCGCAGAAGCGCCTTGCCATTGTGGTGCCTATTGCACTGCTTTTGATCCTGGTGCTGCTCTTTGCGCTGTTTAACTCATTGACGGACAGCCTGTTCGCACTTGCAGGGATCCCATTTGCAGCGGCGGGCGGCGTCATCGCGCTCTACATCGCTGGACTGCCCTTCAGTATTTCAGCCGCTATTGGCTTCATATCACTGCTCGGGGTCTCGGTGATGCATGGCATCCTGATGTTCACCTACTATGCCTCGCTGCGACTGGAAGGCATGCCTGCGGCTGAGGCGATCTATCATGCGTCCGAGCGCCGGATGCGACCGATGCTGATGACGGCGCTCTCGGCCTGCATCGGACTGCTGCCGGCCGCGTTGTCGCACGGCATCGGCAGTCAGGTGCAGCGCCCACTCGCTACCGTGGTAGTGGGCGGCATGCTGATCGGCCCCATAATGCTGCTCGTCATCGTCCCGGCATTGCGGTTACTGATTTCGGGCAAGCGCGATCGGAGCACGCCACTGGAGAGCTCTGATCAGGCGCCAGCGCCGGCGGAGTTGCCGTAAGTGATGGCACGGGATCCACTGAAATTGGCCTCCTGCGCGGTCGTGCTATTGGGTTTGGCAGCGCCATGGTCCCGCGCTGCCGGCCCTGGGGCTGCCGGCGATACGCCCTATGCCGCCGAGCAGCACCAGGGGCACACGATGGCCGGCGCAAGCGAGTATGTGCGAGCAGAAACTGCGGAGCGCGCCGGCCCGATTAAGCGCAGCAACCCGATGACGCGGGGTCAAAGCGCCGGCGATCCGGCGCCGACAGCTGCGCGTCGAATGGCGGCGTTTCCTGATCGGGGTCACACGCCGCCAGGAGTAACCGCCAAGATCGCAAAGGCGCACCCGTACGCGTTGCCTCGGGCCAGTAATGGCACCGGGCTGGCCCAGAGATCAAAGATGGAGACTCGCTCTGGGCAACTGAGTTCAGGGCCGGTGGCGGCACCCGGACTGCCGGGAAGTACGGATGAGGCTCGCCTCGGCCGAGGCCTCAGCACGGCACCGACGTCGCTTCGTACCATGGCCGCTTCCCGAAGCGTTACTGGTAACGGTCTCGGTGGCGCTCAAAAATCCGCACGATATGCCGTGGGCACGAGCCCCGCGAACAAAGGAATGCTCGCCAGTGGCGGCATCGCAGGGAATACGGTGCATCGGAAGTACTGAGTACACCCCAGTGACAATCACGCACAACAGCTCGCCGGACACGGCCCCCGGACCCGGATGCGGGTCTGCTGATCCGTCACGGTTCGATCAGCTGACCGACCGCCGCTTTGACAAGCGCCTGCGTGCGCGTCGGAACGCCAAGTTTCCTGCGCGCATTGTCCAGGTGAAACTCCACAGTGCGCCGGCTCAAGCCCAGAATTTCACCAATCTCGGCGAAAGTTTTGCCGCGCGCCGCCCAGGTAAGCGTCTCAACCTCGCGCCCGGCGAGCTCAATGTGCCGCGGCCATACGGCATCGCGTGCCACGCGCCTGAGTCGCGAACTGATCAACGCCGCCAGCACGTCAAAATCAACCGGCTTGGTGACGTAATCGTCGGCCCCAAGCTGCCAGCCCTTGAGTTCGTTGCTGTGGTCAGCAAGCGCCGTAAGAAAAACAAACGGCATGCGAGTGAACCTCGGCTCCATCGCGGTAAGCCGCTCGAGCAGATCGAATCCCGACATAACCGGCATATTGACGTCCGCCAGAACCAGATCGGGGTGAATTCGAAGAATTGCAGCCAAACCGTCGCGGCCGTTGTGGGCGACAGTGACTTCATACCCGCGATCGGTGAGTTCCTCGGCAATCAGCGCCGCAGTCTCGGAATCATCCTCGATGCAGAGAATTTTCTTGGAGCTTGGTGCCATGGTTTCATCGTGCCGGACGTTGCCGCAGGTCGGCGACGACGTGAACGAAACTAGCAGTCCCCGTGTTAAGAAGAAGTGAAAAATTGACGTCTCGCCAGCCGGGCGGCCGGCCGGAGTGGAATAAGATCTTGCTGGCTGGCAGCGAGCGCAACACTGCGCTAGGCTCGCAGTGCGTTGATTCCGCTATCAGCAACAATCTACCCATGAAACGCACACGTTCGATTACTGCCCGCCTGGCGCTGGCGTTTCTGGCGCTGTTTCTGGTCGCGCTACTGCTGGGCGCGTTTGGCCTTGGAAGTCTGGGATACTTCAACAATGTATCCTCCCAGGTGCGCGACCGTTGGCTACCCAGCACCGGCGTTTTGGGTGATCTCAACAATCACACTTCGGATTTTCGCGGGGTCGAGGCCGCTAACGTGCTGGCAGCGACTCCGAGTCAGTCTGCTGCCAGCAGCCAGGAACTCGAGCAGCTCGATCGCACGATTGCAGCGACGGAGGAGCGCTACCAGCAATTGGCACACGGTGCAGACGAGACCGCTTTATATGGGAGATTTGCTTCGCAATGGCAAAAATACCGACTGGCAGTCGCTGCGACCCAGTCATTAGCGCGAGCTGGCAAGCGCAATGCGGCTATCGAGCTCTACGGGACTACTTCTAGACTCGCGTACGACGATGCTAGCGACGCACTTGATGCACTTACCGCCTTCAATCTTGAGAGCGCCAGGCGTGCAAGCCTGCGTGAGAATCTCGTCTATCAGCGTGCTCGGTGGCTGATTCTGCTGACGCTCGGACTGGCGGGTCTGTCGACAGTCTTTGCCATGGTATACGTACGCCGCTCGATCTCCGTGCCCATTCTTGATTTGACGAAGCGCATGCTGAGGCTGGCCGCCAACGACACCAGCATCGATTTGCAAGGTACTGAACGTCACGATGAAATCGGCGAGATGGCGCGAGCCGTAGTGGTGTTTCGGGGTAACGCCATTGAGCTGATGAACAGCCGCATTGGTCTCGAACAGCAGGCGACAATGCTGCGCGAGCGGCTCGCCGAGGAACAGCGCCTGATGTTGCTGCAGCGAAATTTCATATCGATGGCGTCGCATGAGTTTCGTACACCAATAACCATCATTGATGGTCACGCTCAGCGCCTGATCTCACTGAGAGAGCGCTTGACGGCGGATGAACTGGCCGAGCGCGCCGGGAAAGTGCGAGGCGCTGTGCGGCGGATGACGCACCTGATTGAGAATCTGATCGATTCTATGCAGGTGATTGATGGGGACGTAAGCCTGTACTTTCACCCCGCCCGGGTCGACATTGCTGCGTTGCTACATGAAGTCTGTCAATTGCAGCGTGAGATTGCTCCGCACTCCCAAGTATTGGAGAAATTTGGGGCAGTGCCGGCGGCCGTCCAGGGCGACGCCAAGCTGCTGTTTCAGGTATTCAGTAATTTGCTCTCCAACGCGATCAAGTATTCACCTGATGGTGGTCTGATCAGCATCGAGTTAGAGACCGGAGACGCATGGGTGCAGGTGTCGGTGCGGGATCGCGGGATTGGCATTCCGAAGAGTGATCAGAAGCGATTGTTTGAGCGATACTACCGCGGTCGCAATACGGCTGGCATCGTCGGGACGGGCTTAGGGCTGTACTTTGTCAAGACGGTAGTTGAGTTGCACGGCGGCGAAGTTGTAGCAGAAAGTCGTGAGAGCATGGGATCCTGCTTTCGGGTGCGGCTACCCTGCGAGGTAACTGTGCCAGCAACTGTTAAACCCAGCGTCGTGCCCGCCGTCGCCTGATCCCGGCGCAGACACGCATTGAATTGCGGCTAATCGGGCCTAAATGCTCGGGCCGCGGGCTGCGCGGGAAGCTTGCTATTCACCCTGATCAGGCTGAGCGTGGGTAACCGCGCATTCCTGCCCTCGACGGAAGGCTTGGGATGAGCCCGGTGCATTTCCTAAGCGGTCGCCGCATAGCCGGACAGCGGGCTCGCGACACGGGGTGGACGAACGAATCGGGTGCATTTGCGCTGGGCACGCGATCTCTTCGATGCCGCAGCCCCTTCAACGCGAGGCTAGCCAATCCAGTCGGTGCTTCCAAATGTCCTGACTGGCCACTACGCCGGCCGGGCACGCGAGCGAGTGCGTCGCCTAAGCTGCCGCAAACACCGCTAATGTGTCTCGGCCAGGTGTGAAAACAGCGGCGCTCCGCCGTGGGGCATATCGGCGCATTGAATGGTGCCGGTTTCCGCTTCCGTAATGTAGAGTCGCCGACCATCAGGTCCGCCGTAGGCCACATTGGTACCGAGACGCCCTTGACAGAGGTTCACCCGTAGGACCGGCTGTCCCCTCCAGTCAAATAGCCACACTGCACCCATGACCGGATGCGCGATCGCGAGCCCGCCTTCGCAGTCAATCGCAAGGCCATCGGGTCCGCCTCCCCCACTGAGCTGAATGAAATTCAGCACCCGGGAAGCGCGACCATCCTGAAGCAGCGGGACTTTAATAACGGAATTTAAGCGCGTTAAGGTCACATACAGCAGGTGGCCGGTGGGGTCGAGGGCAATCCCGCAAGGACCTGGCAATCGGTCGAGCAACAGATCCAGTCCACCATCCGCATTCAGGCGATATACGCGTCCCGTCGCGTTCACCAGATCAGACCGGCCCTGATCGGTAAAATAAAGAGCGCCATCCGCGGAAAAAGCAAGATCGTTTGCCCCCTTGAACGGCTCCAGATCGTAACGTCCAACAATAGGCTGGATCCGTTTGTCATCGGGGTTGATGACCATAATGCCGTGCCGGCGGTCGCCGACGAAGATCCGCCCGTCTTGGTGAACCGCGAGCCCGTTTGGCTCACCGTCGTACTCTGTGATCAGGTGAAAGGTGCCTTGCGGGTCCACCTTGAAGATTCGCCCGAATACCAGATCAACGCAATAGAGATTGCCAGACCGGTCAAATGCAGGGCCTTCAAGAAAGGAGTCGAAATTACCGCGCACATACTTTGATACTTCGCTCGTTCGGTCCCGAATGCGAAGTGCCTCGGGAAGGGTTGCGAAAACTTGGGTTTCGATGATTGGCGGAGCCGCAAACATGATTTATCTTCTCGAGTTTTTAACCTTCAGAGCCGGCAGGTTCCCTATCAAAGGCGGCGATTACTCGAAATTGAACCCCGGGAAATTGCCGGTCAGCGCCCATCCGCCCGCGCTCCTGACCGGGCTGCCCGTGTCCGGCGTGCTCAAAAGGGCACGCCGGACACGGGCGGCCATCAGAACTTGACCATGAGGCCCGCTGATATCTTCATTTCCTCGTGGCGAAGATCCGGATACCAGACACCGCCGTTGCCGCCGCCGCAGGCAGCATTGGCTTGCGAGAGGACATTGGTGCCGGCAGTCGCGCCCGAATTACACGTGTAACTTGCTGGCGAGCCGTTGTTGCCAAACGCTGGAGTGACGCCGCCAACGCCTGCGAAGTAAGGAATGCTTGAATGACGGTAGCCGACTTCCGACCACCAGGTGATCCAGTCCTTGGGCATGTATTGGAAATTGAGCGTGGAATCCCACATGAAGGCGCCCTGGCCAGGAACCTCGGTGAAATACGGCGTACCGGAGGAAGCCGACGCGCCGTTAACCGGCGGCAGCAGCGTGAGGTAGCGGCCGGGGTTGTTCATGAATCCGCCACCGACCGTAATCGCGTACAGGTCGTGATGAAACCAGAGTCGGTCATAGGCCATGGCGCCGAGGAAGTTACTCTTGTTCACCCCGCTGGTACAGGTGATGCCGCCGCCGAACTGACAGCCTGCATCCCAGGTGAGCGTGAACGCCGCCTTGGATATGCCGTTGCCGTTCTCGTGGTTGTCGTAGTATTTCACCTCGATGCTGTCATCCTCGTGAATGCGCTGCGTCTTGGCGAAATTGACCGGTACGCCGTTGACGATCTCCCCTGCCGGGAAATTCTGCAGGTTATCCTGCCCGACCAGGTAGGAGTTCAGGACCAGCTTGAACGATCCGGTCGGTTGCCAAAGAATCTGCCCACCAAAGCCCGGATGTGAATTGAACCGCGCATACGACTGCCAGCCGTTGATCAGCCACGGCTCGATCTTGAGCGTGTTGGTGGGGAACCATTGCACTCGCAGCCCGTTAAAGAACCAGGGCGTGTTTGAGGACACATACGAGGGCTGATAGGTCCAGTTGTCAAAGTTGTAGTAACTGAACAGTCCAATGTAGGAAACGAAAATTCCAGCATCGACGTTCAGGCCGTGCTGTACATCGAAATGATAACCCGCGTTGGCTTCGGAGACGTATTTGTAGGCATCCTGGAGGTCCCACTGCCCCACGCCGCCAATGTTGCTGGAACTGGCATCATTTCGCGGTGTGGTGGTGGCGAACAGGCCATACATCGTTAGCAGGCGGGCCCTCACGTTATCCCAGTGAAAATCGCCCCCGAAGCTGATCTGCTCGATCTGGAATTCGCCGGAACGGAACGATTCGGTCGCACCCACAATCGTATGGTCGACGGGGTGTTGCTCGTCGTACATGTAATTGATATCAAACCGCACATCGGGCGTGAAGAACTTCGTGTCAAACGCCGGCTGCTTGTTGCGGGGTGTGGCGTTCTCCCAGGTGAAGTCTGCGAAAGCAAACGGCGTGTCGTTATCGACCGCAGGACCCGGATCAGGCGCCTGGAGTCCCTCGGGTACAGTCGGCAGCGAGGCCGCGACGGCCGCCGCGGCGCTGGCCGGAGCAGGCGTCGACGAGGGGGGCGCTGCCAGCAACAGATCCGAACGTGCCGCGGCATTGGCTGCCACGGTAACCGAGGCTGTGGCATCCGGCGCCCCATCCACGTGCGCAGTAATCAACCAGGTTCCTGGCGGCAGATCCGAGAACGCGTACAAACCGTCGCCGCCTGACAAGGTCGCATGGATAGAGCTGCCATCTGACTTCTTGGCAGTCACCGTAGCGTGCGCTACCGGCCCTTTGCTGGAATTTGTCACGACGCCTACGATGGCACCGGCGCTGGCTCCTACGTCGGCCGCGAGCGCGAACGGAGCTGCCGCTCCGGCTGCAAGCGCCACCAGTAGGCAGCGCCGTAAGTAGTTGCTTATATCCATAAACCCGTCTCCCTTACAGACTTGATGAATGCCCCGAAGACCAAAATATCGTCATCGGCCCTGTCTTGTTTAGCCATGCGTAGATGTAACAAATAGGCCGCGGAGCGCCTACATGGAAAGCTGCTAAGAAATGCAACTCTCACTGTTGCGCAGCAGCGACAGGAGCCGGTCGGTGGTGCGCTGGCGCTATCGCCGCTTCCCCTCAAAGCTACTGGGAAGATATATAGAGTGGCACGGGTGGCCGCTGCTTTTCCGTAGCATTTTTCAGTGGGCCAACAGTTGCCATTGCAGCGACCGGCGCTCAAGTCAGACCGCCGGCCATTCTCATTGCGGTAAGTGAGCCCGCAGCAGCTGGTTTACTTCGCGCATGTGATCAGCGGCGCTCGCGGAGTCGTTCTTCGCGCACGACTGCTCAGCAAGTTTCAGCTGGCTCTTCATCCACATGGCCTGGCCGGCCGTGAACTCTGAGCCATCGGCCGCGAACACGCGGGCCTGGCCGGACTTGTCGGGTCGCAGCGAATCGACCTGCCGTTCGGCCTCGTGCAGCGCCTGCACCAGCGCGCTCGGGCACGGCGGACTCACCGTGGATTCGGCACAATACGCTCCGCCGCCGAGTAATCCCGCTGCCACGACTAGAGAAGCCAGCGCCCCTATAAGCACCATGCTGCGCATGCTGTACGCTCACATTCACACGATGCCTATAAGCGTACGCGGTCGCTAGAAATGGGCTAGACGAAATTCCGTTAATAAATACGGTGGCTGCAAATCCAAGTGGTCAGCCGGACGGCTCTAGCGGCGAGTAGAATCAGTGACCTCTGCGGCCCCCAAGTCCTTATCCTGCGGAAGATCTCCTTCGTCGCTCGAACGGGGCTCGGATACGAGGCGGAAACCGAGGCTGGGCTCGGTGACAATGAAGCGCGGGCGGCCTGGCACGACTTCAAGCTTGCGGCGCAGGCTTGCAATGTAGACGCGCAATGAGCGCGTATCAGTGCGCCGCGGCCCCCACACTTCCTTGATCAGCTGTGCATGGGTGACGACGCTGTCGATATGCCGCCCGAGGCACTCAAGGATCCGGAACTCAAGCGGCGTAAGGCGTAATTCGCGCCCGTCTTTGTGGCGCGCCACGCGTCTGCCCATGTCAACGGACACCGGGCCGAGTGTCAGCACGGTATCGGATCGATCGCCGCGCGCGACCCGGCGCAGGATCGCGCGCACGCGCGCCAGCAGCTCTGGATTACTGAACGGCTTGGTGACGTAGTCATCGGCGCCAGCTTCGAAGGCTGCCAGGCGCTGGGCCTCCAGCGTTCGGGCCGTCAGCACGATAATCGGTACGGGTGACCAGAGTCGTGTCTTCTCGATGAACTGCAGCCCGTCACGGTCCGGCAGCCCAAGATCCACCAGGCAGATGTCGGGTCGGTGCGATTGCACTTCGCGCAGGGCCCGCTCGCACGTGTCGGCTGTCACGACACGGCAATGATTGAGCTCGAAGAGCATCCGCAGTATGCCGCTGATCGCCGGATCATCCTCGACGATCAACACGAGGTGCATTGCCTGTGTCATACGCGGGTCTCCGCTGCTGGTGTGCTGGCATCCGCAGATTGCAGCGAAAAATCCACTTCAAAGCATGCGCCGTGGGGAACGCGGTTCGAGGCCCGGATCGCGCCGCCATGCAGCTGGCTGATGACCCGGCAGATCGCCAGGCCCAGACCCAGGCCGGTAATCTCACTCTCTTCGCGCCCGCGCTGAAACTTGCCGAACATACTTTCGGGATCGCGAATCCCAAAGCCAGGACCATCATCCTGTACCAGCAGCGTCAGCACCTTGCCATTGGATCTGGCACTGAGGGTTATCGTAGTGCCGGGAGGCGTATATTTGGGGGCGTTTTCAAGCAGGTTCACGATAAGCTGTACCACCAGAGAGGCATCAACAAAAATCATTGGCAAGTCATCTGCGAAGTTGGTAATCACCGGCCACCCAGTCAGCCGGTGCGCCGTGTAACGCAGTGCCGAGCCGACCAAGTCCTCGATACTGATCCAGTCGGCCTTGACCACGCCGGCGCCCGACTCAAGGCGCATCAGCTCGAGCACGTTGGACAACAACGCGGTCATGTCGCGCGCTTTCTCCTCGATGAGGCGACCGAGCGTGGTGCGCCGGTGGGCGTCCAGCCGATGCTCGGTTTGTGCCACGAGATTGCCGGCGCCGGCAATCGCTGCCAGCGGCGCGCGCAGGTCGTGCGAGATCGAGGCCAGCAGTGTGTTGCGAAGAGCGGCGCGCTCAGCGGCGATATGTGCCTCTTCGGCCAGGGCAGCAAGCTGCGCGCGCTCGAGGGACTGGGCGATCTGCCCTGCCAGGGCTTCGAGTAAGTTGGCCTGATCAGGCGGCAGTGGTCGCGCCAGGTCCTTCGCTTCGATCGTCAGTACGCCGACGGTGCGCAGCGTGCCGCACAGGGGCAGGCACAGGAGCGGCGATTCAGAGGACCGGGATGTGCCTGATCCGGCACTCTGTCGATGCGTCGCGACCCACTGGATGAGCGTGTCGTCGAGGGGTAAGGCGGTCGCGTCGGGGTCCGACAAACTACTGACGGCCGGTGGCACGCCTGAGGGGGGCAGAGCGATCACCAGGGCGCGGCTCTTGAAGACCGCGCTGATGTGACGCGCCGCGATCTTTGCCATGGTCGCGATATCGGCCGCTGCGGCGAGCTCACGGCTCATCGCATAGAGCACCGCCGTACGATGTTCCCGGGTGTCGGCCGCCTCGGTCTGCTGACGTACGCTCACCATCAGATTGGCAATGACCAACGCGATCACCAGCATGACCCCGATCGTGAACAGGTACTGGGATTCGGCGATGTAGAAGCTGTAGCGGGGCGGAACGAAGAAGAAATCGAACAGAATTATATTAGCAACCGCAGTGAGCGCCGCCGGACCTCGACCAAGACGCAGCCCAGCCAATGTCGTGCCGAGCAGATAGATCATTACGATGTTGACCGGGTCAAAGTATCGGAACAGCGGAAAGGCGATCGCCGTGCACAGCACGGTCAGGCCGACGGCGCGCAAATAGAGCGTGAGCGACTTGAGGCGGCCGAGGTGATCAGTCGGTGCCACGTGCCTCCGGGCAACCCAGCGGTTCAACGTTAGTTCCGAGTCCACACCGGGACTCGCGTCTGTGACGCCGGGCGGCTTGCAATCGCCAGCCCCATTTTGGCCCGCACGCGACAGCGCACGGAGCGCATTACTTTTCCGGGACACAGAAATCCAGTAGCCATGGGAATATCTGTCGAGGCGCAGCTTCCAGGAACAGGAGGCTTGCATGCGCCGCATTAATTAAGGATAGCGGTTGGGTGTGTTATGAGCCCGTTAAGATATCAGCACCCGCGAGGTGCAAAGTGGCCGCTGACCGCCTGGCGGGGCTGTTCGGCCCCGGGACAGGTCTAGGGGCCAAGTTTCGGAGCGTCAGCGCCGGCCAGCAGGTACCTGAACGGTTTCTGTGCGCGCCGTGTAGTGCGTACTACAGCAAACAGCGTCCCAGCCGCGCCCAGTGCCAGCAGCAGAAAGACGGCTGCGTCAATTCGTCCAATCCGCATGTCCTGGTTCGCTGACCGCAGAATCCTGCCGGCCACGGTCATACCGTAGGTGGGGATCGCCGCTGTGCTGGGCGATGTCCGCTGATCTGGCGGTTCCACATACACCGCAACCCAAAGCCCTTGGTCCGTGTCCGCCAAAGCGTCGCCGCAGGTCTCAGGGGGGCCCGCGACTGAGCGGTAACTGTCGGTTTGGCCCGATAGGGTGAAAATGCTGCCGTCGCTATCGGTGCGACAGGAGGTCAGCCTTCCCTCGATGCGCACGAGCTGGCTCGCGGCGGGACCTGATGCGTGGGCGGATAGAATCAGCAGCGTCGGCGCGAGCGCGATCAGTAGCGCTAGGCCCAAAATGACGCACAGGGCGTCGAACCCACGAACGAACCGCGCTGCAAGGTGACTCGGATGTATCATATTGCCTATACGAGAAACCCGTGCTGATCTTCAGCCCGAGCGTCGCCCCTCATCGGGGCCGAGGCGCCATTATAATCGCAAATTCAGGGCGGCAGACAAAAGCCTGCTGACAGCGGGCGCGTGCTATCACGCGATCCTGTGACTGATGCTGCTTGGGAATGCAGCGATTCCCAGCTGGGCCACGGCCGGCCGCAGCTGGGAGCCACCCGCATCGGGTCTAGCGATGGCCACCCGAACCGTGCGAGCCAGCGCCGCCGCCCCAGTGGCCTCCGCCGTAATGTCCACCACCGAAATGGCCGCCCCCATAATGGCCGCCGCCATAGAATCCGGGTCCGCGGCCCCAGTAGTCACCGTACCCGTATCCGCCCCATCCACCCCAGCCAGCGTAGCCGAGGAAGGGGGCCGCGCACACCGCGGGACCGTAGTAGCCCGGCGCAACGCACCCGCTAACGACCGGTGCAGGCAGTCCCACCCCGACGTACAGCCCACCGGCCTTGGCGGCGGGGGTGCAGAGGCTGGCGCCTAGGCCAACCACGGCGGCAAGGGCCAGAGCTGTAAGTGTTCGCATGTGCGCTACTCCTTGAACAAGGAAGGTGAGTGATCTTTCAGTCACCCAACGGGGTAGCTGGCGGCGAGGTTGACCCTCGGCAGGTTACATCGCTGTTAAGGAGAGACGATCTTGGCCTTGATCGATTCGTATTCCGAATCGCTGATCAGGCGGGCCTCCAGCAGCGCCTTGGCCTGCTGCAGGCGCGCTACCGCATCGGCGCCGGCACCCTGCGGCGCTGCAGTATTGAGCTGCACACCGCCGGCCCGCGCGCGCATCTCCTCGAGTTCGCGCACGCGCCGCTTTTCGCGCCACGCCTGATCCTGGGCCTGACAGATCCGGTACACGGCCTGGGCACCATCTTTGCGAAGTCCGGTAAATTCCAGGCGCTGCGCGCCGCTGCTGCCCTCGGCCGCAAGATCCGTGCTCGCGCCCACCTGCACGCTCAAGTCCGCGGCCAGCACTCCGACGTTCAAGTGCACACCCTCCAGATCCTGCCAGCGCCGATCGATCACCTCGTATCCGCCGAGCAGGCCTCGCTGGATGCAAATCAGTCGCCCGGTCGTGGCCCCAATCAGCAAACGGCGATGGCGCAGCGCATAGAGGCGCCGCTGCACTGCGACCGCCTCCAGTGTCTCGCCCGGAATCAGTGTGGCCTGCAGGTGCTCGAAGGCGCGATGCAGGCTAGGTTCAAGGCTTTCAGGAAAATCCGCCATGTGCACATGGTACACCGGAGGTCGCGCGGCGGGGATCCCCGCCAGACACGTGAGGCATAGTGCAATTGTCTCTTAGGGCACGGCGATCGACAGGCTTTGCGCCGTGCTCGATCTCAGATCCACCTGACTTGTGGCCGGCGTGCGCAGCAGTGTCGTGCTCGGATCGGCCGAACTCCAGGTGCGCACCGTGACATCGTAGGTCGCGTCGGCATTGCCACTGGGCAACTGGTCGGTGAAGGACACCGAGGTTGGGGAGCCACTGGCGAGTGTGGTCAGGTTAACGGCATCGATCACCTGGCCATTGTGGCTGATGAGGACGAAGCCCGAGTCATACTGACCGGCGGTTGTAAAAGTGACCGTGCCGGTGAGCGTGCCTTCGCTCGCGCCCGCGGGTAGCGGCGGTGCTGGCGGCGAGATCGGCGTGGTGGTGAACGCAGTATTCTGCGCGACCAGCACCGCCGAGCTCAGGCTCGCCGCGCCTCCCCAGGGCGCTTGGGTCTGTAACTGGAAATTCCCATTGCCGCCCTGCGGCGCGGCCAGCGTCAGTGTGATGTCGCTGCCGGTGTAGGCTCCGTAGCTCAGTGGCGCACTCGAGAGCGAGAGGTCCATCGGCAATCCCTTGGTAAAGGGATTGAGCACTGCCGATTCGACCAGGTGCGGTGCCGTGTCGGCGGGCAGCGCTTGATAGAAATTGAGGGTCGAGCCCCCCGCAATCGCCGTGCCGGTCGCGGTATTCACCGCATAGTCCGTGGCTGCTGCGACCGTGATCGCATCCGGCTGCACACTCACCGTACTGTCCAGGGTGCCCGAGGTCACCGGGATCCCCGTGATGATGATGGTCTGGATACCGGGTCCGTGGATGACCAGATCGTAGTGGGTCGTGCCGGAGGAGGCGACCGGGAGCGGATAGATCGAGAAGGTGCCCCCTGCGGACACGTTGACGCTCTTGACACCCACGTAGCGCGTGCCATCGCTGCTCAGCAGTTCGGCGGTGGCGACGATCCCCTGATCGCCGCTGAGCACATCTGAGGGGACGGCCGTCAGATCCAGCTGGCCATTGATGCCGCCCGCTTGGGTCGTGTTATACGCCGCGAGGGTCGGTGTCAGCAGTGCGCCGACCGCCGAGCCGTAGTTGAACAGCACCAGCCCGCGCACCGCCTGAATATCCGCAGCCAGCGTTACCGTCGAGGCGGCGCTGCTGGTGGTTGTGGTATTGGCGGTCGTTGATCCGGTTGTGCTGGTCGAAGTGCTCGATGTGCTCGACGTGGTATCAGTGGTCGTCGCCGTCGTACTGTCAGTGGAGGTCAGTGCACTGGTGGGCGCTGCAAAGTAGCTGGCGAGCGAACCATTGGTGATGCTGATCGCGGCCGGAATGATGAGGATGCCATTCGGATTGGCCATCTCCAGCGGCACGGTCTGCGCCGCGCCGGTGCTGTCAAGATAGGTGACTTCGGCATTTGTGGACAGGCCCGCCGCCTGCGCACTGCTCGTCAGCGTGGTTGAGGGATCAGCGAGCACGAGTTCCAGCTGATTGTAGGTGCCGGGGGTCAGCAGCTGATTTGCCAGCAGCTCAGTGAGCGCCGTGCCGGTGATGTTGGCCAGATCCACCGTCAGCGGGGTAGCCAGTTGCCCGCCCACCCAGCCGCTGTCGGTCGGCAGCGCAGAGGCATCCTTGTTGAGCCACACAGCCTGCACGGTGACATAAGCGCTCTGCACCTGCGCATCCGTGGCGCCGGTCATCGAGACGTTGGCCCGCGAGCTGCAGCCCGCCAGGACCGCGAGGCCGCAAACGACTGCAAAGAGGCCCAGTCGAGCTTGGGCCGGCATCCGCCGGGCAGTTGGGATTCGACTACTCATATATATAAGGTACCCCAAGCGACGGCACGGCTGATCAGTTGGAAGCGTTCCAGGGTCGTCCCCGTTGACCGACTGCACGCGTCTCCTCGCGGCAGCCCGGCCTTCCACTGCCTCGAATCTGAACGAGACGTCGGCGAGTGCCGCTAAGTTCCTCTTTGCACTGCAAAAAACAGGGTCTGTTCATCGAAGCACAACAGCCTCATTCGGGCAAGCTCGTGCGCCGCAAATCTAAGGTGCTGCGGGGGCCGGAGGCCGCGAACCAAGGGCGCACAGTGCCGAGCCGGCCACGACCGCAATGGCACCGGCGACGGACAGGGCATTCAGGGGTTCAGCGGCACTCGCCAGCCGCAACCAGCTGGCTGCCACCAGTGCCGCGAGCAATGTAAAGAGCGGCGTGGTCGCTACCAATGCGGTCACGCGCGTGACCTGCCAGAGTTTCATCGCTTCGGCAAACGCGCCGTAGGCGATGAGCGTATTGAGCGCACAGAACACCAGCGCCAGTCGTTGCGGTGAGTCAAGCACCAGCACGCGCGAGGGATGCGCCCACGGCCACAGCAGGAGGACGCCCGCCAGATAGAACAGTAACAACACCTGTGCCGAAGTAAGTCGCTTGAGCAGCTGCTTCTGGGCCAGACCATAGCCGGCCCAGCACAGTGAGCCGATCATGACGAGGGCGACCCCTAGCCCGGTGCGCGAGTCGGTGGTGAACAGCAGCGGCAGGCGACGATTGAAGAACAGCACCTGGCCGGCCAGCAGAATCAATAATCCGCACCATTGCAATTTGCCAAAGCGCTCGTGAAACAGCAGCAGACCGCCCAGCAGCAGAAACACATTGGCCAGCTGATTGACCGTGACGGTGGTGGCCGGCGTGGTCATCTGCACACCCACGACGAACAGCACGTAATTGGCGGTCAGTCCCAGCGCTGCCGCCAGCAGCAGGGCTCGCACCGCCCATGACTGATGCGCAAGTCGCGGTAAGCCACCCGTGAATGCGAGGTACGCACCCAGCAGCAGTGCGGCCGTGCCGAAGCGATACCAAGTGACGGTGATCGGGTCCATCCCCTGCGTCACGATGCGCAGCGCGATCGGCAGTACGCCCCAGAGCGCCGCGGTCAGCAGCGCCAGCATCAGCGCGAGGCGCCAGTGGGGGTGGGTCGCAGGCATGGGGCGGCACGATAACTGGGCTCAGTAGCGCCTCACAACCGGCCCGCCCCCGGCCGCTGCTCCCGCACGCTAGAATTCGGGGTGCCGGGCCGGGAGCGCCGGCTGAAATCCCCGGAGGAGTGATGTGCCTGATTCTGGTCGCCTGGCAGGTGCACCCGGACTATCCGCTGGTGCTCGCGGCCAACCGCGATGAGTTCTACCGTCGGCCGAGCGCACCGGCGCAGTGGTGGCCGGAACCGGAGGCGATCCTCGCCGGGCGCGATCTGGAGGCTGGCGGTACCTGGCTTGGCGTCACCCGGCAGGGTGCGTTCGCGGCGCTCACCAATTACCGCGACCCGGCGAGCCAGCGCGCCGATGCCCCGAGCCGGGGCCGGCTTGTGCCGCAAATCCTTGATCGCACCAGCGCGCCTGCAGCGCGTTTAGCCCGTCTTCAGGCCGAGGGCCCGCGCTACAACGGCTTCAACTTGCTGTGGGCCGAGGGCGGTGAACTGACGGTGTACGAAAGTGTCCCGGCCCGCACGCAGCGATTGGGCCCGGGAATCTACGGATTATCCAACCACCTGCTGGATACGCCGTGGCCCAAGGTTGAGCGGGCCAAATCGCGGCTGGCCACGGCGCTGGCCGCGTTGCCCAACGAGCAGGCCCTGCTGGGGCTGTTGCGAGATGATGCCCCGGCACTCGATGAGCACCTGCCGCGAACCGGGGTCAGTCTGGCGTGGGAGCGGCTGCTTTCCAGTGCTTTCATCTGCACTCCGGACTACGGCACCCGCTGTTCGACCCTGCTCAGGTTGAGCCGCTCGGGGCAGGTCGGCTTCCGGGAGCAGACCTGGGATGCCCACGGGCGCCCGGCGGGGGAGGTCCAACTCAGCTTTATGCTGGCCTAGAGCCCTGAATCCCCGCACAAATCCGTACTGGGATTCCGCATCGCGAGCGTTTAGCGCAGAATCGCGCCGGCCTGAGCACGCTCCATCGACGACCCGGCCCCGGAAGCCGAGCGGACCGGCGAGCGGCCGGAGCCAGAATAAAGCCTTCTAAGGATCTCATCGGCATGCGGATGGGTTGGAACAAGTGGCGCTGCACTGCGCTGGCTGCAGGCCTGATGCTGTTGCACGCAAGCTTTGCGGCGACGCCGGCTCCGGTGGTGGCGCAGGAGCGCTATCTCGGCGTGGATATCGATGATTCGCAGCAGCTGCACATCCTCAGCAGCGATCATCGCGAGATCGTTCCGAAGATGAAAAAAGACCAGGTCGGCTTCCAGAGTGCCGCGATCTCACCCGATCAGTACACGGTGGGCTGGGTCGCGCTTTACATGGATCAGCCAAACGAAGATCCGGTGGGCCGCGAGCTGCTGGTGTTTCGTGATGGCAAGATCGTGCGCACCTTCACCGGCAACGGACTGCCGATCCTGACCTGGAGCTTCGAGGATGATGGCAAGCAGGTTGCAATCTTCCAGAACGCCGTACGGGGCAAGTTCGGCCCGCACTATGAGCTGCGCGATGTGCGCACCGGCAAACGCGTGGCCAAGTACGATGAAAATCCGGGGCGCGATGCGCCGCAGTGGGTGCTCGACGTCGCCAACTGAGTACGCGGCTCGAGTCAGCCGCGCGGCGTTCCTGGCGCATCCAGGAACCGCTGCATGAACACCAGATCGAGCCAGCGGCCAAACTTATGGCCGACCTCGCGGATCTGTCCGGTGGCCTGAAATCCGAGCCGTTCGTGGAAGCGAATCGAAGCTTGGTTGGCCGCATCGATGCCACCAATCATCACGTGCTTATCCAGCGCCAGGGCGAGCGGGAACAAGGCCTGCATCAGCGTTCGGCCGATGCCCTTGCCGCGCCGCGCCGCCTGGATATGCACCGTGTGCTCCACCGTATAGCGATAGCCTGGCCAGGAGCGCCAGTCGCCAAAGGTTGCGAAGCCCAGGACTTCACTGCCCTCAACCGCCACCAGCACGGGATAGCCCTGCTGCTGGCGGGCGCTGAGCCATTGCGCTCGATCCTCGAGGGTGACCGCGACATAGGAGTAGATCGCGGTCGAGGAGTCAATCACCTCATTGTAGATCGCGAGGATTCCGGGCAGGTCCGCGTGCTCGGCCGCTCGCAGGATCATAAGCCGGCCCGCTCAAGGCTGGCCGCAGTGACCGAGGTGGCAGAGCCCAGGGTGCGACACTGCTCGAGCAGGTTGCGGCACCCGGCCTCGGCCAGATCCAGTACCCGTTCGAAATCAGCGGCGTCGCCCTCGTAAGGATCGGGCACCTCCGCGTAGCCACAGTCCGGAGCGAACTCGAGGAACAGCTGCAGGCGGGCACGGCGCGGCGTGGGTGCGAGGCGCTCGCAATCGATCAGATTCTGTCGATCCATCGCCAGGATCAGATCAAAGTTCAGGAAATCGGCGCGCTCGATCTGCCGTGCACGCAGGCCCCGCATGTCCAGGCCACGACGGCGCGCGGCGGTAATGGTCCGCGGATCCGGGGCGTGGCCCACGTGATAGTTGCCGGTTCCGGCCGAATCAATCTCCAATCCCGCGAGCGACTGCACACTCGCGAGGTGGCGTAGCACCGCTTCGGCGGTCGGCGAGCGGCAGATGTTTCCCAGGCACACAAACAGGATTTTCATGACAGCAAGTGTACACGGGCGTCCCCGGTTTCCAGGAGGGGTGCCGTGGCCTGCGGCGCGCAGCAGGTGCACTGCAGGGCCGGCCCGTGGCACACTAATAGTTCGCAACCCAAACTATAGGTCCAGCGCAATGCCCTTCAGCCGCCTGTTCGAGCCCCTCCGCATGGGTGAGCTCGCGCTCCCCAATCGCATCATCATGGCGCCCATGACGCGCGCCCGCTCGGGCAGAGAGCGCGTACCGAACGCTCTGATGGCGAGCTACTACACACAGCGAGCCTCGGCGGGCCTGATCATCAGCGAGGCGACGGTCGTGACGCCGCAGGGTATTGGCTATGCCAATACGCCCGGCATCTGGTCCGAGGCACAGGTCGATGGCTGGCGCCAAATTACCAGCGCCGTGCATGCGGCCGGCGGCCGCATTGTGCTGCAGTTGTGGCATGTTGGCCGGATCTCAGACTCGAGCTTTCTGGACGGCGCCTTGCCGGTGGCGCCCAGTGCCATTGCGGCGAACGGCAATGTGAGCCTGCTCAAGCCGCCTACGCCTTTTGTCGTGCCGCGCGCACTCGAGAGCCAAGAGATCCCGGGGATCGTCGCAGCGTTCCGGCTGGGTGCGCAGAACGCAGAGCGCGCCGGCTTCGATGGTGTCGAGCTGCACGGGGCCAACGGCTACCTGCTCGATCAGTTCCTGCAGGATACGACTAATAAGCGTACCGATCAGTACGGCGGCCCGATCGAGAACCGGGCCCGCCTGCTGCTGGAAGCTACCGACGCGGCAATCTCGGTCTGGGGCGCGGGGCGCGTGGGCGTGCACCTGGCGCCGCGCAGTGATGCGCACTCGATGGGGGATTCCAACCCCGCCGCGACTTTTGGTTACGTGGCGCGCGAACTGGGACGCCGACGCATTGCCTTTATCTGCGCACGCAATCGGGCGGCCGAAGACAGTCTGGGACCAGAGCTCAAATCACAGTTCGGGGGCGCCTACATCGCGAACGAAGGCTACACGGCCGAGAGCGCCGAGCAGGCCATTATCGCGGGTACTGCCGATGCGGTCGCATTTGCCAAGCTGTTCATCTGCAATCCGGATCTGCCGCGCCGCTTTCGCACCGGTGCGCGGCTGAATGAACTCGATGCCACGACGATATACGGCGCAGGCGCCCACGGCTATACGGACTACCCGGCCTTGAGTTGAGGCGTTGCGGCGAGGGGCAGCCTGCCGCGCCAATACTGTGATCCGCGTCACTGCTTGGACGGCCAGATTAAGTCCGCACGGCGTGATTTCGGCTGCGTCACAGTGTGACCGCGATCGGCGGCGCACTATCGTGCGACATCGGTCAAAAGTTATGCTGATTCATGCAGCTACGCGTCAAAGTCATCGCGGTGCTTTCCGCGGCGTTTCTGGCTCTGATTCTCCTGCAATGGAGTGTCGGCCAGTATTTGCTCATGCCGCAGTTCGAGCGCATCGAACTCGACAATGCGAACACCGCCATGATGCGCATCGACTCGGGCCTCAGGGCCGAGCTCGACGCACTGCACGTGTCGGCGGCCGACTGGGGCAACTGGTCGGATGCCTACAAATTCATGGAAGATCCGGACGGCGGGTTCATCCAGAAGAGTCTGAATCCGAGCGCACTCACACAGCTTCATGCCACGGCGCTCGCCTTCATCAAGCGGAATGGCGAATTTGTCTGGACTGGTGCCATCACGCCGGGAGCCGGCACGCCGACCGATCTGGATCTGTTCAAGGCGCCTGCGCTTCCCCAGCATTTTCCATGGCGCGCGAATCTACTGACCGGTGTCTCAAGTGAAGGCCTGATCGCCACCGACCGCGGCGTGATGCTGGCGGCCATCACGCCGATCCTGGATGGATTTGGCCACGGTCCGGCGCACGGCGCGCTGCTGCTGGGGCGCCTCCTGACGGAAAAGGAAGTGATCGGGCTCGGCGAACGCGCGCACACGCGCGTGGCAATGACCGCGGTGCGCTACCCGGGACGGCAACTGCCCGAGCTGCCGGCAAGCGCTGCCGGGCCGGGCGTGCAGGTCACCGAATTTGGGACCACGCAGATCAGCCGCCAGGTCCCGGACATCCTGGGCCGGCCGGTGATTACATTGCGGGTCGACGTACCGCGCGTGGTGCTGGCGCGCGCCCATACCACGCTGATGTGGGTCATGGCCTTGACCGCGCTGGCCGCGATCACCATCCTGCTGCTGGCCTTCTACGGCATGGAGCGCACGGTGCTGGGGCCGCTCGATCGAGTCACACGTCACGCAGTGGCCATCGGCGCTGGCGATGATCTGACCAACCGACTGAATCTGAATCGGCGCGATGAGATCGGCGCGCTTGCCGCCGAGTTCGACCGCATGGTCGAGCAGGTCGCCGAATCGCGCCGGCAGCTGATTGATCACAGCTTCGAAGCGGGCATGTCCGAACTCTCGCGCGGTGTGCTGCACAATATCGGGAATGCGATGACGCCGCTGGGCGTGCGCGTGGCGCGGCTGAAGTCGCGCCTGCAGTCGGCGCCGCTCGCGGACATCGAGAGTGCTTTGAGCGAACGCACGCTGGAGACTGATGATGCCGCCCGTCAGGCGGACCTGGATGAATTCCTGCGTCTGAGCGCCGCGGAACTGGCGGAGATCGTGGCGCAGACCGCCGAGGATGTCGAGGTCATCGAGCGCCAGACCGGCATCGTGCAGGCGGCCTTATCCGAGCAGCTGCGTTCGACGCGCGCCTCGACCGTGGTCGAGTCGACCGATCTGCCCGCACTGATCAGCCAGAGCCTCGAGATCGTGCCGGATGCGGCGCGCGAGCGCATCGATGTGGAGCTTGATCAGTCGATCCAGTCGATCGGCGCGCTCCGGCTGCCACGCACCGTGCTGCGTCTGGTGCTGCAGAATCTGATTATCAATGCCTCCGAGGCGATCCGTGCGGCCGGGCGCGAGCATGGCAGTGTGCGCCTGACGGCCGCGCTCAATGAGGCCAGCAACCGCCAGAATCTGGAGCTCGAGTGCCACGACAGCGGGGCGGGGATTGCGCCGGAGAATCTCGAGCGGATCTTCGAGCGCGGTTTTTCGACCAAGCGCGGTACCGGAAATCTCGGTATCGGCCTGCACTGGTGCGCCACCGCGGTCAACGCGCTGGGCGGCCGGATGTGGGCCAGCAGCGCAGGTCCCGGGCAGGGCGCGACCCTGCACCTGCTGCTGCCCGTACCCCGAACTGGTTCTGCCCCTGATGCCGCGGCTGCATCTGATACCAAGGCCGCCTGAGGTTGTCATGAACGACAAAGTCCGCCCGCCCATCCGCGTCCTCGTCATTGATGATGAGGCCCCGGTGCTCGATGCCTACCAGCAGATCTTCGCGGCACCTACCGAGGATCCGAGCGCGCGGCGCAATCTGGGGGCCAAGCTCTTTGGCCGCGAAGAGACTCGCCCGAGTGCGCGGCTCGCCGCCGGGGCGTTGAAGTTTGATGTCGAGTACCGTGCCGGCGCCGAGCTGGGTGTGGCGGCGGTTCAGGAGGCGCTGCTCGCCGGCCGCCCGTTCGCGGTCGCGTTTGTCGATATGCGCATGGGCGCAGGCCCCGACGGCGTCTGGGCTGCGGCCCGCATCCGCGAACTCGATCCGGCCATCGAGCTGGTGGTGTGCACGGCCTATTCGGATGTCGATCCGGCTGACATCGGGGGCCGCGTGCCGCCCGAAGACAAACTCTCCTATCTGCAGAAACCCTTTCATCCGCACGAAGTGCGGCAGACGGCCATTGCACTGGCGAGTAAGTGGCGCGCCGAGCGCAATATCACGCGCCTGGCCTACTTCGATTCACTGACCGGGCTGCCCAACCGCGAGCAGGCACACAGCCGCCTGCGCTCGGCGCTGGAGGCGGCGCGCCAGAGTGGGCGGCCACTCGGGCTGATGTACCTGGATCTGGATAACTTCAAGCGCATCAATGACACGCTGGGCCATTCGGTCGGCGATGAAGTGCTGGTGGTCGCCGCCGAGCGGCTGCGCAAGTCGCTGCGCAACGGCAGCACACAGTCCATTGATGGCGGCCCGCAGGAGCGTCCCGGGGATCTCGGGCGCCTGGGGGGCGATGAGTTCATGATCGTGCTGCCCGATATCAGAAGCTCTGAGGATGCTGCGATCGTTGCCGACCGGCTGATCAATATCCTGCAGCAGCCGATGCAGCTGACTAAGCATTCGGTTGTGATCACGCCGAGCATTGGCATCGCGATGTTTCCAACCGATGGCACGGATGCGGAAACGCTGCTGCGCCACGGGGATCTGGCGATGTACTACGCCAAGCGCCGCTACCCGGGCTCCTATGCTTTCTTTGTCGCCTCGATGAACGAGGGCGCGCTGCAGCGCTACACCATTGAAGGCAAGCTCCGCGGTGCTCTCGAGCGCGGCGAACTTTCGTTGCACTACCAGCCGCAGGTCGATATGACCACCGGCGGCATCAATTGCGTTGAGGCGCTGCTGCGCTGGACCAACGATGAACTGGGCGTCGTACCGCCGAACGATTTTATTCCGGTGGCCGAAGATGCCGGTCTGATCAACCCGATTGGCGAGTGGGTGTTGCGCACCGCCTGCGTGCAGGCCCGCAAGTGGCATGAGGAAGGTCTGGATATCAAGCGCATGGCCGTCAATATCGCTGCGCAGCAATTTGGCATGCACAATTTTTCCGGACTGATCGCCTCGATCCTGCAGGAGACGGGCCTGAAGCCGGAGATGCTGGAGCTGGAGATCACCGAATCGATGGTGATGAAAGACGAGGCACGCGCTAAGCGTGTACTCGAGGAGCTGCACAAGGTCGGCGTGACGGTCGCGATCGATGATTTTGGTACCGGCTATTCGAATTTCCAGCGCTTGCACGATCTGGCAATCGACCGCCTCAAGATGGATCGCTCCTTCGTGCGCAACCTGGACTCGGAGAGTGATGATCGGGCAATCGCCACGGCCATTATTTCGATGGCCAAGGCGCTCAATGTCGAGGTGGTCGCCGAGGGTGTCGAATCCTTTGCGCAGCTGTGGTTCCTGCAGGAGAGCCAGTGCGGCCAGGCGCAGGGCTTCCTGCTCGGGCGCCCGCTGCCGCCCAACGAAGTCCGGCTACTGTTGGAGCGGACCTCGGAGAAGTTCGAAGGCAGCCGCACGCAACGCATCCGGCGCCTGATCGGCTAGGCATTGCGCCCCACCATTAAGCCGGTGGGGCGCTGCGGAGCCTCTAATGCAGCTGCTGCACGTAGCGGTCCGCCGCCGGCAAGAGTGCCGCGCGCTCCTCGATACGCAGCCGCGCCCAATCCATGTAGTGATTCCTGATCGTGGCCACTTCCTTGGGCACGCGCTTGTCCAGCCAGCCATCGATTTCCGGCAGAGGCGCAGCGCGCCAGAATATCTGTGGCACCATCTGCGCCAGGAGGAGCGGCCCCTCCGGGCCAAACAGGGCAAAAAGATCCCGATCAGCGCCGCTGAAGGCGTGCCAGGCTATTTCCGGATGCGCGTGCGATAACCGGAACAGCATTGAATAAGGCAGGTCGTTCTGTTGCGGAGGAATCTCTGGCGACAGGGCAATCGCCGCTACCTCAGCTGCCAGGGTCGGGTCTGAAACCTGCGTCAGTGCCATATAGGCGCGGTGTAGCAGCGCCGGATCCTTGGCCAATCGGCCCAGGGCATGCAACTGATCGAAGGTAGTGCGGTCGGCGTGCGTAGCGACAATGTCGAAGATTACCTCCTGGTCATCGGCGGCAATCGCCGTTGGGTCCTTGAGGAAAAGTGCAAAGCGCCGTTGAGCTTCGGCGCTGACCTCCGGATCGCCCCAGGCACCGAGGTTCGAGAGCAGCTTGTGCCGCAGCTCGTTAATCGCCGGTGAATCATCGGCTCTGGGGCTCGAGCCGAGCTGATCAGCGGCCGGCTTGATGAGCGCGCGGGCATAGGCGGTGAAGCGCTCGTGTCCGGGGGTGCCCACCTCATCGGTCTCAAGGGAGCGCAGCACATCGACGATCTGGATCCAGGCATGTGCATCCAGGCTCGCACCCATTGCGCCAGCCAGCTTAAGATAGTTCTCTAGCGGCTCGCGTCCATTTCTCGCCAGCGCCCACTGATCATCAAGCAGCGCGAAGCGATCCGTAATCGGCAGCTTCGCAAAGTCGCGCGTGTTGACGGCCAGCGTCGCCGCGTCGTAGCGAACTCGGTAGAAGCCCAGCGTGTCGGCATTGACGCTCAGCGGCTCATCGCAGCGCCCACCCCCCAGCTCCTGCGCCTGCGCGCTGAAGAGTACGCTACGGGGAGCGCCGCCGGCGCCGATGCGCAGGCGCAGCGGGATATTCCAGCGTGCATGCGTCTGATCGGTGCCACTGTCAAGAAATCGCTCCTGTGTCATATGGAGCGTGCGCTGCCCGTCGGCGCTGCACTCGGCATGCACATCGATGAGCGGGAAGCCGGGCTGCTCGGTCCAGCCGCTAGCCAGAGCTGATACATCCTTGCCGCTGGCCGCAGACAGGGCCTGCCATAAATCGGCGCTGGTGGCATTGGAAAATGCCCGGGCCTTCATCAGCCGTCTGACACCATCGCGGAAGACCTCGGGGCCCAGATAGGCCTCGAACATCCGCAGCATTGCCTGGCCCTTGCTGTAGATGATGTCCGAATCGCTGGCGGCGTTGGCGGCCGCCTCATCCGGTACCGGCTGATAGATCGGGCGCGAGAGCAGCCCGGCGTCGGCACCCATGGCCCGTTCCTTGTCACTATCCTGGGTCTCCCACCACAGCCAGCTCGGGTTACGTGCAGCCGTTTCGCGCGCGGACATGAATGAGGCGAAACTTTCATTGAGCCAAAGATTATCCCACCAGGCCATCGTCACCAGATCGCCGTTCCACTGGTGCGCCATTTCATGGGCCTGAACGCTGTAGACCTCTTTGCGATCCTTAAACGAAGCCGCCGGCGTGAGCAGCAGCGCCGAGTCAATGTAAGTAATCGCGCCCCAGTTCTCCATGCCACCACTGAATCCGCCAGGGATCGCGATCGAGTCGAGCTTCGGCAGCGGGAACGGGTAGCCGAAGTAGTCGTTGTAGTCGGCCAGAATATCGCGGGCGTTGGCCAGAGCGACCGCGCCGTTCTGCTCCTGGCCACGGATCGCCCAGACATTCAGTTCGGTACCGCGGCTGTGAGTGCTGATACGGGCATACTCGCCGCTCGTGAGGTGGACCAGATAAGTCGGGATCCTGGGCGTGCGCTCAAAGGTCACAGTTGCCGTCGCGCCCTGCTCCTGGCGGCGGTGGACTGGCATGTTGCTGATTGCAGTCCATTGCGATGGCACCGTGACGGTGATCTGAAAGCGTGCGCGAAATGCCGGCTCGTCCCAGCAGGGGAACATCAGCCGCGCATCGGTCGGCTCGAAGGCGCTGGAGAGAATCTGCGACGGCTTACCATCGGGCAAGGTAAAGGGTTGCACGAACAGGCCCCGAACATCGCTGCGAATGAGGCCGGTGTAGGTAAAAGAAAGCGTGTGCCTGCCAGCGGCTGCCACGGCTGGCAGCGTCACCGTGGTGAGCTGCTGGCTGTTGTCGGTCACAACGTTGCGGATGGGCTGACCATCGAAGCGCACGTCGCTCAGGGTTTCATCTTCACTATCAAACTGGATCATGCTCGAGGGCGCGCGGAAATTGAGCTTGACCGACTCGTGACCAGCGATCTGCTTCTTATCGATATCGGGGATCAGTGTCAGATCGTAGTCAGTCGGCACCACGTTCTTGGGCAGCCGCCCGGGTGTCCTGTCAAAGGCGTAGGGCGCGTCGGCCAGGACCGGCAGTGCCAGCGCCAGTAGCAGACTGGCCGCGACGATTTTCAACATGCTGATCATCCCCTCTGGAACCCAGTGTTCATTGTTATGCCGCACTCCCAACACGTGCCGCAGGGGCCGCTGGATATTCAGTCCACTACGGACGTCCCACGCTTGCGCGAAGTTCCCAGAGTTAAAACCCGCGAAGCCGCCATTAGTTTCACCGCCCGCGAGAAGTCCGGTCCTGAAGAAACTTGAGCGCTGGCGCTCGGATGTGTGATGCAGGTTGCCCTTCATGGCACCGCACTTGCACCTTACCTACGCAGCACCACCGTGCATTGAAAATTGGAATGCCGGCGGGTGAGACTTAAAAGTTTAATGGAATCAATGGAGTGTACGCAGATGTTGAGGTACCCGATCCCTGTGCAACGCCCGCGATTGCCGTGGTTGGTGCGCCTGACCCGGCAAGGACTTGCCGGTACGAGCCTGCTAAGCGGCAGATTCTGGCCAAAGACCGCGGCCTTGCCGCTGTTTGGGCCCCGACGTACACCCCAGCAATAACGCTCTAGGAGTCTAAGATCGTGCATACCGCAAATATTTCCGGCGATAACAGCTGGCTGCAACAGATCGCGAGCCAGAACTCCCTGTCCAGCCTGTACGCAGGCAGCAACGGCACCAGCAGCCCCAGCAATTTCGCCAGTACGCTCTCGGGGAGCACTGCCGGTGCCACCAGCGGCAGCCTGTTGCAGGACATCACCTCGACCTTGCAGAAGATGGTACCCAGCGGGACGGCCGCCAGCACCGCGACCGGACTGACGGGCAGCACTGCCGCGGCCTCGACCCAGGTTCAGGATCTGCAAAGCTTCATGTCCTCACTGATCCAGGCGTTGCACCAGGCCGGGACCGGGAGCGCTGCCACGGCCGCCAGCAATACCGCCGTTGCGGCTGCCGGTTCAAGCACATCCTCCACCGCCACCGCTGCCTCAGGCACGAGTACGACCGACAGCAGTTCGGTGACGCGCGGTTACCATGCACATGGCCACCATGGCCATGGCGGCGGGATTACCAGCCAGCTCGCTTCGCTGCTGCAGGAAGTCGACGATGAAGCCACCAGCACGACGGGTGGGAGCAGTGCGACCACTGCGATCACCGGGGCGACGAGCGCCACCTCAGCCGTCAATTCGCCCACAGTCGGTGTCACGGCGTCGACCGCAACGAACCTGCAGGCTTCATTCCAGCACCTGATGCAGGCCATCGCAGGTACTAGCGCGTCCTCGAGTTCGGCCTCGAGCTCGGCCACGAGCGCCAGCAGCACGCCGACCCTGCAGAGCTTCCTGCAGACCCTGTTGCAGAACCTGCAGAATCAGACCGGCACGACGCAGAGCGTCGGTGTGCTGGTCAACGCCACCGCCTGAAGGCTTCGCTACACCGGCCGTGTCTCGTTCGTGGGACCGGCCGGTGCCTCGCGGGCTAGCTTCGCGCATCGCCAGAGCGTGCTGCCGGATCGATCAGGCTCCACTCGGTGAGACCAATGTAGCCATCGGCCACGGCAAAAACCATGGCCTGCGTGTTCACATGCACGATCTGGCCACGCTTCAGACTGTGCGACTCGCACCAGCCGACCGCCCGGCGCACGAACACAAGTGCGCCGTTCACCCGCACCAGCGTCTCGATCGGTCCGAAGGCGCGCACCCGCCGCAGAATCTGCGCGACGCTGTGCGTGAAGTCGAGCTGCCGCTCCTCCTGAGTCCACAGCGAATGGTAGCTGCCTTCCCCCTGCGCCACGGCGCTGTCCCAATCGGATTCGAAATGCGTGGCCACGTCAGCGGCCACGCGGCGCGCGGCAAGCTGCACCTTCAGATCGAGGCTGTCGTGATCCTCATCCGCAGCGAGCGGGAACATTGCCGAGCGCAGGACAGCTCCGGTGTCGAATTCGGGCTCAAGCTTGTGGCAGGAGACGCCCCAGGCCGGAAAATTCTCGAGGATCGCACCCGGCAGGGGGTATGGACCACGGCCCAGCGGGAGCGGTGAGGGGTGGAAATTGACCGCGTACTTCAAATACGGCCTCCAATCACCGATCCGCCACGGGTAGCTTGCGACCACCAGCGCTTCACAGCCAGCCTCTGAGAGTTCACGCAGGCTCTGCTCATCGAGGCGCGTGAGCTGCACGGGGAGCTTGAGTCGTGCCGCGTAGTCGATGACCGCGCGATGATGATGTATGCGCTGATCCACCGGCGTCGTGAACAGTTTGAGCGGCTGCCAGCCGCGCTCCACGAAAGCCTGGAAGACGCCCAGATACCGGTCGGTTGCCGTAATCGCAAATCGCATCCTGCCCCGACCCTCTGTGATCAGCCCGCTACCGTCACCCGACCGCACCCCTCCCGCCGTTGTTGCGGGCTCTCAATCGCAGCCCGCTGGTGCCACAGAGGACTACTTGGCCGGGCTCTGCTTGGCCAGCAGCAGCCAGGTTTCAACGACGGTGTCCGGATTCAGCGAGATGGACTCAATGCCCTGAGTCACGAGCCACTGCGCCAGGTCGGGGTGATCGGACGGCCCCTGCCCGCAGATGCCGATGTATTTTCCGGCTTTGCGGCAGGCGCTGATCGCCATTGCCAGCAGCGCCTTCACCGCGGCATCGCGCTCATCAAAGAGGTGGGCCACGATGCCTGAATCCCGGTCTAAGCCGAGGGTCAGCTGTGTCATGTCGTTCGAGCCGATCGACATGCCATCGAAGTACTCGAGGTAGCGATCGGCCAGCAAAGCATTGGTCGGCAGCTCGCACATCATGATCAGCTTCACGCCCTGCGGACCGCGCTTGAGGCCATTGGCTGCCAGCAGCTCGACAACCTGACGGGCTTCCTCCACGGTGCGTACGAAGGGCACCATGATCTGTACATTGGTAAGCCCCATATCCTCGCGCACACGGCGCAGCGCGCGGCATTCGAGTTCGAAACAGGGCCGGAAGGAGGCATCGATGAAACGCGACGCGCCCCGGAAACCGATCATCGGGTTCTCTTCATGCGGCTCATACTTCTGGCCGCCGATCAGATTGGCGTACTCATTGGACTTGAAGTCCGAAAGTCGCACGATCACCGGTTGCGGGGCAAAGGCGCAGGCGATGGTCGCGATACCCTCAGCCAGGCGGTTGATGAAGAAATCCACCGGCTCCTCATCGGGGCCGATGTGCTGGCGGATCTGCGCCTTGAGCGTCGAGTCAAGGCTCTTGAATTCCAGCAGCGCGCGCGGGTGCACGCCGATCATGCGGTTGATGATGAATTCCAGGCGCGCCAGGCCCACGCCGTTGTTGGGGATGCCGGCAAAGTCAAAGGCGCGCTCGGGATTGCCCACATTCATCATCAACTTCACCGGCGAAGGCGGCATCGCATCGAGCTTGACCGACTGGTGCTCGAATTCCAGGCGCCCCTCGTATACAGAGCCCGTGTCCCCTTCGGCACACGAGACGGTCACCAGCGTGCCATCGCGGACTTGCTCGGTCGCATCGGCGCAGCCGACCACCGCTGGAATCCCCAGCTCCCGCGCAATGATCGCCGCATGGCAGGTGCGTCCGCCGCGATTGGTGACGATTGCCGAGGCGCGCTTCATGATCGGCTCCCAGTCCGGGTCTGTCATGTCGGCGATCAGCACATCACCGGCCTGCACCTTGGACATTTCGCTCACCGAGCGGATGACGCGCGCGGCGCCACTGCCGATGCGCGCGCCGATGGCGCGACCGGTCGTCAGAACTTTTGAGTGGCTCTTGAGAGTGTAGCGCTGGATCTCACGCCCACTGCGACTCTGCACGGTCTCGGGCCGCGCCTGCAGGATATAGAGCTCGCCGGTATTGCCATCCTTCCCCCACTCGATATCCATCGGGCGGCCATAGTGCTCTTCGATGAGCAGCGCCTGGCGCGCCAGCGCCGTGACATCCGCATCGGACAGGCAGTAGCGTGCGCGCTCGGCCGGCGCCACATTTTCGGTGCGCACGCGATGCGCCGCATCGCTCCCTTCGGCGTAAGTCATCTTGATCGCCTTGCTGCCCAGCTGCCGGCGCACGATCGCAAGTTTGCCGGCGCGCAGCGCCGGCTTGTAGACATAGAACTCATCCGGATTGACGGCCCCCTGTACGACCGTTTCGCCCAGACCATAGGAAGCCGTGACGAATACCACATCGCGGAAGCCGGATTCGGTGTCGAGCGTGAACAGCACGCCGCTGGCACCGACATCGCTGCGGACCATCAGCTGGATGCCGGCCGAGAGTGCCACGCGCGCGTGATCAAACCCCTGGTGCACGCGATAGGAGATGGCCCGATCGTTGAACAACGAGGCGAATACCTGGTGCGTCGTGCGCAGCAGGGCAGCTTTGCCGCGCACGTTCAGGTAAGTCTCCTGCTGGCCGGCAAAGGAGGCGTCGGGCAGATCCTCGGCCGTGGCCGAAGAGCGGACCGCGACCGCGATGTTGGGACCATTCATGGCCTCCCACGACGCGATGAGCGCCTGCTCAAGGGCAGCGGGGAAGGGGGTTTCGAGCACCCAGCCACGGATGCGCTCACCGCAGCGGGCGAGAGCTTCCACATCATCGACATTCAGGCTGGACAATTCCTTTGCGATGCGCGCATCGAGGCCGTCATGCGCGAGGAATTCGCGAAAGGCATCCGCGGTGGTCGCGAATCCTGGGGGCACTTTGACGCCCAGCCGGCTCAAATGGCTGATCATCTCGCCCAGGGAGGCGTTCTTGCCGCCGACGCGCTCGACATCGTGCATGCCCAGCTCGGTAAACGGGATCACATAGGCACGCAAAGCACTCTCCTAGACAAATGACCCTTGCCGCGACGCGAGGTCAGTGAAAGACTGGCAATGATCGGCGGTCTCGGCAGCTGGAGGCAAGAGCGTGACAACTCAGGAACCGGGGGTGCGGACGGTTTTCTTCGTTTCCGACCACTCCGGCGTCACGGCCGAGACCATGGGCCACAGTATGTTAACGCAGTTTGAGGGCCTGGCCTTCCAGGCAGTGACGCTGCCGTTCATCAATTCGGTCGAAAAGGCTCAGGAAGCCCGGGTCGTCATCAATGCCACGGCCGCCAACGACGGCGTGCGCCCTGTCATCTTCAGCACACTGGTGCGCGATGCAGAGCGGGAGATCGTCAAGGGCTCGGACGGGCTATTCCTCGATTTCTTCGATGCGTTCCTCGGTCCGCTCGAGGCCGAGCTGAGCCTGAAGAGTTCCCATGCCCTCGGCCGTGCCCATGGCATGTTCGACGCGGCGGCCTACATGACCCGCATCGATGCCACCAACTTTGCGCTCGCCAATGACGATGGCGGGAGTAGCCGGGACTATGATCGGGCCGATGTGATCCTGCTCGGGGTCTCGCGCACCGGTAAGACGCCCACCTGTCTGTATCTCGCGCTGCAGTACGGCATCTACGCCGCCAATTACCCGCTGACCGATGAGGATCTGGAGAGCCGCCATGTCCCGGTTGCGGTCCGCAGCCACCAGCAGAAACTGTTCGGGTTGACCATCGGCCCGGAGCGGCTGCAGCAGATCCGCCAGGCGCGCCGACCCGACAGCCGCTATTCCTCGCATCAGCAAGTACAATTTGAGTTGCGGGCGGCTGAGCAGCTGTTCCAGCGCTATGGGGTGCCCTTCATCGATACCACCCAGTGCTCGGTGGAGGAGATCTCGAGCCGGATCCTGCAGTCCACCGGCATTCCGCGCCGCTTGCGACCCTGAGGGCAGGAAGCGCCAGGGGCGGCACCCTATATATTAAGAGACCCGCCTTCTGGGCGCCGGCGGATTTAATGCAGTGCAAGAGATTTTCAACGGCGTTCGGGGCAGAAAATTTTCCCATTGGTAGAAATTCTCTTCGGCCGACTGGGCTGCGCCATGCGAGGCTTCATGGTGGCCTGCGCGCTCATAATCCGGGAGTTTGCACGTGGATGAGATTCTGAAGGCTGGTCGACGTCCCTCGGGGCGCCTCGCTCGCCGTGCCCTGCGCGATGGCGGGCTACCGGCGAACCTGCGACCCGTGCGTTCGGGCATGGAGAGCGGACGCTACCGTCCGCTGACCGACGCCGATATTCAGCGAGTGCATCAGACGGCGCTGCGCCTGCTGGCCGAAGTGGGGCTTGCGGATGCACCAAGCACTGGCATCGAAATCCTCACACGGGCCGGCTGTACGGTTAGTGATCACAATCGCCTGCTGTTTCCGCGCGCGCTAGTCGAGGACACTCTGGCCAAGGCCGCGCGCCACTTCGTGCTCCATGGGCAGGACCCACGGCATGATCTTGAGCCCTGGGGCAAGAAGGTTTATTTCGGCACCGCGGGCGCGGCGGTCAATATCGTCGACCCGGAAGTTGGCTACCGCGATTCGCTGATCAAGGATCTGTACGACATTGGCCGCATTGTCGATGTCATGGACAACATCCATTTCTTCCAGCGTGCCGTGGTGCCGCGGGATATTCCCGATCCATTCGAGATGGACTTCAACACCTGCTACGCCTCGGTGATGAGCACCACCAAGCATGTCGGCAGCAGCTGGGTGCAGCCCCAGCATGTCGAGGCCTCGCTGCAGATGCTGCACGCGATTGCCGGGGGCGAGGACAAGTGGCGCGAGCGTCCGTTCGTAAGCCAGTCCAACTGCTTTGTCGTGCCGCCGATGAAATTTGCCACCGACGCCTGCCGCTGCATGGAAGTGGCGGTGGCTGGCGGCATGCCGATCCTGCTGCTCTCGGCCGGGCAGGCCGGTGCCACGGCACCTGCGGCGCTCGCCGGCGCGCTGGCGCAGGAGGTGGCTGAAGTGTTGGCCGGACTGGTCTACGTCAATGCGATCCGGCCGGGCCATCCGGCGATCTTCGGCACCTGGTGCTTTGTCTCGGATCTGCGCACCGGCGCCATGTCCGGTGGCAGCCCGGAGCAGGCGCTGCTCTCGGCGGCCGCTGCGCAGATGGCGCACTTCTATGATCTGACTGGCGGCACGGCCTCGGGCATGACCGACTCGAAGCTGCCCGATGGCCAGGCCGGTGCGGAGAAGGCCCTCAATCACGCGCTGGTCGGCAATGCCGGCGCCAATCTGATCTATGAATCCGCCGGCATGCATGCGAGTCTGCTCGGCTTTTCGCTCGAGAGCCTGCTGATCGACAACGACATCATCGGTGCGGCCCAGCGCACCATCAAGGGCATCGAGGTCAATGAAGAGCGGTTGTCTTTCGACACCATTCGCGATGTGTGCCTCAATGGGCCCGGCCATTACCTGGGCTCGGCCCAGACACTACAGCTGATGCACACCGAGTATCTGTATCCCGAGGTGGGCGATCGGAAGAGCCCGAATGAATGGAACGAGCAGGGCGCACTCGCCATCGAGAAGCGCGCGGCACTGAAGGTGCGCGAGATTCTCGCCAGTCACTACCCGAGTCACGTTTCGGCCGCGGTGGACGCGGAGATCCGCAGCCGCTTCCCGATCAGGCTGCCGCGTTCGGCCATGGAGCCTGCGGCGAGCGCCGCGACGAGCAGCGCGATACAGCGCGTCGCCGGGTAACGCTGCCGCGGCACGCGGGGAGCGTGCCGGCATGGCAGTATCCAGTGCCTTAAATTTGGTGCGATGAAGGCCATGCGTGTGGCCGGTAGCGGAAGGATTGGCGATCGATGGCAGTTCCGGCACAGGCAAGTGTAGTCATAGTGGGTGGTGGCATTGCAGGCTGCTCGATCGCCTATCACCTGACCAAGATCGGCGTGAGCGATGTGGTGCTACTCGAGCGCCGCCAGTTGACCTGCGGCACCACCTGGCATGCAGCCGGGCTCGTGGGCCAGCTGCGCGCAACGCGTAATCTAACGGAACTGGCTAAATACACTGCAGGCTTGTATCGCTCCCTGGAAGCCGAGACCGGACAGGCGACCGGCTTCAAGCAGAATGGCTCGATCAGCACCGCCAAGACGCCGGCACGCTTCGAGGAGCTCAAGCGGGGCGCCTCGATGGGCAAGACGTTCGGGCTCGAGGTGGAAGTGCTGAGCCCAGGGGCCATTCGCGAGCGCTGGCCGCTGCTGTATGTCGAGGATCTGGTCGGCGGCATTTTCCTGCCGGCCGACGGGCAGACCAATCCGATCGACACCACGCAGGCGCTCGCGAAGGGGGCCAAGAGCCGCGGCGCAAGAATTTTCGAGAACACACCGGTGAGGGGGATCCGCATCGAGCGCGGGCGCGCCACCGGCGTGATGACCGAGCAGGGGGACATCCGCGCCGACACCGTCGTGCTGTGCGCCGGCATGTGGTCGCACGGCCTGGCTGCGGCCTGCGGCGTGACCGTACCGCTCCATGCGGCCGAGCATTTCTATATTGTCACCGAGCCGATCGCAAACCTCCCCTCGGGTCTGCCGGTGCTGCGCGTCCAGGATGAGTGCGCCTACTACAAGGAAGATGCCGGCAAGATTCTGCTGGGCTGTTTTGAACCGATCGCCAAACCGTGGGGGATGCAGGGCATTCCCGAGAGTTTCTGCTTCGATACGCTGCCGGAGGACATCGGTCACTTTGAGCCGATCCTCAACGCCGCGGTGCGCCGCGTGCCGGTGCTCGCCGAGGCCGGCATCCAGTTGTTCTTCAATGGCCCCGAGAGCTTCACGCCCGATGATCGCTACTACATTGGCGAGACACCGGAGGTGAAGGATCTGTTTGTCGCCACCGGATTCAATTCGGTGGGCATTGCCGCCAACGGCGGCGTCGGCAAGGTGGTGGCCCAGTGGATTCTCGATCGGCGCCCGCCGATGGACCTGTCCGATGTCGACATCCGGCGTGCCTTGCCGTTCCAGGCCAATCGACGCTATCTGCACGATCGCACGGTCGAGACACTCGGACTGCTGTACGCGATGCACTGGCCGTACTACCAGTACACGACCGCGCGTGGCGTACGCCGCACCCCGCTCCACGACCGCCTGCTCGCCGCCGGCGCCTGTATGGGCGAGACCGCCGGTTGGGAGCGCCCGAACTGGTATGCCGCGCCCGGCAGCACGCCTTCCTACGAGTATTCCTATGGGCGGCAGAACTGGTTCGAGGCCTGTCGCGCCGAGTGCCTGGCGGTGCGCGATCGGGTGACGCTCTTTGATCAGAGCTGCTTTGCGAAATTCCTGGTGCAGGGTCCGGGCGCCTGCTCGGTGCTCAACCGCCTCTCCACAGCCGAGCTCGATGTTCCGATCGGGAAGATCATCTACACGCAGTGGCTTAACGAGCGCGGCGGCATCGAGGCGGATCTGACCATCACGCGGCTGGCCAGCGATGAATATATGGTGGTGACCGCGGCGGTCTGCCAGACGCGCGATCTGGCGTGGCTGCGCAAGGCGATTGCCGCCAGTCCCGCCACGCCCTGCTATGTCACCGATGTGACTGCCGGTATCGCCATGTTTGGCATCATGGGGCCGGCCAGCCGTGCCCTGCTGGCTGAGCTTTCGGGCGCCGACCTGTCGAACGCTGCGCATCCGTTTGGTAGCTCACGCGAGATCGAGATTGGTTATGCGCGGGTGCGCGCGAGCCGCATCACCTTTGTCGGTGAACTGGGGTGGGAACTGTATGTGCCGGCCGAGTCCTGTCTCGAGGTCTACGAGCGGCTGATGGCCGCCGGGCCCGCGCACGGCCTGAGGCTGGCCGGCTATCACGCGATGGCGGCCTGTCGCATCGAAAAGGGCTATCGCAGCTGGAGCCACGATATTGGCGATGAGGACACGCCGCTCGAGGCGGGCCTCGGTTTCACGCTCGCCTGGGACAAGCCCGGCGGGTTCCTCGGCCGCGAAGCACTACTCAGGCAGCGCGCGGCTGGCGCATTAACCAAGCGCTTGGTGCAGGTGATGCTGGTCGATGACTCGGCCACCGCGCCCCTGCTGTATCACGAGGAGCCGATTGTGCGTGATGGCCTGATCGTGGGGTCAGTGAAATCCGGTGCCTGGGGGTTTCGCCTCGGCAAGTCCATTGGCATGGGCTATGTCGAGGCGCCGGCGGGCGTGAGCCGCGAGTGGCTGGAAGCGGGCCGCTGGGAAGTGGAAGTGGCCTGCGAGCGCTATGCGGCCCGCGTGCAATTGCAGCCCTGGTATGACCCGAAGAGTGAGCGCATCAAGTGTTGAATGCTGCCGTGGGGCGCAGGGAGATCAGCTGAGCATGAAGAGTCACGCGCGTGTGGTGATCATCGGTGGGGGCGCGGTCGGGTGCAGTGCGCTTTATCATCTGACCCAGCTTGGGATCAGTGATGCCGTGCTGCTCGAGCGCGATGAACTCACTGCCGGTTCCACCTGGCATGCGGCGGGCAACTGCCCGAACTTCTCGACCTCCTGGAACCTGATCAAGCTGCAGCGCCACAGCACGCAGCTGTACGCGCGCCTGGCTCAGCAGGTCGGGTATGAGATCAACTATCACATCACCGGCAGCATCCGCCTGGCGCACACCGCGGATCGCGTGGATGAATTTCACCACGTCATTTCCCAGGCGCGCGCCCAGGGCATTGCCTTCGAACTGCTCGATCCCCGGGAGATCCGCGAGCGCCATCCGTTCCTGAACACCGAGGGTCTGCTGGCCGGACTTTATGATCCCTTCGATGGTGACATCGACCCGGCACAACTGACACAGGCACTGGCCAAGGGCGCACGGGATGCGGGTGCGCAGATCCATCGTGGCACCCGGGTGACTGCGCTGCAGCGCACGCCCTCGGGTGAGTGGCTGGTGGTCACCAACAAGGGCACGATCCGCGCCGAATCGGTGATCAATGCGGGCGGCTACCGCGGCGGCGAAGTGGCGGCTCTGGTCGGTGAGTACCTGCCGATCATCACGCTTTCGCATCAGTACCTGGTGACCGAGGACATTCCGGAACTGGTGGCGCGCGGCAGCGCGCGCCTGCCACTCGTGCGCGACCCGGATGTCAGCTATTACCTCAGGCAGGAACGGCAGGGCTTGATTCTCGGCCCGTACGAGTGGCAGGCCACTGCGCACTGGCTCGAGGGCATTCCGGCAGAATTTGCCAATCAGCTGTTCAGCGATGATCTGGGGCGGCTGGAGAAGTACATCGAGGCGGCTTGCGAGCGCCTGCCAATCCTTGGATCGGTCGGCATCAAGACGGTGATCAATGGACCCATCCCCTATGCACCCGATGGCAATCCGCTGATCGGTCCCGCGCCCGGGCACCCCGGGCTGTATCACTGCTGCGCCTTCACCTTTGGCATCGCGCAGGCCGGAGGTGCCGGTCGCGTCATTGCCGAATGGGTGGCGCGCGGCCAGCCGGACTGGGATATGTGGCCGCTCGATGCGCGCCGCTATCTGGAATTTGCCAATCAGAAGTTCACGCTCGCCAAGGCCATTGAGACCTATCAGAACGAATACGGCGTCGCCTATCCCGCCGAGGAACGCGCGGCCGGCCGGCCGGCCAAGACCTCGCCTGCCTATCAGCGCCTGAAGGCCAAAGGGGCCCGCTTTGGCGCCCGCGGCGGCTGGGAGCGCGCGGTGTATTTTCCGGCGGCCGGCGATGAAGCCAGCGGGCCGGAGCTCTCATTCCGCCGCCCAGCGTGGCATCGGGCCGTCGCGCGCGAGTGCGCCGCAGTGCAGGAGCGGGTGGCAGTGCTGGATCTGCCCGGGTTCACTAAATTCGAGGTCACGGGCCGTGATGCGGCGGCCTGGATCAATCACATGGTCGCGGGGATCGTGCCCAAGCCGGGCCGCACGGCGCTCAATTATTTCTGTAACCCGAGCGGCGGTATCGTCACCGAGATGACCGTGACGAGCTTTGCTCCCGAGTGCTACTGGCTGATCAGCGCGGCGGCCGGCGAGCGTCATGATGAGCACTGGCTGCGCGAGCATCTGCCCTCCGATGGACGCGCGGTGCACATCGAGAATCTCTCGGCGCGCTACGGCACACTCATTGTCGTCGGCCCCCGCTCACGTGAGCTGCTCTCGCTCCTGACCCGCGCGGACCTGGGCAATGAGGCCTTCCCGTGGCTGGCGCTGCGGACCATCGAGATTGGGTATACGAAGGCGTTCGCGCTGCGCGTGAACTACGTCGGCGAGCTGGGCTGGGAACTGCACCTGCCGGTTGAGCATGTGCTCTCGGTCTACGATCTGCTGTGGGAGGCGGGTGAACGCTTTGGCATCAGCGACTACGGACTGTATGCGATGGACAGCCTGCGGCTTGAGAAATGCTATCGGGCCTGGAAGGGGGATCTGACGACTGAATACACGCCCTTCATGGCGTCGCTCGATCGCTTCGTGAAACTCGCCAAGCCGGGTGGCTTCATCGGTCAGGAAGCCCTGCAGCGCGAGGCCGCGCAGGGGCCGCGCGAACGTTTCGTACCCCTGCTGGTCGATGCCACGGACGCTGATGCCGCGGCTGTCTCCATCGTCTACCAAGATGCGGAGGTCGTTGGCCTGGTGACTTCCGGCGGGTTTGGCTATCGCCTGCAGCAGAGCATCGCCCTTGCTTATGTGCGCACGGATCTCGCCGTGGCCGGCACCGCGCTCGAGGTGGAAATCCTGGGGGCCCGCCGGCGTGCGGTGGTGGCGTGCGAGCCGCTCTATGATCCCCAGAACCTGCGCCTGCGCTCGTAAATCGCGCGGCGCTCAGCGCAGCTCCACCTGCATCAGCAGATCGGAGCGGATGCGGTAATTGATGCGGGCCTCGATCTGCAGCGGTTCATCATCCATGCGGCTCAGGCGGAAGCGGCGGGTCATGGTCGCAAAGTGTGAGGCGAGTTCATGCATCGCCAGTGCCTCGCCGATGCAGCGGCGCGCGCCGCCGCCGAACGGCAGATACGCAAAGCGATGGCGGGCGGCGTTCGCGGCTGCGTTGAATCGCGACGGATCAAACTGCTCCGCATGCTCCCAGTGGGCCGGGTGCCGGTGCGTGAAGTAGGGGCTGACGAACAGATCCGATCCGGCCGCAATCGGCAGGCCATCGAGCACGTCCTCGCCGATAGCCCGCCGCGACATAGTCCACACCGGTGGATACAGCCGCAGCGCCTCCTGCACGACCTGCTGGCCTGGCTCCCAGGCCTCGGTTTCATCCATGCGCAGGGCGCGGCCCGTGGGCAGCTGGCTCGCCGTGCTGCGTAAGCGCTCCTGCCAGTCCGGATGCCGATCCAGTTCGTACCAGGTCCAGGACAGGGTCGCGGCAGTGGTCTCGTGGCCGGCGACGATCAGCGTCAGCACCTCATCCACCAGCTGCTTGTCAGTCATGGCTTCGCCGGAAGTCTTGTCGCGCGCTTCCATGATCATGTTCAGAAAATCAAAGCGATCCTCGCCCGGGTGCGCGCGCCGCCAGTTAATCAGTTCCTGCACCACTTTGCCGAACATGCGCACGCGGTAGGCAAACTTCAGATCGCGGTCGGCCTGCGGGTGCACCATCGAGAAGGGTGTTTCGCCGCTGCGCTCATGGATGAATGTCAGATCCTGACCGAAGATGGTTCGCAGCATGATCTCCAGCGTCAGTTCGCTGGCCACCTCGCCCAGATTGAGCGGTGCGCCGCGGCGCGCCAGATCGCTCCAGCGCTCGGAATACTCATCATTGACGGCCGCGATCAGATCGCTGAAGCGGTCGAGGACGCGGCGCTGGAAGGAGGGCTGCAGCATGCGTCGCTGACGCCGCCAGCCTTCGCCTTCGCTGGTCATCACGCCGTGCCCGAGCAGTACGGCAATCTGGCCAGTGCCGACGCCCTTAGTGTAATTGTCGCTGTTCGTGAGCAGGATGCGCTTGGCGACCTCGGGGTTACTGATCAGGTAGGTGTAGCTCTTGCGCTCAGGCGAATAGACCCGAAACAGATCCCCGTACTGTCCGACGTAGCGGCGCAGCAGCTCGAAGGATTCCTCCGAGGCACCCAGGTTGAAGTGTTCTTCGGGACCTCGGGCAGCGCTGGTGGTGGTGGCGGACATAAGGGAAGTGTCGCAAGGGCACCCGAGGCTGTAAAGCTATCTTCCGGATGCCGCGCGGATAATGAAGTGGTGCGCGGCTACGCGCTGGGGCGGAGTCCCTCGATGAAATCAAGCAGCTCCGGCGCCGCGCAGTGCGCCACATTGAAGCGCCAGAAGGGCGTGGCGCGCCCATCCGGGCGGAACAGCTCCCCTGGCGCCAGCAGCACGCCAAGAGCACTGGCTGCGCGCCACAACTTGCTGACCGAATTGCCTGAAGGCAGCCGCGCCCACAGGAACATGCCGGCCGCCGGACGATGGGCAAGACTCACGCCGCGTGCTTCAAAGAGCTGCTGCACCTGCTGCTGCGCGGCCCCGAGCCGGCGCCGCAGCGACTCCAGGTGGCGGCGATAGTGTCCGCGGGTCAGCACGTGCAGAACAATTTCCTCGGCCAGTTCACTCGAAGCGAGCGCCAGGGCGGTCTTGGCCCGCGCCAGTCGCGCGATAACTGCCGGGCTCGCTGCCACGTAGCCGACACGCAGGTCCGGGGCGATGGTCTTGGAGATGCTGGAGATCAGGATGACACGCCGGCATTGATCTAGCGCGGCGAGACTGGCTTCGGGCCGTGGCGCGAGTTCCGCGAACAGATCATCCTCGATGATGGTGAAGTCGTGGCGTTCTGCCAACTCGAGCAGCTGGTGCGCAACCGGCAGTGAGGTGCTGGTGCCAGTGGGGTTATGCAGCGCGCTGTTGGTAAACAGGAAGCGTGGCCGCCGGCGGCGCAGGAGCTTGCGCAACTGCGTAAGATCCGGCCCATCGCCATTGCGCGCGATGGCCTCGAGCTTGACCCCGCGGGCCCGTAGGAGTGCGAGCAACGGCGGGTAGGTCGGATCTTCGACGATGATCCGATCGCCACTGTGCAGCAGCTCCTGAATCACCAGATGCAGACCCTGAGTGGCCCCTTGCGTGGTCAGCAACTGCTCTTCCTGCACCTGAACGCCGCGCGTACGGAGGAGTGTCGCGAACTGCGTACGCAGCGCGAGCAAGCCATACGGATTGCCATAGCTCAGGGTCAATAGCGAACTGCGAGCACGGGCGCGCAGGGCAGCGCGTACCGCCTCGGTGTCCAGCCACGCCGCCGGCAGCCAGCCGCATCCGGCATCAGCATGGATCAGGCCCGGCTCGGCCTCATGACGCCGCTCCCAGACCGAGTCGGCGCGAAACTCGCGTAGGCGTGCCGGCCGCCGCGCCAGCGGCACACCAGCCACGAAGTAACCGCTACCGCGGCGCGCTTCAGCGACACCGGCCGCGACCAGCAGATCAAAGACGGCGGCTGCAGTAAATGCCGAGACGCCCCGCGAGCGCGCCAGCGCGCGCACCGAAGGCAGGGCGCTGCCAGGCGGCAAGCCGCGGGTGAGGATCTCCTGACGCAGCTCGGCCGCCAGGCGTTCCTGGACCGAGGTGCGAGTATCGGGGGCGCTGGCCGACTGTAGTGGCATATTGGCCACTACAGTATAGCCTAAAATCGGACCCGCCGTGACTGGTGCGACAGTCCCACACCGCGCAGGGTAGTCGTCCCAGAGTGCGCCCGAGCGGCGCCGGAGATGGCCTATGAATGCCGCGTCCCCACTGCACCCGGATAACAAGGCGCAGGATTTGAGTGCCTGGTGGATGCCCTTCACCCACAACCGCTATTTCAAGAGCCATCCGCGGATGATCACCGGCGGCAAGGGAGCCTATTACACCCTTGCAGATGGTCGGCGGGTATTCGATTGCCTCTCGGGCCTGTGGTGCTCGCCCCTCGGGCACTGTCACCCGGCGATTGTCGCGGCGGTGCAGCGCCAGGTGGCGACGCTCGATTTCAGCCCGAGCTTCCAGGTGGGACACCCAGCGGCCTTTACGCTCGCGAGCCGCATCGCCACGCTCGCCGGGCGCCCGCAGGATCGGGTGTTTTTCGTCAATTCGGGCTCCGAGGCCGTCGATACCTCGCTGAAAATCGCGGTGGCCTACCAGCGCCTGCGCGGTGAAGCCTCGCGCACCCGCATCATCGGACGTGAGCGCGGCTACCACGGAGTCGGCCTGGGCGGCATCTCGGTCGGGGGCATTGCGCCGAACCGCAAGATGTTTGCTCCGCTGATGATCCCAGGCGTTGATCATCTGCCCCATACCTACAATCCGGAACACATGCGCTACAGTCGCGGACAGCCGACGTGGGGGCTGCATCTGGCCGAGGAACTGGAGCGGCTGGTGGCGCTGCACGATGCCTCGACGATCGCAGCCGTGATTGTCGAGCCGATGCAGGGTTCAACCGGTGTCCTGGTGCCGCCGCTGGGCTATCTGCAGCGCCTGCGCGAGATCTGCACCAAACACGGCATCGTGCTGATATTCGATGAAGTCATCACCGGCTTCGGGCGTCTGGGTACGCCCTTCGGGGCGGACTTCTTTGGCGTGCAGCCGGATCTGACGACGTTCGCCAAGGCCGTGAACAATGCCACGGTGCCTCTGGGCGGTGTGATTGCACGCGCTGAGATCTATCAGGCCTTCATGAGCGGACCGGACTACGCCATTGAATTCTTCCACGGCTATACCTACTCGGGCCACCCGCTGGCCGTGGCGGCCGCCCACGCCACCCTGGATGTGCTGGCCGAGGAGAAACTGATCGAGCGTGCGGCACTGCTCGCCCCGATCCTGGAGGAGGCGGTGCACTCGCTGCAGGGCGAGCCGCACGTGATCGATGTGCGCAACATTGGCCTGGCAGCCGCGATAGAATTATCACCGATCGGCGGCCAGCCCGGTCTCAAGGGCGTGAAGGTGTTTGAGAAGGCATTGGATGAGGGCCTGCTGGTGCGCTTCAGCGGTGATACGCTGGCGGTGGCACCGCCATTCATTTCCAGCGAAACCGAAGTACGCGATATGGTGGGGCGCCTGCGCCGGGCGCTGCGGGCGATTCCGGTCAGCTGATCTTCCCACACAGCAATCCCAGCGAGCCTCTCCTCATGAATGCTTCCACCCTATTTGCCGCGCAACTCCAGGCCGAAGCGCTGGTCGGGCACTGGATTGGCGGACGCGCCATCCTGCCCACGGGCCCGCGCGCCCCGGTTTTCAATCCTTCCCTCGGCCGACAGGCGCGGGAAGTGGGGTTGGCGACTGTCGCCGAAGTGGATCTCGCGGTGCGCGCAGCCCATCAGGCCGCGCCTGCCTGGGGGCGGTTGCCGGCGTTGCGGCGCGCACGCGTGCTGTTCCGTTTCAAGGAGCTGCTGGATCAGAATGCCAAGGCGCTGGCGCGGCTTGTCTCAGCCGAGCATGGAAAGACCTTGAGCGATGCGGAAGGCGAGGTCATGCGCGGCATCGAGGTGGTCGAGTTCGCCTGTGGCGCTCCGCAGCTGCTTAAGGGCGAGTACAGCGACACGATCGGTAGCGGCGTCGACAGTTTCAGCCTGCGTCAGCCACTGGGCGTATGCGTGGGCATCACGCCGTTTAATTTTCCGGCCATGGTGCCCATGTGGATGTACCCGGTCGCGCTGGCCTGCGGCAACAGTTTCGTGCTCAAGCCCTCGGAGCGTGATCCCTCGGCCGCGCTGCTGATGGCCGCCTTGCTGAAGGAGGCGGGACTTCCCGATGGTGTCTTCAACGTCGTTCAGGGCGATAAAGTGGCAGTCGATGCGCTGCTCGAGCATCCGCTGGTGGCCGCAGTGAGCTTTGTGGGTTCAACGCCCATTGCCCGCTACATTCACGCGCAGGGAACCGCGCACGGCAAACGCGTGCAGGCCCTGGGCGGTGCGAAGAATCACATGGTGATCATGCCCGATGCTGATCTCGAAGCGGTCACTGAAGCACTGGTGGGCGCGGCCTATGGTTCGGCCGGTGAGCGCTGTATGGCGATCTCGGTGGCGATCGCCGTGGGCGAGCCCACCGCTGATGCGATCGTGGAGCGGCTGCAACGGCGCGTGCAGACGCTCAAAGTCGGACCTTCCGACGGCGCTGAGGTTGAAATGGGTCCGCTGGTGACCAAGGCGCATCTGGAAAAGGTGCGTGGCTATATTGAGAGCGGCCTGCAGGAGGGCGCGCGGCTGGTGATCGACGGACGCGGCCTGAAGGTTCCAGGCCACGAGCAAGGCTATTTCCTCGGCGCGACCTTATTCGATGCCGTGCGCACCGATATGCGTATCTACCGCGAGGAGATTTTCGGCCCGGTACTGAGCCTAGTGCGCGTGCCGGACTACGCGAGCGCCGTGCGGCTGATCAATGCGCATGAATTTGCCAATGGCACGGCCGTATTCACGCGCAGCGGAGAAATCGCGCGCAGCTTCGCCCATGACATTGAGGTTGGTATGGTGGGCATCAATGTCCCGATTCCCGTGCCGATGGCATTTCACAGCTTCGGCGGCTGGCGCGCTTCACTGTTTGGCGATCACCACGCCTACGGCGCCGAAGGCGTGCGCTTCTATACGCGTCTGAAGACCGTTACGCAGCGCTGGCCCGAGCCGCAGTCGGTACGTGCCGACTTCGCGATGCCGACGATGAAGTAACCATCCAGTGGAGCGTGCCAGCTGCTCAGCCTGGTGATACGGGGATCGACTGCACGATGTAGTCCATGAAGGCCCGCACGCGTGGCGTGTCCCGTTTCTCCTGGCGGCAAATCAGTCCCCAGCTGCCCGGGCAGCGAAACTGGTGCGCGACCGGGCGCACCAGCCGCCCGGTGCGTAGATCCTCGTCGGCGAACGGACCATTCACCAGTGCGATCGCCTGCCCCTGCAGTGCGATCTCCAGGGCGACCGCGAGCGTGTCAGCAACTGTGCGCGGGCGCGCGGTGTAGGGCACGTGCGCCGATTCAAACCAGATGTCCCAGCTACGCGCCTCGGTGTATACGCCGACGAGCGGCAACGCCAGCAGATCCTGCGGCCGCGGTCCACTGCCCAGGCGTGCACGCAGCGCCGGCGTGCAGACCGGAAACAGAATGTAGTCAAAGAGGGGCACCCAACAGAAGCTTTCAGCGGGTGGATCTTCGCAGTACACCAGACCTACATCGCCCATCGACTCATCGAAGTCCCATTCGAAGGTGCAGGTATTGAGCTGCACCTCGAGGCCGGGATGTTCACGCACGAAGCCCGGGATGCGCTGCGCGAGCCAGCGCACCGAGGCTGTCACATAGGTCTGGACGCGCAGCGGCTGGTCCGTGGAAACCTGGCGCACCAGATCGGCTCCTTCGATCAGCGACTCCAGTGCCCGCCTGACGTACGGGTATAACATTTCCCCGGCCGGTGTCGGCGTGAGCTTGCGGCCCTCGCGTGAGAACAGCGGTACGCCCAGGTCGGCTTCGATCAGCTGGATCTGATGACTGATCGCCGGATGCGTAAGGCACAGTTCGTCCGCGGCATCGCGCACGCTGCGTCGGCGCATCGTGGCTTCAAACCCCTTGAGGGCTTTGAGCGGCGGGAGCCTGCGAAGGTCGATCTTGGCCATGATGTCGGAGCCTCGTGCCCGGTGCGGGGCCTTACGAGGACTGGATTCTACTGGAGAGTGGTGTCTGGCACCCGCTCAGGCCGGGCCGGGCGCGCCGCTGGCGCGCGCGCTAGTTCCGGGAGGGCAAGTGCGAATCAGCAGGATTCGCCACCGGCCAGAGCGCGTTCAGTCGGCGTTCTTCTCTTTGAAGATCTTAAGTTCGGTATTGAACTTGGTCGCAATCACTTTAAGCCGACCGACCTCGAGGCTCTCGAGCCGATCGCTACCCGCGACGGCTTCCCGCACCAGACAACCTGAGTATTCCTTAACGGCATTGTCGTAGGCCTTGACCGCCTTCTGGGCTGCGACCATGTCATCGCGTGAAGCGGTCGCCCCACTGGGGATCTGCACCTGCACATTCGGAGGAGAACACTCCGCGGCCGCGGTCCTGACGCCGATGGCGGCCACGATGATCAGCGGTGCCCAAATCTTCATATCCGATCTCCACGCGGTTACCCCAGTCCGAGCAGGTATCGGCGCGTGCCAGTTCGGCTAAAGCGCTGTGCATTCAGTACCAATCGGAATGTGGCGCAGGTCACAGGACCGGCAATTTATGTCAAGCCCGGCGGCCGCCGCTGGTCAGGCCAGTGACTGGCGAGCAGCCCGCCGGAGATCGGCCCGAGGCTGCCCCGGGTGCTGAATCCGACCTGGGCGAGCGGGCTCTTAGTATGGCAGCCGGTTCAATCCTGTGATCTGGCGCACACGGCTTTCAAAGGAAGTTCACATCTCCGTTAAGTCTCTGCGAGAAAGGCCGATCTCCATTGCATCGCGGCTAATGCGGTGCATGCCTAGCGCAGGGGATGGCCCCCCGGCCTCTGAGCGGATCTGGGTCCTCCGGCGGCAATGTCGCGCCGCGATCGGGCGCGTGTCGAGGCGCAGCACTGTCCTTAAGACTACGGCGTACGGGAGTTGGAGCACATGATGTCGTGGATCGGGAACATCGGCTTTAAGCCCAAGTTGATCGCAATAGTCGTCGCAGGTCTCGTGCCTACGATCCTGGTATCAGTAGTGTGCTTCCGCGCCGAGCGCGCGCAGATCCGCGCCTATGCCGATGAGATTTCCGGTTTGTCTACCTTCGTGACAATGGAAGCGCTGCTGGCGCCGCTGGCCGAGCACGAAGTGTGGGCCGCAGCCGGTGCCGCAGGCGACCCATCCGGAAAATCCAAGGTCATGCAGGCGGCCTCGGCTTTCGATCAGGCCATGTCCGGGCACAACGATAACAGTGCCGACTACGGCGCGCCGCTCGGGGAGGACCAGCGGCGCTGGCAGAATGTCAAAGAGAGCTGGCAGGAGCTCGCACAGGAGCACGCGACCAGCGTCAAGGCCACTCAGACCCAGCACAACGAACTGCGCGACCTGATCTTCAGCTACCGCGATTATCTGGTGTCTACCTCGGGTCTGATATTCGATTCGAACCCGGCCAACTACTTCATGCTGCACGCCTCGACAGTCGACATCCCGGACTTCAATCGCTACTCCGCTGAGCTGCGTACTGCCGCGGCCGCTATCGGTGCCAATGGATCCGCCACCGCGGCCCTGACCGCTGATGTGGTGCGCGCCGAAGTGCTGGCCGAGAGTGCCCTGGATGCCGTGGCCGCCGACCTGAGCAATGCCGCGCAACATGGCGAAAAGATGGGCGCGTCGCAGAGCGAAGCGGCCGCGGCCCTGAAAGACCTGCGAGTGGCTTTCGTGGGCTTTCGCAAGTACATCGATGACAACGTGACTTCCGGGTCCATCAGCTCGCCGGTTGATGAGATCCTGGAACAATCCGCGCAAGTGGCGCCGGCGGCCGATCGGCTCCATGGCGTGATGCTGTCGGCAGCCCGCTCGGGCCTGGAGGCGGTGTATGCCGATGCACGGGCGACGCGCCTGCAGCTGATCCTGGTGGTGCTCATCGCGCTGGCCATCTGCCTGACATTCACGGTGCTGGTGGCAACCCACACGATCGGTGGCCTCAAGGATGCGGTGAGCATCGTGCACGGCCTGGCGGAAGGCGATTACACGCGCACGATGGATGTGCATGGGCGTGATGAGCACGCCCAGATGCTGGTCTCACTGCTCGCGATGCAGGAAAAAATGGCCGGCGTGCTGCGGGAGGTCAAAGACAATGCGGGCGCAGTCTCCACCGCGGCCGACGAAATCCTAAGCGGCACCCAGGATCTGAGCCAGCGCACGGAACAGCAGGCGGCGAGCCTGGAGGAAACTTCCTCCACAATGGAGCAAATGGCCGCGACCGTGCGACAGAATGCCAACAATGCACAGCTGGCGAGCCAACTGGCTGCCGGTGCGCGCGATGAGGCTATCCTGGGTGGTCAGGTCGCCCGGCAGGCCGTGGAGGCCATGAGCACGATCAATGCCTCGAGCAACAAGATTGCCGAGATCATTTCGGTCATCGATGCTATTGCCTTCCAGACCAATCTGCTGTCGCTGAACGCGGCAGTGGAAGCGGCGCGCGCCGGCGAGCAGGGGCGCGGCTTTGCCATTGTCGCCAGCGAAGTGCGCAGCCTGGCACATCGCAGCAGTACCGCGGCCAGGGAAATCAAGGAACTGATCCAGGCGAGCGTTGCCAGTGTTGGCCAGGGCAGTAAGCTGGTCAGCGATACCGGCAAGCACCTGGAGGACATCGTGTCCTCGGTCAGAAAGGTCAGCGATCTGGTGGGTGAAATTGCCACGGCCACGCAGGAGCAGGCGGTCAGCGCCGTGCAGATCAATCGCTCCGTCACGCAGATGGATGAGGGCACGCAGCAGAATGCGGCCATGGTGGAACAGGCAAGTGCCTCTGCCTCCAGGCTCAATGGCTTGGCGAAGAAGCTCAACCAGCTGACAACCTACTTCAAGCTGGATGAGAGTGCCGAGGGGACGCCCCGAGTGGTGCCAGCCGCTGTCCCGATGGCGCCTAAGCAGCGTGCTGTCCCGGCCTCACGGACCGCGACGCGGCGCGAGCCCCAAAGCCGAGTCCGCAGCGCCTGAGCCGCTCCCCACGCAAGCGCCCTAACGATTCTTGAGCGTCAGCGGCGATGCGTGAGTTGCCGGCGGCCTAGAGCCAGCGGGCGGTTGTGGCAATCGCCAGTGCCGCCGGCGTCAGCAGCAGCTGCGCCAGTAGCGTACCGGCAAGCCGGCTGCCCAGCAGCCACACCACCGAGCGGCGAAAGTAGGAATCCGTGGCGCGTCCTTTGACCACATCGTCCGTAATCAGCGATAGGTAGGGGTCGACCACGATGAACAGCAGGATCGTCGCCAGTCCGTTGATCACGCCGGACAGGCTGCTCGCGGTCGTGCGCAGCACCGGGTTGTAATAGGCCGCGAACAGCGAGGCGAATACGCCAACAGTCCAGACCGCGGTAGCGATCATGTTCATCAGGATCACGCTGATCGAAATCCGCGAATGAGTAAACAGCACCCGCAGATTATTGGCGCGCGGCATGACAATGGAGTCCCGGATGCTGGCAATGCCCACCGGCGAGCAGGCCCGGAGCAATAGCCGCGGGATGGAGCGATGTTCGGCAAAGGCATCGACGCCGCGCGCGAACAGGCGCTGAAAGGTCGGCGTCAGCAAAGCGCCGACGATTGTCGCGGCCGATGCTGATGCGATCAGCCAGCGAAAGTCGCCGATGCCACCGGCGGGTCCCGCCGCCAGATGCTGCTCCACACGCTTGGCCATCAGCGGGACCTGGAAGGTATTGGCCGTGCGCGAGACCAACACGAGGATGTTGAACATCGAGAATGAGACCGCAATGCGCATCGTGCGCACACCGGCAATGCGCACCGAGTAGGCCAGGCTCCCCACCAGATTGATGATGAAGGTGAGGAACAAAAGGATCAGCAGCTGCTTGTCCAGGTGCACTTAAATTTTACTCTCCGCCTACGGGATTCGGACCGGGTGCGCCGTGTCGGGCACCGCCAACGCGGTGTTGAGCACGAAGGCAGTTCTGGCACCCGCCCGGGCCAGCTGCCGCGGGATTATAGCGACTGCGCCCGCAACGTAAGATTCTGGCAGCACCAGGGGCTGCGCGATACTCCAGTTGCAGGCAAACTTTGGAAGCGGCCGGTAGGCCACCTCGAGCGCGAGTTCATAGGTTTCTGCGGCCCAGTCCGCGACCGTGCCGTGCTGCCAGAGCGGTATGTCGCTGGCGTATTGTGCCAGTAACCGGGCCGCGTAGGCCGGCTCCGAGCTGCCGCGGGTCGCGAAATCCACAAAATCGACGTCCCAGACCTTATGAAGTTTCTGCGGTTGAGTAGCGCCCGGCAGCAGGACCAGGATCTGATTACCGCCCCGGTCTGCGTTGTTGGCAGCGTGCAGGGGCTGATGCAGATCGGAGACGACGTGCACCAGCAGACGGACCGCGAAGGCGCGTTGTGCTGGAGCCGCTCCTGCATCCGCCAGCACGGCCAGCCACTTCTCTACCTGCGCTGTGGCGCAGTTTCCGCCAGGGCAATACTGGGCATAGGTGCTGCCATCTGCACACGCCGGTCGATCATCGTAGTGCCAGCTTGGCGATCCAGGATAGGTCAGCGCGAGCGCCGCCCGCTCCTCATCCATGTAATTCGCGACCAGGGAAAGCTCTTCGCTACCGAGCAGCTGGCGCAGCTGGGTGCGAGCCTCGGGTGTGAGCAGCGCCGTGGCGAGCTCCCCGGTGATCCGATGGCCGCTCGCGCTCCACGCGCGCAGGCGCGCTGAGGCGAGCACCGCTGCGAGACCCAGCAGCAGCATGCGGCGCGATAGGCCGGACAGCGGCGGCCCGGGCATAACTCAGGCAGCTCCGCAGGCTTGGATAAACGCCTTGACCAGGGGTGGAGTGCGTCCCATGAGTGCCGCACGTTCGGGTTGAAACAATGTGGCCATGTAGAACGGATGCCCGTGCAGCTCGACTGCCCGTACCTGGCCGCTGCGGTCCCGGGCAGCGACCGCGAGCGGGCCCGATTCGAGTCTTGCAGCGTATGTGGGATTAAGGCCGTAGTTGCAGTGATAGCCCTCCACGATCTCGAGATTGCCATATGCGACGGCGAGCGCGCTCCCAGGGATAAGCTCCAGCGCTTCGCTGATCTCGACGAGTGAACACCCCAGCCGTGCGATCAGTGGCTCGGCGGCTTCGGGATTGGTCTCGGCATGTGCGGCAAGCGGTAGCTGCCAGACATGCTGCGCGTACTCGAGCAGCGCATGCTGAAATCCGCCGCAGGTCCCAAGGTAGGGTTGGTGCGCTTCGCGCGCAAAGCGGATCGCGCGCAGTACCGCCTCCGTGTCTGCATACGGGCTGCCCGGTGTGCACCAAAGTCCATCGAATTGATCCAAAGGCTCGTGCACCCCAGCGGCGAGCTCAGTGGTGGCGAGCCACCGCCAGCGAATTTCCACCGCAAGCTCCCGGGCCACGAGTGGCAGGGCAGCGGCTATCGCCCGATGCGCCAGGATGCTGTCGCTAAAATCACCGATTAATCCGACCTGGATCATCGAGTGCTCTCCACTTGAATCAGCGAATAAATGCCCAGCGCGACAATCAGACTGCCGGAAATTCGGTTGATAAGGCGCATCGTCCGCTCATCAATCCGGGTCCGCAATGCTCCGACTGCAGTACTTAGGACCAGCCACCACAGCGACGAACCGGCGAATACCCCCACGACCAGGACGGTCGCTGCGCTGTAGGTCGGACCGGCGCCCAGACCGAGCCCAGCGAATACGGCGATAAACGACAGGATGGTCATCGGATTGGTGAGGGTGAGCGCGAAAGTTGAGAGGTAGGCGGCGACCAGGCCGAGCCGGCTTGCACTACCCGCATGAGCAGCGGGCGGGCTGAGAAAAGTGCGCGCGCCGAGATAGCAGAGGAAAACGCCGCCAGCGGCGCCGATCCATAGGCGCTCACGGGTCAGGAGCGAGGAGACTGCCGTCAGACCGAAAGCTGCCATCGATCCATAGACAGCATCGGCAGTGGCGGCGCCCAGGCCACTGAGCAGTCCCGCGGCGCGCCCCTCGGCCAGGGAGCGACGGATGCACAGCAGACCGATCGCTCCGACCGGCGCGGCGATCGACAGACCTACGATGAGGCCTTTAATCAAGAAGCCCATCTATGCTCCAGTGGCGCGCGAGCCCTGGCGATCTGGTACTCGCAAGGGTTGCGCGCGCTTGCTAATCCTTTAGCTCGTGCGATCGAGCAGGCTCTGAAGTCGGGCGCAATCCACGTTGCCGCCCGATAACACGATCCCAATCTTCCGGCCCGGCGCCGGCACCAATCCATTGAGAACAGCCGCTGCCGCGAGGCATCCGGTCGGTTCCACGACCAGTTTCATGGACTCGAGAAAGAATCGCATGGTGTCAATCAGCTGTGCGTCGCTGACCGTCAGGACATCACTGACCAGATGTTGCAGGATAGGGAAGGTGTAGTTGCCTACGCTCAGCGTCTGCGCGCCATCGGCTATGGTCTTGGGCGTCTCAATGCGGATGATGCGCCCGGCCCGCAGGCTCTGCTGCACATCGTTGCCAGCTTCCGGCTCTACGCCATACACACGGCAGTCGGGGTTCAGGGCCTTGGCCGCAAGCGCACAGCCCGAGAGTAATCCGCCTCCGCCCAGCGGGGTCACGAGGACATCGAGATCCGGTAACTGCTGCAACAGTTCGAGCGCGACGGTGCCCTGGCCGGCGATGACATCGGGGTGATCGAAGGGTGGGATGAGCGCCAGGCGGCGGTCCCGGGCAAGCGTCGCGGTAATGAGCTCGCGATCCTCACGGTAGCGGTCATACCCGATGACTTCGGCACCATAGCCCTCGGTTGCCGCGCGCTTGCCGGCCGGCGCATCGTGCGGCATGACAATCGTCGCGCTGCAGCCGAGCAGCCGCGCTGCATAGGCAACAGCCTGGGCGTGATTGCCGGAGGAGAAGGCCGCCACGCCAGCGGGCGAGCTGCGTGCGAGCGCGCGCGAAATGGCGTTGTAAGCGCCGCGAAACTTGAAGGATCCTGTGCGCTGCAGTGACTCGCACTTGAAATACAGCTGCGCTCCGGCGCGCGCATCGGCTGCCTCGGAGGACAGTACCGGCGTGGCTCGCGCCAGGTCCGCGAGCAACTGTTGGGCCGCAAGGATATCCGCAAAGCTTACTGCCAGCGTCGCGCCGTCTGCGACGCGAGATCCGGTCGGCAGAAAACCTCTCATGGCGCGTCCGAAGCGCGGTCGTACGGGTGCTCAGGCAGTCCGTCGCAGGGCCGGTCCCAGGCCAGGGCATCGCTCATCCAGACATGATCCACAGGCACCACTGCATCGGGCGTATCCAGGGTTGAGATCGTAATATCGATCTCATCGCTGCGCTTGGCGGTCCAGTAGGTCAGCGGCGTTCCGCATCGACCGCAGAAGCCACGACGGACCGCGGGCGAGGACTGATAGATTACGGGACCACCGGCAGTGAATTCGAGTGCGGCCAAGGGCACGGTACACCAGGCCACGACGTGTGCGCCGGCTGCCCGACGACAGGATTCGCAGTGGCAAAAGGCGGGCGGAACGATCGGGGCAGGGCATCGATAGCGCACAGCTCCGCAAAGGCAGCGGCCGCTCAGCGGCGGGTTCATGCTATGACAGCGCGCATTGGGGCACCTCCGGCACTCAGCTCAAGGCCTGCGCCAGATACGGCAGGCTCACATCCATCCGGTAGTCGATGCTCGAATGGTTATCGGCGAATTCTTCGTAGCGATAACTGATATTCAGGTGCGTAAGGCGTCGCACAAAACGTCGCGCGCCATACAAGAGGCGATACTGGTCGCTGGTACCGCAGTCAATGTAAAGCGCCTTGAGCCGGCGCAGTTGCTCGGCATGGGAGTCGAGCATCACAATCGGATCATGCTTGAGCCAGTTGGCCCAGCGCTCCGGGATCAACTCGCAGGTATCGAGCGTCACCGGTAACCGGATGCCAAGAAACTGCGTCGGGTCCGGATCATAGCTGGCGGCCATTGCCAATACCATGATGACCTCGAGCGCATCGGCTGCTGGCTTGCGCGCGCCTTCCATCTCAGTCCACCATTTTTCAATTGAGAGATCCGCTTTGGCCAGTGCCTGCAATGCCGCAGGCATGTCCGGCAGATAGCACCATTCAAATCCCGCATCACCCGAGTGACAGGCGGCCGCCGACCAGATATCCGAATGGCGCAACGCGTGGACCAGCGCACCGTAGCCGCCCGAGCTCTTGCCGAACACACCGCGCTTTCCGGCTCCGCCACAGTGAAAGCGCGCCTCCAGGGCGGGCAGCATCTCTAAGATTAGAAAGTCTTCCCAGGGGCCGAGAGCGGCAGAGTTGATGTACTGGTTGCCACCGAGCCGCGTGAAGCAGTCGGGAAATGCCACGACCACCGGCGGCATCTGCGCGCTACTGATCAGCCGGTCGAGCCGCTCGGGCACGTTCTCGCGGAATCCGACCCAGTTAGTGTGCGAAAGGCCGCTGCCAGTGAACCCCACGAGATCCACAAGCAGTGGCAGGCCGTTGCCCGTATGACCGGCAGGCACATACACGTCGACGGGCCGCACCGCCGGATCGCCCAGCAGATTGGACCTGAGCGCCGTGCTGTTGATGTGGAGGCGGTGAAGGGTCCCCTGGGGGGTGGAAACGCGGCGCATGGCACGCTCCGTGGGCAACGATGTGTCCAAGTATCCCATCAAACATTGACGGCTGCGGCGCGCGCGCGGAAGCTGTGCGCGCTGGCGCGAGGCCCGCTGTTCTCCGGTCCTTTGGTCGGCCCCGACCCCTAAGGCCCCCGCAAGGCGCCGCGGTGCAGCTTCTCCGCCGGGGGGATCGCGAGTTCATAAGATGGCACAGAAGCGGGGCCCCGGAGCCCCATCGGCCGGAGAGCCGCTGAGTACTATGTCCGTATGTTATTGTTTTATTTAACATTTATGGGTCAACCGGACCCCTTCCGCAAAGGGCCCGACCGGTCGAATTCTGCCCCAAATAGCTGCGACTTTCGGTGCGCTGCCGTGTTTTACAGGTAAGTGACAACGCAGCAGTGCAAACAGCAAATCAACCAACTGGCCCGTCGATCGAGTTCACCTCGTTTCTTCGCGCCCATCAGGATCTGGTGTTTTCCATCGCGGCGCGCCTCACCGGAGATGACGCTCAGGCCGAGGATATTGCGCAGGAAGTGTTCCTGCGGGCTTACAAGCATTTCGAGTCGATCAGATACAGCGACACCGTACGTGGATGGTTAAAGACCGTGACAACGAATCTGGCCCTGAATCACCTCACGCGCTATCGCAACCGCTGGCGGTTGTTCTCCAGCCTGCGCGCGGCGGATGCCGAGGATGATGCGCCGGATGTCGAGATCGAAGATGGGGCTGATCTGGTCGCCGATCTGGAGTCCGTAGACCGGGAGAAGATGGTGGAAGAGTGCTTGCAAAATTTGCCCGAACACCAGCGTGTACCGCTGGTGCTCTACCATTTCGAGGAATTGTCCTATGAGGACATCGCCCGCGATCTGAAGGTCTCGGTGCCCAAGGTAAAGACCGATATCTTTCGCGGCCGGGCGGCGCTCGCCAAGATTCTTGCACGTCGTGGCGTGAGCGCCACGGCGCAGGCCTAGCGTGAGGGTGCTATGAAAAGCGAATCCAGCGACAAGCTTGAGAAGATCGTCAGCGACTTGCTGCGGGCCCAGCCCCCGCGCCGCGCCCCAGTCAATCTTGAGCGGCGCGTGATGAGCGAGCTGCGCCGGCAGTTACTGCCCTGGTGGCAGCAGAATTTCATCCACTGGCCGTTGCTGGCGCGGGCCATGCTGGTGATTGTCGGTGCTCTGGTAGCTTGGCTGTGCCTCGGCGTCAGCGCGTGGATGGGCAGCGGATCGCGCCTGCTTGCCACGCCAGCGGTGCTGACCCGGCCCGCAGAATGGACCCACAAGCTGCTCAGTGTGGCCAGCGGCGCCAGAGATCTGGGGCTGGTCGTCCTGCACGCGATTCCTTCCACGTGGATCGTGGCTGCGCTGGCCGTAGCCGCGGTGTTTTATGCGGTATTTTTTGGTCTGTGCGCGAGCGCCTATCGGATGTTGTTTGCGCAACAGGCATTTCAAAGGTGAACGTTATGAAAATCTCAATTGCCAAAATACTCCTGGCTCCTGCCGCTGCGCTGCTTTTCATGGCGCTGCCGGTATCCCCGCTCCAGGCCACCACGGTGACTGTGGATCCACCAGCGCATTCGGCACCGGAGGCTGCCAAGGATGCCCCGGTACCAGCCCAAAGTGATGCCAGCGACTCCAAGGAGCACAGCTCGCACGAGCCACGGATCATCAAGATCGAGGTCAATAACCAGGACCACACCGATAATTCAGTGGTCGCCATCGGACACGATGCCACACTCGATGCTGGCAAGCAGGCCGATGCGGTCGTGGCGATCTTCGGTTCGGCCACCAGCAACGGGGATGTCTCACAGGCGATCGTCTCGCTGTTCGGCAACACACGGGCCACCGGCTCGGTCGGCGAGAGCGCCGTGGCGATACTCGGCAATGTCTATGTCGATGGCAAGGTGGGTGACTCGGTCGTAGCCGTACTCGGCAACATTGAACTCGGCCCGCACGCCAATGTGGGTGGTGATCTGTCGAGCGTGGGCGGTACCGTGATTAGGGACCCGGCCGCGCAAGTTCACGGCAACGTGAGCACAGTGCAGCTGCCGACGGCCTTTGGTGGCGGGCAGTGGATACACAGCTGGATCAAGCATTGCTTCGTACTCGGCCGACCGCTCGCCTTTACGCAAGGTTTGGGCTGGGCCTGGAGCCTGGCGCTTGGCTTCCTGGTGTTCTACTTGCTGCTCGCGCTGCTGTTCCATCGTGGCGTGGACCGCTGTGTGGTGACGCTCGAGAGCCACCCCGGTACGGTCACGCTGACTGCCCTGATCACACTGCTGCTGCTGCCGGTCCTGTTCATTCTGCTGTGCGTCACGATCATCGGCATTCCGCTGATTCCCTTCCTCATCATTGGCTGGTGGCTGGCTGGGCTGCTTGGCAAATGCGTGATGCTGGCATGGATTGGCCGACGTCTGATCCACGCCTTCGGTCGACGTGAGCCGGTGCCCGCGGTGGCTGCGGTGTTGCTCGGTGGCGCGATCGTGCTGCTGCTCTATACCGTGCCGGTGGTCGGATTTATCACTTATAAGTTGCTGGGCATTCTTGGCCGTGGCGCCGTGCTTGTCACGCTGGTGCAGATGTTCCGGGCACGGGGCAGCAACGGCAGCGTTCCCACCCAGCCCGTGATGCCAGCGCCTGCGGTCGCCGGGGAACCGGGAGCGGCGATGGGTGCGGCGGCCACTGCCGCTGAGTCTGCGACTGGCGCGGCAGAGGCGGCAGCCCCGGCCGACGCGACGCCCGCCGCGGCTCCAGTGCCGGCGGCCGCCAGCCTGCCACGAGCCGGGTTCTGGCTCCGCATGGGCGCCTTGTTCATCGATGCCGTGATCATCGGCATTGTGTTGACCCCGCTACGACACCATGGCGAGCACGATCTCATGCTGATCTCGCTCGCGATCTACGGCGCGGTCATGTGGAAACTCAAGGGGACGACCGTCGGGGGTGTGCTGTGCGGACTGCAGGTGGTGCGCCTCGATGGCCGGCCCGTGGACTGGGGCACGTCCATAGTCCGGGCCCTCAGCTGCTTCCTGTCGCTGGTCGTGCTCGGGCTCGGATTCATATGGATCGCAGTCGATCGCGATCGCCAGGCCTGGCACGACAAGATTGCCGGCACGGTGGTGGTTCGGCCACCCAAAGGCGTTTCGCTGATCTGAGGACACATTGCCGCAGCCACGAGGCTGCGGCGATCTTTGATGGAGGTGCCGTGGCGCGACCCAGTACGCCATAGTCCGGGAAATGTGAATAACAGCGGCGCCAGCCTGGCTCCGCCAAGCACAGGGGATCCGATGCATGACTTTACGTCGCAAGATTCGGATCTCGGTTCTGTTGCTGCTGATCCTGGGGTATGCAGCAGCGGATTTTGCGTTCACGCATCCGCCGGCGCCGCACCCGGCAGCGGTGCCCGCGGATCCGGCCAAGCGCATGAAGGCAGTGGTCTACTACCAGTACGGTTCACCCGACGTGCTGCAGTTGGTAGATGTTGAGAAGCCCATTCCGGCAGACAACGAGGTGCTGATCAAGGTTCGCGCGGCCTCTGTGAATCCATACGAATCGCACTTCATGCGCGGCACCCCGTACCTGATCCGGATGTTATCCGGCTGGCGAGCACCGAAGAACTACCGGCTGGGCGTTGACTTCGCCGGCACTGTGGTCGCGATCGGGAAGCGCGTCACGCGCTTCAAAGCGGGTGACGAGGTCTTTGGTGGCGCTGACGGGGCACTGGCCCAGTACGTTACCCTGGCGGAGGATGACTCTTTGGCGCCGATGCCCTCGAACATGAGCTTGGAGCAGGCGGCCGCGACGCCGATCGCCGGGATCACCGCCCTGCAGGCGCTACGCGACAAAGGCCAGATTCACCCGAGCGAGAAGGTTCTGGTGAACGGCGCCTCGGGCGGCGTGGGTACCTTCGCGGTGCAGATCGCCAAGTCGTACGGTGCCGAGGTCACCGCCGTTTGCAGTACCAGAAACCTGCAGATGGTGCGCGCCCTCGGCGCGGATCACCTTATTGACTACACGCAGGAAGACTTCACGCGCGCGGGGCAGCAATACGATCTGATCATCGACAATGTCGGCGGCCACTCGCTGCTGCAATACCGGCATGCGCTGACACACAATGGAACCCTGGTCATTGTGGGAGGCTCCAGCGGTGATCCGTTGCTCGGCGCTCTGGATGGACCCATCCGGGCCACTTTGCTCAAACCTTTTGTGAGTCAGAATTACGTCCTGCTGCTGGCGGACATCAACAAGAAAGGGGATCTGGATAACCTGCGCGAGCTGATGCAGCAGGGAAAGATGACGCCGGTGATTGATCGGCACTATCCGCTGCAACAGGTTGCTGAGGCCATGCGCTATCTGGAAACGGGCCACGCTCGCGGCAAGGTCGTCATTGATATCGAATAATCCACCGGCCCGTGCGTGAGCACGCCGGCTCCGGCATACAGCACCGCTCAAGCCTAGCGCAAACTCATTGTCGCGAGCTCGACATATCGAGCCGCATTTGGTCTGCCAGTCGCTGCGCACTGCAGCTTATGATGGCTGGTATGGCGGTCAGCCCTGTGCTCATGGCATGAGCCCCACGGGGCGCCACCGCGTGTGGGGGGTAATATTGTGGAGCGCGGCTTGAGCAGTACAACGCGCCGCCCGCGAGATGATCTCAGGCGGACCGCACTCAGGAACTGAAAGCGACATGTCAGCCCGGCATACTCGCGGGATCGTGTACATGCTGATTGCCGTGGCAGTCTTGTCAGTGCTCGATGTCCTGCTCAAGATTCTCTCGGTACATTACCCGGCGATGGAAGTTGCTGCCCTGCGCGGTGCGGCGTCGGTGCCTTTTGTACTTATCACGCTGAGGCTTCAGGGCAGGCTCAGGCTCATTCGGGCGCGGCGCTGGGGGCTGCATGTCGTGCGCGCGGCACTCGGCATGGTGATGATGGCGAGCTTCGTTTATGCCTTGCACGGGGCTTCATTGTCTAACACCTATACGCTGTTCATGGTCGCTCCGTTGCTGGTCACTGCTTTCGCGGTGCCTTTCCTGAAGGAACGAGTGACTTACGATGGCTGGATCGCGGTGTCCGTAGGACTGCTGGGCGCGGTGTGCGTTCTGCGGCCCTCGGGGCAGGGTGTGACGCTGATCGTTGCCACGGCAGCCCTGGGTTCAGCGTTCTGCTACGCGGTGCTGTACGTGCTTGGCCGGTACATGATCAAGACCGAATCGCCCGAGAGTCTTCTGCTGTGGTACCTGGTACTGCTGGCGCTGTTCTGCGGCATTGTGGCCTCGCGCAGCTGGCAACCCATCCTGCGCGGTGACTGGCTGCTGATCGCTGCCCTGGGCTTGTCCGGCGCCGTCGGGCAGCTCTTCTTTACCCGCGCGATGGTGTTCGCGCCCGCATCGATCGTCGCCCCGTTTGATTACACGGCGCTGCTGTGGGGTGCGTTGTTTGACTGGCTGATTTGGTCCGTCACGGAGCCTGCCGCGACGTTGATAGGTGCCTTGCTGATTGTCAGCAGTGGCATCTACATCATGCTGCGCGCTCACCGGATGGCCGATCCGGAGCACGAGCTCGTTCCTGCCACCTTGCCTTCCGAACCCCCGCTCTAGCGCAAGTGCCCGCGCCATCCTGAGGCGCGTGCCTATTCAGTTCATCAGGTGGGTGGTGAGGCGATTCACGCCATAGCCGCCAATGATCAGAAACACAAACAGCAGACTCGCGAGGGCCAGCGGTTTGAGGCCGGCCTGGCGCACTGCCCCGATGTGCGTGCGTAATCCCAGTGCGGCCATGGCCGTGGCCAGCAACACGGTATCGATCTGGATCAGGATGCTGACGATGTTCGGGGACACCCATTGCAGCGAGTGCAGCGCGCTGACGGCGATAAAGAGCAGCGCGAACCACGGGATGGTTATCTTCCGACCGTGGGCGCGGCGTTCTGCTGAGGACTGCTGAGTCGCCGACAGCACGAGGAGAAACGGTGCCAGCATCATGATCCGCAGCATCTTCTCAATCACGGCGGTGGATGCCGCGCCCTCGCTGACACTGTTGCCGGCCACCACCACCTGCGCAACCTCGTGAATAGTGGAGCCGACAAAAATGCCGTACTGCTGTGCCGAGAGTCCGAGGTGAGGGTAGAGCAGCGGATAGAGGAACATCGAGAGCGTGCCGAAGATCACGACCGTGGCAACGGCAACGCAGATCTTGTGCGCCTGCCCGCCAACAACCGGCTCGACGGCGATGACGGCGGCTGCGCCGCAGATCGCACTGCCGGCGCCGATGAGCATGGAGGTCTGGCGATCAAGCCCCAGCAGCCGCGTGCCGATCTGTACCGCGATCAGGTACGTCAGGGTCACCATGAAGGCTGCGATGACAATCCCAGTCCAGCCGACCGCCGCGATCTGCTGAAAGGTGATCCGAAGGCCATACAGGATGATGCCGGCGCGCAGCAGCCAGCTCTTAGATAAGTCCACGCCGGCAGCACACCGGATAGCAATTACCGGAAAGAAAGTGTTGCCAGCCACTATGCCGCCGATGATCGCCAGGGTCAGTGCACTCAAGCCGGTGTGGTGAGCCCAAGGGCTCCGTGCCGCCAGAAGCCCCAGTCCGGCGATCGCCCCCGCAAGCAGCAGGCCCGGCCACAGCTGAATTCCGCGCGCGGGCTCGCCGGCAGAGGGGGAAGGCGTTGACAGGCTCACGGCCACCTTTTGGCCGCCTGACAGGCTTGGCGGCTCTGTGCAGGCTAACGCCACCCCGAACATAAGGATAATATATACTTTTCACAAATCGATAACTTACAGTTATAGAAATGAATCTGCATCGCCTCCGCATATTTTTGGCAGTGGCCGAGCGGCGCAGCTTCTCGCGCGCCGCAGAGCAGCTTTTCATCAGCCAGCCGGCGGTGTCGAAGGGCGTCCGAGCCCTCGAAGCGGAGCTTGATCTGTCGCTGATCGAGCGCGGCACCGGATCGGTCAAGGGAGTAAGGCTGACGGACAGTGGGCTGGCACTGGCGGATCACGCGCGCGGCATTTTTGCACTGGAGAAGGCGGCCACCGAGGAGATTCGCGCGCGCGTGGGCCTGAAGCGCGGCCGATTGTTGATTGGGGCGAGCACGACAGTGGCTGGGTATTGGCTTGCGCCTTATCTGAAAGCGCTGACGAGCCTTCTGCCCGACATTGATGTGCGCGTGCGCATGGGCAACACCGATGTCATCGCTCAGGCGCTGATCGCCTGCGACATTGACGTGGCGCTGGTGGAAGGAGCGGTCACTGACGCGCGCGTTGAATCGGAACATTGGCGTAACGATCCGCTGCAGGTTGTCGTGCACCCGCACGCCGAATTTCTCAAACGCGACAGGCTGCGACTGCGTGACCTGGACGAGCAGTTTTGGCTGGTGCGCGAAGCCGGCTCAGGAACCCACCAGGTCGCCGAGCGCATCATGCTCGAGAATAATATCCGCCCGATGCGCACGATAGAGATCGGCAGCAACGAGGGCATCGCCCGCGCGGTCGCCGAGGGTCTGGGCGTGGCGATTCTTCCGCAGCGGGTGGTGCGCGAACTCATGGCCATTGGCGAGATCCGAAGCCTGGATTTTCCGGAGCTGTTTGTATTGACGCGCCCGTTGTTCCTGCTGCAGCTCAGGGAGCGCCCAGTGTCTCCGCTGGTCAGGACTTTCTGTCAGGTACTGCGGACACACGAGGAGCATGCTTAAGCGGGCCCACTGCGTGTGTGGCGCACTAGTCTTGAGGATTGCCGCTCGAGGGCAGTCGATGCACGCCCGCAACGATCGCAGGTTCTGAGTGGCGAATCGGCGGGATATCCTGGTAGGACTCCCAGCCGCCACCCAGCGCCCGGAACAGGTAGACAAAGGCCTCCTCGGCGCTTTGCTGCGCTGAGGTGTATTCATCTTCAAGGGCATAGTCCTGCCGCTCCGCGTCGATGACGTTCAGGAAGTCGCTCAGACCCCGATCGTAGCGCTGCCGGGCCAGCTCCACGGCCCGCTGACTGGCGCTGATCGCCGCCGTCAAATCTCTGACCCGCTCCAGATTGGCCGAGTAGCGTGCAATTGCTTCATCCGCATCCTGCACAGCGTTTATCACCGTCATGCGATAAGTCACCAGTTGTTCATGCGCTTGCAGATCGGCCACATTCACGAGCGCATCCAGTGCGCCAAAATCCAGCAACGGCCAGTAAACCGAGGGCCCAAAGGCCCAGATGTGGCTACCCTGAATTGTATTGGTC
>Ga0182030_10000283_pt1 | contig 90284 bp, 73 predicted proteins | sample 812S3MmetaG_FD_121299 | JGI IMG/M metagenome (GOLD analysis project Ga0182030, IMG submission 121299) | Permafrost microbial communities from Stordalen Mire, Sweden - 812S3M metaG (Illumina Assembly) | ecosystem: Environmental > Terrestrial > Soil > Wetlands > Permafrost | place: Sweden... | reverse complement strand
TCGTCGAGTCCATCCTCGAGGATCCCGACTACGTGCTCCGCCAGCAGCTCGACGTGGTCAAGCGCGTCAAGCTCGCGGAGCTGAAGATGGCCGGCGTCGAGTACGAGCAGCGCATGGAGGAGCTGGAGAAGCTCGAGTACCCGAAGCCTCTGCGAGAGCTCGTGTACGACACGTTCAACGCGTTCCGCGTCGTGCACCCGTGGGTGCAAGGCGACGACGTCCGGCCCAAGTCGATCGCGCGCGAGATGTACGAGCGGTTCATGGACTTCAACGAGTACGTCCGCGAGTACGAGCTGGGGCGCGCCGAAGGCACGCTCCTCCGGTATCTCAGCGACGCCTACAAGGCGCTCGTGCAGACGGTGCCCGCCCCGGACAAGACGCCCGAAGTGGAGGAGATCGAGGTGTTCCTGCGAGCGATGGTCCGCGCCGTCGACTCGAGCCTGCTCGACGAATGGGAGCGGATCCGCTCTGGCGCGACGGAGGCGGCGGCCGTCCTCGAGCCGGCCACCGAGCAAGAGTCCCTGGGCGAGTCCGACGTCACTCTGGACGAACGCGGCTTCACGGTCCTGGTAAGGAACGCGATGTTCCAGCTCCTCCGCGCGCTCGCCCGGAAGGACTGGGCCGCGGCAGGGGCGATGGCGGACCACGAGAGAGGCGGATTGACTCCGGAGGAGCTCGGGAACGCGATGGCGCCCTTCTTCGCCGAGCACGCGACGATCCGCCTCGATCCGGGTGCGCGCGCGCCGGACCGGACGGTCATCACGCGGCAGAGCGGGACCTGGGACGTCGTGCAGCTATTCTCGGCCGTGGAGCGCCCGAGCGAGGGCGATGTGCCCGATGAGGGCGAGACGGCGCGCGCCGAGGCGAGCGACCCGAGCGACACGTGGGCCCTCTCCTGCCAGGTCGACCTCGCGGCCTCTGCGGCCGCCGCTCGCCCCGTCTTCCAGATCCGCGCCGTCTCGCGATAGGCCTTGTGAATCACAAGCCACAGCCTCCCGAGGGTCGGCTAGCCTCGCCGACGATGCGCATCTTCAAGCGAGTACTGAAGGTCGTCGGGCTGGTGCTGCTCGTCTGCGGGACCATCCTGGGCGTGTTCGTCTACGTCGAGTGCTCGAGGTTCGACGCGAGCATGGACGCCGTCTACGACGTGCCGCTCCCGAACGTGACGCGCTCGACCGATGCCGCCGTCGTGGCACGCGGAGAGCACCTCGTCCACTCGATCGCGGGCTGCGCCGCCGATCTCTGCCACGGCGGGGACCTCGGAGGCGGCAAGCCCCTCGTCATGGGGCCGGTCGCGACGCTGTGCGGCCCGAACATCACGCCCGGCAACCTGGGCGCGGCGTACTCCGACGGGGAGCTCGCGCGCCTCATCAAGCACGGGATCAAGAAGGACGGACGATCGGTGCGCTTCATGCCGGCGCAGGAAATCGCGTGGCTCCCCGACGCGGACGTCGCCGCGATCGTCTCTTACCTCCGCACCGTCCAGCCGGGCGACCGCCCCAACGGGACCACGGTCGTCAAGACGCTGGGCAAGGTGCTCGACCGTCAGGAAAAGTTCATCATGGACGTGGCCCGTCACATCGATCATTCGAAGGCCGAGCAGGTCTCGACGCCCGAGCCGACCGCGGCCTACGGCGCCCACGTCGCGCGCCTCTGCACCGGGTGCCATGGAGAGCACTTCAGCGGAGGCCCCCTCCCCGGTGCGCCGAGCTCGTTCGCGATCCCGCTCAACCTCACGCCGGACACCAGCGGCCTCAAGGAGTGGACGTTCGCCGACTTCGACAAGCTCATGAGGACAGGCGTGCGCAAGAACGGCAAGCAACTCGACGCTCTCATGCCCGTCGAAGCGTGGAAGAACTTCGACGACACGGAGATGCAGGCGACGTGGGCCTACCTGCAGACCCTCCCGGCCCTTCCCTTCGGCGGGCGATGAGCCGCGTGCCCGCATCCCCGCCGGTGATCGTGCGTCGCTCGAAGATCCAGGGCCGTGGTGTGTACGCCACCCGTGCCATCGCCGAAGGCGATCGGATCATCGAGTACACGGGCCTCCTCATCACCAACGAGGAGGCCGACGCTCAGTGCGACGACGAAGGGATGCGCCGGCATCACACGTTCCTCTTCGGCGTGGACGACGAGGTCACGGTCGACGGCGCGAACGGCGGCAACGAGGCGCGCTTCATCAATCACTCGTGCGAGCCGAACTGCGAGAGCGTGATCGAAGGGCGACGCGTGTTCATCGACGCTCTGCGTGACATCCGCGCCGGCGAGGAGGTCGCCTACGACTACTGGTACACGACCGACCGCGGGTACACCCTCGAGGATCTGCGGCGCATCTACCCGTGCCGCTGCGGCGCCCCCACCTGCCGCGGGACACTCGCGCGCCCCCCGCGACGTCGCCGCAAGACCGGCTGAGCACCAAGTCTCTGCTGCCCGACTGCAGTCACCTGGGTCCGTCGGGTCGGGGAACGTACGGGTAGGCTCGGGGTTCGAAAGCCACCGCCGGCATCGCGCTGGACGCGCAGCCCACAGCCAGCATCGACACGATGGACGCGAGGACGAGAACGAGCACGGACCTTTTCATGGATGTCTCCCTTTCGTCGGCGGACGCGCCGGCGTTCTGCTGGGTGAGCGGCGGCGTGATGGTGCAGCGCACGGGGTGCGCTCACGCGAGCGGCTCCCATCGCCGCCACTCCTTCTCTTTCACGCTTCGGCTCACTGTTCGTTCCCGTGAGCGAACAAATTTCACCTGCGTGACGTACGGTCGCCGCCGATGAGCGCCACCGGCCCTCGACAGAGCGTGCCCGTCGTCTGGTGGGCCGCCTTCGGTCACCGCGACTTCAAGCTCTTCCAGGGCGCCCGGCTGTTCGCGGTTCTGGGCTCGCAGATGCAGAGCGTCGCCATCGGCTGGCAAATCTACGCCATCACCGGTCGGCCTCTCGACCTCGCGTGGGTCGGGCTCGCGCAGTTTCTCCCGGCGGTGTGCCTTTCGCTCGTCACCGGGCACGTGGCCGATCGCTTCGAGCGCCGCCGGATCCTCGTCGCCTGCTACGCGGCGATGTCCCTGCTGAGCGCCGCCCTGTTCGCCTTCACGCGCGCCGACGCCACGCACCTCGGGCCCATCTACGCGGTCCTCGTCGGCGTCGGCGTGGCTCGCGCGTTCCAGGGACCCGCCAGCCAGTCGCTCCTGCCGTCGCTCGTGCCGATCGAGCACTTCAGCAACGCGGTTGCCTGGAGCTCGTCGCTCTGGCAGACCGCGATGGTGCTTGGGCCGACCCTCGGCGGGGTGGCGTATGCCGCGTTCGGCGGCGCGAGCAAGGTCTATGCGGCCGCCGCGTGCTGCTCGATGGCCGCGTGCGCCATGGTCGCCACCATGCGCCCCATCGCGCCCCGCGCGAACCGCGAGCCGACCACGCGCGCCTCGCTCTTCGCCGGCGTGAAGTATGTCTGGACCAACCAGGTCGTCCTGGGAGCCATCTCGCTCGATCTCTTCGCCGTGCTGCTCGGCGGCGCGACCGCGCTCCTCCCCGTGTACGCGCGCGACATCCTGCACCTCGGACCGTGGGCGCTCGGCATCCTGCGAAGCGCACCCGCAGCAGGTGCCGCCGTCACGGGCGTCGCCGTCGCCCTTCGCCCGATCGAGAAGCGCGCGGGCGCCAAGATGTTCGCGTGCGTCGCGATCTTCGGCGTGGCCACCATCACGTTCGGCCTGTCACATAGCTTCGCCCTGTCGCTCGTGGCGCTCGTCGTCGTCGGTGCGTCCGACATGGTCAGCGTCTACGTTCGCTCGGCGCTCGTGCAGCTCGCCACGCCCGATGCCATGCGCGGCCGCGTGAGCGCCGTCAACATGGTCTTCATCGGCGCGAGCAACGAGCTCGGTGAGTTCGAATCGGGTCTGACGGCGCAGTGGTTCGGGGCGGTCGCCTCGGTCGTGGCGGGCGGGGTGGGCACTCTCCTCGTGGTCGCCCTGTGGGTCTGGCGGTTCCCGAAGCTCCGTCGTGTCGACGCGTTGCGGGACGCCGAACTGTGAGCCGGGGCTCTGTCACCCGGTCGGCGACTGACGCGGCGCGTGGGATGCGCTAGCTTTCTACCCTGCCTTTCGAGGACGGATGAAGCAACGCGAGCACCCGGGACCCGCGCCTGCCGTGGCGTCGACGCCGTTGCCTGCCCGCATCGAGTCAGGCGTGCGAGAGCGCGTCGGCCTCACCAACCTCACGCATCCGCCGACGCGTTTCGTCGGACGACGCCGGGAGATGTCGGAGCTGCGCACGCTACTCGTCGAGCATCCGATGGTGACGGTGCTTGGGCCCCCCGGCGTGGGAAAGACGCGCCTCGCCACCGAGCTCGCACGTGCCCTGCTCGACGAGTACGGCGGCGATGGGGGAGCGTGGCGCGTCGATCTCTCGGAGACCACGGACGCCGATGCGGTGTCGGCCGCCGTGACGCGCACCCTCGGCCTCGGCGCGGCCGCCGGCGCTCGCAACGCGACGGCAACGGTCGGCGCGTCCCTCGCCTCCCGCGGAAGGACTCTCCTCATCCTGGACGGCGCCGACGGTTGCGTCGTCCCGCTCGGCCGCGCACTGGCGGACTGGATGGGCGCGGCGCCCGAGGTGCGCTGGATCGTGACCTCGCGCGCGCGCATCGGCGTCGAAGGCGAGGCCGTGCTCGACCTCGGTCCCCTCGGAGTCGTCGGCGCAGGGATGCCTGACGCCGTGAGCCTCTTCCTCGATCGCGCGAGCGCGGGCCGCCCCGACCTGGCGCTGGACGAGACCACGTTGCGCGACGTGCACGAGCTCGTAAGGCGCCACGACGGGCTTCCCCTCGCGATCGAGCTGGCCGCGGCACGCGCACGCATGGTCACGCCCGCGCAGATGCTGGAGCAGGAGTCGCGTCGCTTGGACCCTCTCGGCTCGAGCGCTGACCATGCGGACCCACGGCGCACGTCGTTGCGGTCGGCGATCGACAAGTCGTGGGAGTTGCTCGATGCCTGGCAGAAGGACGCCCTCGCTCAGCTCTCGGTGTTCGCGGGGGGCTTCGATGGCGACGCGGGAGAGGCTGTCATCGACCTCTCGCCTTACGCAGGGGGGCACCGGGGTCTCGAGGCGATCGAGACGCTGCGCGATCTCTCCCTCCTATCCGCCACGGCCTCCGCGGACGATGGCGGGCGCCTGCGTTTCTCGCTCCATGGCAGCGTGCGCGAATGCGCCCGCGAACGGCTCCTCGTGCAGGGAGGCCGGGAGGGGGCCGTGCTCCGCCACGCCCGTCACTATGCCCGGACGGGCACTCGGTGGGCAGAGCTCTTCGACGAGGGGCAAGCTCGCGAAGCCACGGCGTGGCTCACCCTCGAGACGGAGAACCTGCTGGCCGCGCACCGACGCACGGTGCTGCGCGGTCACGAGGGGGCGGAGCTCGCGCTCGAGGCGGCGCTGTCGCTCGATCCGCTGCTCGCGGCGGTGGGGCCCACCACGCTCCGTCTTGCCCTGCTCGACGCCGGGCTCGCGGCGGCGGACGGGCAAGACGTGAGGGTCGAGCTTCGCGTGCGCGCCCTGGAGGCACGCGCGGACGCCAAGCGGCTGATGGGACGTGGTCAGGACGCCGTCGCCGATGCGCAAGCGGCGCTCACCTTCGCGACGTCGTCGGGCGCGCGGGCAGCGGTCGGGCGTGTGCTGCGCGGCCTGGCGGTGCTGGCCCTCATGCAGGGGAAGCTCGTCGAGGGACGGGGATTGCTCGAGCGGGCCTGCGCCATCGATCGCGAGACCCATCAGCGCCGCGAGGAGGGGCGCGCGCTCGGGTTGCTCGGCAGTGTCGCCGCCCTCGAGGGGCACCTCGACGTGGCCTGGTCGACGCTCGAGCGCGCCATCGCCATTCACCGGGACGTGGGCGACCTTCGCTTCGAAGCCACCAACACCGGCAACCTCGCCGTCGTCGCCCACGACGCGGGCCGGCTCGCGGAGGCGCGCGTTCACTGCGACCGTGCGCTGGCGCTTTGCCGGCAGACTGGCAATCGTCGCCTCGAGGCAGAGGTCCTCGGACTGCTCGCTGCCGTGGCGCACGAGGCCGACCGGCTGGACGAGGCCAGCGAGCGGTACGCGCGAGCGCTGGCGATGCACCGCGAGGTAGGCAACCGCCGGGCAGAGGGGATGCTCCTCAGCTACCACGGCGCGCTGCTCGCCGAGACGGGTGACATCGAGGGCGGCCGCGCGGCCTACGCGCGCGCCCTCACCATCCTGCGCGAGTGCCGCGATCGTCCAAACGAGGCCCTCGTGCTCGGTGCTCTGGCCGCCATCGAGGCGCGCGAAGGGCTCCTCGAGTCAGCGCGCGCCGCCCTCGCGCACGCGACGGAATGCCTCGACGGCATCGACGAGCCGCGCGCGCGCGCCGCCGTTCACCTCTGGCGAGGGCACCTCGAGCTGGCCCTTGCCCGTGAAGCGCGCCTGGAAGGCGACGAGCCCCGCGCCCAGATCCTGATCGACGACGCCCGCCGCCGCCTCGACGAGACGGATCCGGCCCAGAGCGGCGAGGTGCGTCGCGCGGCAGACGTGCGCCTGGCGCGGAGAGCGTTGCATCGAGCCGTCGACGCCACCGGTCGGGCCGAGACTGCCCCCACCTCTCGCCCTTCTCCCGACGGTCCTCCGCCAGGAGCTCCGGCCGACGCGCTCGTCGTGTGCGCGAATGGTCGCTGGTTTCGCAATCCTCACGGGGAGGTGGTCAGCATCGCGCGATGGCGTCCCCTGCAGCGCCTCCTCGAGCGTCTGGCCGAGCGCCGCGAGATCGCCCCGGGCGAGCCACTGTCCGTCGAGGCCTTGGTGGCCGCCGGGTGGCCGGGCGAGCGCATGCTCTCGAAGGCAGGCGCGACGCGCGTCTACACCGCCATCGCCTCGCTGCGCCGCATCGGTCTGCGCGACATGCTGGTGCGCGACGAACGCGGCTACTCGCTGCGGACGGACGTCGCCATCGCTCGCGTGTCGGGTCGCTGAGGTCCGAGACAACCGGCCCCGGGTTCGCTGCGGCCCGCATGCCGTCCGGCTCGGCGGCGCCGCCCGCCCGCAACTCGTCGAAATCCTTTGCGACGCGACCCCCCGCGTCCAGCGCGGACGCCCCGAGGGAAGAACCGAGAGCCCCGGCCGTACCACGAAGCCGGAGGCTCTCACATGCCGCGCTGGTTCACTTTCTCCCTTCCTTGTCTCGCGTTGACGCTCGTGGCCTACGGAAGCGGCTGCGGCGGGTCGAAGCCCAACCTCGGCGGCGGCGGTGGCGGTGGCGGTGGCGGCGGTGACGACGGCGGCGGCGGGACCTCGACGCCCCACGCCCTCGGCATCGTCGCGCTCGGCGAGAGCCATGCCCCCAGCGGCGGGACCTCGACGCCCAGCGTCCTCGCCGCGTTCGTACCGGATGCTGCCGCTGTCGCCCAGACGTGCGCAAAGCAGATCAGCGGCTGCAGCTTCGTCTCGGCTCCGCAATGCGGTGGCAGCGGAAGCTCCTGCGGCCAGGGCGAGACTTGCACCTGGGACAGCGCGTGCAACCCGACGTGCACCGCTGCATGCTCGCTGCAGTGCGGCACGGGGCAGGAGTGCTACTTCGCGTCGCCCAACCAGCCGGAGTGCCGCCAGACCCAGACGTTCGACGCCGGCGCGCTCGCCTTCGCGGGCGCCGGCATGACCACCCCCATCACCCTCTTCCCGCCCTACGAGTACCAGTCGAGCGCCCAGGGCGCGCCGTTCCTCGCGGGCAAGTCCATCGAGGTGCAAGCCTCTGGCGCGGCGGAGGCCGGATTCGGCAAGTTCGACGAGCAGTTCACGGCGACCACGCTCCTCCAGACCAACCTCGCCAGCATCTCGGCCGCCACCGTCTCAGGCACCGGCGCGATCCCCCTGACGTGGGCGACCGGGAACGACTCCATCAACATCGCCGTGTCCGGTCCGGGCGGGGTAGCCACCTGCACGGCGACCGACTCGAGCGGCGCGTTCCAGATCCCCCGCGACGTCGTGACCGCGGCGCTCGGCAGCGACGGCGCGACCGAGCTGTCGCTCACCGTGACACGCGAGCGTGACGAATGGCACAAGAGCGAATCGACGCACGGCTCGCTCTCGACCGCGACGGTGCAGCCTGTCGGCTGGCTCGAGCTGACGACGACCTCCTCCGAGTCGGCGTCGTTCCAGGTCACCGTCGAAGAGTGCTCGGCCCCCGGGGACGTGATGTGCCCCGACGGCTGCTTCGACACCGAGATCGACCAGTACCACTGCGGCTCGTGCACCACCGTGTGCAGCTCGACCGAGAGCTGCGTCGACGGCCAGTGCACCGGCACGACCACCACCGATTGCAGCACCTGCCAGACCACTGCCGATTCAGCAACGTGCTCCGCGTCGTTCTCGACGTGCGAGAGCGACACGGAGTGCAGCTCGTACGGCTCCTGCTACGCAGCTTGCACCGCTGGCGACACGACGTGCCAGGACGGTTGTGAGACCAGTTACCCGGCCGGCTACACGGACTTTCTCAACTACAAGGACTGCATCTGCTTCACCGCCTGCCCGTCGGAGTGCGCGACCGCCTGCTCGCAATGACGGAGCTCGCGGGGGCGCGCCCCGTCTGATCCGGCCCCCGGGCCACCGTGCTGTGCCTTGGCATCCTCGCGCCGCGGTGGCTCACTCCCTCGATGCAGATTCCCCTCTGGCAAGTCGACGCCTTCACCAGCCGGCCCTTCGGGGGCAACCCCGCCGCGGTGTGCCCGCTCGAGCAGTGGCTGCCCGACGACGTGATGCAGGCCATCGCGGCCGAGAACAACCTGTCGGAGACGGCGTTCTTCGTGCGCCGGCCCGACGGCGACTTCGACCTGCGATGGTTCACGCCGCGAACCGAGGTGGACCTCTGCGGGCACGCCACGCTCGCGTCGGCATGGGTGGTGATGCGCGAGCTCCACACGTCGCGCACGCACGCCGTCTTCCACACGAAGAGCGGCCCGCTCACGGTCACCCGCGCCGGCGACGACCTGGCGATGGACCTTCCGGCACGTCCTGCGCGCCCCATCGAGACACGGGACCTCGTGGCAGTCTTCGCGCGGGCGGAGGAGGTTCGCGCGCTCGCTCCGGACATGGCGGCCATCGAGGCGCTCGACGGTGTCTTCGCCGTGTGCGTCACGGCACCGGGGACGGGCGCCGACGCCGACGTCGACTTCGTGTCGCGCTTCTTCGCTCCCGCCAAGGGCGTCGCCGAGGACCCCGTGACCGGCTCGTCGCACGCGACGCTCGTCCCCTACTGGGCCGAGCGGCTGGGCAAGAACGAGCTCCGCGCGCGGCAGGTGAGCGCCCGCGTCGGCGAGCTCGGGTGCCTGCTGGAGGGGGAGCGCGTGGTGCTGACGGGTCGAGCCGTCGTGGTGATGCGCGGGACCATGACCGTCTAGCGCTATCCTCGCGAGATGGTCCTCAAGCGCGCCGACGACCTCCTCGTGGCCGTCGCGCTGGCCGCCTGCGCCGCGCTCTGCGTCTCGTTCCGCTATCTGCCCATGGTGGACCTCCCGCAGCACTACGCGATGGTGTCCATCCTGCTCCACCGCACCGATCCCGCCTGGGGCTTCGCGCAGCGCTACACGACCGACTTTCTTCATCGCCCCTACGCCACCGTCTACTGGCTCGCCGAGGCGCTCGCCTGGGTGATGCCTCTCGGCGCCGCGATGCGCATCGTCGTGGCCGCGTGCACCGTCGCTCCCTTTGCGGGCGCGTACGCGCTCCTCGTCGCGACGAAGCGGCCTCGCGTATGGCTCCTGCCGGCGATCCCCTTCGCGTTCGGCAGCCTGTGGCACTGGGGGTTTCTGAACTTCCTCCTCGGGACCGGGATGTTCCTCGCGGGCCTCGCCCTCGTCGTCGTCGCGGCCGAGCGACCGTCGCGCTGGGCGAGCGCAGGCCTGGGGGTCCTCGGGCTCACGCTCTTCTGCACGCACTTCCACGGCCTCGTCATGCTGCTGATGTTCGCCCCCGTCGTCGCCTGGGCGTGGCGCGGCGAGCCGACGGGGCGTGCTCCGTTCGCGCGGACGCTGGGTCCCCTCGTTCCGTCGGCGGTCGCTGCGGCGGCGTTCGTGCTCCTCACCTGGGCGCAGGCGGAGGGGAGCTGGGCGCGGATGAACCCGGGCCTCGGCGAGCGCGTCGAGCGCTTCGCGGAGTTTCTCGGCGCCGGGCTCCCCGATCCCTGGCCGGAGGCGGGGCTCGTCGCACTGGCGTTCTTCGTCGCCGCCGGGATCGCGCTCGGAACGAACGCCCTCCGGCCGAAGCGAACGATGGCGGCGCTCGGCCTCGTCTTCGCCGCGCAGGTCGCGATGTACTTCTTTCTGCCGCTCAACACGAACACGGCGACGTTCGTGTCCGCGCGCCACGCGCTGCTCATCGTGCTCCTCGCCCTGCCGCTCCTTCCGGCCCTGGAAGGGTGGCGCGCCCACGCCGTGCGGGGGGCGGCGGTCGTGGTGGCCGCCATCGGCCTCGTCGGCGTCGGCCGGCACCTCGTCTGCTTCGACCGGGAGGCTCACGACTTCGACGGCGTGCTCGCGGCGATGAAGCCCGCCCGGCGCGTCGTCCCGCTCATCTTTGCCCGCGGCGGCAGCTGCGTGAGCCCGAGGACGTTTCCCTACCTGCACTTCGCCGCGTACTACCAGGCCGCCGAGGGCGGCGAGCTGGGACGCTCATTTGCCGTCGTGTGGAACGTCCCCGTTCGCTATCGGGCCGATTACGCCCGCTACCCTCTCCGCGAGGAGGTGGAATGGCAGCCGACGCTGCTTACGCCGCAGGACGCGCGTCACTTCGACTACGCGCTCGTCCGCGGCGGCCCTCCTCACCTCCCCCCGCAGCTCGGGTTCCAGCCCGTCGCCCGCAGCGGGCTGTGGTCGCTCTACGAAAACCCCGACGCCTTGCCCGCCGAGCTTCCCTCTCCCTGAGCCGGGACGACCGCCGTCAACGCGAGGAAGTCGTTTGAGCTCGATGGTTTCGACGTGGAGCTCGATCCGCGGTCGTTTCACCTCGTTCCCATCGACGATCCTCTCGATCCGCGGTCGTTTCGTCTCGTTTCCCTCGACGATCCTCTCGATCCGCGGTCGTTTCACCTCGTTCCCATCGACGATCCTCTCGATCCGCGGTCGTTTCACCTCGTTCCCATCGACGGTCCTCTCGATCCGCGGTCGCTTCACCTCGTTCCCATCGACGATCCTCTCGATCCGCGGTCGCTTCACCTCGTTCCCATCGACGATCCTCTCGATCCGCGGTCGTTTCGTCTCGTTTCCCTCGACGATCCCCTCGATCCGCGGTCGTTTCACCTCGTTCCCATCGACGATCCCCTCGATCCGCGGTCGTTCCATCTCGATCCCATCGACGAGGATCTCGATCCGCGGTCGTCCCTTCGAAACGAGCCTACGGCGGGCTCGAATTCGAAGTCGTCCCGCGACGAAAGACGAGGAAGCGACCGAGCGGCTCGTCCGGCGTGTAGTCACTCTGCAGCATCAACCGGAGCTCACGGAAGCGCATCATCGACGTGTACGAGTCCATGGGCTCGAAGCCGTTGCGGTCCCCCTGCCCTACCAGGATGTACGCCGGCGGATCGCGGCGCAGCTGGTCGATCAGATGGGCACGGCGCTCGTCGAGCCCCGGCCACATGCGGGAGAGCGGCGCGTCGGTCATGAGGATCTTGTGGAACGGGAAGCGCGTGACGGGGTGGCGGTCCGCGAGGGCGTAGATGCCCGGGGAGAGGCCCCACACGAGGAGGCCGTCGCCAGGCGCTGTGTGGTCGCGCAACCACCTCGCCGCCTGCTCCTCGTTCGCCATCGAGAAGCCGCCGGGCTGGATGGCGCGGAGGTACGTGTCGCGCGAGAGGCGACCGCGGAGGTAGTCGAGATCCGGGGCGTACGCGTGCCACCAGGCCTGACCTTCGCGAGCGGCGAAGAGCGCGACCGCGAGGAGACCGGCGCCGGCGATGAGACGCGCGTCGGGAGCGCGTACGGCGCGAACGATGTCGACGAGGCCGTAGGCGCCCGCCAGCGCCAGCGCCGGGACGGCCATCATGTACTGGTACCCGGCGAGCTGACGCTGGAGGATGACGGAGGCGACCGTCGCGACGATCCACGCCGCCACGAGGTGCGCTTCACGCGCCTTGCGACGCACGAGGCGCAGCACGCCGACGATGGCGAGGACGACGAGGAGCGGCGACTCCTCGAGCATCTTCGCGCCGTAGTCCCAGAGGACCCCGCCCCACGGGGGCGCGATGAACGCGGCGTTGTACCGGTGGTAGACGAAGACCCCGTCGATGAAGCTCGACGTGGCTCCGTGCGCGCCGAACCACGCGAAGGCCAGTGCCCAGGGGAGAGTCACCCCGGCCACCATCATGCCCACCCGCCCGGCCGCACCTCGCCAGGACCCGCACGCGAGCCACGTGACTCCCCAGGAGAGCGCGATGGCCATCGACGGGATCTTGAAGAGACCGCAGACGCCGACCAGGACGCCCGCCCAGAGCGCGAGGCGCGGCCGATCGAGCGCACGCCACGCCAGCCACGCCGACGCGAGCATCGGCAACGTGAGGAGCTCCTCGGCCTGGGCGCGCGACCAGAAGGCCCCCCACGCCGGCGACCAGAGCCCCACGAAGAGGAGCGCCGCCGCAGCGAGTCCCTCCCAGCGTCCCCACAGGCGAGCGGCGAGCGCGTAGGCGGCAACGAGCGTCCCCGCGAGCCAGAAGCCCTCCCACCACCACGCGGCGCGGATGACGTCCCCGGGGACGATGGCGGAGGCGCCCCACCAGTAGAGAAAGAGCGGCGGCTTGCTGTCGAAGAGATCGCGGTACGGGAGCCAGCCGCGCGGCACCCACCGAGCGAAGCAGGCGAAGAGCCCCTGGTCGATGCCGAGCGGCTCCGGCAGACGGATGACGTGCATCGCGATGACCGCGAGCACGAGGATCGCTGCGGCTGCTGCGAAGGCGATCTGGCCGCGACGCGTCCCCGTCACCACGGCGTCATCGCCTGCGCACGCGCCTGCGCACGCGCCTGAGCGCGATCCCGAGCGCGACGGCGACGATCCACGCCAACGGCGTCGGGCGGCGGGCTGGCGCCACACCGCAGCCGCCGCCCCCGGAAGGCGCAGGGGTTGGCGGGGTCGCGATGCAGTAGAAGTCGATGTTCGCCGTGTTGACGCATGCGTAATCGGCCGGACAGGTGGGGCTCGCCGGATCGCACGGCAGGGCGCAGATGCCTGTCGTGGTGCACTGGCCCTCGACGCAGTCCGAGTTGCTCGCGCACGCGGCGCCGTACGTGCCGGGGGTGGGTAGCGGATAGCGGCACTGGGGCTGCCCGCCGGGGCCAGGCTCGCACGTCATCGCCGTCGGGCAATCGCCGCCGTTCTGGCAGGAGATCGTGCAGTAGCTCAGGCTCGGGTCGTCGGCGGCGGCCACACACGCCGAGGGGCCACCTGCGCACTGCTCGGGGAACAGGCACGTTGCCCCCGTCGCCGCGCTGCCCGCGGCGAACGCTGCCATGGTGGGCTGGATGAAGGAAGCGAGGTAGGCGTCGACGCGAGTGTAGGTGGCGCCCTGGACGCATCCCACGTCGCCGTGGCTGGTCACCCCCACGACCGACGCGCTGCCGCCAGCGCTCGAGAGCGCGGGACCACCGGAGTCGCCGGAGCAGGGCTGGGAGGGCGCGGCGCTGACCGCGAAGGTGGTCTCTGCCACCGCGGTGATGGTCGTCGTTCCCTGTCGCTTCTTCCCGTCGATGCCCGCATCCGCGGAGGCCACCCCCCACCCGACGATCTCCACAGCCCCGCCGACGACGGGCGCCGAGGCGCCCAGCGGCACGGGGGTCGGCGACGCCGCCGATGCGAGGACGAGCAGCGCCACGTCGTTCGTGAGGGACCCGAGGTCGAACTGGGGGGGAGGGACCGCGCGCGCGATCGGAATGGTGGCGACGGGAGCGGCCAAGGAGGAGCCGATGACGACCCTCGCGCCCTCGATGATGTCCGGCGTCGTGCAGTGGCCAGCCGTGAGGACCAGGTAGGGACTGACGAGCGTCCCGGTGCATTCCACTGGTCCCGTGGCGCCCAGGATCGCGACCACCGAGGGATCACCGGTGTCGAGGGCGCCACCCGTGATGGCCGAGCTGGAGCGCGCCACGTCCTGCGAGGAATCGATCGAACAGGCGAGGCAAGCGCCGACGCACCCCGCCCCGGCGAGCACCCTTGCCAGCTTCACGAGCGACACCGATCTCACATCATACCTAGTCCGCAAGGCCCGCGTCGCCCGGCGGAGCGGCACCCGACGCCGCGGGGAGTGGCGCCTCGAGCACCGCGCCCATCCGCTGCACGTAGGCGAGGGTCTCGGTCTTCGCCTGCTCCGTGGCCTTGTCGCGGGAGCGATGCGCTGCGGCGATGTCCCACCCGAGCTTTCGCTCCCGCCTTTGGAGCTCCTGGGCCAGCTGCGCGCGGTAGGCGTTCCTCTGATCCACGGTCCACTGTTCGGAGCCCGGCGGGCGCACGAGGAGCGCGTCGATCTCCCGGCGCTCGTTGGCGGAGCCGGACGGCGCCGCGCTCGGCAACGCTGCGAGTGCGCTCGGGAGCGCGACCGGCAGCGGCTGCGGGGGCGGGGCAGGCTCCGTCGCCACCGGCGCCGGGGGCTGCGCGGACCCGGGGATGGCCGCGGTCGGGTGTAGCGCCGCCGGCTTCTGGCCAGGTTGGAGCAGGTACACGCCAACCGCTGCGACGGCGACGAACGGGGTCAAGCCCATCACCCACACGATCGGTCGAACCTTGCTGTCCGTTCTCGTGACCATCTCTTTCGCTTCCTCAGCTCTGGCGAGCCCCCATCCTCTCCCGGACGCGCCCGAGGAAGGACAGCGCTCTCGTCACCTGCTCGTCGTCGAGCGCGAGCAACCCTCCGAACGCGAAGATGCAGTAGAAGAGCACCGGGACCTCGAGCATCGTGATGATACCGAGGAAGAAGAGTTCGTAGAGGAAGAGCGACGCGACGCGCGTTCGCCGGAACATCAGCCCGATCGGCGTACCGAGCTCCACGACGAGGGTGAGCCACGACAGAGCGTGCCCGACGAACGAACCGTGCAAGAAGGACGAGGCCGCGACCCAGTCGCGGACCATGAAACCCCTGGGGTAGGACAGGATGACACCCATCTCGTCGCTCCACGGCCATCCGGCGATGACCTTCTCCACCCCCGAGAAGAAGACGCCGAGCAGCACCTGGAACAGGATGAGCGCGGGGAGCAGCCGCGGCTCCACCGTGGGCCCGGCCTCGGCCTGTGCCTTTCGAGGGAGGCGCACCGAGGCCGCGGCGGCGCCCCCGCCGCAGATCATCCAGAGGAGCAGGATCGCCCAGGTCGGGACGAGGGCGAGCGTCTGGACGTACATCGAGTTATAGCTCGCGAAGACGTAGAACCCGATCCCGGAGACGATGGCGGAGACGCGCGGATAGAGGCCCAGGATCGCCGTCACACAGCCGAGCATGGTGACGATCGACAAGGCGCGCAGCACGCCGTGAGGCACCTGCAAGAAGTGGTCGTAGAGCCACGCGTTCCACTGCTCGCTGCGCAGCGCCCCCGGACGGTACGCCTCGTCCAGCCACAGCAGCGTGGGGAAGAAGTGCATCGCCAGGCCGGTGAAGAAGCCGATGCGGAAGAGCGCGACGGGGTACGCGCTGCGAGTCCCCTCGAACGGGCGGAAGCACCTATCGAAGGCGGAGCCCATGGCTGTCGCAGTGAAGGTCGGTGGTGCTCGACGGGGAACGCGGGTCGACGTCCACACGGTACTCCGTGATGAAGAAGTCGAACGCGTCGTCGGTCGAGCCTTCGAGTCGCTGGGTCCGAGCGTTCCACTCGTGGGTCGCGCGAAGACAGATCTCCTTGAGGTAGAAGCCGGGGTCCATCGTGTCGTTGATGAAGAGGCGTGCCCGCGCGTAACCCGGCGACGGCGTGGCGACGAGGTCGGCGAGGTCGTGGCGCGCGCCGTCTGCGCGTGCGTACTCGTAGACCCGGGCGGTCCGCGGGTTTTCCTTGAACATGACGTAGCCAGCCACCAGGTGCGGCAGGACGAGATCGATGCGCCTGCCGAGGAGCTTCATGGCGATCGTGTGGTCGAGAGCACCCGCTACCCCCAGCGCCATCCACCCCACCACGAACACGCGTCGCAGAACGAGATGCGTCACCAGAGAATCACCCATGACGCTCACGGCGCGGACGACGATCCAGCCGCGGGTGCCAGCACGGACTCGTCCTCGTGCGAGGGCTCCGTCCGGCGGAGCAGCTCGACCATCCCGCTCAGCTTCGCCCCGGGGTCGGCTCGTTGACAGTCGGCCCGGTGCTTCCACATGTAGCGCGGCGTGAGGCACGCCTGCGTGTCCGGCGGGAGCCCGGCGCACCGTGCCAGGAACTCGTCGCGAGGCGCCAGGCTCAGAACCACGGCCTTCACCCCTTGCGTGTCGGACACGTCCTTCGACGCCTTGAAGGCGTTGTAGGCAGTCTCGCACGGCGTGGCGCCGTCGGGCGCGTTCTGCAGCGCGAGCACTGCGGCCATCGAACGGTCGATGCCGGCTGCGTGCGCGCTCTCCCGCGAGGTCACGGGGGGGGTCGCGAGGGGTGGCAAGTCTGCGCGATGGCGGCGCAGGACGAGGAAGACTGCAGCGCCCAGGATGAGCGCGGCGACCAGGAGCCTTGCTCGGTTCACGGCCATGCCGAAACGAGTGTACGCGATCGGATCAGCGGCGCCTATTCGCAGACCTGGCTGTCCTGCCGGACGCAAGTCCCGCCCTGGCACTGCGCGAAGGTGTCGCAAGTGCTCGACGTGTCGCCGACCGTGCACGCGTCCCCGTCGGCGATGACCGTGGAGCAGATGCCGCCGTTGCAGTCGCCGACGAGACATCGCACCAGATCACCGCACGGCTGACCGGCGCTGGCCCACGTGACGGCGCCGCACGTCTGGCTCGCCGCGCCGCAACCCAGCCCGGCGGCGCAGGTGAAGTCGACCTCGCAGGGGGAGCCCGTCGCTCCGGGTGGCTCGCACGTCGGCCCCACGCAGGCGGCAGGGGCCGCGCAGAGACCGTTCGTCGTGCAAGGCTGGCCCGCTGCGGGTAGGACGGCGCATGTCGCCGAGCTGTTGCAGTACAGTCCCGTACCGCACTGCAGGGCCTGACCGTCGCACGTCGCCCCCGCGTCGCCGAGCATCACCTGCACGCACGTCGGCGTCGCCATCGAACGATCGCACGTGGCCCCGGGAGGGCACACAGCCGTGCATGGTTGGCCGAGCTGGGCGATCGGCAGGCATGTGGCGCACGAGTCGGAGGCGCCCGCCTCGCCCGGCGCCAGGCTCAGAAAGCAGCCGCCGCTCTGGCACTGGAAATCCTGGTTGCACGCAGCCCCGGCAGGCAAGGTTCCGGTGATGTTGCAGGCCGCGGGGACGGGGGCAGATGCACAGCCCGCACTCTCGACCGCGCGGGCACAGGCTTCCAGCGTGCCGTCGGTGAGTCCGCTTCCTGGAAGTGCCACGCCGCTCTGGCAGATCTGCTCGAAGCGCCCGCGCAGACGGGCGACCTCGCTGGCGGGCAGGGTGGGCCCGTTGGTGCACGGGCTGTCATCGAGCGCGTCGTAGTAGTCCCCACACGGGTCCGTCGGCGCTGCCGCTGGAGCGCTGCTCGACTGGCACGAGGCCACCGCGAGCGCGCTCACCGATGCAACGACGAGTGCGGTTCGAAGCATGCCGGGACGCCATGCTAGCGCGCTCCGACAGGGTGCGCACAAAGCTCGCGCTCGCCCGTCCAGCGCAAGCCGAAGCGGGGTTCAGAATTAGAACGAAGTTCAGTGATTGAACCCGAATCGGTTTTGCTTATGAACATCGCTTCCCGCCAACACAATGAAAACAATGAGTTAGCCGGCGGCACGGCGACTGCTTATGGAGCTCTCATCGCGAGCATCTTCCAACTCGCCGAGGGAGACACACTATGAGCAGGAACTGGCAGACGCTGTTGGGGTTGGCGGCAGGAGTTCTGGTGGCGGGCTCCTCGGTGAGCTCGCTCGTGGGTTGCTCCTCGAACGCCCCGGCGACGTCGAGCCGTCCGGCGGCGGCGCAGTTGCAGGAGGGGCTCAACATCCTGCAGATGAAGGACCCCTCGTTCGGGCTCAGCGCCGCCTACCTGCAGAACGGGCGCGTCGTGTACATCGAGACGCGCGTGGGCTCGCTCAAGCCCGAGGTCTACACCAACGATTCGCCCGAGGCGCCGGCGAACGAGATGGACACACGCATCGTCGATCAGAACGACTACACGTTCTACGCGATGCGCGGCGGTGACAACTACGCGGATCCGTCGTGGGCCTCGGACATCGCGCGCTCCTATGCTCCCACCGCACCGGACACCAACCGTGCGCTCGACCTGGCGATCGCCCGGCAAGCGGTGACGGAGCTGGTGCAGGCGGCCCCCGCCAGCTTCAAGGACCACGTGTTTCACCTGAATGCCTTCCTCGACAAGGTCAACCCGATGACGGATCCCACGCTGGTCCAGAATCAGGCGAAGCTCGAGGCGAAGCATGCGACGCCCTCGGCAGAGAGGGCCTATTCCACGTACTCCAGCGGCGCCTGGAGCGAGGTCTACGCCGAGAAGTGGTCGATGCCGCTGGTCGAGCTCACCTGGTTCTATGCCGCGTCGCACTCGGCGACCGAGGTGTACGCCTACTACTCCGGCGCTCCCGGCAACACCTGGGTGGCCGAATTCGGAGCCTGCAACCACGGCAACTGCCCTGGCGGCAAGAAGATGAGCGCAGACTGCTACTCGTGGAACGCGAGCAGCAACGTCTACGCCGGCGGCATCTCGGTAAACGGCGAGTCCACCTCAGCCCTTACCGGTGCCAACGACGGCACGGGCGGCTGCCAGAGCCCGTACAACTGGGACTCGGGCGTCGGCAGCCACCTCTGCAACGACGACGCGGCGTACGAGCTTTACCAGACCGTGCACGGCACCACGGCCGCGAGCACCTTTGCCATCACGGGCCAGAGCAGTCACTGTCGCGGCAGCATGTGCGGTTCGTCTCCGTCCAGCTACTCCTGCGGCGCCAACAACGACTCGGGCGACTGGAACACCCCGAACTGCGGCGGCAACAACCTGTAGACGGAGCGGGGAGCCAGGGGCGGGATGGAGCGGTCGGCACCTCGGTGCCGGCCGCTTCTGTTTTGTATTCATCTCAGCGCGGAGGCTGACCCGCCGCGTCGACCTTCGCCAGATCGGCCACGATACGCCCGCGTACCTCCTCGAGGTTGAGGTGCTCGCGCTCGCGCGGCAGGGTGATCCGCTGGAGCAGGTCGACGAGCGCCAGGGCTTCGCGCAGCTCGCCGCGGCGATGCCGCACCGTCAGCACGTGAACGACCCCATCGGTCGGCGGCGACATGTACTGGAGGACGTCGGCGAGCTGGCGATCGATGGCCTGTGGCGTGAGCGTCTGCACGTCCTTGATCATCGAGAACGTCTCCATGCGCACGTACGGATGGATGTCGCCGAGGCCCAAGGCGCGCCAGCGGGATCGCCCGGCCGGATCATACTCGTCGAGCACGCGGATCGCGCTGGCCCGCAGGTACGGATCGGGATTGGTCGCGTAGGAGGCGACTGTCTCGACGAGGCTCGCATCGGGGGGCTGGATGAGCAGCAGATCGAGCGCCGACACCTTGAGGTAGGCGACCGCGCCGGGATCGGTGAGCATCTTGACGAGCCGGCTCACGGCACCGGGAGCCTTCTTGCGGGCCAGCGCGATGGTCTCGACCCAGTCGCGCACCCCGAGCGCGTTCTTCGCCTTCCACTTGCGGAGCGCGTCGACCGACCACCCGGCCGTCTTGCCGGTGTGGCAGGTCGTGCACGCGTTGGGCGTGCCGAAGGCGAGGCTCTCCTCGGGGTGGGGAATGGAGATCGAGTGGTCCGAGGTGCGCTGGTGCTTGCGGTCGTCGTCGCCGACCCAGGAGTACGACATGTGGCAGTCGACACAGCGCACCGAGCCCGGGTGGTGCGTGTGGGTCGCCACCTGCTTCGGCGCCACCATGTCCTCGTGGCAGTCGGTGCACTGCTTGTTCGACAGAGCCCCCTCGGCCGACTCGCCGAGCTTGTCGCGCGCTTCGAGGCCGTGGGGAGCGTGACAATCCTTGCAGCGGAGGATCTTCTCGCGGAATCCCGCGCTGAGGGCGTGCGCCGGATACTGGTAGCTCGTCCCGTGCTGCGTTCCGTCGGGGCGCAAGGAGTCGCTGAGGAGCGACATCACGAAGATCTGTGGAAGCTTGTCGTCGGCGGGAGGGAACACGTAGCGCTTCAGCTGGAAGCCGTGACAGCCGCCGCACACCCGTGACTCCTCGACGCTCCCGAGGGTCGCGAGGTTCCGGTAGACCTCGTCGGTGCTGCCCGCTCGACGGCGGCGCACGTGCTCCGCCCCGGCGCCGTGGCATGCCTCGCAGTTGACGGACAGGTCCACGTAGGCGCTCCGGGGACCGTCGGCGCCGATGTGGCGGTACGCCTGGCTCAGATGGCAGCTCGTGCAGCCTTTGGTCATGTCCTGCGCGCCCCAGTACTTGGGCGACGACGGATCGAGGTCGGCCGCCTGGTAGGTCGACAGCGGGAGCCACTCTTTGATCTTGGTGCCCCACACGACGGGCAGCAGCGTCATGGCGCCGTCAGCCCCTTTCACCACGTAGAGCTGGTGCTGGCGCCCCGACGCGAGCACGACCTCCACCTTGCGGCGCTCGTGCCCGCCTCGCGAAGCCATGTCCATGAAGAAGCCGTCCCCCTCGCGAGAGAACGAGACGCTGCCATCGGCCAGCGTCACCGGCGGCCCGTCGAAGCCCGCGAGTACGGTGTCGGGCGACGCGACGGCCATGGAACGACCGTGCGGCGAGCGCTGCCACGCGTCGTAGATGGCGCGGTGGCACTCGGCGCAGGCGGCAGCACCGACGTAGTCGGGTACGTCGAGAGAAGGCGGGAGGAACTCGCCGACGGCAGGGAGCTGCACCGGCTCCTGCTTCGGGACCGGAGTTGGCTTCTTGCACGCCGCGAAGAGCGCGGCGAGCGCCAGGGGAATCGCCAGCGCGAGAGCGCGCATCCGTATCCCCATCATGTCCGCGCGAGCGGCGTCCGGTCAAACGCTGATACTCTGCAGGCTGGTCCACGTGTCGTCGCGACGATTCTCGCAGCTGCTCCTCGCTGTCGTGCTCGCGGTTTCCGCCGCCGGCGCATGCGACCGCAGCCCGAAGTCGTCCCCGGCGCCGTCGGAGAGCACCTCGGCGATCCCGGGCGATCCGCTCGCCGCCATCCACCTGGACGACTCCCCGATCGACTGGTCCCGCCCGATCCCCGCCACCCCCCCGGGCGGCGTCACCGAGCCCGGATACGTCGGCTCCGAGGCTTGCAAGGACTGCCACAAGGACCTCTACCTGAGCTACGAGCGCCACTCGATGGCGCGGACGGGCCCGCGACCGCTCGCGACGCTGGACCGCAAGTGGCTCGCCCGGATCTTCGACGCCGGAGCGACTCAGCCGGTCGTGCACCAGCTCAGCGGTTTCACATACAGACCGTTCCGCAAAGGGAGCGACTACTTCGTCGAGGAGCTCGTCCTCGCAGAGGACGGCGCGCGGGTACAGAGCTGGATCGAGAAGCTCGACTACGCGTACAGCGCGGGCAGCTACGGGATGGCCTTCTACTTCCGCCAGGGCAACCGCCTCTACCAGATCCCCATCGACTACTACCCGAAGGCCGATCGCTGGGGCATCGACCCCGCCGCGACCGTGGGCAACACGCGATTCTCCAAGCAGATGGGCTCGTTCTGCATCTCGTGCCACACGGACTACCCGCGGCGTCAGGCCGGGACGGACGACGTGTTCCTCGACCCGCTGCCCACCGGCGTCGGCTGCGAGCGGTGCCACGGGCCGGGACAGAAGCACGCCCAGTCGCTCCGTGCCGCGGACATCGTCAACCCGGGACGGCTCTCGACGGTGCGCCAGCTCGACGTGTGCGCCCAGTGCCACGAGTCGAGCTACTCGCAACTTCGCGCGGACCGGGGGGAGTTCAGCTACCGACCCGGCGAGCCGCTCGGCGCGTACCGGGTGAACTTCGCCGGAGAGCCGCCCGAGCCCGATCGCTTCATTCTCCTCGCACATCCGGAGCGAATGGTGAGGAGCGCGTGCTGGAAGGGCTCCGGCGGCAAGCTCGTGTGCACGAGCTGCCACGATCCGCACAAGAGCTCCATGGAGCAGCCGGCCTCCTGGTGGGACGCGAAGTGCAACGCGTGTCACGGCGATCACCCCTGCACCGAGAAGCCGGAGGCGCGCGCGGCCCAGAACGACCACTGCGTGACATGCCACATGCGCTCGGGCCCGGCGAGCAGCCCCACGCTGGTCAGCATCACGGATCACTGGATCCAGAAGCGACCCCCGCCCATCCGGCCCGGGAGCGATCAGCCCGCGCATCTCGTGTCGTGGCCCGACCTCGTCGGCGATCCCGCGCATGGCGACGACCTCGCGGCCGTCGAAGCGCTCGCCTATGCGAACGCCGGACAGCGCGCCGAGGCGGACAGACGCGCGGCAGGCGTCGGTGGGTCCGGACTGCGGGTGCCGAAGTTCTACGACGCGCTGGCCGGCCACTACACCGCGGGCAACCAGCCCGGGAACGCGGCGCGCGCGTACGCGGCCCTTCTCCACGTCGAGCCCGACGCCCAGGATGGGCTCCACGGCTACGCTCGTCTGATGCTCGACCGCGGCCCACCCGGAGTGCCGGAGGCGAGGCACGCGCTGGACCGGTTGCTCGCGCTCGACCCGGAGGACCCCTCGGCGCTCGAGATGAAGGCCATCGCCCTCTTCCGGAGCGGACGCGTCGACGAGGCCAGGCCTCTCTTCGCGCACGCCGCCGCCGTCGGACCGGCGAGCGGAGCCTCGCACGTGGCCCTCGCCGTGCTCGCGCGACGCGAGGGGCGCGACGCCGACGCGATCAAGGAGCTCGAATCGGGCCGCCGGATCGAGCCCGCCGACGCCTGGATCCTCGACCGGCTCCACGACGCGTACGCGAAGGCCGGTGACGCGGCGCACGCCGAGGACGTCGACCGGGCGCGCAAGTACTTCTCTGCCAAACAGGGACGCGCGCCGACCGACGCGACCCGGTGGCTGCCCGAAGGCTGGCGCTGACCTACGGAGCGACGGCTGCAACGGCCTCGCGAAACGCGGAATCGATGTCTGGCGTCGAGGCCACGCTGCGCGCAAAGCCGCCTATGTTCGTGCGAAACCACACCGGATCCGCGACTCGCGCCGAGCCGAGCTCGTCGATCGCCTGGGGATCGAGCCGCTTCATGGCGTAGAGCAGCGCGAGGTTGATGTGGTCGGACGCGTAGAATGCGTCGGGACGCGCGCGCGAGCCGATGTCCTCCATGAGCGCCGCGATGGCGCCGTCGAGATCGCCGCGCTTCGCCAGGACGATGGACATCCGCTTGCGGGGGCGCGCGTCCCACGGGTCCGCCTGCCCCGCTCGCCTCCACGCCTCGATCGCCTCGTCGACCCGACCGATGCCGTCGAGCGAGTTGCCCAGCTCGAACCATGGACGGGCGTCGCTTGGATCCTCCGCCGCCGCGCGCCGGAAGTACTCGATGGCGCGCTCGGGCTGTCGGAGGTGCCGCTGCAACGCGACGCCGCGATAGAAGTCGAGCTCGGCCGCGAACGACGTGGACGACTCACGCGTCGCGACGTTGAGCGCGACCGCCAGCGCCGCGAAACCCGCGGCGGCCATCGCCCTCTGGCCTCGGCTGGCCGACGCGAGGCGCTCGACGCCCGCGCAAGCGAACATGGCGAGCACGGGAAGCGAGGGCACGCGGTAGCGCGAGGTCACGAAGAACGCGGCGACGACCAGCGCCTGCATCGCGACGAACGCGTACGCCGGCAGCAGCCTCCGCCGGTCGCCCCAGCAGACGACCGCGCCGACCAAGGCCAGCGGCACGAGCAAGCCGTCGGGGAGCCAGGGTGGGCCGCGGGTCACCAGCGCGTGCAGCAGCGGGGAGTCGCGTCGCATGGCGTAGATGTCCGTGTCGCGCGGGATCTCCGGGCCGTCGAAGAACAGGTACAGCTTGCGAAGCGTGAGCCCGATCGCGCTCGCCGGGTGCTCCCGCCAGAAGGCGCGCCCTTGCTCGTAGAACCATCCCGAGCGAGCGCCGGCCTCGAAGATGCCGACCCGCTTGGGCTCATCCTGGAGCGCCAGCCAGTGCTCGCCGGGGCGGATGGCGAGCGCATCGTGGTACCGCTCGTTGTTGCCGATGTAGAAGTTGACCCCCCCGTTGGCCGACACGAGCACGACCTCGTGTCCGCGTTGCCAGTTCCCCCACGCGACGGGCGCGATGGGCAGCGCGACCCCCAGAGCGAGCGCACCGACGAGCGCGGGCCGGCGCAGCCACGCCGCCGCGAACACCACGAACGGCAGCACCGTCGGCCCGAACACCGCCGCCACACCGAATCCGACGCCGGCCAGCAGCGCGGTCTTCGGAGTGCGCTCGTCGACGGCGCGCAGCAGGAGCCACAGCGCGCCCAGGTCCGTGGCGAGCATCCAGGTGGGGGGCAGGAGCTCGTAGCTCTCGAAGACGAGGACTCCGTGGACGGCGCAGATCGCCGCAGCGGCGAGCGCGACGCGGGCGGAGAACAGGCGTCTGGCAGCCAGGAAGGCCAACGCGCAGCTCGCCGTCGACACGACTGCCTGGACGAGACGCGGCGCCAGCAACCCGGGGCCGAAGATCCGGAACACCACCGCGAGCGCGTAGGCCAGCCCCGGCGGATGAAACCACGCCCCCGGATCGGCCGCGTGGCCGTCGGCCAGAGCGCGGCCGATTCCGACGTAGGTCTCCTCGTCCACCATCGGGTAGTCGAAGAGGAGATCCCCCCTTTGCCCGAGGATGTACGCGACCCGCAACGCGAACCCGACCGCCAGGACGATCGCGAGCGCGATGGCGATGCGGCGGTCTCGGGCCTCCACGCTGCCGAGTATCGCACAGCGGGCCGGGGCCGCTCCGCGACGGTATGCTCGCGGTGCCATGCGTCTTGGCCACACGATGCTCCTCCTCACCGCGCTCGCCGTCGGATGCGGCGTGCCTGTCGCGAACCCTCCGCCGGTCGCCGCCCCTCCGCTCCCGTCCGCGCCTCCCACGCACGCGGTCGTCGCCGTGTCCCTCCCGCCCCCGACCGCGCTGGCCGCCGTCCCGCTACCGCCACCCCCGCCTCCCGCACGCCCCGCGACGCCGCCGCCGGACACGATGCCCGTCGTCGACGACCCTCCGCCTCCGCGCCCCGTCGGCTTGCGGCCCGACGGCCTCGAGGTGACGGTGCTGATCCCCGGCTCGGGCCGCCAGACGCAGGCCGGCGATCACCTTCGCGTGCACTACGTCGGCACGCTCCTCGAAGGAACGCAGTTCGACAGCTCGCGGAGCAAGGGGCGCTCCCCGTTCACGTTCGTCCTCGGCAAGGGGAGCGTCATCAAGGGCTGGGAGGAAGGCATCCTCGGGATGCAGGTCAGCGAAGTCCGACGCCTCATCCTGCCGCCCGAGCTCGGGTACGGGGAGCACGGAAGGCCGCCGACGATCCCCGCGCGCTCGACGCTGGTGTTCGATGTCGAGCTACTCGCGATCGACTCGCCCTGACGTCGAGGCGCTCACTGGCAGCCCGGCTTCATCCGGCGGACGCCGAGCGCGTCGGTGAAGAACGGCGGGTCGCACGTCCCCCACGTCCAGCCGTCGGTGATGGCCTCGAGCCGTGAGTCCATGCTCACGTTGATGCGCGCCACCTGGGCGCGCGAGCCCGTGAGCACGAAGGGAACGAGCTGGGTCCGCCCGAGGGCGGTGATGCGCAGCTTTCCGGTGACGGGTCCCTCGCTCGCCGCACCGTCGGCCCGGACCATCTCGACGAGGAACGGCCCCGTGCCGCCGCTCGTGACGGCGAGCGCCTCGTGCGCGACGCTGGTGCAGTCGCTTGCGCGGACGTTGCGCGCCGCCGACGCCCACGACAGACGCCGCCCCGAGGGGTCGACGATCCCCACGTCGAGGTCGACGCCCGCCGAGCCGTCCCACGTAGCGTCCACCGTCACGTCGCCGAACACCGTGTCCGCGAGCACGGCGCCCGGGACGAGCTTCGCCGCCGCCGCCGACACGCGCGTGCGCGTTGCGTCGTCCTTCATCGATGCGAGCCAGCGTCCTTCGGACGCCGATCGCCCCCGCCCCCGCTCGCACGCGAGCGCCGCGGCCACCGCCGTGACGTCGCCCGGCTTCGTCTCCGCCGCGGCCACACGCAGGGCGCATGCGCGCGCCGGCCGACCCGCGCGATCCTCGGCCCGTGCCAGCGTCGAGGCGACCTCCGACTGCGCGGCCGCCGCCATCGACGGCGACGCGAGCATCCCGGAGAGGATCCGCAGCGAGCCGTCACGATCGCCGCGCCACGCCTTCGCCGTCGCGCGGAGCGACAGGACGTCCGTGTCGAGGGGGTCGCGCTCCGTCCACTTCGCGGCGAGCGCCTCGACCTCGGCCGGGCTCCCCTGGCGCACGAGCAGCTTCGCCAGCTCGGCGTGCCGCTGGCGCGCGTCCGGCGAGGCCGCGAGGGCGGCGCGCGCCGATTCGAGCTTCACGAGGTCGACGACCGGGCGGTCGTCGGCCGCGATGGCCGCGGTGCGAAACCACACACGCCGCATCCATCGCCCTGGCCGGGCGGGACGCTCGTTCTCCCGCGGCGTGGCGCGCGCGAGAATGGGAGCTCCGGAGTTGACTGCCCCCATGGGCATCGTGGCCGTGGGCGCTGGCGGGGGTGAAGGCGCGGACTGCGCAGCGACACCACCACCACCCGCGTACCCGTTGCCGGCGGCGAACGTCGTCGGACCGGCCGTATCGGCCGCGGCCTTGGCCGGCCCCGCTTTCCCGTGAGCTGCGAGCCGATCGAGGCCCATCCCGTCCGGCTTCTTCTCGTCGTCGGCGGGATCGTTCAGCGCGGCTGTCTCCGTCGGCTGCGCTTCCGTCTCTCCGGTCCACTCGAAGGCGTGCTCCGCGCGGGCGATGCCGAAGGCGCGGAACATCGCCTCGCTCTCCAGCACCAGCAGCGACGTGGACCGGCTCGGCACCCGGAAGCGGTGCGACAGCGACACCGACTCCGCGCGCGCCGCGTCGTCGCCCGCCCGCTCGTCGTCGGCCACGCGCATCGCCGCCCACGTCCTCGCCGCCCACGCGTTGCCCTCGTCGCTGCTCGCGCGCACCTCGATCGGCCAGCGCGCCTCGAACGGCTCGCCGGCGACCTTGCCACGCAACACGACGTCACCGCTGGCGCGATCCCCGTGAAGCCTGGCGGCCACGAGGGTCTCGCTCCCGGCGCGGATCGTGGCGAGCCTCGCCGGGACCACGTCGCGCAGACCGTCGGGCAGGATCACCTCGACGTCGCGAAGCGCCGCGCCGTACGTCGCGGCAAGCACGTCCAGCGCCGCGGCGTCGATCGCCTGACCGGGCGCGTACGGCACCACCGCCCCACCGCCGCCTCGGGCGATCTCGCTCAGCGTGTCGACGTCCGCGTCGCTTCCGATGGGCACCGTGACCACTTCCGCCCGGCCGTCGGGCAGCGCGTCGCTCACCTCCGTCGCCACGCGCGCGGCGCTGCGGTATCCTGCGCTCGCTGTGCCGTCGCTCAGCAGGACGACTCGGAGGTCGTGCCCGGTATCGCGGCCGCCAACAGCCGCAGCAGCACGCACCGCGCCCACGAGATCGCTCGCGCCGTCCGCCTCGATGCCCGCCAGAAACGCGTCGACGTCGTGCGCCGCCACGGCCCCCGGGGCATGCCACCCGCCCGGCAGCGTGCGGCACTCCATGTCGCATGCCAGGACCGTCACGCGATCCCGCCGGTCCATCTGCTGCGCGATCGTCACTGCCAGACGCGATGCCCTGCGCAAGCGCTCGCCGAACATCGCACGCCCCACGTCGACGAGCAGGACCTGGTCGCGTCCCCGTGTGGCGATGCGCGCGGGAAGCCGCGGTCGGAGCGCCAGCGCGACGAAGCCGTCCTCCGTCCCTCCGGCCGGCGCGAAGGCGAACGCGGACGCCTCGCGCGCGCGGTCGGACGTCGCGTACTCCACCACCAGATCACCCGACGGCGCGAATGGTGAGCGGGACATCCCGAGGTGCGGCCCGCGCGACTCGGTCTGGTCGGGCTCCTTCGGCGCGAGATCGTACCCGCGCGCGCGCACGTCGACGCTCGCATCCGCGCCCAGCACCTGGACGTCGAAGCTGGCTTCGTCGATCGCCGCCGGACCACCGCGGGTCGCCAGCGGGTAGACATACCGCCGCACACCGGCCGTCGGGGCGACGTGCTGCGTGTAGGCGAGAACGACTCGCCGGGAGCCGTGACGTGGGACGGGGAAGATCTTCAGCTCCGCGCGCCCACCGCGCTGCCACTCGAGCAGTGCCGGATCGCGCCACGGGCCCGGCACCCAGACCACCTCTTCCACCGGTCGGGGCGCGCCAGGGGCTGCGTGCTGGATGACCCCGCGCCAGATCCCCGACGCGCGGCTCGCATCGACGAACTCCCCTTCCACGAGCTTGCCATCCACCTCGAGCGCCAGGCGCTCCAGGCGCGCGTCCGGCGGCAGCGGGAAGCGCCAGACGCCCTCGAGCTCCTGGTCGGTCGTATTGACGAACGTCTCGTCGACCTCCGTACGGGCCATCGCGCCGACGATTCGCGCCGTGACGTCGTGGCGTGCGAGGCGAACGGCGCCATCGATCTCGTCCTTGCTCCCAGGCTTGCGAGCGCGAAGCTCTCCAAGGCCCGCCGGCTGGGCGTCGTCGTCGACATGCGCGTCGAAGCCCCCGCCGAAGGCGACCCGCTGCGCGAGGTCGGTCGTCGCCGTGACCTCGACGCGACCTGTATCGCGCGCGACGTCCCCTTCTTCGCCCGCGTGGACCGTGGCGGTATCGCGCGATCCCTTCACGTCGACGTCACCGCGTGCCACCTCGACGCTGGTGCGCGCCTCGTCGGCGGTCATCGCGAAGCGCGCATCCGTCGCGCGCACTTCCCCGAGCACCGTCGAGACCACGAGCGATCCACCCCCCGCGATGTCGGCGACGATGGCCCCGCCCGGGAGACGGAGCGCCTGTGCGCCCTCGAGCACCAGAGAGGTGGTTCGGTCGAGTGCTACCGCCGTGCCGTCGTCCAGCTCCAGCCGCGCGCGCGTCCCCGGGCTCGTCTCGAGCCGCGTACCCCAGGGAATGCGCGAGCCCTCGGGAAGCTCGGCGCGGCGACCGTCCTTGCCCACCGCGAGGACGCCAGTCCCCGTGTCCGAGCCTCCGTGCACGATCTTGGCGAGCGTGGCGTGGGCTTCCGCCGCTCCGCCCCGCACCTGTCCGCCCACATTCCACCCGACGAGAGCGCTGCATGCGACCGCCCCGCCGCCCACCGCAAGCCACCACCTGCGGCGGCTGCGGAATGGCGAGGACGGTCCCCTGGAGATGGCGAGCTTCATCACTTCCTCCGACGCCCTGGGAACGCGGAAGTTCTCGCGGATCTTGCACCGCGGCGCTCTCGCTTGCGCCTTCGTCAGTCGGATCAACGGCTTGCGGGCGGCGACGCCCCTCGTCGCGAACGCGGTCTACGGCGCCGCGCGCATCGTCGCCGGCTCGTACTGCCGCATCATCCACGCCCGCATCGACTCGTGGGCCGCGCCGGCGGCCGATGCCGCGGTCGGCGTCTTGAAGTCGATCACCACGTGAGGCTTGTCGAGCCGCACGATGAACGTGTGCTCGGGCACTTGAACGGTCGGCGGAGCGGCCGGCGACGTGGGATCGGCCGACGCGGGAACGGCAGCGAGGACGGCGGCAGCGGCGATGGCGGCGAGCACGAAGGGCTTCATGGACTCCTCCATCCGGGGATGACAATCATGGCTTGCTCGGAGTTCCCGCGAAAGGGACGACCTCGCGAATCGGCTCTCCCTCCCCGCCGATTCCCAGCAATGCACGCACCGTGGGCGCCACGTCGGACAGCGTGTGCCGGCGCGATGCGGCGACGAGCCCGTGTCCCTCGACGTGGCCGCCGGCGGCCACGAGCCACACGCGCCCCGACTCGGGGTAGCGGCCGCCGTGGTCCTGGAAGTCGTAGGCGCGGCCGTGGTCCGCCGTGACGAGGACGGTGGTGTGACGCCCTCGCGCCCCCATCTGGTCCAGCGTCGCGAACAGGTCGCCGAGGAACGTGTCCGACGCGTGGACCGCCTCGAGGTAGCCGTGGTAGTCGTTGCGGTGACCGTACTCGTCCGCGTCGCCGAGCCCGACGAAGAGGAAGCGGGGGCGCTCGGTCGCGAGAACACGCAACGCGACCCGGGCCGTGATGGCGTCGGGGCGATAGTCACCGACTCCGGGGAACGCCTTGGCACGACCCCCGCGATCGAGTTGCTCCGCCGTCGCTTCGTCCGCGCGCAGCACGTCCCCGCGCTCCACGCGCTTGCGACCCGCGCTCACGACGAGGCGCGACGGGGCCGCGGACGCCGCACGCGCGATGCTCGGCCACGAGCTCACCACGGCCACATCATCCGCGCCGCTCGACTCGACGACGTCGTCGACCACGGTGCGCGCCACCGGACGCGCGCAATCGTTGCTGTCGCACGCCAGATCGGGATGCCCGGCGAAGATCTCCAGGTACCCGGGCATCGAGATGAACTGCGGCCCTGTCGCGGAGATGGTCGCGCCGCGTCCGGGGGCGCCCAGCGCGATGGCGCGCGTATCGAGGAGCCGCTGAAGGTTCGGCATCAGCTTGCGCGGGCTCGCCCACGCCAGCGGATTCATCCCCCGATCGTAGGCCAGCGCGCGGTCCGCTCCGCCGAACACCTCTTGCCATCGCACGCCGTCGAGCACGACCAGGACCACCGCGCTCTCGGCGCGCTCCTCGGCGTCCCGCTCACTCGCGCCGGGCGTCCCTTCGAACGAGCACGCCTCGCGCGGCGGCACCGGCGTCGACGGCGAGGCGCCCCATGTCGCGCCGGCACGGCCGATGAACGAGACCGGGATGGCGAGGACGAGGAGGGCGGCGAACCGCCGGAGCGCACGATGCACGAGGGTCTGGGCGAAGTGTGTCACGCCGCGCGCGCACAGGCCAAAAAGGCCGCGGCTGAGCCGTCAGGGATGCGGGCAGTACACGATGTTGGTGGTGTCGCTGCAATTCGGGTAGCAGCCCACGTACTGCGAGATCTCGGCGATGATGCAGTCGCACGTCGGCTCTTCCCCGCAGCCCGTGGGCAGCGGGTAGCAGCCGACGGAGAGACCGGCCGCGCCGTCCGGCGTGCCTGCGTCGGCGTGGCAGGACCCATTGAAAGTCTCCACCCCGGTACCGCCTCCGAAGCAGTAGGTACCGTCGGGGCAGCCGCACTGCGTGCACCAGTCGTACGGCGCGTATCCGTCGGGTGTAGCTGGGTAGCCGCTCTCGACGCGGGCGAAGCCGCCGTCGTCGTACGGGCCGTCGTCACCTTGCTGCGGCTCGGTGGCGTCCGCGGCGTCGATGTCCGAGATGAAGTCGTTGCCCTTGCCGAGGGGCGCCGTGGAGGTGCTGCACGCGCCGGCCAGAGCGAACACCGAGGCCAGGAGCACGAGGGCGGACGACCGGGCCCTTCGCATGAGCGTCAGCCTAGCACTCCGGGGAGATGCTTCTCAGAAGGGATCGTCGATGAACAGCAGGGCGCCAGCGGAAGGCGCACACACGTACACTGATCCTCCCCCATTCGTCACGGCGCAATGGGTGTCGCTCGGCGTCTGCACGGACCCGAGCACTTTCGGCGAGCCGTTGGCGGCCAGGCTCACGACGCTCATCGCCGCCGCCGCGGGCCCCGGGACGTACAGCCTGGTGCGCTGCGCGTCGTACGCGATCTGATCGACGCCGGCCCCCACGACGACGGTCCCGAGAGTCGCCCCCTGCGTGGTGGCCACCACCACCATCCCCTCCTGGCAGGCGGAGATCACCCACTTGTTCGCGGAGTCGACGGCGATCCCGCGAGACGTCGCACAACCGTTCGGCCAACTCGCGACGACGGAGTGCGCCATGACGTCGATCGCCACGATCGCCGAGGTCGCGTGCGTGTAAGCGCGCAGGCCCGTGACGTCGATCTCCAGCGATTCGGGGCCGCCGCCGACCGCAATAGTCGTCGAGTGGGTCGGCGCCGTCGACGCGCTCGTGCCGAGGGCAAAGACCTCGATCTGCTGCTGGCTCGGCTCGGTGACCCACACCTCGTTGGTCGGCGCGACGTAGCGCACGTAGCCCGGGGTGGCCGCGAGCGTCGCATGGGCTAGGGTGGTCTTGGTCTGCGGCTCGACGACGACCAGCGTCTTGGAGGTGCGATCGACGGCGTAGACGATCGCATTCCCCTCGTCGGCGGACGTCACCCCGAAGCTGTCGTCACCCGTGTACGTCGCCTCGCTGGAGAAACCGCCGATGGGCGTGACCGCCTCCGACGAGGGATCGACCAGATCGATGTTGCCGGAGCGTCCCGCCGGCACCAGCAGCATGGCCAGGGTCGGCGAGAAGCGCAGATCGTCGAACCCAATGCCGGCCAGGCCTCCCGGCATCGGCACGGGAGCCGCCCCCGCGTCGATCGCGGGAGAGGGGCCCGTGTTCGTGCTGCCGCCCCCCGGATCACACGGGTCGTCGGACTGGTTGTCGCTGGTGGGCGGACGCAGCGCCCCACCTCCACTGCAGGCGACGAGCACGGCACACGCGGGACAGGCGAGGAGGGACAGCGCGAGGAAGGAAGATCGACCCATCGACGCGATAGTGCGACGGCGCGCGCCTCCGCGCAATCGCGCTCAGCGGCGTGACGAGGGTGGCGCCTCGGACGGGCGTGGCACCGGCGGGGGACGGGTCGTCCGCATCGACGCATCGCGGCGCGGCGGAGGGCGCGTCGTTCGCGCCTGTGTGGCCGAAGCGCGCGCGGCAGCAGAGACGCGGGGGGGTGGTCGCGAGTTCCGGACCATGGCTGACGGCCCCGCCGCAGGGCACACCTTCGCCACCTGTCCACGCAGCTCGAGGACACACTCGAGCATCGCGGCGATCTGTGCGTCGTGGGGCGGCACGTGAATCCAGCCGCGGACGACGCGATGCAGAGACCCGTGACGCACCCGGAGCTCACGAACGGCAGGGCTGGGGACGCTCGCCCGGAGACGCCCGTCGATCTCGATCAACGTGTCCTCGATGACCGTCCGCTGGGTAACGTCGGGCACGACTCTCCCATGCTAATCTCAGTTGAGGCACCCCATGCAAGAGAGCATCGAAACATTCGAAGACTTTTGGCCGCACTACGTGCACGCACACCGCAACCCGATCAATCGCGGCCTTCACTACGTGGGCACGACCGCGGTCATCGGTACCGTCGCCACGGCGGCAGTCACCCTCAACCCCGCGTGGCTCCTCCTCACGCCGGTCTTCGGGTACGGGGCTGCCTGGGTCGGTCACTTCGTCTTCGAGAAGAACAAGCCGGCGACCTTCCAGCATCCGCTGTGGTCGCTGCGCGGCGACTTCAAGATGTACTTCTTCGCGCTTCGAGGACGGATGGGGGACGAGGTCGAGCGCCTCTGCGGCGGCGAGCTGCCATCCGACCACAGCCACGCCGACCATGTCGCGCATGCGGGCGACGCGGTCGCCCGCAACGGATCCGCGACGGCGACGGCGTGAATCCGGGACAGACGAGACGGCGTTCGGTCATCGCCCTCCTCCTCGTACCCGCCGCGATCCTCGTCACGGCGTCGCTCCTCTTGCTGCGGCTGCGCATGGAGCCTCCGACCGTGCCGGGGTACGCGCTCGTGGCGGGGGACGCGGACACGATCGTGCTTCACGCGGGGGGACGCTTCCAGCTCGTCGTGCAGCCCGAGGGCGCGGTGACGGGAGCCGTGGCCGCGCGCGGGTTCTTGCTGCGCGGCGATGACGTGCAGGCCTGGGACCCTCCCTTCACGGTCGATCGCGACGGTACGATCCGGCTCGACGGGCCAGTGGAAGCGCTCTTCGCGGGCGTGGCTCCAGGGCCGTGGGAGGTCGCTGTCGCGGTAGGGCGACCGGAGACTCTGCCAACCGCGCCGCGGGACGTCCTTCGCGCCCGCGACGCCGGGGCACGCGACGCGGCGTGGCGTCTCGTCCGCAAGCACATCGTGCTGGGGGGTTGAGCTTGGACGCGCGCGTCCGCGCTCTCTTCGTTTACCCGGTGAAGTCCTGCCGTGGGATCGCGCTCGACCGAGCGGAGGTCGAGACGCGCGGGCTACGGCACGACCGCAGATGGATGATCGTCGACGGGGAAGGCACGTTCGTGACCCAGAGGACGGCGCCGCGCCTCACGGGCATCGACGTGGCCGTCGACGAGGAGCGAGCGGCGCTGGTGCTCTCCGCGCCGGGACAAGGCGCGCTGCGTCTCGCGCTGGCGCCGCACGAGGGAGAGAACGTGCGAGTGAAGGTGTGGCGCGACGAGGTGCGGGCGCTCCACGCGGGCGAGGAGGCCGCGCGCTGGGCGAGCGCGTTCCTCCGAGCGCCGGCGTCGATCGTCTTCATGTCCGACGCCGTCGAGCGTCCCGTCCGCCCCGACTTCGCGCGGGAGGGCGACCATGTCAGCTTCGCCGACGCCTTTCCTCTGCTGTTGACGAGCGTGGAATCCCTCGACGACCTCAACGCAAGGCTCGATCGGCCGCTGCCCATGGACCGCTTCCGGCCGAACGTCGTCGTCAGCGGTGGCCTGCCGTGGGAGGAGGACGAATGGCGGCGCGCGAGCGTGGGCCCGGTGCCGCTCCGCCTCCCCAAGGGGTGCAACCGCTGCGTCGTCACGACGACCGACCAGCTGACGGGCGAGCGCGGCGTAGAGCCTCTGCGGGCGATGGCGACCTTCCGGAGACGGCCGGACGGCAAGGTGTACTTCGGCATCAACGCCGTCCCCGACGCGCGTGGCACGATCGCCGTGGGCGATCCCGTCACCGTGCTGGACTGACGGTCCTGCGCGCCGGGAGCACGTGTCGCGTGGTATGCCAGGCCCATGATCGGCACGAGGGTCTCGCTGCGACTTCGAATGAGCGCGCACGACGCGCACTACGCCGGCGAGCTCGTCGACGGCGCCCGGATGCTCGCGCTCTTCGGCGACCTGGCGACGGAGCTGCTCATCCGCCTCGACGGGGACGAGGGGCTCTTCCGCGCCTACGAGACGGTGGAGTTTCTCGCGCCCGTCTTCGCCGGGGATTACATCGAGGCGAGCGCGGAGCTCGTGGCCATCGGCAACACCAGCCGCAAGATCCGCTTCGAGGCACGCAAGGTCATCGCCAACGTGCGCGGGCCGGGGCTCGCGGCGAGCGCCTCCGAGGTGCTGGGCGAGCCCATCGTCGTGGCCCGCGCCCTCGGGACGTGCGTCACCCCCAAGGAGATGCAGCGCCGACCGCGCGAGCTCTACATGCCGGGCCTGCCCGCCGGCCCCGCCCCGACCGCGGACGCCATCGTCACACCCGACGCCGCCTCCGGCTCCGAGGAGCTGATCCTCACCGCGGCCATCGTCGGGGCCGAGCTCACGCGCGCGCAGACGCCGCACCTGCCCATCACCCCGCAAGAGGTCGCCGACGAAGCCGCGCGCTGCCGCGAGGCCGGGGCGGCGGTCATCCATCTCCACGTACGCGAGGCCGACGGCTCGAACACGCAGTCGAGCGCCCGTTTCGCCGAGGTCATCGAGGCCATTCGCAAGAAGTGCGACTGCATCATCCAGCCGACGACGGGCGGCGCCGTCGGTATGTCCATCGACGAACGCTCCGGCCCGCTCGCGTGCAAGCCCGAGATGGCGACGCTGAACTGCGGCACCATCAATTTCGGCGACGACGTCTTCGTCAACTCGCGGCCCGACATCCGCCGGCTCGCCGGGAAGCTTCGCGCGGCCGGCGCGATGCCCGAGCTCGAGTGCTACGAGGTGGGACACGTGGAGGAAGCACTCGCGCTCGCGGCTGAAGGGGTCCTCGTCAAGCCGCTCCACTTCCAGTTCGTGCTCGGCGTGAAGGGCGCCATCCCGGCCCGCGAAGATGTGGTGCACTTCCTGCGCTCGCTCGTGCCCGCCGACGCTACGTGGGCGGTCGCGGCGACGGGCCGCTTTCAGCAGCCGATGACAGAGCTCGCCATGCGACTCGGCGGCCACGCGCGCGTGGGCCTCGAAGACAACATCTTCCTGTCGAAGGGCGTGCTCTCGGAGGGAAGCGCGCCGCTCGTGGCGCGCGCGGCGACCTACGCCCGCTCCATCGGACGTACACCGGTCGACCCGCAACGCGCCCGGCAGCTGCTCGGGCTCGGGACGTAACACCCTGCCCTCCGGCCCGTGATATTCCCGTGGCCATGGTCGCCACGCTCACCTTCGTCGCCGACACGATGACGCCGGTCCGGGCGTACGCGGCGCTCCGTCGCGCCGCCGGGGACAGCGCGTCGTTCCTCCTCGAGAGCGTCGTCGCGGGCGAGCGCTGGGGGCGCTACTCGATCCTCGGCTACGATCCGAAGCACGAGGTCACGCTCCAGCCGAGCGGTTACTGGGTGGGCGCGCGTGGGCTGCCGCACGGGATGGGCTCGGCCGAAGGCGCGAAGGATCCGCTCGAGGCCGCGCGCTCGCTGTTCGAAGCCTCCGGCGACCCCTCGGACGCGAGCCACCCTGCCGCGCGCTTCGTGAAGAGCTACGTCGGCTACATGGCGTGGGATCTGGTGCACGTCATCGACAAGGTCCCCGGCTGGGGCCCTCGGGTGACCTCGCCGCTCGCGCGCTTCTTCGGCGGCGCGACCATCGTCGTCTTCGACGGCCTGTCGCACACCGTGACCATCGCGGCCGAGGACGCGGCCGACGTCGAGCGCGCCCGGACGCACCTCGATCGCATGGCGCCACTGGCGTCGCTTCCCCTGCCCGATCGCGCGCGCATCCCGTCGGACGTGCAGGTCGATGTCGATGACGCCGAGTACATGCAGCGGGTCCTCCGCGCGCAGGAGTACATCGCCGCGGGTGACGCGTTCCAGATCGTCCTGGCGAGGCAGTTCAGCGTTCCGCGCGCCGGCCGCGATCCGTTCGACGCGTACCGCGCGATGCGCGTGCTCAACCCGAGCCCGTACATGTACTTCCTCGATCTGCCGCCCGGGCCCGGCGAGCGGACACGCACGCAGATCGCCGGCGCGAGCCCGGAGACGCTGGTGCGCCTCGAAGACGGGACGATGACGGTGCGCCCTCTCGCGGGCACGCGGCCTCGCGGCAAGACCCCGGGGGAGGACGAGGCGCTCGCTCGGGAGCTCCTCGCGGATCCGAAAGAGCGCGCCGAGCACGTGATGCTCATCGATCTCGGACGAAACGACGTGGGCCGGGTCGCCGAGACGGGCACCGTGAAGCTCGTGCGACAGATGGAGATCGAGCGGTTCTCGCACGTGATGCACATCGTCAGCGAGGTGACCGGTCACGTCCCGCCGACCACACCGCCGCTCGAGGTGCTGCGCGCGGCCTTTCCGGCGGGGACGCTCTCCGGTGCGCCCAAGGTGCGCGCCATGCAGATCATTCGCGAGCTCGAGACGGCCCCCCGGGGCATCTACGGCGGCGCGGTCGGCTACGTCTCGAAGACGGGGGATCTCGACTTCGCCATCGCCATTCGCACGGCGGTCTGCAAGGACGACCGCTTCGTCGTGACGGCCGGGGCGGGCATCGTGGAGGCCAGCGATCCGGCGAGCGAAGCGGAGGAGACGCGGAACAAGGCGCGCGGGGTGCTGTGCGCCATCGAGACGGCGGGACGCGCGGGAGGCTGAGCGACCTGGTACGGGCCATGCTGTAGGCGAGGGCATGAGCTCTCGATCGCGAAATGCGTTGGTCCTGGCGTGCCACTTCGGGGTCCTGTGTCCCGCCTGCGCTCAGAGCCCGGACCTGCCGGCCCCGCGAACGGAGGCGGAGGCGACGGGCCGGGCGGTCGCGGACGCGCCGAACGGGGTCTGCCACACGGGCTCGCAGCGAATCGAGCACGTGGGCTGCGTGGACGAGGAACTCGCCTTCTCGCCGGACGCGCTCGAGGCGTGCCGCAACTCGGGGGCGCGCGAGTGCGACGAACGCTGCCAGAGGGGAGACACACCGTCGTGCACGTCGCTCGCCCTGGTACATCAGCTGGCGCTGGAGACGGCGCCGAATACGACGTACGCGGCGCGGCTCTTCGACAAGGCGTGCGCCGCGGGCGACGGCGCGGCCTGCAACGACCTGGGCGTGCTGCACGGCAAGGGGCTGGGGTTTCCGGTCGACTACGACCGCGCGGAGGCGCTCTACACGGTCGCGTGTGATCGCGGGAGCGTGATGGGCTGCGCGAACCTGGCGACCTCGCGGACGTGGGGAGACCACCCGCCGGACGCGGTGGGACGTGCGGTGCTGGCTGTGACGGATGCGTGCATGTCGGCGGCGCAGCCGAGGGCGTGCGCGGCGCTGGGTGCGATGCAGGCAAAGGGGTCGGGGGTGCCGCGGGACGAGAAGGTGGCGGCCGGCACGCTGGAGCGGGGGTGCAGCGGGGGAGATGCGTCGGCGTGCGAGCAGCTGGGGAGGGCGTACTTGCAGGGAGACGGGGTGGCGCCGAACGACGATATGGCGATGAGGCTATTCCGCAAGGCGTGCGACAGCGCGCGGTCGGACGCGTGCACCGACCTCGCGACGATGTACTGCATGGGAAAAGGGATGCCGCGGGACGTCGACCGCAGCGCCGCGCTGTTCAAGCAGGCGTGCGAGGCGGGGGATGATGCGGCGTGCCGGGCGAAGGGGTGCAGCGGGGTGATGGCTCTGTAGGAGGAGCGCGTCGGGGCTCAGTTCGTCCCTTCGGCCGCCCCCGCCGTGCAGCCGGTGGCGCTCCGCGGCATCCCTCGCGCATCCGTCGGCGGGCAACCGGTACCGCGGCCGAGCGCCGGGCTCCCCGCCGGCACGAGCGCGACCGGAACAGGGCCGCCGTGGCTGCCGAGGGCACCCACCTTGGGATCTCCGCCCTCGTAGATGCCGGGCGCGCAAAGCGCGTCGGCGCCGCCGCCGTTGACGTGATTCACCGGCCACTGGACATCTCCGCTGCCCGTGATCGTGCCCACCTGACACTGCATGGGTGCGCCCTGGTTCTGCGCCGTGTCGGCGTCGAAGATCGTGTTCTGGATGGTGAGGTTGGGGGTACCGAAGATGGCGGCACCGAACATGTTGGCCGCGTCGCACACGTTGTTCGCAAACGTGCAGTTGAGGAGCGTGCCGCCGCCGCCGAAGAGGGAGAGCGTGGCCCCCACACCGGCCGTGGCGTGATTGCCGTAGAACGTCACGTTGGTGAAGTCGAACGTGGTGCCGTCGGCCTGGATCGTCCCGGTCCCGGTCTTGCCGACGTTGCTCGTGAACGTCGATGCCGTGATCGTGAGGGTCGAGTTGTGAAAGTAGAGCGCGCCCGCGCTGTCGCCCGTGTTCCCCTCGAAGAGGCAGCGATCGATGACGGTGGTCTGCATCGCGGCGTCCGGCGTCCGGCCCATCGCGCCGCCCAGCGCGCCGGTGCCGCTCGTGTTCCCCTCGAACGTGTCGCCGCAGAACGTGTGCGTGCCGTCGCTGCCGCCATCCATGCCGACCGCCCCTGCGTTGCCGCCACTGCCGATCTGATTCTGGCCATTCGTCGCCTTCACGCTGCACTTCGAGGCATCGTTGCTGTTCGCGCCGAAGCCGAGCGCCGCGTTACCCTGAAAGGTGCTGTTGTAGACGTCGAGATCGGAGTTGAGGCTGCCGATGGCGCCGGAGTTCGAGCCGGAGTTGTTGACGAAGGTCGAGCCCACGATCACACCGTCGAGCGCGCCGTTCAGATAGATGGCGCCTCCGCCGACGTCGGGGCCGAGCTTCTCGGCCTCGTCGTTCACGAAGGTGGCGTCGACCACGTGGAGGACGCCGTCGCGCATCTGAAGGGCGCCCCCGGCGCCGTCGTAGTAGCCGGACGAGCAGGGCAGCGGCGCGGATGCATACATCATCGTGCCGCTCGCGTGACCGTGCGCGAAGGTGATGTGCTGGAGGGTGAGCGAGTGCGTGTTGGCGCGGTAGTTGGCGCTATTCCAGTCGAGGATGCGCACCGCGCCGCCGCCGTCGATCGTGACGGAACCCCCGCCGTCGATGACCGTGTCCATGGCCGTGGGCAGCTCGATGGACTTGGTGACGGTGATCGTCGCCGGGGTCGCGCCGCAATCGAAGGTGACGACGCCGCCGGCGGTCAGGGCCGACGAGAGGAGCGCCTCGGTGCAAGAGGCGGCGGTCCCGGTGCCGACGACGGTCGTGGGGTGGCTCGTGTCGGCGGCACCGATGGGCGCCGTGCAGACCGCGGGCGGAGGGGGCACGGTCCCGGCGTCGACCTCAGGTGGCGGCTCACCGCCGCTCGCGTCGTCGCCACCGCCAAGAGATCCGGAGTCCGCGCCCGGCGCCGACGAGTGATCCGGCGCATGCGATCCGCAGGCAACGGTCCACGATACGACGAGGACGAGGACGGCTCGACGCATGATGGGATCCTCCCTCGAAAGGATAGCCCCCTCGCAGCGTCGCGTCGCGAATCCGTCAGGTGTCCATCGCCGCACCGGCGTCGAGGTACACTCTTCCCATGTGCTGCTTCTCGGGTCCGGTGGAGCACGTCTCGGGTACGAGCATCTACACGCGCGGCTCGCCCCGGGGTGGGCAGCTCCTCGTCTACGAGATGAACGTCGCGGCGCGCGAGCCGGTGGCGATGGTGCTGCCGCTGCCGGTTCCCATGGGGACCGGCGAGGGCGCCGTGCGGTTCATCAACCTCGAGCGCGCTCCGAAGTTCTTCGCCCACATGCGCGACGGCTTCGTGGTGATGACCCGGGGCTCCTTCGGGGACGTCGGAGCACCGCAGCTGGCGGTGCACGACGTGGGTGCCTTCGAGGCGTCGTTCGTGCCCCGCATCGTGGACTTCGATCGACTCGACTCGCGCTTCCGCCTGCCCAGGCAGGCGTGGGACGCGTTGCCTGCCTATGCCGACTGGGGCTTCGCGGTGTTCAAGCTGAAATCCGTGTCGAGCGAGCCCCGGCCCGTGCACCCGATGGCCTTCGAGTTTCCGCGTCGCGACCCGACGCAGTTGTTCTTCCCGACGGTCCACGTGCACGACGGCCGGGTGCATCGGCGCGCAGGCTTCGACCACGCCCTCTATTGCCAGACGCGGGCGGTCGTCCCCGACGCGGTGTGGACGCGGTCCGAACGGGAAACGCATGTCTTCATGGAGGAGTCGGCGTTCGAGCTGGGGCTCGTGGACGCGCAGGCGCATTGCTTCAAACGGACGCTCGTCGGCAAGCTGCCGAACGAGGATACCTGGGCGGCGGATGGGTGAGGGGCGGGAGTGAGTAGGTCGTCGAAGAGGGATTGCCTACAAACTCCTGGATACCCCGTCACGGACCGGCGGTCGCCCCGCGCACCGTCCCGACCGACGCACACATGGTCGTGAGATCGGGCGACGTCACCTGACCGAGGTTCGCCGTTCCGCTCGCGGTGTTGACGCGGATCCAGCCCGCGCCACCGCCGCCACCGCCCGCGTTGAGCATGCTCGGCGCCGTTCCTGCCGCGCCACTCGCACTGGTCCCCGCGGCGCCGTTGCCGCCCGCGCCATCGGACGAGCCGGCCGCGCCCCCCGCCGCCGGCGTCGCGTTGGGCGTTGCGTCGGCGCCTGCCATTCCCGAGTAGTCGCCGCCGCCGCCGCCGCCGTTGGCCGCGAGCGTCCCGCCGAGCGCGACCGTCGTGGCCTCGAGCAGGATCGCTCCCCCGCTGCCACCGCCGCCAGCGTTCTGGCCTGCCGAGATCCCGCCGATCGGTCCGCCTTCGCCGCCGGCAGAGACGAAGCTGCTCGCGCCCAAGGTGAGTGTTCCCGAGGCGACGATCTGGATCGCGCCGCCGCCGGCGCCGCTTCCCTCCTGACCACCGCCCCCGGATGCGCCGCCCTTCAGCGGACGCACGTCCGCGCTGCCACTAGTCATCCCCGCCTTCGTCTGGCCGCCGCCCAACCCGCCCACGCCGCAGCTCGAGCCGCCGGATCCTCCGACCGCCGTCGTTCCGGACGCCGCCGCCCCGCCGCCTGCTCCCATCCCCGGCCCGTTGGACGCCGCCGTCAGCGCCCCGCCCGGGCCCACGTCGAGGGATGCGGAGTGGCCGTCGATCGAGCCGGACAACGTGACATCGCTCAGCGACAGCAGCACGAGCGGAACGGGGCCCGTCACGCGGATGGTGGCGGCGGCTTCGATGGTGAGTGATGAAGCGACGAGCATGTTCACCATGGATCCATCGCTCTGCTTGACGACCACGAATGGGCTCTGGAAGCAGTCCTGCGAGGGGGAGGTCGGATCGGTGGCGATGGTGCAGTCGGCAGTAACGTCCTCGGCCACGGCCTTCGCCTTCTGTGCCGCCACGTCACTCAGCGCGATGTTCGACGGCTGAAACGGGAGCACCGCCGCGGCGCCGTCGCCAGGCGGGGTGCCCGCATCGCTCGAGGTACCCGAACTCGACGAACCGCAGCCCACCGTCATTGCCAGCATGGGAAGAACACAGGTGAGCGCACGCACGGGCTTTCGCATTGGGAAGCAAAGTAGCACGCGGGGTGAGGAGCTGCGCCAGGGGCACCTACGTCGCCGATACTCTTCTCTTCGCACCTGTGCGCCAGCGTGGACGCCGCGGGCTCGGTGGGATCGACCGTCATGGGCCAGGTTCGCGCGGAGCGGGGAGGGTCATCGCCCCGCCACGACCTTCACCTTCAAGGTGGCCAGCACCCGGCCGCCCTGCAGCATCCCCAGCTCGTAGTCCCCCGGCGAGGGAAACAGCTCCTCCCCGAACACCGGGTCGGTGGGTCCGCCGCGCGCCTCGCGGACCGTATCGCCCGGCGCCAGCGCACTCCATCGCCTCTCGCGGAGGCCGTTGCCGAACGCCATCGAGAGGCTGAGCGAGCCCTTGCGGTTCACCTGGAAGGCCAGCCCATGCCGTTGCGTGTCCGTGGGCATCGTCCCCGCGTTGTGCGCGACGATCCGGAGCTCGAAGGTGCCGCGGTCGGCCATCGGGAACGTGGCGGCGGGGGTGGCCGTGAGCTGCCACTCGATGGGAGCGGCGGCCGTCGCCGACGGCGGTGTGGAAGGCGCGGGTGCCGGCGCCGCCGATGACGTGACTGCCGCCGACGTCGCTGCGGACGGTATCCCCGGCGCCGTGTCTTCCGTCGCCGGCGCAGTCGTCGGTGCGCGGCTGCATGCGGCTACGAGCCCGGCGATCGCCGTGGTGAGCCAGGCGCGCGACCGCGCACGACCACGAGAAGAGCTCAAGATCGATACGGCCCATCGCCGGGCCCCGGCTCGGCGTCCGCGAAGCGCCCTTGCATCACGAGCGTCCCGCAATCTTCACACTGGAAGACCTTGTCGCGCGTGAACTTGTCGATGTCGTGCTTCTCGCCGTTCGGCCCGACGAACGTCGCGGACCGGTCACCGAGCTGGCGGATCTTCCCGAGCGTCATCGGCGCCCTGCAATACGGGCAAGAGAGCTCGTCCAGCGAAGGCATGGTCGGGTCAGCCTAACGCGACTCTCGCCTCTCCGGCGAGGCTCCCTGTGCCCAGCCGCGGGCGGGTGGCCTTGGTCTTGCTCAGGACCGGCCTCCCCATGACTCTTCGCCGTTACCGACTGTTGATCGCTTCCTGGTGTCTTCTGTCGAGCGGGCCGCTTGCTTGCCACGACGAGTGCCGGGAGGGCGCGAGTCGGTGTGACAGGAACGTCTTGCAGGATTGCCCCGGCATCGACGCCTGGGGGCCGCTGCGGTGGGAGAGCGAAGAGACGTGCGAGGCCCCCGACTCGGTGTGTGTCGAAGCCGACGAGCAGGCGGCGTGCGTCGCGGCGCCGGCAACGTCGTGCACGACGGACCAGGCGCCGGTCTGCGCGAACGACACCGACTTCTTCGAGTGCGACTCGATCGGTTACCTCGAGGAGCAGTCGTGCGGGCCGGACTACGGATCGCCGTGCGAGTGGACGGACGCGACCGGGTGGGCATGCGTGCCGTGAGCGAGGGCAACGGGCGTGTGATCGCGGAGTCGCGGGTCTAGTGAACGGCTCGGGGCGATGCACGGGCCGGAGTCGCTCATCGGACCGAGCGTACGCTCTCGTGGCGCAACCGTAGATGGGGGTCGAACTGCCGCGCCCCGCGTCCAGCACGAGGCACCCCGTCTCGCCATGGCCCGCGTCGCCGCGCGGATCGCCCTGCAATCCCCGCTGGTGCGCCGCGTGCACGGCGCCGACCGATGCTCACGCGGCTCCACCACGGCCTCCTTCTTCTCCTTGCCCTCGTCCTCTTCACCGGCTGCGGCGCCGTCATCGACCAGGTGCGTACCGACACCGACGACGACGTGCTCGCCGCCCTAGGGGGCGAGCCCAACATCCTTGTGATGGACGACACCGCCGACTCGTTCGGTGTCACCTCCGAGGGCGTGGGCCCGATCCGTGGCAACGGCTGTCTCGCGGCCACGGCCGAAGGGCTCCTCTTCGTGCAGTGGGCGCCCAGGAAGCGTCTCTGGATCCCGCGCGCGCGCATCTTGAAGGTGGGCGGCTCGCACGCGCACCTCGGCAAGAGCACGGCCGACGCGCTCCTGCGCGTCGAGTTCCGCACCGAGGCGGGGCTCGTCGACTCCGCCGCGTGGCTCGTGCGCGACCTGCCGCCGTGGCTCGCGGAGCTCCGGCCGGGCGTGGACCCCGACCCCGGGCGGACCTAGCACCTGTCCTTGGTGCGCCCGTAGACCCTCATCACGGGCCGCGTCACTCGACGAGCGCGAGCCTGGGAGCGCTCCCGATCACGATGTTGCCGTTGCTCCCGCGCGCTTCGTTCCCACCCCTCGGCTCGATCTCGACGATGTGATCTCGAATCGCGCCATCCAGCGCCTCGCGCGTGGCCGTCAACACTTCGCGAGGAAGCAGCCCCGCGGTGCCGCGGCGGATCCACAGCGTGCGGTTCGCCCGGCGCGCTTCGCTTCATGGAGCGCGCGGTCGGCGAGCTCCAGCGTCTCTTCCCAGGTGAGATCGTCAGGTCGTTCCTCGTCGAACGGTAGAAGGCAGACGCCAATGGAGCACGTCACCGACAACGTGGCTCCGCCCGGCTCGACCACGCGGTGCGCGGCGACGTTGCGACGAACGCGCTCCCCGATGGTCCGCACCACTTCGCGGTCCGCCGTCTCCACGATGATGAGAAATTCCTCTCCGCCCCAGCGCGCGACGATGTCCACCCCAGGCAACGCGCCCTCCGCAACCGCGGCGAACGACTGAAGCACGCGGTCGCCGGCGGCGTGGCCGTGTTTGTCGTTGACCGACTTGAAGTGGTCGAGATCGACCAGGAAGAGCGCGAGGCTGCGCTTGCCTCCGACGCGTCGGCGACCGACGACGCTCTGCCAATCGCCGAGCACCTGCGTCGACACCTCGTTCACGAACGACCTGACGAAGTTGCGATTGCGCAGTCCGGTCAGCCCGTCGCGGAGCGCGGAATCGCGGAGCTCGATACCGAGGACTATCTTCTCGCGCAGCGCCATGTTCGTGCGTGCGGCGATGACCGCCAGCGCGACGATGAGCGCGACGACCATCAGCGGCATCTTGAAGCCGAGCTTGGGGTCGGGAGACTCCAGCATCAGGACGAGGATCGCGCCGAGATGGATGCCGATGTAGCCGAGGTACGACCAGAAGCCCGCGGAGCGGTCAAAACCGTTCGCCATCGTTCTGCGGCGCCTGCGCCCACGCCCTCGAGGCCTGCCCGTTGATCGTCGTCCCCCCGTACGCAAACGCAGGCACCGCAGACAGCATGTCCGTCGGAAACGGGAGCGTCGGCGCGCTCGCCTTGTCGAGCGCCGCAACGTGCTCGGGGGTGAGCTTCACGTCGAGCGCACCGATGTTGTCCTCGAGCTGCTCCATCGTGCGCGCGCCGATGATCGTCGACGTGACGCCCGGCCGGTTCTGGACCCACGAGAGCGCGATGCGGGGCACGGTCGTACCCACCTCCTTCGCGATCCTTTCCATGATGTCGAGGAGGTCGAACGTGCGGTCATCGAGGTAGCTCGTGACGCGCGCGCCGCGTCCAGCCTCGTGCTTGCCCTTGTCGGCGCGCCTGTACTTGCCACTCAGCGCGCCGCCCCGGAGCGGGCCCCACGGCGTGATGCCGATGCCGAGCTCTTGCGCCATCGGGACCAGCTCGCCCTCCACGGTGCGCTGGAGGAGCGAGTACTCGATCTGCAACGCGACGAGCGGAGACCACCCGCGGAGTAGCGCCATCGTCTGCGCCTGCGCCACCTTCCACGCCGGGGTGTCGCTGAACCCCAGGTAACGGACCTTGCCCTGCTCGACGAGCGTGTCGAGCGCGCGCATCGTCTCCTCGACGGGCGTGGTCCTGTCCCAGGCGTGCAGCCAGTAGAGATCGATGTAGTCGGTTCGCAACCGCCGGAGCGATTCTTCGCACTGGGCGATGACGGCCTTGCGGTTCGAGCCGCCGCCGTTCGGATCGCCCACGAACATGTTGGTCAGGAACTTCGTCGCGATGACGACGCGGTCGCGCTTCTTCCGGTCGTGCGCGAGGTGCTCGCCGATGATCGCCTCGGAGTGTCCCTTCGTGTACCCGTTGGCGGTGTCGATGAAGTTGCCGCCGCGAGCGATGTAGGCGTCCAGGATTCGCTTCGCCTCCTCCGGCTCCGAGCCCCAGCCCCATTCCTTGCCGAACGTCATGGCTCCGAGGCAGAGCGGGCTGACACGGAGACCAGAGCTTCCCATCGTGACGTAATGAGCGAGCGACATGAGTCCGTCGTATCGTGGGGGACGCCGGTCGTCGATGCGTTCATCCCCCGAAACGAGAATGGCTCGCTGGCTCCTGCTGCTTTCGCCCGTGGCGGTCGCCGCCGCATGCGGAAGCCGCACCGGCTTGCTCGTCCCCGGCGGCTCGACCCCGGAGGACGCTGGTCCGTCCGACAGTGGCGTTGGCATCGTCGACGTGACGCTGTCCGACGTCGTCGACGAGGTCCGCGACGCTGGCGGCGAGGCCGAGGCGGACGCGCCCGAAGAGACCGCGGAGGCATGCACGAGCGGCTGCACGAGCCTGACGGTCGTCGGTGGGACGTACGACCGCAGCTACGACGGCTTCACGTACACGGACAGCACGAACCCGGCCAAGGTGAGCGGTTTTCGGCTGGACCAGTACGAGGTGACTGTGGGCCGGTTCCGTCAGTTCGTCGGCGCGGTGGTGGGCGGGTGGCTGCCCGCGGCGGGGTCTGGCAAGCACACCCACTTGAACGGCGGCCAGGGCCTCGACGCAACCGGGGGCGGCTACGAGACGGGCTGGGACGCGACGAGCTGGAACAGCCAGATCGCGACGACGGCGGCCGCGTGGACCGGCAATCTCGTCAATGGAACGTGGACGGCGACGGCGGGGGATAACGAGAATCTGCCCATCACCCAGCTCGACTGGTACGAGGCGTACGCGTTCTGCATCTGGGACGGGGGCTTCTTGCCGAGCGAGTCGGAGTGGAACTACGCGGCGGCCGGCGGAAGCGACCAGCGCGCGTACCCGTGGTCACCGGCGTTTCCGCCGGGCTCGACCTCGATCGATTGCACCACGGCGAACTACGACGGCTGCCCTACGGGAGTGGTGCACGCGGTGGGAAGCGAGTCGCCCGCGGGCGACGGCAAGTGGGGTCAGTCGGACCTCGCAGGCAACGTCTGGGAGTGGAACCTCGACTGGGGCGACAGCAGCTACGTCACACCATGCGCAGACTGCGCCAATCTCACGGCAGCCGACTACCGGGTGATCCGGGGGGCTAGCTTCGGCAACACTCCGGACGTCCTGCTCGTCTCGTTCCGCAACAGCGACCCCACGGAGTATCGCGGAGACCTCGTCGGGGTGCGGTGCGCCAGGACTCCCTGACGAGACTCGCGATGGAGATGGGGCTCGGAGCCGGAAGAGGCGGAGCTCGGTGGGATCCCGATGCAGCGGCGGTCAGGGAGGACAGCGGAGGGCGGTGATGCGCTTGCTTGCGGCCTCGGCGGTGACGGAGCGTGGCTGCGCGTCTCCCCACCGCATGATGACGTGCCGGTAGGCGATGCACGCCTGCTTCGGATCGTTCGCGCGTTCCAGGGCGTGGCCCAGATCCAAGAAGGCGCGCGTGTGCTCGACGGGAAACGCGAAACCGGACACGGAGATCGTCGCCTCGCGCAGCGCAGCCACCGCGTCCTCCGTGCGACCGGCGAGGAGGTACACGTGGCCCACCGCCGCAGGGGCGATGGTCTCGAAGGCATGCATCGGAAGAGGCTCGTACCGCGGGCGCGCCTCCAGTGCGGCGCTCGCGAGCTGGGGTGTGCTCGCGCCGGCCGCCCATGCGTGAAACCACAGGAAGGGCCTGCTGGTCAGCTCGGCGCGATCTTCCCATCGCTTGATCCACGCTGCGCGCTCTCGCTCGAGCTCCGGACGCTCGATGGCGCCGGCGTCGAGCAGGACCGCGAGCATCGACGCTGTCGGATCGTTGGCCATCGCCCAGTCGTCGGCCTTGAGGTCGGGTTCCCACGCGTCGCGCTTCGCGAGGAACGCGCGAGCGACGGGGACGGCGTCCTTCACGCGATCCATCTCCCTCAGCGCGTTCACACGGACGACGGCCGGCCAGGCGTGGACACGCATCCGAGCGTCGTTCGCGAGCCCCTCGTCCAGCGTGCGCGCGTCTCGCTCGGCGCGTTCGAAGTTCCCGGCGACGAGCGCGCAGCGGATCCCGTCGGCGAGCTCCTCCTGAGCGCGGGCCTCGGCGGGCGAGTGGCTGCGCTTCTGGCGGAGGATCTCCTCGAGCGTGGTGGCAGTCGCGCCGCCCGCCACCATCGCGTTGGCCAGCGTGTCGTAAAAGCGTGGCTCGTCCGGGTTGGTCATCATCGCGCGGCGCGCGTCCACCTCCATCGCGTGCGCGTCGCCGCGGAGACGATCCAGCTCGCTCTTCTCGGTGAGGCAGTCCGTCGCATCGGGGAAGCGCTCGAGACACGTCGCGGTGACGGCGCGCGAGTCGTCGAGCTTGCCCATGTACGTCAGATACTCGGCCTTCAGCGACAGTGGCCGCGCGAAGTCGGCGTCCAGCGCCATGACCGAGTCCAGACCGAGGATCGCCTGTTCGAAGCTCTCGGTCGCCGATGCGTTCGCGTCGGCGAAGCGCACGAGCGGCGACGCGGGAAAGCGCTTCGACGCGCCTTGGAGCTTCCGGCGGTACTCGCCCCAGTCGACCGGATAGCGGCGGTAGACCGCCTCGAGCGCATCGAGGACCGCGGCCTCGGGGGCCGGGAGATCGGCCCTCCCGCGCGTTGCACGATCGTAGTAGGGGCGACCGGTGTTCGCGTTCACGCGGGATCGACAGAACGCGACGAGGAACGACGCAGCCGCTAACGCCGGCTCGCGATCGGATGCTTCCGCGACATCCTGGCATCCGGCGCGCCATTGCCCCTTCCACATCCGTCGTCGCCCGCGCTCGAAGGCGGCGCGGGGACTCCCGCCGTCGTCTGCCACGACCGCCGCAGCGGGCGCCCCTCCGTCGCCGGCGAGCGGGGCGGTCGAGCGCGTCGTCGTCGTCCACACGGCGGCCCCGCCGGCGGCGAGGAGACCGATCGCCAGCAGGGCGGCCCACCTGCGCGGCCGCCGCTCGGCGTCGTCTCTCGACAAGATCGTCGACCCGATCCCGGAGGGTAGGCTCTCCTTGCTCTGGATCAGTCGCCGGGACGACGATGCCGACATCGGAGAATCGCTCGCCAGCATCGCATCGAGCGCCGCCCGCAGCGCGTCGGCCGCGAGGCGATCCGCGGGCTCCTTCGCCAGACATCGCGCGATGAGCTGGTCGAGCTCCGGCGGTACATCCGCGTTCCGCGCCGACGCTGCGGGTGGCCCGGTCGTGCTCAATGCCACGAGCACGTCGAGGGGTCGCTTGCCGTGGAAGGGCCGCTCCCCGGTCAACATCTCGAAGAGCATCACGCCGAGCGCGAAGACGTCGGTACGTCCGTCGACCGCCGCGCCGGTGGCCTGCTCGGGCGACATGTACCCGAACGTCCCCATCACGTGACCTTCCATCGTGACGGTGTCCTGCTCCTCGATGAGGCTTCGCGTGTCGAGCTTCGCGAGCCCGAAGTCGAGGACCTTCACCTCGCCGTCCTCGCTGATCATCACGTTGTCGGGCTTGAGATCGCGATGAATGATCCCCTTGCCGGTTCGCGGCGGGGAACGTGGGCGGCGGACTTGTGGTTTGGGTTGCAAAGCGCAGGGCGGCCGCCGATGGTCGGTCTCATGGACCTACTCCGGAAGCTCGGCTATGCGCAGCTCCTGCTGTACAGCCTCTTCGCCGGCCTGATGATGGGCACGGCCGTGCGGTCCCTCGTACCGCAAGTCACGCTCGTGACCGCGCCGATCCTGTGCCCGGGACCCGCTGAGGTGAAGGCGTCCTGGTATCGGTGCACGAGCGGTCCGCCACTCATCGCGGATGGAACCTTCGGCCAGCTCCCCTCCATCTGGGCGGTGATCGCGTTGACGACCCTGTTCTACGGCCTCGCGTTCTTCGCGGTCGCGGCGATCGTCAAGGTGGCGACGCGGTCGAAGGCCTCGTAGAAGACGCCATGCGGCGACCTCCCGCGGGTCGACGGCCCGGCGGCAGCCTTGCCGCGCCTCTCTGCCCCTTCACCCGGTACAAGCGCGAACCCCTCGGAATCCGGTCGGACTTTCGCGTCGATCTATCGCGCGGTGCGGTCCAGGGGTCCGTTTCCGTCCGCCTTGCGTCGATTCGGAGGAACGTTCTGCGCGTCCAAGGGAACGTCTCGCCGTTTGAGAGAAACGTTCCACGTTTCCATACGAAGGGAGCAGTGTTCCAGATGAACGTTCCATACTTCCGACCGAACGACGCAGCGTTCGAGATGAACGATGCACTGCTCCAGATGAACGATGCGCTGTCCCAATCCAACGACTCGTTGCCCGAGAGGAACGGATCGTTGTCCCAAGTGAACCTGGCGTCGCGTGAGGTGAACGTTTCGTGTGCCTGGAGGAACGCTGCATCCGCGCGGATGATCGTTCCTTCCGGGCGATGAACGGTTGGGTTGGAGCAGTGCTTCGTTCATGTGGAACAGTGCTCCGTTCATCTGGAGCAGTGCTCCATTCCTTCGGAAGCGTGAAACGTTGGCCTGGGGCAGTGCAACGGCGATCGGAAAACGCCCATCGTTCCCCTGAGAGTACGATCCCCTGCTCCGAGATCGCTCGCAGGTCGCCTTGACGCGCGAGACGTTCCGCTCAGCCGGTGCAACGTCGAGGACGACGGCTTCATCGTCCTCGACGCCGGGTGAAACGTTCACCCCATCGGTCGGACGATGCTCTCAGGGCACGTACACGCCCACCAGCCACATGTGGAACTGATCGCCCGCCAATGCCGGAAAGCACGTCGCCGGATCGACGCGGAAGCTCTCCACGAGGACGACGGCGTAGTCCCCTGACGTCGCTCCCGCCGGCGCCGAGAGCCCGAGCGACGCCGTCACGCCGTTGTTCATCCCGGCGCCGAGGCACATCCCGACGCCCGCGAGAGGGCTCGCGACCTCGAGCAGCGTCCCCTCGAGCGACGCGAAGCCGGCCGACGCCTGCGTCACGGTGGCGATGACGAGCCATTCGTCGGTCACCGCCGCAGACCAGCCGGTGATCGGGATCGACACGGCGCCCGCGTCGGCGCCGAGCGCGTACCAGTCCCCGGGCGCCGAGACGTCGTAGTACGGCTCCGCGTGCGCCGGCAGGCAGGGATCGCCGTCCGCGGGCGGCGAAGGCGCGAGGATCCGCTGGTACTCGCTGCCACCCGCCGGCTCGAAGGTGCGCGTCCCTTCGCAGAGATCGCCCCCCTCGACGGGCCCGGGCACCTGGAACACCGACCACACCGAGCCTTTCCACGGCGGGGTCGCCGCGGGCGCGACGGCGTAGCTCGTCCAGCCGGGATCGGTGGCCGCCTCCAGCACCTCGTGGCTCGCGACGCGGGTCAGCTCCTCGAGTTGCGTCTCGCCGCCGCCGTACGGCGTCGACCGCGACACCACGACCCAGCCATCGCCGAGGCCTTCGCCGTAGGCGGGGTACGGCGAGTGATAGGCGCTGAACGGGCCGGGCCCGGAGGCGATGCTGACGCCGTCGGGGAGATAGAGGAGGTAGCAAGTCTCGCCGTCCGGAGCCGGGACCGTCGCTCCGTCGATGAGGCTCTGGATGTACGCCGTCATGTCGGCCGGGGAGGGGTTCGTCGTGATCGCCGGGCCGGTCGCGTGGACGCTCGTCGCCGCTCCGAGGGCGTACGGCGCGCCCACCTCGTGCCACCAGGCGCTCGACGCGAGTGCGTCGCCGAACGCGAAGAGCTCCGCGGAGAGGGAGTCGTTCGACGCAACGATGGTGACCAGCGTGAGCGGAGCCAGCACGCGCCCCGTGTTCTTCGCGAGCGAGGGAAACGAGCGATGAGCGGCCGCCACGAACGGCGCGCCCGCGTCCGCCTCGGCGCCTCCCGAATCGGTCGCCGCCGCGTCGAGCGGCCCTCCGGCGTCCCCACCTCCGGGCGCGCTGGCTTCGACGCCGGAGTCCTGCCCGCTCGTCGAGCCTCCCGGCGACGCCTGCCCACAGGCCACCGTCGCGCACGCCACCACGATCGTGAAGGGACGACACCGCACGCGGCGCATCGTAATTGCCCAGCGCACGACGAGCCAGGCCTCGGTAGCATCGTCGGCCTCATGCGACCCTGGCTCTCCGTCGTCGGCGCCCTCGCCTTCTCGACCCTCTCTTGCCACGCGGCGAGCGTCCCGCCGCCCGTTCCTAGCCTTGCACCTGGTTCATGGCGCCGAGGACCTCGGCGCGGCTGAACGGCTTGTCGAGGCGCGGGTTCTTCACTCTGTCGAGGAACCGCTGGGCGATGGCGCTGAAGGCGCCCCCGGTCATGAAGACGATCCGTCGCGCCAGCGCGGGGCGCCCGGCCGAGAGCCTCGCGTGCACGTCCATCCCGCTCATCCCGGCCATCATCAGGTCGCAGAGGACGGCGTCGTAGTCGGCGCCCGCCTCGAGACGACCGAACGCCTCCTCGCCGCTGGTGACCACGTCCACGTCGTGCTCGTCCTCGAGCAGCTGGCCGAGCGCCTTCGCGAGGAGCACCTCGTCGTCGATGACGAGAACGCGGAGCCGGCGCGCGCTCTGCGGCGCCGGAGCGGGAACCGAAAGGAGCCCGGCGTGCGGGGCGAGGACCACGCGAAAGAGCGCCCCCCCGCCGGACGACGAGGAGACCTCGATCCGTCCCCCGAGATCGCTCACGATGCGATGGCAGATCGCGAGGCCCAGCCCGCTCCCCGAGCGCGGACCCTTCGTGGTGAAGAACGGCTCGAAGAGACGCGACTGGATCTCGGCGGGAATGCCGTGCCCGTTGTCCTCGACCTCGACCACCGCGCATCCCTCGGTGTCGGTGAAGGCACGCACCTCGATGCGGTTATACGCCGGATCGCCCGCGTCGATGGCGTCGAGGGCGTTCACGAGGAGGTTCATGAACACCTGACCGAGCCTTCCCGCGTCGCCGAGCACGCGCGGCGTCGGGCCGAGGTCGACGACGAGGCGCCCGCGCGTGCGGATGTTCACCGCGGCGAGGTCCGCCGTGGCCTTGAGCACCTTCGACAGATCGACGGCCTCCGCGCGCTGCTCCGCGCCGCGCGTGAACATCCTGAGGTCGCTGGTGATCCCGCCGACTCGCTCGGCGCCCTCCCGCACGATGGCCAGGGCGTCCCGGGCGGCGTCGAGCCGCCCGGCGTCGATGTCGCGCCTCGCCTGTTCGAGGGCGACCAGCGTGTAGGCGAGCGGGTTGTTGATCTCGTGCGCGACCCCGGCCGCGAGAAAGCCGAGCTGGGACATCCGGTCGGCGAGTACGAGCTGCTCCCGGAGCGCGTTGCGCTCGGTGACGTCGCGCGCGAGCGCCATCCGCGCCGGGACCTCGTCGAAGCTCACTCCCCTCGGTTCGCTGAGCTCGAAGGTGCGAAACGTTCCGTCCGTCACCCGGACCCGGAACGTCTGCGCCTTGGCCTCCCCGAGCACGAGCGCGAGCGCGGCGGCCGCGGCGTCCCTGTCCGCCGGATGGACGAGGTCGACGAGGCGCCTGCCCCGGAGCTCGTCCAGACTGGCGTAGCGGAGCGCGGCGAGAAACGCCCGATTGGTCCAGAGGACCACCCCGTCGCGGTAGACGACGAGCGGATCCGGGACCCCCTCCATCAGCTGGTGAAGCTCGCTCTGCGTGCGCAGGAGCACGCCGAAGACGTCCTGCATCGCCTCGTGCCGCCGCGTCACCTCGTCGAAGAGGGCGCTCTCTCCGCGCAGCGCGCGAAAGGCGCTCCGGATGCGGCCGACGGCGGTGCGGTTCGGGGGCGCCGTGATGTCGAGGACGCAGCCACGCGGCCCGATCGAGGCGACGGCGATGAGCGGCGCCCCGTATCCGAGGACCGTCGTGCTGGCCCGGATGCCGCCCATGCAGAAGCGGAAGAACGCCTCGCTCCCGCGGTACGACGGGGGCACGGAAAGCGTGAGCCGCATCGTTCCGCCGGCGCGCACGTCGAAGTCGTGCCCCAGGTGGGGGAAGAGCATGGGCCCCACGAACTGGAGCGCGATGCGAATGACGAGGGCCGGGCTCGCGACGTGCCTCACGAGCTTCGCGAAAGCCCAGGGCGCGATGCGCATACCGACGAGGCGGCCGTGCTCCTCGATGCGATCGTTCGTGCCGAGCCCCGCCGCGATCCGGTCGATGAGCTCCGCGAAGTCGTCCCACCGGACCCGCTTGCCCGGCTCGTCGAGCTGCGCTCGCGAAAAGGGGTGCCCGGCGAGCAGGTCCTCCGGCGTCAACCCGCACTCGCGGGCCGCGTCGAGGCAGTCCCGTACGAAGCGCGCGGGGAGCTCCATCGAGACGAGTGTAGCCCAGCACCGCGACGGGTCGCGCTACCATCCAGCGTGGCCGACGCTCCCGAGCTCACCCCGGCGCAGCGCGCGGTGGAGCTCTCACGGCCGTGGGTGCTGCTCGCGATCTACGTGGCCCTCGGGGCAGGCCGCCTGTGGTGGCTCGCGGCAGCGGTCGCGGCGGCCACGTGCTTCGCCGCGTTCGTGCAGATGCACGACGCCATCCACGGGTCGCTCGGGCTGTCGAAGCGCGCGAACGACGTCGTGCTGTTCATGAGCGGGCTGCTCCTGCTCAAGAGCGGCCATGCGCTACGCGCGACGCACCTGCGGCACCACGGCAAGTGCCTCGGAGAGGACGATCCCGAGGGCGCCCCGGCGCACTGGCCCCTGTGGCGGGCGGCGCTGAGGGGTCCGTTTCACATCCTCACCCTCCGCCTCGAGGCGCTGCGGATCGCGCCCCGCACGCACGCCGTGCAGGCCGTCGAGACGCTGGCGACGCTGGCGCTGCTCGCGGGAGCCGTCGCGCTCTACGGTGTGTCGGGTCGCGCGGAGGGGCTCGTGTACTGGGGAGTCGCGGCGGGGATCAGCGGCCTGATGCCGATCTGGGCAGCGTACCTGCCGCATCGCCTCGCGGCGCAACACCCGGCGGTGCGGGCAGCGGGGCTGCTGGCGCAAACGTGGACGCCGATCGTGACGTCGTTCGCGTTCCATCATCCGCATCATCGGCATCCGAAGGTGCCGACCGCGCTCTTGCCGCAGTGGGTGCGGAGGGGGACGAGCTCTCAGGGTGCGTAGACGCCGACGAGCCACATGTGGAACGGATCGCCCGTCAGCGCCGGAAAGCATGTCGCCGCATCGACGCGGCAAATTTCGTCGTCGCTCGTCTACACTGTTCGCCGTGCTCTTGCGGTTTCTCCTCGCGGCCACGGCGGCAACCGTCTTCGCGGCGTGCGACGGTTGCTCGCGCGTACCCGAGCCTCGGTCTCTTGCCCCGGCCGCTGGGCCGGCACCCGCGCAGGCGGCGCCCACCACCATGGTCCCGGCGATCCTCGGCCGGCACCCGCATGATCCGATGGCGTTCACGCAGGGGTTGCTCTTCGCCGACGGAGCGCTTCTCGAGAGCACCGGCATGTACGGCGAGTCCTCCCTGCGGCGCGTCGACCCCGCGACGGGGAACGTCTTGAAGGCCATTCCCTTGCCGCCCGACGTCTTCGGCGAGGGGCTCGCGCGCCTGCACGGGGAGCTCTTTCAGCTCACCTGGCGCGAGCATCGCTGCTTCGTCTACGACGAGGTCACGTTCGAGAAGCGGCGCGAGCTGACCTACGAGGGTGAAGGCTGGGGCCTGACCAGCGACGGCGAGGCACTGCTCGTCCTCAGCGACGGCTCGGCCGCGCTCCGGTTTCTCGATCCGAACGACTTCCGCGTGGTGCGCACTCTCGCGGTCCACGAGGGCGGCCGTGCCATCGAGCGACTGAACGAGCTCGAATGGGTCCGCGGCGAGATCCTCGCCAACGTATGGGAAGACAGCGTCGTCGTGCGCATCGACCCGCACTCCGGCGATGTGCTCGGGCGCCTCGACCTCTCGGAGCTGCCGGAGCCACCGCATCACGACGACCCCGACGCCGTTCTCAACGGCATCGCCTACGACGTCGCCGGCGACAGGCTCTTCGTCACGGGCAAGCGCTGGAGCACGATGTTCGAGATTACTCGACCGGGGCACTAGTCGACGTCCGGTCGCCGCCGCGCGCCGTTGAAGGTGAGCTATTCGGCTGATACTCTGAGATCCGGCGTGCTCTTGCGCCCGGGGAACGGCCGCCATGCAGCAATCCCACATCCTCGCCGCGGTGTTCGTGTGCGTCGGCTGCTCCTCGAGCGGGTCCTCCGGGGGGAATGGGGATGCCGGCGCCGGCTCTCACGATTCCAGCGTCGGCACCGACTCGGGCGGCGGCGCGGTCGACTCGGGCGGTGGCGTCGTCGACTCGGGCGGTGACGTCGTCGACTCGGGCGGTGGCGACACGAGCATGCCGAGCGGGACGGCGATGCGCCCTTCCTACAACACCGGCGACGGTTTCTTCGTGCTCGCTGGCAAGCTGTATGACGCGAACGGCAAAGAGTTCCGGATACGCGGGGTCGATCGCAATCACTACGACTCCAATTCGCAGGCGGGTATCGCGAAGAGCGGCGCGAATACCGTGCGGATCTTCGTCGAGACGAACTATGGGCAATCCGTGGCCGGTCTCGTCGGCATCGTGCAGACGCAGCACATCGCGGAGAAGGAGGTTCCCATCCCCACCTCCCCATCGACCACGACCGGCACGGCGACGAGCTGCAGCACTGATCCCGCCGTCCTCACCTCCGTCGTCGCCAACTGGGTAGCCACGGCGTCGAGCTGGACTCCGCTCGACAAGTACCAGATCATCAACATTGCCAACGAGTGGGGACCCGCCAATAGCACCGTGTGGCGCGACTCGTACATCACGGCCATCGCGTCGATGCGAAGCGCGGGGTACCTGGGCACGCTGCTCATCGACGCGGGCGGTTGCGGGCAAGACCTCGCCGACCTGGTGACGTACTCCAGCGCCGTGTTCCAGAGCGACCCGCAGCTCAACATCATGTTCGCCCTGCATCCGTACGGTAGCGTCAATGACTACACCGCCCCCATTAGTGGCATCAAGAAGGGCAATCCCACCGTCGTCACGCTGACGAGCACTGCGCTCTGCCATCCGTTCGCGGCGAGCTATTGCCCGACGGTGGGCGGCATGACCAATACCTACTCCGGGCTCACCGCGTATCAGATCAGCGGCGTACAGGGCATGACGCAGATCAACGGCATGCAATCCGCTCCGCAGAACGTGGGCGGCGCCTCGGGCGCGTGGACCGTCACCCTCGACGTGGACAGCACCAATTTCGGCGACTACGCGAGCGGAGGCACCATTGTCGACTACGACGGAAACTACGCGCTGCTCATCCCGCGACTCGCTGCGCTCGGCGCTTCCACGGGCGCGGCGTACGCAATCACCGAGTTCGGTCCCGGTCGCAACATCGGACCGAGTCCGACGCTGGCGACGCCGCTCGAGATCATCAGCACGGCCGAAGCCAGCAGTCTCGGCTGGGTGGCCTGGGCGTGGGATGACAATAACCTCGCCAACTCTCAGACGAACAACGAATGGTTCGGGATGACGTACAACGGCGGCGCGTACACCCAGGACACCGATCTCACGATGTTCGGTCAACAGCTGGTCGAGGGATGTACGAACCCTTCGCCGGGCGGTTGCGGATGCCCGGATGGCGTGCCGCTCCCCGCGTACTTCGACCCGAGCAATCCGACTGCGGCGCCGCCTGCCGTTTATGCCGCCGTTCAACCGGCATGCAAGGGCACTCCCGCCCCCACCTATCAGCCGCTCTCGCTGAAGCTGGCGGCGCCGGCCACGGTGTTTTAGTGACGGGGTGCACGAGGCGATAAGCTTGCCCCATGCCGTCCCCCCGCCTCCTCACCGATGTCGCCGCCATCGACGCGCTCCTCGCCCGCACGCACCGCGTTGCCGTCCTCGGCATCAAGACGGAGGCGCAGGCCGGCCAGCCCGCCTACGACGTCCCGCTCCACCTCGCCACCACCGCCGGCTTCGACGTCATCCCCGTCCCGGTCTACTACCCGGAGGTCACCACCCTCCTCGGCAAGCCCGTCTACCGACGCCTCGTCGACATCCCGGGCGACATCGATCTCGTCGACGTCTTCCGCCGCGCAAAGGATCTCGACGCCCACGTCGACGACATCCTCGCCAAGCACCCGCGCGCCGTCTGGTTCCAGCTCGGCATCCGCAATGACGCCGTCGCCGAGCGCCTCGCCACGGCCGGGATCGACGTCGTGCAGAACCGCTGCCTCATGGTCGACCATCGCCGCTGGGCCGCCGCCGCTCGGTGACGCGCCTCTCCCTCTGGCGCTACGTCGCCCCCGTCGCCGCGGCCAAACTCGTTCTCCACCTCCTCTGGGCGAACGGCTACGGCTACTTCCGCGACGAGCTCTACTATCTCGCGTGCGCCCGCCACCTCGCGTGGGGCTACGTCGATCACCCTCCCCTCTCCATCGCCGTGCTCGCCCTCGACCGCGCCACGCTCGGCGACACGCGTCTCGCGATGCGCCTCGTCCCGGCCCTCGCAGGGACGGTGGTGGTCCTGCTCACCGGGTGGCTCGCGCGCGAGCTCGGCGGCGGTCGCGTCGCCATGGTGCTCGCGTCGATCGCGGTGCTCATCACCCCGGAGTACCTGGGGCTGAACCACTACTACTCGATGAACGCGCTCGAGATGCTCTTCTGGACGAGCGCCGTGTGCGTCGTCGCGCGAGTCCTGCGAGACCCGCCCGCCATCACGTGGCGGACCTGGGTACTGCTCGGCGTCGTGCTCGGCCTCGGGCTCCTCAACAAGGCCAGCGTCCTGTGGCTCATCGGCGGCATCTTCGCGGGGCTCGTCACGACACGGCACCGCCGGCTCCTCGCCACGCCGGGACCGTGGCTCGCGATCGTCCTCGCGGCCGTGCTCCTCGCGCCGCACCTCGTCTGGCAGATCGACCACGGCTGGCCGACCCGCGAGTTCGTGAAGAACGCGACGGGAGAGAAGATGGCGGCGATCTCCCCGCTGGCGTTCCTCGGCGCGCAGATCGGCGACATGCACCCGCTGAACGCGCTGCTCTGGATCCCGGGCCTCGCCGCGCTGCTCGTCTGGAAGCGGCTCGCGCCCTTCCGCCCGCTCGGCATCGCGTACGTCGCCATCTTCGCGCTCCTCGTCATCAACCAGAGGAGCCGGCCGGGATACCTCGCGCCGATGTACCCGGTGCTCTTTGCGGCAGGCGCCGTCTTCTTCGAGGACGTGACGCGCCAGCGCCGGTGGATCGCCCCTGCCTTCGCCTCGCTCCTCCTCCTCACGGGCGCGGTGATTGCCCCCATGGCGCTGCCGGTGCTGCCCATCGAGACGTTCGTGGCCTACTCGGCGGCGCTGGGGAACGCGCCTCATGGCGAGGAGAAGAAGGCCATGGGCCCTCTGCCGCAGTTCTACGCGGACATGTTCGGCTGGCGCGAGATGACGGACACGGTGTCGGGCGTCGTCGCTTCGCTATCCCCGGCGGAGCGCGCGCACACGGTCATCCGCGCGAACGACTACGGACAGGCGAGCGCGTTCCAGCGCTTCGGACGCGGTCTGCCGCCCGTGGCCTCCGGGCACAACAACTTCTGGCTCTGGGGGCCGGGAGACCCGGACCCGGACGTCGAGATCCGCCTCGGGGACGAGGAGGACGCGGCGTTCTGGCGGGCCGACGTCTACGCGGACTGCGAGAGGCGCGCAACGTTCGAGAACCCCTGGGTGATGCCCTACGAGAACCACCTGGGCGTCTACGTGTGCCGGCACCCGCGAGAGCCCCTCGGCGAGCGCTGGCCGAAGGTGAAGCACTACGAGTGAATGCCGGCTCTGGCCCTTGCATCCCAACAAGACAAGAACGCCAGGGGAGTCCTCATGACCCGCTTCGAACCGGAAACACCCGCCCCGCGGCCCGCCGCGGAGGAAGAGGAGAGCCGCGACTCGCTCTTCGAGCGATGGCTCGCCCACGCGACCGCCTCGCAGTCACGCCTCCGTCACTTCGGCGTGCCCGCCCCGGCTCCGCGCGCCAGCGACGTGCCCCTCGGGGACGATCTCGCCGACGCGTGGTTCAAGTAGCGCCGAAGCGCGACGAGAACCGGAGGTCCTGCGGGTAGGGAAAGACGTCGTCCTGGATCCCGGCGCGGATGCGGTCCTGCGTCGCGACCCAGAACGCGGGATCGACGAGCTCCGGGCACAGCTCGAGAAAGAGCGTGCGCGCGCGGCCGGCGGGAAAGAGAAACGCCGGCAGCTCCTCGGGGAAGATGTCGTTCGGGCCGACCGAGAACCAGGGCTCGCCCGCCGTCTCCTCGTCGGAGGAGCTCGCGGTCGGCAGCCGGCGGAAGTTGCACTCGGTCATCCGGCAGATCTCGTCGTAGTCGTAGAAGACGACGCGCCCGTAGCGCGTGACGCCGAAGTTCTTCGGGAGGAGATCCCCGGGAAAGATGTCCGCCCCCGCGAGCTCCCGGATGGCCGCGCCGTACTCGCCGATCGCGGCGCGCAGCTGCCCCTCCCCGGCCTCGCGGATGTACACGTCGAGCGGCGTCATGCGGCGCTCGATGTAGACGTGCCGGATGACGATGTGGTCGTCGTCGATCTCGATGGACGAGGCGGCGACGCGCTGGAGCTCGGCGACGAGCGCGGGATCGAACCGGGCGAGCGGCAACGCGACGTTCGAGTACTCGAGCGTGTCGGACATGCGCCCGGCGCGGTCGTGGTACTTCACCATGAGATACTTGTCCTGCACGCGCCGGCGGTCGGTGTCCTTCGGCGCCTCGAACCAGTCGCGGATCACCTTGAAGACGTACGGAAACGACGGGCACGTGAAGACGGCCATGACCATCCCGCGCGTCCCCGGGGCGACGACGAACGTGTCGCTCGAATGCCGCATGTGATGGGCGAGGTCTCGGTAGAAGAGCGTCTTGCCCTGCTTCTGCAGACCGAGGAGCGTGTAGAGCTCGGCCTGTGGCTTGCTCGGGAGCAGTGACTTCAGGAACGTCACGTACGCGGAGGGGACTTCCATGTCGACGAGGAAGTACGACCGCGCAAGGCTGAAGACGCGGCCGATGTTCTCCGGCTTGAGCAGGAGCGCGTCGACGTAGACCTCGCCTCGCTCGGTGCGGAGGAGGGGCACGACGAACGGGACCTCGTGGCTCCCGTCGATGGCGCGGCCGACGATGTAGGCCGCCTTGTTGCGGAAGAAGAGCGAGGCCAGGACCTGGATCTGGAAATTATCGTAGATGCGCATGTTGCGAGGCAAGTGCTCTCGCAGCGCGCGAATGATGCGGCGAATGTCGCGATCAAGGTCCTCGAAGGGGCTGGCGAGGCCGAAGCCGGTGAGCACTTCGCAGAGCGTGGCGCGAAAGCCGACCTTGGTCGGGTAGTAGCAACGGTACGTCGGGTCCTCGCCCTCGAGGTGCTCGGTCGAGATGGCGGGACGGCGAAAGATGTACTCGTTCCGGTAGTAGCGCCGGTCGAGCATGCGGCACGCGACGGAGTTGTAGAACGTCTCCGCGCACTCGGGCTGGAGGTGCTCGTGGAGAAGCCCGATGTACGCGAGCTTGATCTCCGTCCAGAGCGACTCGTCGGCGAGGGCGTCGGAAAAGCGCTCGCGGAGGACGGCGACCGCCTCGGCCACGCGCTGGTCGTACATCTGGATGCGCGCCTTGGCCGACTCGCGCGCCCCCGCCCAGGCGCCGCGAACGAAGCGGTACCTGGCTCGCGCGCCCGCCTCGCGGAAGAGGCGATAGTGCTTGTCGAAGCCGTCGAGGAGCGCGCGCGCGATGTCGTGGGCGAGGGTCATGCGCTCCCTGCCAAGAGCCTACGCCGTGCCGCCTTTGGCCTGCAGCGCCGCCACGAGCTTGGTCACGGTGGCCTTCGCGTCGCCGAAGAGCATCACCGTGTTGTCCTTGTAGGCGAGCGGGTTGTCCACGCCCGCGTAGCCAGCGTTCATGCTGCGCTTCATCATGACGACGCGCGCCGCCTTCCACACCTCGAGCACGGGCATCCCGAAGATGGGGCTCGACGCGTCGGTCAGCGCGCTGGGGTTCACGATGTCGTTGGCACCGATGACGATGACCACGTCGGTGTCCTTGAAGTCCGGGTTGATCTCGTCCATCTCCTCGACGAGCTCGTAGGACACCGAAGCCTCGGCGAGGAGCACGTTCATGTGCCCGGGCAGGCGCCCGGCGACGGGGTGGATGGCGTAGCGCACCTTCGTCCCGCGCTTCTGGAGGAGCGTCGTCAGCTCCTTCACCGGGTGCTGCGCCTGCGCCACCGCCATGCCGTACCCGGGGACGACGATGACGCTGCGCGCGGCGGCGAGGAGCTCGGCGACCTGCTCGGCGGTGGCTTCCTGCACTGGTCCCACGGGGGCCCTGGGTCCGGTGGAGGGGGGCGGCGCCGCGCCGAAGCCGCCGAAGATCACGCTCCACAGCGAGCGGTTCATCGCGCGGCACATGATGAAGCTGAGGATCGCGCCGCTGCTGCCGACGAGCGCGCCGGTGACGATGAGCAGATCGTTCGACAGCATGAAGCCCGCCGCGGCGGCCGCCCAGCCCGAGTAGCTGTTGAGCATGGAGACGACGACCGGCATGTCGCCCCCGCCGATGGCGAGCACGAGGTGCGCGCCGAGGACGCTCGCCACGCCGGCGACGACGAGGAGCGGGACCAGCCCTGCCGGGGCCGGTGCGCGGAGGAAGACCACTGTCGACGCGACGCAGGCGAGCGCCATGAGCGCATTGAGGACGTGCCGCCCCGAGAGCAAGAGGGGCTTGCTCCCGAGGGCGCCACGCAGCTTTCCGAAGGCGATGACCGAGCCGGTGAAGGTCACCGCGCCGATGAAGACGCCGACCACGATCTCTACGCCGTGGACCGCGTCGGAGGCGTCGGCGCTGGGCTCGAGGTAGTTGGCGATGCCGACGAGGACAGCGGCGGCGCCCACGAAGCTGTGGAGGATGGCCACGAGCTCCGGCATCGACGTCATCGCGACGCGCGCCGCCAGCATCGCGCCGACCGCGGCCCCGACGGCGATGGCGATGGCGAGAAGCCCCCACGCCTCGGCATGCACCATCCCCGCGCCGGACGCCGGTCCCCGGGCGCGGAGCGCGAGCGCCGTCACCGCGACGGCCAGCGCCATTCCCACGACGCCCGCGGTGTTCCCGCGCCTCGCGGTCTGCTGCGTGGAGAGGCCGCGCAGGCTCAGGATGAAGAGGAGGCTCGCCGCGAGGTACGCGAGGCGCTGGACGGAGGCGAACGTGTCGGTCATCGCCGGAACATCCGCAGCATGCGCGCGGTGACGAGGAACCCGCCGGCGACGTTGATGGTGGCGATGAGGATGGCGACCGCGGCCAGGAGCGTCGCCGCGCCGATGGAGCCGGTGCGCATGAGGAGAATGCCGCCGACGAGGATGATCCCGCTGATGGCGTTGGTGACGCTCATCAGCGGCGTGTGCAGCGCCGGGTTCACGTTCCAGATGACGTGCCAGCCGACGACGCACGCCAGGAGGAACACCGTGAGGTGCTCGACGAACTCGCCGCCGGCGACGACGCCCGCCGCGAGCAGCGCCACGGCGACGAGCCCGCCGAGGAGCGGGCCGATGCGACTGGGAGCTCGCGCGACGACAGGCGTCGAGGGCGCTGCCGCGGCGGCGGCGAGCGGGGCGGCCGACCGCGGGCGTGGGCGCGTTGGGGGCGGCCAGAGGAGCTTGCCGTCCTGGAGGACGACGACGCCGCGGTGGATCTCGTCCTCCAGATCGAGCGCGATGTCGACGCCTCCGGCCTCGAGGACGTCGGCGAGGAGGTTGCACACCGTGGTCGCGTAGAGGTCGCTCGACTGGCGCGACATGCGGCTCGCCAGATCCGTGAAGCCGAGGATCTTCACGCCGAACTTCTCGACGAGCCGACCTTTCTCGGTCAGCGCGCAGTTGCCGCCCTGCTCGGCGGCGAGATCGACGATGACCGATCCCTGTTGCATGCTCACGACGGCGCCCGAGGTGACGAGTTGGGGGGCCACCTTGCCCGGCACGAGCGCGGTGCAGACGACGACGTCCGACGACTCGGTGTGCTGCGCGATGAGCGCCTGCTCGGCCGCGATGAAGGCCGGGCTCATCTCCTTGGCGTAGCCCCCCTCCCCTTCCCCCGACTCCAGTGCCGGCATCTCCACGAACGTCGCCCCCAGGCTCTCCACCTGCTCGCGGACCTGAGGGCGGGTGTCGAACGCGCGTACCACCGCGCCGAGGCTCCGCGCGCAGGCGATGGCGGCGAGACCCGCCACGCCCGCCCCGAGGACCAGCACCTTCGCGGGCGCGACCCGGCCCGCCGCCGTCATCTGCCCGCCCAGGAATCGCCCGAGGTGGCTCGCCCCCTCGATGACCGAGCGGTACCCGACGATGTTCGCCATCGCGCTGAGGGCGTCCATCTTCTGGGCGCGGGTGATGCGCGGGACGGCGTCCATCGCCAGCACCGTGGCGCGCCGCAGGGACAGCCGCTCGACCAGCGCCTGGTTCTGCCCAGGCCATACGAGACCGATGAGCGCCCCGCCCTCCTTCAGCAGATCGGCTTCGTGGAGCTCGCCCTCGGGGATCGCCTCCGGAGGCCTCACCTTGAGCACCAGGTCGGCCTGCGCCCACAGCGACGCCGCATCCGGCGCGATCGTCGCGCCGGTCTCGAGATAGGCACCGTCCCCGTAGTCGGACGCCTCGCCCGCGCCGGCCTGCACGACGACGTCGAGCCCCAGCTTGCGCATGCGGGCGACCGTCATCGGCGTCGCCGCGACGCGCCGCTCTCCGGGGTGAATCTCCTTGGGTATGCCGATCCGCATCCAGTGCTCGCCGTATTCCCCCGGGACGGGACGTTATCAAGTCCGGCCCCCCCCGTGAGAGGATCCGCGCGTGCGCCCTCCCGCTTCGGGCTCGATTCGCGTCCCGGCCGCCTGGCTCCTGGTTCGCCGGCCCGGAGGCTGAGTTGCACGACAAGGGCGGCGGGCTCATCGGCCATCACTTCGCGAGCGAGCCCGGCGGGCCTTCTACGGCCCCTGACGCGACGCCGCGGCGGCGTGGGCCACCCGCTCCCTGTGCTCCCGCAGCGCCTTGCGCCCCAGGTACCACACGATCAGCAGATTCACTGCGAAGAGCAGGAACCGCGACACGTGCGGATGGTGCACCAGCGCAACGACCTCGAAGGGCAGGAGCGAGCCGGTCGCCAGGACCACGAGCCACGGACCCCACCAGTGCCCGCGGATGAGGGCCCAGGCCTCCACCAGCGTCAGGACCCCGTCGGCGATGAGCGCCACGAACAGCGTCCACAGGCCGCGTCGCGTCGACGCGTGCACCAGCAGATCCGCCAGCTGGAGGCTCCACGCGCCCGAGTGGTGGCGTACATGCGCCGCGATCCCCAGGATCTCGTCGCCGATACCCACCTGGATGAGGACGAGCAAGATCAGGGCGAAGAGGAGCCACAGGCAGCCCTTGATGAGCTTGTAGCCGATGATGATCGCAAGCCCGCGTTCGCGCTGCACGCCGGCGATTGTATTCTGCCTGGGATGCGCACGCACCGCGCCCGGACCGCACCGCTCGCCATCTCGATGGCGGCGGCGTGTCTGGGCGTCGTCTCCGGCACGTCGTGCGAGCGCCCGACCGCGACGAGCTCGCCCCCGACCATCGTGGGCCGCGCCATCCGGGTCGACGCGGACCGCAAGCTGCTCCCCTGGTCGCCGGGGCCGGCTCCGTACGCCGAGGTGGCCCGACTGGCCTTCACGGCGCTGGAGACGAAGTTCCCCGTGCAGGACAACGGCCTGCCGACGTACCTCGCCTACTCGCGCTTCGATCCGGAGGATCTCTCGGGCGTGGGCTGGCCGCACAACCCGGCGGGCCTCTACGCGATGCTCACCGACTCCGCGGTGCTCTGGTACGCCTTCAGCGGCGACGAGGCCGCGGTGGACCTCGTGCGGACGGCGGTCGATCATCAGCTCTCGAACGGGACGACGCCGGCGGACTGGGACTGGGCGAGCGTGCCCTACGCGAGCTCGAACCCCGGTGACGTCGACTATCGCGGGGCCGACGACGAGTGGTGCGACTTCTGCGGGCGCGGCGACGGCGTCGGCGTCATCGAGCCGGACAAGGTGGGGGAGCTGGGCTTTGCCTACGTGCAGCTCTTCGAGCTGACCGGCGACGCGCGCTACCGCGAGGCGGGGATCGCGTGCGCCGACGCGCTGGCCAAGCATGTGCGGGACGGCGACGAGGTCATGTCCCCCTGGCCGTTCCGCGTCTACGCACAGACCAACGTGGCGCGCGAGGAGTACTCGTCCGATGTCGTCGGCGCGCTCATGCTCTTCGACGAGCTCGGGCGCGTCGGCCTGGGCGACGTCGACGCGTACCGGCGCGCCCGCGCCACGGCCTTCGACTGGCTCATGCGCGTGCCCATGAAGAACGACGCCTGGAGCGGTTACTTCGAGGACATCGAGATCCAGGCCGATCCCGCCGCCAACGCGAACCAGTACGTGGCGATGCGCACCGCGCGGTGGCTGCTCCAGCACCCGGAGGTCGATCCGCGGTGGCGCGACGACGTCGCCCATCTGCTGGCGTGGGTCGGGCAGACCTTTGGCGCCGACACCGCCAGCGAGCGTGGCACGCAGTGGGGAGCCACCGTCCTCAGCGAGCAAACCGCGGACATGGCGAAGATGGGGAGCCACACGGCGCGCTTCGGCGCGACGACCGCGCTCTGGTACGAGGCGACGGGCGAGCCGAGCGCACGCGATCGGGCGGCGCGGTCGCTCGCGTGGGCGACCTACACGTGCAACGGCGACGGCATCGTCGCGGTGGGCGAGGACCGGAACGAGGGCTGGTGGTTCAGCGACGGGTACGGCGACTACGTCCGGCACTTCCTCGTCGCGATGGCGGCGGTCCCGGAGTGGGCGCCCGCACGGGAGAATCACCTGCTCCGGTCGACGTCGGTGGTGAGCCACGTCGACTACACGCCGGTGCGCGTGTCGTGGACCACGTTCGACGCGGACGCGACCGAGACCCTCCGCCTGGTCTCGCGACCGGCGAGCGTGACCGTCGGCGGCGAGGCCCTGAGCGAGCGCGAGACCCTGGACGACGAGGGATACGTGGTGCAGCCGCTCGCATCCGGCGACGTGGTGCTTCGCGTGCGGCATGAGGCCCCCGGTGAGGTGGTCGTCACGACGAGCGTCCCTGCGGCCGTGAGCGACCCGAGCGTGGCGCGCAACCCAGCGATTCCGGGCGGGTGCTCGGTAGGGCGCGGCTCGAACCGGGCCGGCGGGACAGGCGCGCCTGCGCTGGCGGCAGGGCTCGCCATGCTGGCGGCGTGCCTGCGCGGAAAGGGGCGGCGCCGACGCGGTTGACACGAGGCGGCGATCGCGAAAGAAGGAGGGGCTCATGTCCGCCCGAGAGCCCGGTCGCGTCGCCCTCGTCGTCGAAGGCGGCGCCATGCGCGGCATCTTTGCCGCCGGCGTGCTCGACGTCTTCCTCGAGCAGCGCTTCCGCCCGTTCGACATGGCGTTCGGCGTCTCGGTCGGAGCCTCGAATGTCCTCTCCTACCTCGCCGGCCAGCACGGCCGCGCGCGCCGCTGCTTCCTCGACCAGATGTCCCGGCCGGAGTTCATCGATCCCTGGCGCATGCTCCGGGGCGGGCACTGGCTCGATCTCGACTGGCTGTGGAGCGCCATCACACGCGAGGACCCGCTCGACTGCGCCGCCGCAGCGGCCAGCGGCGTCGACTACACCGTCGTCGCCACGTGCGCGAAGACCGGCGAGCCCCGGTACCTCACGCCGGAGGCGGACGACATGCTCGAGGCGCTCAAGGCCTCCTGCGCGCTGCCCTTCCTCTACCGCCGGACCGTCCGGGTCGGACACGACGAGCTGGTCGACGGCGGGATCAGCGATCCCCTCCCCGTCCGCGAGGCCTACCGCCGCGGGGCCCGCACGCTCGTCGTCGTCCGCTCGCGTGCCGCGGACTTCGTGAAGAAGGACCGCCTCGTGAACCGCTTCGGCGCGTGGACGATGCGCTCCAAGCCGCCCATCGCGCGCGCCTGCCGCACGACGCCCGCCGCTTACCGCGACGCCGTGTCGTTCCTCCACGCCCCGCCGGCCGACTGCTCGGTCATCCAGGTGGCTCCCTTCACAGCCCTGGCGACGTCACGCACCTCGCGTGATCGCGTCGCCCTCGAGCGCGACTACGTCCTCGGACGCGCGCTCGGACGCGAGGCCATCGGCCGCTTCGAGCAGCTCGGGGCGGGTCCCCGGCGCGTCGTCACCGCAGGCGCCGGCCAGCAGCTCAGCGCCTGAGCACGTCGAGGCTCACGGCGACGGGGGGTACCAGGCCCTCTTGCGGATCTCGATCCCTTCCTTGCCCGCGAGGCCTCGGTCGAGCTCCGCGAGATCCGAGCCGCGGTAGTGATACGGAAAGACGACCTTCGGCTTGAACGCCGCGATGCACTCGGCGGCCTCGCTGGGGGGCATCGTGTACGGCAGGTTCATGCACACGAACGCGACGTCGATCTTCTCGAGCGCCTTCATCTCCGGCGTGCACTCCGTGTCGCCGGACAGGTAGACGCGCGTCCCGCCGAAGTCGAGCTCGTAGCCGTTGCCGCGTCCCTTGTCGTGATAGAGCTTCCCCGCTTCGGGGCCGCGCTTCAGGTTGTACATGGGGACGGCCGTCGCCACGAGGTCGCCCACGTTCCGCGTGTCGCCGTTCTTCATGACGGTGTCGACGTGTGTCTTGTCGGCGACGGCCTGCGGGCCGACGACGAGCATTCCGGGCTTCCGGATGCGCTCGAGCGCGGGCGGATCGAGGTGGTCCGGGTGGATGTCGGTGATGAAGACGACGTCGGCCTTGGGAAGTGCCGCGTCGGCGAGCGCGGGGATCGTGGGATCGACGTAGATGGTCTGCCCGTGCCACTCGAAGAGGACCGCGGCGTGCTGGAGCGGCGTGACGGCGAGATCGCCCTTCGTCGTGGTGAAATGGTCCGTGGGTAGAGAGGACGCACGAGCCGGCGCGACGGCCGGCATCGCGGACGCGGGGGGAGCCGTCGCGCTCGGGGCCGCCGTGGTGGCGGCCGGCTCCTTGGAGCAGCCGACGGCAACGAGGAGGAGGACCACGGTCGCGTTCGAGCGCATGCCGGCATCGAAGCCGATGGACGCGCGCGGCGCAACTCCCTCGGCTCGGGAGCCAGGCTCGTCCGCGCCCTTCAGCCTTCGCGCACCCAGCGGGCCAGCTCGCGCAGCGTCGAGCGCTTGCCGTACATCAGGATGCCGACGCGAAAGATCCGCGCGGCCGCCCACAGCGCGAACGCGATGGTCGCGAGCAGCGACACGAGGGAGAGCGCGAGCTGCCAGGCCGGCACGGGGGTGAGCAGCAAGCGCATCGGCATGAGCACAGGTGAGAAGAACGGGATGGTCGTCAGCACCACGGCGACGGGATCGCGCGGCGCGCCACTGATGATCGGAAAGCACATCGACGCGACGATGAGCACCATCATGATGGGCATTTGCGCCTGCTGCGCGTCGCGCTCGGAGTCGTTGGCGGCCCCCACCGCGGCGAAGATCGCGGAATAGAGGAAGTACCCGCCGAGGAAGAAGACGACGATGCATGCGAGTTGCCCGATGCCGACGCTCGGGATCGCGACGGTGCCGGCGCCGGGTCCCACGAAGTGCGTGAGCAGGGGGCCCTTGAAGCTCGCCGCCACGACCGCCAGCGCAATCCACAAGCCGAGCTGGGTGAGGCCGAGCATGCCGATGCCGACGACCTTGCCGAGCATGAGGTCCCACGGCCGCGCGCAGGAGACGACCACTTCCATCACCCGGCTCGACTTCTCGAGGACCACCGCGCGCATCACGGTCACGCCGTAGAGGAGGATGCCCATGTAGAGGAGGAACGAGATGAAGTACGCGACGATGAACGCCGCCTGGCCCGTGACCTCCTCGCCGTCAGCGGAGGCCTGCCTCGCGTCGAAGGCCACCGGCGCGAGGAGCGCCGACGTCTGGGCGACGTCGAGGCCGAGGCCACGAGCGCGCGCGTGGACGATGGCGGTTCTCAACGAGCGCTCGAGGATGGCCATGTCGACGTTCGATGAGGCGTTGGTGCCCCGGTAGACGACGAGCCCCCCGGTGGCGACGTCGGCCGGGAGCACGAGGTAGCCATCGAGCTCGCCCGCGTCGATCCGCTTCGTCAGCGCGCTCCGGTCGGCGAGGGAGGGCGCCACGTCGATCCGGAAGCGCTGGCGCTCGCCGAGCTTGCCGGCCTCGAGCTCGGTCGCGACGTCCTTGCCGATCGCCTCGCGGGTCTCGTCGATGAGCACGACGCGCGCGACTTTGCCCCCGCCGCGGAACTGCGCCCAGGCGCTGAACCCGACGAGGGCGACGAAGAAGACCGGACCGAGGACGCACGTCACGACGAACCACTTCGAGCGCGCGCCTTCGGTGTACTCGCGGCGCGCGACGACGAGCCACGCGCTAGACATGGCCGGCCTCCGGGGCCGCCCGGCCGTCGCTGTGGCGGCGGACGTGGTCGACGAAGATCTCGTGGAGCGTGGGGACACTACGCTCGAACCGCACGATCTCCTCCCCGGCGTCGACCAGCCTTCGCAGGAGCTCCCCCGCGCCCAGACCCGGCTCGAGCTCCACGTCGAAGGCGCTGCCCCCTCCGGGCAAGCGGGTCACGACCATCCCCGGGCACGTGGCCAGCGCCGCAGGAGGCGCGCCGCCTTCGCGCGCGATCTCGACGCGGTACGCGTTTCTCGCGTCGCGCGCGCGCGCCTTGACGTCCGCGAGCGAGCCTTCGAGGACGCGCTCGGACCGCGCCAGGATGCAGAGCGCGTCGCAGAGCTGCTCGGCGTGCTCCATCAGGTGCGTCGAGAAGAGGATGGTGCGCCCGGCGACCTTCTGCTCGCGGACGATGTCACGGAGGACGTCGGCGTTCAGCGGATCGAGCCCGGAGAACGGCTCGTCGAGGATGAGGAGGTCCGGCTCGTGAAGCACGGTGGCGATGAACTGGACCTTCTGCTGCATCCCCTTGGAGAGCGACTCGACCTTCGCGTCCATCCACTTGCCGAGCTCGAGGCGCTCGAGCCAGCGAGTCACCCTGGGGGCGATGTCGGCGCGGTCGAGACCGCGGAGCTCGGCGAGAAAGGTGAGCACGCGCCTCACGGTCATCTTCGGGTAGAGTCCGCGCTCCTCGGGCAGATAGCCGATGCGTCGCTGCGCCGCGCGTCCGGGGGCCAGCGTCCCGAAGAGGGAGATCGAGCCGGCGTCGGGCTTCACGATGTCGTTGACCATCCGGATGGTGGTCGTCTTGCCGGCGCCGTTCGGGCCGAGGAGGCCATAGATGATGCCACGCGGAACCGAGAGGGAGAGGTCTCGCACGGCCACGTGGGCGGCGAAGCGCTTGGTGACGCCTCGCAGCTCGACGACCGCGTCGGGCATCAGGCGGCCGCGCAGCCGATCCGGCCCAGCGTGAGCATGACCGGAGTGTAGCGCGGGCTCGGGTCAGGAAAGTGAGGTCGCGTGTCGTTTTCGCGCAACTCGGTCCGGGACCCGTCCGATGGGGGTTCAAGAAAGGCAGGACGACCGATGAAGAACGACCGGAGCGAACGACTCGAAGCCATCCGGCGCGAGCTCCAGCAGCAAGACCAGGAATGGCGTCGCATCACGGAGGCCGTGGCGCGGCTCGTCGACGTCGAGCTCGCGGTACCGCACGACGTCCTCGCGCAGATCATCGGCTCGACCCCCGAACCCCCGCCGCCCGTCCTAGGCGTCCGCGTCTGACAACGAAGAAGAGAGGAGAATCGCCATGACCAACACCGTTTCGCAATACTCGAGCGCGCAGCAGCAGGCGCTCTACGAGATGATGAACGCGTCCAGTACCGGCGTCACCGGCACCCCCGTGGGCGAAACCGATGGGTCGTCGCCGCCGGTGTACCTCACCCCGCAGGCGCTGATGGTCTACTGCCAGACTCGTCTCCAGGGCATCGACTCCCAGGTGCAGGCGGCGATGACCACGCAGCAGAACACCAACTGGGAGCAGACTGAGATCGGAAATGTGCTGTCGGATGTTGCGTCGATCTCCGGCGGCACCACCAACGGTGTGACGACAGACCCTCAAGTCGTGCAGGCGCTCGAGCTGAAGCTCGAGAACCTGATCACGCAGATCCAGCAGACGGACCCGACCTGCTCGCAGCTGCAACCCCTCGAGCAGCTCCACGACAGCGTCATGGCCACCGGCACCGGGGCCTACCCGCCGGCGAATACGTCTATCCAGGGATACTACGGCAGCAGCCCGAACGGCACTACCGGGGCACCCATGGGAAGGGTGCCGCCCGCCGGCTCTCCAACCAACGACAGCAGCTTCAGCACGGCCGATCTGACGGGCTTCACCAGTACGCTGAACAACATCAACAGCAGCCTGAGCTCGGGCGCCGAGATGGGCATGATCAACATCCAGTCGCTCATGTCCGACCGGACGACGGCCATCCAGCTCACGACGAGCATTCTCCAGTCCTTCGACGACGGTCTCTCCAAGATCGCCGACAACATCGGGAAGTGAGGCACGCCATGATGATGAAATCCGTTGCACCGCAGCCCTCCCCCGGCGCCATCGAGGCGCTCTACGCGACGGGCCACTGGCTCTACTCGCAGGACCGGTTCTCGCACGCGCAGAGCGTCTTCCGCGCGCTCATCCACATCGCACCCGACGACGAACGCGGCTGGCTCGCGCTCGGCGCGTGCCACGAGGCCCTCGACCAGCACGACGTCGCGATGGAGCTCTACGAGGCCGCCGGGACCGTCGTGCACACGACGCCCCGGTGCGAGCTGGCCCGGGCGCGCATCCTCCGCCGGCGCGGCCTGATGAGCGAGGCCCGTGAAGCCGTGGACGAGGCGGCGCGCATCGCCGACGAGCTCCGCGACGAAGAGCTGCGAAAGCTCGTCGCGGCCGAGCGGAGGCGCCCGTGAGCTACGCCGTGACAGCGGTGCGATCGACCCCGGTCGCCAGCTCGGACCCCGACGGACCGGCGGGCACGACCGGCGCGACGCTCCTCCCCGACGCGACCTCCCTCTCGGGCGGCGGCATCGACGACGCGCTTGGCGTCCTCTACATGGCGATGGCGCAGCAGTCGCAGAACAGCATGCAGGCCGGTCAGGCGACCGTGACGACCGACCAGAAGGAGGAGCAGAAGGAGCTCGCCGACCAGCAGGCCGCGGTCGCAAAGGAGCAGGCCAACCAGGCCAACCAGGGGCGCGGGTTCTTCTCGAGCATCGGCCACCTGGTCGGCGACGTGACGAAGGACGTCACGCACCTCGACCCGAAGGACCTCGTGAAGGACAGCGTCGACGACGTGAAGGACGCCGCGAACAGCCCTGCGTTCTGGAACGATCTGGAGAAGGGCGCGCTCGTCGTGGCCAAGGTCGCGGCGGTCGTCGGCTCGGCGGTCGCCACGGCCGCTTCGCTCGGGACGGCCGGCGTGACCATCGCCGGCGCCGCGGTGCTCCTGTCCGTCGGCTGCGAGGTCGGCGGCGAAGCCGTGACCGACACGAAGTGCTTCGGAAACGACTCCGCGGGCGTCGGTCTGGGACTCCAGCTCACGGGCGTCGTCGCGGGGCTCGCGGGGGGATTCCTGTCGCCAGGAGCCACGGCCGCGTCGAAGACGGCGCTCGCCATCGGCGCTGCCTTCAGCGGCTTCGGTGGCGAGGCCCAGATGGTCGCCGGCGGCGCGCACGTCGAGAACCAGGACTTCGCCGCGACGGTCCAGAGCGCGACCGCCGACGCGCAGCACGCGGTGAACCAGAACGCAGAGCTCGAGCAGACGGTGGGCTGGGAGATCGACGATCTGAAGGCCACCGACAAGACCCACAAGGGCACGACGCAGGCGCTCCAGGGCGCCATCCAGGCCAATGACCAGTCGACGACTGCCGCAGCAGCCAGCATTTCCGTGAAAGGGTGAGCCATGCCGACCGTGAGCCATACGCAGGGGGCGAGCGCTCCCGTTCCCACGACGGAGACGTCGGCGAACGCCGAGACCCTCGATCCCGAGACGATCCTTCCAGACCCGGTGGCTGCCCTCACGATGTCCGGAGATCCTGGAGCCGAGCTGGCGGCGCTCGCCGTGCAGTCGGGCGAAGCGCAGCAGACCGTGGCGCAGGCGGGGCGTGATGTGGAGGAGAAGATCGAGGTGAGCGAGGACGACCAGCAGGTCGCCGACATGCGCCAGAAGGCGAACGACATTCGCTCCGCCGGGCTCTGGGAAGGCGCAGGCATGATGCTGGAAGGCGCAGGCGCCGTCGGGAGTGCATTCGCCCACACCGCACTGGTGGGCGACGGTCTGAAGGGCGCCGGCAAGGTGGGGAACGGAGTAGCCATGATGGCCGCTGCCAAACCCAAGGCCGCCGAGGCCAACGACGACGCCGACGCCGCCGCGGCGAAGTCCGCCTCGGACCAGGCGAAAGGCGCAGCCGAAGATCTCCACGACGCCAAGAAGGCCGGCGGCGACCTCGTCTCCGCCGCGCTCGACTTCTACCGCGAGTACACCTCGGCGCAGGCTTCGGCCCACACCGCCGCGCTTCATCGCGCGTGACCTTGCGCCCGCCCGCGCCGCGCGCGACAGTGCGCCCGCGATGAAGCTCTACACGAAGACGGGCGACGACGGCACGACGGGGCTCTTCGGCGGGGGCCGCGTCCTCAAGGCCAGCACGCGCGTCGAGGCCTACGGCACGGTCGACGAGACCAACGCCTTCCTCGGCGTCGCGCGGACGACGGGGTTGCCGCCGATGATCGACGCCGTCCTCGCGCCCATCCAGGAAGACCTCTTCACGCTCGGCGCCGAGCTCGCGTGCGTGCCCGGCAAGGAGGGCAAGCTCTCCATGATCCCCATCGGCGAGGCCGACATCGCTCGCCTCGAGCAGGCCATCGACGCGGCCGACGGGGCGTGCGCACCGCTGAAGAGCTTCGTGCTCCCAGGAGGCTCGCCCCAGGCCGCCGCCCTCCACGTGGCTCGCACCGTCTGCCGCCGAGCCGAGCGCGCGGTCCTCGCGCTCGCGGACGCCCCGGCGCGGGGCGACCTCGTCATCTACCTCAATCGCCTGAGCGATCTCCTCTTCGCGCTGGCCCGGTGGGCCAACGTCCTCGCCGGCGTGCCCGACGTCCCCTGGACGCCGCGGGGCTGACGCGAGGCTGCTCTCACGCGGCGTCGCGCTCGTCGGCCATCTGCGCCGCGAGCAGCTTGCGGCCGCGGTGCAGGCGGCTCATCACCGTTCCCACCGGCACGCCGAGCTCCTTCGCCGCGTCGCGGTAGGTGCGCTGCTCGAGGTCCACCATCACCACCACCGCCCGGAATCCTTCGGGGAGCGCGTCGAGCTTACGCTGCGTCGACGGGGTGAGGGCCCCCGCGCCGCGGTCGGGCGCCGTGAAGCCGGTCGGCACCGTCCACGCGCAGGGATCACTGCCGAGGTTCTCGAGGGCGTTGCGCTCGCGGCGACGGCGACGCCAGCGGGTGACGAAGACGCTGAAGAGGATCTGGAAGGCCCACGCGCGGAGGTTGGTCCCGCGCTGGTATTGGTCGGCGAAGCGGAGCGCGCGCTCGACGGCGTCCTGGACGATGTCCTCGGCGCCGGCGCGATCGCCGCAGAGGCGCATGGCGCGGGCGCGCAGCTCGGGAATGAGCTGGACGAGGCCCGCGTGAAGCTCCCCGGTGTCGCGGGCGACGACGGCGGGGCGCCGCTGGGGGGCCGGGGGGGAAGGGCTGGGACGGGCGGTGGAAGCGGGGGCGGGCATCGTGTCCTCCGTGATGCCGAGCCTCTACAGCAAGGGGGACGCCACGCGGCAGGGCCACGAGAACACGAGGGAATCGGCGCCTCTGGCGGACGGCACGTGTCCGTGTGTCCAACGCCTGTGTTCCGTGGCCTACGCCCGGGCGGCGGTGGATGCGCTGGACGAGAGGAGCTGTGGGAGCATGTCGGCGATCTCCGAGGCGAGCATCCCGCGGTCGGCCCCGCCGTGCGCCTGCGACCAGGCTTCCCCCGCGAACGCATGCAGGAGCACACCCGCGCACGCGGCCTCGAACGGCGGCAACGCGCACGCCATCGCGCCGATGATGCCACCCAGCACGTCCCCCGAGCCCGCCGTGCCGAGGGCCGGGCACGACACCGGCGACACCGCGATCCGCGCATCGGGCGACGCGACGATCGTGTGCGCCCCCTTCAGCACCACCACCGCGCCGGTCGCCGCCACGAGCTCGCGCGCGGCGCGAAAGCGGTCGGCTTCCACGGCGGCGGGTGTCTTCCCGAGGAGGCGCGCGGCCTCGCCGGGATGCGGCGTGAGGATGGCCTTCTTCGCGGCCATGAAGACGCCTGGCTTGCCGGCGAACATCGTCAGCGCGTCCGCGTCGACGACGATTGGACCGTGCCACGACGCGAGGACGTACTCGACGGCCATGCGCGCGTCGTCCCCCAGACCGAAGCCCGGGCCGATGACCACCGCCTGCGGCTTGTGCGCGAGGAGCGTGTCCAGGCTCTCGCCGGTCTTCTTCGGATCGAGGCGCGCGGTCATCACCTCGAGCACGTTGCCCTCGATGGCCGTCGCCGCCTCGGGCCAGGTGGCGAGCGTCGTCAGGCCTGCACCCGCCCGCATGGCGCCGTGCGCCACGAGCTGCGGAGCGCCAATCTTACCGGGTGAGCCGCCGATCACGACGACATGGCCGGCCGAGCTCTTGTACGCGCCGGGCGCACGCGGCACGAGCCAGTGCCCGAGGTCGGCTCTCTCCAGGAGCTGCGCCGAGCCGCCGACGTGCGCGACGAGGGTCCCCGGCACGCCGATGTCGACGACGAACACGCGCCCCCCGAGCGCGGCGCCCCCCGGCGTGAGGAGGCCCAGCTTGTGGTGGGCGAAGGTCACCGTGGCGTGCGCGTCGACGGCCACGCCGAGCGTGCGACCCGTGTCGGCGTCGAGCCCGGACGGAAGGTCGACGGCGAACCGCGGAACCGTGCCTGCGTTGATCGCGAGGACGACCTCCGCGAGGAACCCGTCGATGGGCCGGTCGAGACCCGTGCCGAAGAGGGCGTCGACGACGAAGTCGGCCTCGCCGAGGGCTTCCCTCAGGGCCTCGATCGGCGAGCCCGGGGGTAGCTCCCGCACCTCCCCACCGACGCCGCGCCAGGCGGCTAGGTTCGTGCGCGCGTCCGGAGACGCCTTGCCGACGTCGCCGCACAGCCACACCGTGGGATCGGCGCCGCGGAGGAGGAGATGGCGTGCGATGACGAGCCCGTCGCCGCCGTTGTTGCCCGTGCCGCACACGACGATGACACGGGCGTTGGCGGCGTCGCCATCGAGGAGCTCGCGGACGAGGACGTCCGTCGCGCCGCGCCCGGCGTTCTCCATGAGCACGAGGCTCGGGACGTGGCAGACGTCGATGGCGTGCTTGTCGAAGGCGCGCATCTGGTCGCGCGAGAGGACGGGGATCACGGCGGAAGCGTAGTGGCCTCTCGGCCTGGTTGCACCCGGTCTTCGCCGCGGAAGGCCTTCCGAGCGCGCCGGGAGAAAGGCGCGTACGATTTCCCCTGGAAGAAGGTGCATCGATGCGGATCGCACGTCTCGCGTGGGTGGGCCTCGTCCTGGCGGCTTGCGGATCGAGCAAGGCCGGCAGCTCGTTCGACGGCGGGCTCGGCGCAGGGGCCGACGCCACGGTCGACGGGAGCGGCGGGGCGAGCAGCAGCGGAGGGAGCAGCGGAAGCGGGTCCGGCGGAAGCTTCGGAGACGGCTCCCCGGGCGACGGCGGCGCCACGTGCACGCCGCCGGACATGCTGATCGTGCTGGACCACACCGACAGCATGTCGGCCACGCCCAACGGGGGGAATCCCGCCAACACCGACGCGGGGCACGAGCTCACGAAGTGGGTGCTTGCGACGGAGGCCGTGAAGGCGGTCGTGGCGCCGCCGCAGGACCAGAAGGTCGCGTTCGGGCTGGAGCTGTTCCCGCTGGATCCCGCGACGGTGACGGACGCCGGCGGCACGGGCAAGTGCCGCACGCTGACGGAGCTGCTGAGCGGCACGGCTTCGAACAACACGTCGTGCCAGCCCGCGGAGATCCCCATCCCACCCGCCGTCGGGACCGGCAATGCGATCACGTCGCTGCTCGATCCGGAGACGCTGCGGCTCTGCGTGTCGACGCCGATCGCGCTGGCGCTCGGGACGGCGAAGGCGGAGCTCGCGGCGATCGCGCAGCCGAAGGTGGCGCAGTACGTCCTTCTCGTGACCGACGGCGGAGAGACGTGCAACGGGGACGTAGTGGCCGCTGCGCAGGACATGGCGGCGGCGGGTGTGAAGACGTTCGTGGTCGGCTTCGGGTCGGCCGACGCTGGAGCCGCCGGGGTGAAGACGGGGCTGCTCGACCAGGCCGCGTGCGCCGGGCAGACGGCGATCGGGTTCCCCGCGCCGTGCACGGAGACGGACGCGGGGTACACGGCGAAGAGCACCACCGGGGTGCCGATCTTCTACCTCGCGGAGGACGGGGCATCGCTCCAGGCCACGCTCCAGTCGATCACGTCGAAGATCTGCTGCGGGTGCGCGCAGTAAGGCCTTGGTAAACACGCGTTTCCATTGGTGAACTGAGACACCTCGTGACCGTGCGTCGAGACTTCGTGAGCGCCGCTCACGACTTCACGAGCGCCGCTCACGACTTCACGAGCGCCGCTCACGACTTCACGAGCCGCGCTCGCGACTTCACGAGCGCTGGGCCACGCCCTTCGCGATGGCCGCCTCGTACGCCCTCACCGCCGCGCTCATCCCCACGAACACCGCGTCCGCCACGACCGCATGCCCGATGTTCAGCTCGACGATCTCCGCGATCGCCATCAGCGCCGGCACGTTGTCCTGCGTCAGCCCGTGCCCCGCCGCGACCTCCAGCCCCAGCGCGTGCGCCCTCCGGGCCCCCTCGGTCAGCCGCGCGAGCTCCCCGGCCCGGCCGTGCGCGTACTCCCCCGTGTGAAGCTCGATCTGCGACGCGCCCATGGCGTGCGCGCGGTCGATCGGGTCCCCGTCGGCCGCGATGAACAGGCTCACCCGGATGCCGGCGCTCTGAAGCGCCTTCACGCGCCTCACGAGGCGCTCCCCTCCGCCCGCGACGTCGAGGCCGCCCTCCGTCGTGCGCTCCTCTCTTCGCTCCGGCACGAGCGTGCACACCTCGGGCTTCACCCGCGACGCGATGGCGACCATCTCGTCGGTGGCCGCCATCTCCAGGTTGAACGTGCGGAGGTGCGCCTTGCACAGCGCGCGCAGCCGCTCCACGTCGTCGTCCACGATGTGACGGCGGTCCTCGCGGAGGTGCGCCGTGATGCCGTGGGCGCCCGCCGCGAGGCAGTCCTCCGCGGCGCGCACGGGATCGGGGTACGGCGTCCCGCGCGCGTTACGGAGGGTGGCGACGTGGTCGACGTTGACGTGGAGGCGGACGGGCATGGCGCCCGAGCTTAGCCCGGGCGAGGGCTACGGGTGGTGGCCCGGGTTGGACGGATCGGTCCCCAGCGCGATCTCGTCGCCGTCGGTGTAGCCGTCGCCGTCGCGGTCGACGCCGACGCGCCATCCCTCGCCGGGCGGTACAGCCAGGAAGGTCAGCGGGCCGAAGGCGACGAACGATCGGAGCTCGGCGTCGGTGAGCGGCGGCAGCCACGACACGTCGGCGGTCCACTTGCCGCCCGAGAAGGTGAAGCCGTGGTCCTGCCCGAAGTACGTCCCGTGGGCGACGAGATCCGTCTGCCCCGCGGCGGCCTGCGCCTCGAGCAGCGCGATGCGGGGGGCGACGGTCGCCGCGTCCCCTTGCGTCAGGGTGATCTGCTGGCCGACGATCGGGAAGAGGTTCGTGTCGAACGCAAACGTATAGTCGGCAAGCTCGTGCCGCAGCTGGAGGCCCTCGGTGGAGATCCCGTTGGCCGGATTCGTGGGGTCGGCGGGGTTCGCGAAGAGCGGGATGCCGTAGGGGTTCGGCGGGATGTTCGGGATGCCGTCGAAGCTCACCGTGACGGTCGTCTGGATGAAGACGAACGCGGTGAAGAAGTCCTCGAGCTTGCCGTCGGCGCCGTCGTGCTGGAAGCCGAAGCCGCGCACCCCGGCGAGCGGCGGGTTCAGCTGCGGGATGACGGTCTCCACGGCGTGGACCGAGTCGAGCGCCGACGCGAACATGCCGACCTTCTGGTACGCGTTGCGGAGGTGCGGCACCTTGAAGGTCTGCGGCTCGTTCTCGAACGACAGCCGCCCGTCGGTCCCGAAGAAGCCGGGGTGCTTGCTCTGCCCCGCGTTGCCACCCCGGTCGAGGACGTGGCAACCGTTGCAGTTGTGGAACCGGTCGACCGGCAGCTCCTGGCCGTTGGGGGCCACGTTCGCGAAGAAGGCCGCACCCCCCGCCTGCGACGGCGTGAGGGTGTTGTCCAGCGAACGGATCGGGTTCGGCGGGTACGTCGACTGGAGGATGAAGGTCGTGAAGTCCGTCATGTCGGCGTCGGTGAGCTGCGCGGCGCTCCCGACGAGGCCAGGGAACGCGACGTTGAACGACTTGAACGCGTTGACCTCGTCGAAGATGCCGGAGCTCGGCTGGGCCGAGACGACGGGGTTGCCGCTGCCGTCGAGAAACGGCGCGCCGGTCTGCTGGACCGCGCCGTTGCGGTCGCCGCGCCAGTGCATTGGGCCGGCGTTGTCGAGCCCGCGCAGGCTCTGCGTCGTCATCGGGCCCTTGCAGGGCTGGTAGTAGCCGAAGATGTAGCCCGCTTCCTGGGGCCCGAGGAGCGCCGCGATGTCGGCCTCGGAGACGGTGTGGATGACGCTTTCGGTCGCGGCGAGCGTCGTCGTGGGCAGCGGGATGTTCCCCGGGTTGCCGAGGTCCCACGCCAGGCCGTCGAAGTCCCCGCCGATGTGGCAGCTCGCGCAGGCCTGATCGCCGAGGGCCGACGTGAGCGTCGCGTTGTAGAGGTACTGCCGGCCCGCCGTCACGCTCGACGGCTCCGGGTTGAACATGCGCACGTGGCCGACTTCCTTGCGCGAGCCCAGGTCGACGACCGAGATGCCGTCGTCGAAGCGCGTGAGCACGAAGGCGAGGCCGTCGTGCTCGTCGAGGGTGACTCCCGTCGGACCGCCGCCGCTGAGCGCCACCTGGCTGGACGCGCTGGGCGGGGCCGAGCCGGCTTCGAGCGCCGCGGTCGAGTACACGGCGAGCTTGCTCGACCCTTGCGCCACGACGTAGAGGCTCTTGCCGTCGCCCGAGAGGACGAGGTCCTCCGGGAAGGCCACGCTGAGCGCCGGATTGCCCGTGCCGGCGGCGTGATTGAGGTGCGAGTTGAGGTTCGTGGCGGTGATGGTCTTCGCCGCCGGGTCGATGACCGTGATGCGGCTGTCGACGGTGTTGCCGACGACCGACGTGAAGCCCGGCGTGTGCCCCTCGAACCGGACGTCGTTGTGCGCGTCGGTGTTCGAGACGTAGACCTTTCCGCTCTTCGGGTTGACGGCCATGTTGAAGAGCGTCGTGCCCACGTGCGCGAACGATGCCGTCTCGACCGGAGGATTCGCCGTGGCGTCGATCGCGAAGACGTCCTCGTCGGGCAGGCTCACGCGAACGAACGGATCGAAGATGGTCCCGTACGCGTCGATCCAGTGGTTGTTGCCGTCGGGGCCGGGCTTCCACTTGACGATGAGCGCCGTCGTCGGCTGCGGGATGATCTGGCCGCCGAGGTCGATGGCGGCCGGTCCCGGCATGACGCCGCCGTAAACCGTGTTGACCGCGTCCTCCGACACGACCGTCGTCTGGTCTCCCGAGAAGAACGCGGCCGCGTAGACGGTCTTGCCGTCCGGCGACGCCGCGAGGGCGCGGGGCGTGTCCGCGAAAAGGGTGATCTTCGTGAGCCGCGTTCCGCCCGCCGCGCCGGGGTTGTTGGCGTCGAACACCCAGACGTCGGCCCGGCCGCTGGCCGGGTTGAAGAGATCCGGATCGTCGGGCGAGTTCTGGCCGCGGTGCGCGGTGGTGATGAACGCGCGGCCCTGGTTCGGGCCGGCGAAGACGATGTCGCGAGGCTCGTCGCCCACGAAGAGCGTATTGACGACGCTCGCGTTCCCGAAGTCGTCGACGTGGACGATGCTCACCGAGTCGGACAGATGATTGACGACCCAGACGTCGCCGTTGGCGCGCGCCGCGACGGCGACCGGCTCGAGGCCGACCACCACGGACGCGAGCGGCTGCAGGCCCCGTCGCTCGACCCGGAACACCTCGAGCCGGTTGTCCGGCGTGTTGGCCGCGAAGAGGAGGCCACCGTCGCCCGACATGGCGAGCGGCCTTACCTGCAACGTCTCGAAGAGCGTGTACGGATTGGCGCTCTGGGGCACCTCTCTCGCGCTCGTGGCGCTCTCCGTCACCGAGGCGGTGGGTGGATCTCCCGCTCTACCACTGCAGGCTCCCAGTGCCGCCATCGCAATCGCCGCCGACAGGACCGTCCGTGCTCGCATCGGTTCTCCCTCCGCCCCCCGGCGCGGAAACCCGCGGACCGTACGCCCTACCTCGACGGCGCGACCAGGCCAGCCGATGGCGCCTGAAATCCACTGGAGCCCATAGGATTGGTGCGACCCCGAGCGATACGCATGCAAAGACACGCAGCTGGGGCCAGCAAGCCTCCATCCACCGCAGGGTGTGCGACGAGCGCCGCGTATTCGCGTCCACGACGGGATTCCAGGCGCGGTATGCGCTCGCCGAGCAGCACCCTGGGGGTCGGCGCCACCAGGGTGCGGTCAGATCCGCTCAGTCGTCTTCGCTGCCGGTCTCACTCAGCTCGTCTTCCGTCTTCGGCGTCGCCAGAAGCTCCCCGTTGGCGCCGTCGCGGCGCACGATGAACGTGCGGTGCGTGACGGTGTCCGGGTTCTCGCGTGCGACGATGGTCACGACATTCACGCCGGGCCGAAGCGGGAGATCGGCGTCGAACGCCATGTGCTTCGGGTCCTGGCCGTTGCGGTTGGACCGGTAGAAGACCTTTCGCGAGCCGACGAAGATGTACGCGTCGAGCAGCTGCGCGTCGTCGCTCGCCGAGCCGTGCACCAGCGTGCGTGTCTCGCGCGTCGCCAGCTGCGGCTGCGGGATCTCGACGGCCGGCGGCGCGTGCGCCATCGCGTCCTCCAGGGCGAGCAGCAGCGGGACCGGCCCGCGGGACGGCTCGAGGTCGGAGGCCTTGGCGAAGGCGTACCGCCCGTCACCGAGCGACAGCTTCACGTACCCGTTCGCCGTCCCCTGCACCGTCGCCGCGACGCCCGCCGACAGCCGCGCGAAGATCCGGCCCGAGGCATCCGGCTGGTTACGGAGATCGGCTCCGGTCGCCTTCGCCGCCTGAGTCCCCCCGGAGGCCGCCACGGCCAGCGCGTCCATGATGGGCAGGCGCACCTTCTCGTCGACCTCTTCGCGCAGATCCTCGTCGCGGATCTGCAGCTGCACCTTGGCCTCGGGATCGGCCAGGGCCGGCTCCACGTCGAACGTGAACGCCACGCGTTTCACGTCGCCGGGCATCATGTTCGAGATGTCGAAGCGCCCGTCGTGCAAGAGGACTCCCTCGCCCGACAGGTTCCGGAGGTTCGCCTGCGTCTCGAAGCTGCGACCTTTGCCCGCGTTCTTCACGGTCAGGTAGAGGGTGAGGCCCTCGCCCTTCTGGATGCGGCCGTCGCCGTTGCCACGGCGATTGTCGATGACCTCGTACGAGTACGCGAACACCGGCTTCTCGAGCGACTTCACCGTCGTGCGGATCTCCGCGTCGGCCGGGGCGTGCCCGCGCGCCTCCTCGAAGTGGAGCTTCACGCCGTCGGCGCGCATCAGCGCGTCCTTCGGCACGTAGCAGGTGCGCGCGTTCAGCGCGTCCTTCGGCAGATCGGCGGTCGTACCGACCTTGTGGCCCTTCACCTCGCACCAGCCCGCGGGGGCGATCGCCGTCCGCGACTTGCCAGGTTCGAGCTTCCCGATGACGAGGTTCTTCTTGTCGAACATCGGGTTCTCGCTCTTCGTCATCGCGAAGAGGCGGTAGAGCGTCGACGTCCCCTTGTTCGTCACGGTGAGCTTGAGGTTCATCGGCTCGCCCGCCGTTACCTCGTTGTTCGCGCGGTCCGTCTCCACCTTCACCTCGATGCCCGCAGGCACCGTCGGCGTCGGCGCGGCCGGCACGTCCGCCGGGGCGTCGCTCCAGTCGATGCTGATGCCCCGCAGCTCGTCGGCGACCTTGTCCACCTCGGCCTTCCGCGTGTCGGAGATGTACTGCCTCGCCTGGCGCACCTCGTCCGCGCGCTTGCCGGGCTGCACGTGGGCGACGAAGTCGTGCGCGAACTTGATCGCGAAATCGAGCTCGAAGTTCTCGTCGAGATCGCCGCCCCGCTCGCGGAGCTCGAGGAGATCCTTCATCGGCCGGTTGTACTTCACCACCTCGGACGGGCGGGCGCCCTCCTTGGCCCTCACGTTGGACAGGGCGCGCGAGAGGTCACGCTCCTTGATGCCGCCGGTGTCCGCCGTGAGGTCCATCTCGAGCGGATCGATGGTCATCGGATCGAGCTCGATGTCCGGCGTCACGCCGACGCCCTGGATCGACACGTCGCCCGGCTCGGTGAGGTACTGCGCGATGGTCAGCTTCAGCGCCGCCTTGTCCGGGAGGTCGGTGAAGACGAGCTGCACGCTCCCCTTGCCGAACGTCGTCTCCCCGATGACGACGGCGCGGTCGTGGTTCTTCAGCGCGCCGGTGACGATCTCGCTCGCGCTCGCGCTGGTACCGCTGACGAGGAGCGCCAGCGGGTAGTTCGGCTCCGTCCCCTCCCCGTGCGCGGACTTCTCCTCGCGCCCCTCGCTGGGGTTGCCCACGGTGGCCACGATCGGCCCCTCGGCCACGAACGTGTCGACCACCTTGGCCGCCTGATCGAGCAGGCCGCCGGGGTTGCCGCGGAGATCGAGCACGAGCCCCTTGAGCTCCCCGCCCTTCTTCATGTCCGCGAGCGCGGCCTGCAGATCGGTCGTCGTGTTCGCCTGGAACTGCTTCAGCCGCACGTACCCGATGCCGCCCTCGAGGAGCCGGTGCTCCACCGAGGCCACGTGGATGACCTCGCGCGTCAGCTCGAACGGCTTCACGCCGCCCCACCCGTCGGCTCCGTCGCGGTGGATGAAGACGGTGACCTTGGTGCCGGGCGCGCCGCGCAGGTGGTTGACGGCCTCGTTGAGGCCCATGTTCAGCGTCGACTCGCCGTTGATCTTGACGATGCGGTCGTACTTCTTGACGCCCGCGCGCCCCGCCGGCGTCGCCGGCATGGGGTTCATCACGGTGAGCTGCTGATCGCGAATGGAGATGACGATGCCGAGGCCGCCGAACTGCCCCTGCGTGGAGAGGTTCATCTCCTTGTAGGCGTCGGGCGAGAGCAGCACCGAGTGCGGATCGAGCGTGTGCAGCATGCCGTTGCAGGCCGCGTACTCGACGTCGCGAAGATCCACGTCCGTGCCGCGGAGGCCGTCCTGCACGAACGCGAACACGTCCCGCAGGTGCGAGCTCACGTCCCAGGGGCCGTTCACGTCGTCGACGCGGAAGACCTTCTCCTGCGTGTCGACGCGCACGCGCACCTGGCTCGGGTTCGCTTCGTCGCGCACGACGATGACCTGGGCCACGTCCTTCTGCACGTAGTCGAGGGCCGACAGGAGCATGTCCTTGGCCTTGACGCGCTTCGGGTCGACGTAGCGGTCGCGGATGGTCTTGAGGACCTCGTTGACGACCTTGAGCTGCGTGAGGTCGTAGGCCACGGGGGCGTGGTCCGCGGTGCCGTTGCCGGCCGCGATCGCAGGGGCGAGGCCGTCCCACAGCCCGCCGCCGTGCAACCGCAGCGCGAGGAGGCTGGCCACACCGAAGGCACCGACGAGGGCCCCGACCTTCGCGAGTCGTTCGAGGATGCGCATTGCCACGAAGTATAGACACACGTCGTCCTCTTCGCTTTGCGTGCAAACAGGCACGACGACTAATTTTTTCGTCTTTCTTCGAACCTTTTGCCGGGAATACTTTCGCGGGGGCCCCCGTGGACGACGGCTCGAGCGGGCCGTAGCCTGAAGGGTGGAGCCTCGGGGGCTCCCCGAGCCGGTGAGCGCATGCCTGCCACATCGATGCGGAGCGATCTGCTGAAGGGCGTACGGCTCGGCCCATACGAGATCGGCGCCCTCATCGGGCACGGCGCGACCGCGAGCGTCTTCGAGGGCACGCACACCGGCCTCGGCAAGCGCGTGGCCATCAAGGTGCTGGATGAGCACCTGACGAGCGACGAGGAGATGCGCGCGCGGTTCGTGCGCGAGGGCCGCGTCGCGGCGCGGCTGGACCACCCCAATGTCGTCGGCATCCTCGACGTCGGCGTGGAAGGCGACGTGGCGTATCTCGTGATGGAGCGGCTGACGGGCCAGGGCGGCGCCGCGTTCCTCCGCGACCGGAAGCGCGTGTCGATCGCGGAGGCGCTCGACGTGCTCCTGCCGGTCGCGGCGGCGCTCGCCTTCGCGCACGACCAGGGCGTCGTGCATCGCGATCTGAAGCCGGCGAACCTCTTTCTATCGCGCGACCACCACGGCGACTTGCAGCCGAAGATCGTCGACTTCGGCCTGTCGAAGCTGATGACGACGATGGTGGAGACCGCGCCACTCACCGCGCACGACACCGTCATCGGCACGCTCCAGTACATGTCCCCCGAGCAGACGTTCGGGACGAAGCACGCGGGCGCCAAGGCGGACCAGTACGCGCTCGCCGTCATCCTTTACGAAGCCGTCACGGGACAGGCGCCCTTCGAGGACGAGTCGTTCTACGCGCTGCTCGAGAAGGTGCGGCACGCGCCGCTACCTCTGCCCAGCGAGCGACTGCCGGGACTGCCGGCGGCGTTCGACGAGGTGGTGACGCGTGCGCTCGCCCGCGATCCGGAGGAGCGTTACCCCGACGTCCGCGCCTTCGCGCGGGCTCTCGTCCCGATGGCGGACCCACGGACCGCGGTCCTCTGGGAGCGTGATTTCTCGGCCACGCCTTCGTCCCCGATCGCGATTCCCGCTTCGGTGCGGTCGACCGAGGTCCCGCCGAGCACGCAGAGCTCCGCGGTGCGGCCGCTGACGCGCCTTCCATGTCCGCCCGGCACGAGCCCGTTCCACATCAAGGGCATCGCGTACCGGGGAGTGCTGCGGCTGCTGGAGGCGCGCGTGCCCGGCGGGATCGAAGCGCTCGGCCGGGAGCTCGACGACGAGCGCATCGTGCCGTTCCTGGGCCAGCCGTTCCTCGCCGCCACATGGTGCGATCTCCTGCCCATGCTGCCCATCAACGTGGCGCTCGCGCAGCTCCTCGGCAAGCCGCTGGAGGTCCTCGGCCGCGAGCAGGGCGCCGAGCAGGCCCGCCACGACGTGGAGCAGGTGTATCGCCGCCTATTCGACGCGATGACGTTCGAGAACGCCGCGACGCTCCTCGGGCGCTTCGAGCGGCAGTACTACGACTTCGGCGACGGCGTCGGCGAGCTCGTGGCTCCAGGGCACATCCTCTTTCGCCGCTTCGGGGTGCCCGAGTTCGTCGTCCGCTGGTTCGCGCCGATGCACTCGGCCTACGCGGAGCAGATCCTGCGCATGAAGGGGGCGACGTTCGTCGAATCGACGGCCAGCCCGCCCACGCCTGCGGGCACCCGCGACTCGTTTCCCGTGGTGGACTTCGAGACGCATCTGCTCTGGAGCTGACTCAGGAGCTTCGCCCGGGAGCGACAGTGCGGCTGTAACAATGCGTCGTCACGCCAACCGTGGTTAACTGAGCGTGCCACCATGCGATCCTCTCGTCTCGCCCTCCTTCTCTTCGTGTGTCTCCTCATCGGGGCGCTCGGTGCCGCCTGCGGAAGCTCGAGCGGCGGCTCGACCTTCAACCAGGGTCAGGACGCGTCGATGTCCGACGGCAACGTCGGCGACGGCTCCGGGAGCGGCAGCGGCGGGGATGGGCCGAACCTCTTCAACGACGCGACGGGCGGCGACGGCGCCGCCGGGCTGCTCGTCATCTCGCCCGCCAACCAGACCATCGTCGTGCCTTACGGAACCCAGTCGCCGACGGTGCCTTTCACGGCGACCGAAAACGGAGAGACCGTCCACGCGTCCTTCGCGATCGACCTCGGGCAGATCGGCAACATCGTGGCGTCGACGGGCGTGATGACGCCGACCGGCAAGGCGGGCGGCACGGCCAACGTGACCGCGACGTTCGGCGCGCAGATGGCGACGACCAAGGTGACCATCGTTCTCCAGCTCGTCCAGAACGGCGGGCCCACCGGCAGCGACGGCGGCGCCGTCGACGCGGGCGGAGGCGCCGGCGGCAACGGCGGCGTGGGCGGCTCGCCCCCCGGTGGCCCGGTGCCCCCCGCGACGCAGACGCTCCTGCAAGGGACGCTCACGGCCGACACGGGTCTCGCGTGGCTCTACCCGTACGACAAGACGGTGTGGCCGCAGGGCCTCCTCGCGCCGCTCCTCCAGTGGAGCACCACGCGCAACTACGACGCCGTCTACATCCATCTCCACGAGAGCGGCTTCGACTACCAGGGCTACTTCGGGTCCACGGCCACGCCTTACATCAACGCGCCGATCCCTCAGGCCGCCTGGGACACCCTCTCGTACTCCAACCAAGGAGAGCCGGTCACAGCCACGCTCGCGTTCACGTCGGGGGGCGTTGCGTACGGCCCCATCACCGAGACATGGACGATCGCGCAGGGGCTGCTCACCGGCACGGTCTACTACCAGTCGTACGGGACGAACCTCGCTCTCAACTACTGTTGCCAGAAGAACGGCTCGATGTTCGGTGGGGCGACGCTCGCCATCAAGCACGGCGCCACCGGTCCGGTGCTCGTGGCCGGCAGCAACGGAGGCTCACCCCAGTGCCGCGTGTGTCACTCGGTCGCGGCGCAGGGGTCGACGCTCGTTACGGAGCACGGCGACAACTACAACGAGTCGAGCTCGTACGCGCTGACCAACGCCAACGCCGAGACCGTGATGGCGCCGGCGAACGGCGTCTTCGCGTTCCCCGGCATCTCGCCGGACGGGACGTTCCTGCTCAGCAACTCGGCGCCGCTGCCCGGGGTCGGCCCGCCGGCAACGAGCGGTCTCTACGCCTTGCCCGCCGGTACGCCCATCGCGTCCACGGGCTTGCCCGCCGGCCAGGGGGCGGGCACGCCGGTCTTCTCGCCCGACGGCAAGCACGTCGCGTTCAACGACTACAGCAAAGACAAGCTCTCGCTGGCCGCGATGGACTTCACGCAGGCCACGAACACATTCGCGAACAAGGTGACGCTGCACACGCCGACGGGGTTCCCGGCTCTCTTTCCGGCGTTCCTGCCGACCAGCGACGCCGTGATCTTCGAGCAGGAGACGGCCTCCGACGGCGAGTTCGGCGCGACGCGCGACGGCTCGCGCGGCGAGCTCTGGTGGGCCGACCTGGCCACGCAGACGGCGGTACCCCTCGCCAACCTCAACGGCGTCGGATACCTGCCGACCGGCGTGAACAACCACTCGACGGACCAGACGCTGGACTACGAGCCCACCGTGAACCCGGTCCCGTCGGGTGGGTACGCCTGGGTGGTCTTCACCAGCCGGCGCATGTACGGAAACGTCGCGACCATCGATCCGTTTTCGAGCGATCCGCGCGACTTCGATCTCAGCGCGACGGCCACCACGAAGAAGCTCTGGGTCGCGGCGATCGATCTCAACGCGAAGCCGGGCACCGA
>Ga0182030_10000282_pt1 | contig 90419 bp, 73 predicted proteins | sample 812S3MmetaG_FD_121299 | JGI IMG/M metagenome (GOLD analysis project Ga0182030, IMG submission 121299) | Permafrost microbial communities from Stordalen Mire, Sweden - 812S3M metaG (Illumina Assembly) | ecosystem: Environmental > Terrestrial > Soil > Wetlands > Permafrost | place: Sweden... | reverse complement strand
TGCAGTTTGATAAGGAAGCGAGCCAAACGCGCGATTGATGGGTCGCAAAGAACGCGACCCGTCGCGCGGCTCGCCCAGATTCCTCACGGCGCAAAGAACGCTTGTTCGGAATGACAATCAAACTGCACCGCTACCGGCCGCCTAAACATTCTCAATCATTCCCGCGAGCAGAAGCGCTCTTCGGGGCAGTTCGGAAATGACGATGAATTCGTGTACCGCGTGCGCACCTTCGCCCACGCCGCCCATGCCGTCGAGCGTGGGGATGCCCATGCCGGCGGTGAAGTTTCCGTCGGAGCCGCCGCCGACGGCAGCTTCCTCGAGCTTCCATCCCACCTGGCAGGCAATCTGCAGGGCTTTCTTGTAGAGGGCTGCCACTCCGGCGGTGCGCTCCATCGGAAGGCGGTTGATGCCGCCGGTCATTTCGAGTTTGCAGTGTCTGTCGAAGGGTTTTAGAGAGCGCAGCTTGCGGTCGATGCCGGAGGCTTGCTTCGCGCTCTTGATGCGGACGTCGATGTGCGCGGACGCTTCGGCCGCGATCACGTTAGTGCGGGTTCCACCTTCGATCACGCCGGGGTTTACCGACAATCCTTGCCGCAGATTATTCAGCTTTGCGATCGCCGCGATCTGGCGCGCCAGTTCGAGAATGGCGCTGTGGCCTTTGCCGGGATCAAGTCCGGCATGGGCCGCCACGCCTTGCACGCGCAGCATATATTCGCCCACGCCTTTGCGCGCGGTCTTGACGGCGCCGCGAAGTCCGGCGGCGGGTTCCAGGACCAACACTCCGGCGGAGTTTTTCGCCAAGGCCTCGGTTATCTTTCGAGAAGAGTGGCTGCCGACCTCTTCATCGGAAACCAGAAAGATGGTGACGGGCCGCGGCAGTTCGCCATGCCAGGCTTGCAGCGCTGCGATGGCGTGGAGCATGAGAGCGATGCCTGACTTCATATCGAGAACGCCCGGGCCGCACAAACGGCCGTTTTCGAGCTTGCACGGCATGCTCGCCAGCGTGCCCAGCGGATAGACCGTGTCGTAATGGCCGAGCAGGAGAACCGGCTTGCGATTCGCCGATGCGGAGCGGGAGCCGAAGTCGATCTGCAGGCTGTCGCCGAAATCGTTGCTGCGATGGAGTTGAGTGCGTCCGCCTAAAGCTTGGAATTTTTCTGCGAGGAGTGCGGCAATGCGATCGACGGCCGGCTTGTTATCGCTGGGGGACTCGATTTCGACGAGCTCGCGAACCGTGTCGACGATCCGGTGCTGATGTTCCGAGAAATAGCGCAGACGATCGAGCCCTGCGGGCTGCGGGGCAGCTACTGATTTTGTTGGCTTTATACCGGGCACATTTCCCTCTAGCTGGAGTTACAGACTCGCCATGAATGCAACGCGGTACAGTATAATCTTCAGGCTGATCGAGAACGAAGAATGATTGAGAGCACTCCTCCCGACAACGGCGCACCCAAGACTGGACTCGACATACACGACATCCTGAAAATTCTGCCGCACCGCTATCCTTTTCTGCTGATTGACCGGGTGCTGGAGTTAAAGCGCAAAGAGAGCATTGTGGCGATCAAGAACGTCACCATCAATGAGCCTTTTTTCAATGGCCACTTCCCGGGCCTGCCGATCATGCCGGGAGTGCTGATTGTGGAAGCGATTGCGCAGGCCGGGGGCGCGCTGCTGCTTACCGAGGTGGAGGACCGCGCGGATAAGGTGATGGTGTTCACGGGCATCGAGCGGGCGAAGTTCCGCCGTCCCGTGAGTCCCGGCGACCAGTTGCGAATTGAGGTGGAAGTGAAGGGCTGGCGGGCGATTCCGCGGATGATCGCGGTGAAAATGCACGGCATTGCGTATGTTGACGGCAAACGCGTGGCGGAAGCGACAGTGTCCTGCCAGCTGATCGACAGCTCACGCGGGCGCGGCGAAGGGTCTGGCGACGGTGCGGCGGAGTGATCGAGGTCTGCCAGATGCAATGAGTCCGCTTCCTGATGATGCAATGACTCAATCATGAATGTTCACCCCACGGCTATCCATCCCACGGCAATCGTTGATCCGCGAGCCAAGGTTCCCGCATCGTGCAAGGTCGGCCCTTACTGCGTGATCGGCGCCGAGGTTGAGCTGGGCGAGGGCTGTCATCTAGTGTCGCACGTGGCTATCGAGGGGCCGACGAAAATCGGCGTCGATAACGGCTTTTTCCCGTTTTGTGCGATCGGCATGGCGCCGCAGGATATTACCTACAAGGGCGAAGCGACGCGGCTGGAGATCGGCGATCACAACGAGATTCGCGAGTGCGTCACCATCAGCCGGGGCACGGTGAAAGGCGGCGGCGTCACCCGAGTTGGCAGCCACACGCTGATCATGGCCTATGCGCACATCGGACACGACAGCGTGATCGGCGATCATTGCATGCTGGTGAACGGGGCGACGCTAGCCGGCCATGTGACCGTGGAAGAATGGGCCGTGGTGGGCGCGCTTTGTCCGGTGCATCAGTTTGTGCGCATCGGGGCCCATTCCTACATCGGCGGCGGTACCACCATCACGCAGGATGTGCTGCCGTTTTCTATGACGTCCGCAGCGCGCGACACGCATGCCTATGGGATGAATAAGGTCGGCCTCGAACGGCGCGGTTTTTCGAAGGAGCGGATCCGGAGGATTCATCATGCGTACAAGACTCTGCTGGCTTCAAAGATGAATACTTCGCAGGCGCTGGAGAAGATGAAGGCCGAGACTGACCGTGGCGAGGATGTGGAGATGCTGATCCGCTTCATCGAGGTGTCGGAACGGGGAGTGATTAAGTAAGTGGCCAGTGGTCAGTGGTCAGTGTCCAGTAAGACCCGGCAACTGATCGCTGACCGCTAGCCACTGACCACTGCTATGGAACGCATTGGCCTTATTGCGGGCAACGGCAAGTTTCCGCTTCTCGTGCTCGACGCGGCGCGGGCGACGGGATACGAAGTTGTCGTGGTCGCGATCAAAGAGGAAGCATCCCCTGAGATCGAGTCGCGCGGCGCGGCTTCGGTGCACTGGTTGTCGCTGGGGGAGCTTTCGAAGCTGATCGAAGCGTTCCAGCGGGAGGGCGTGCGGCGCGCCGTGATGGCCGGTCAGGTGAAGCATAAGCAGATTTTCTCCGCTATCCGGCCGGACTGGCGCATGGCTAAGCTCTTGCTCTCGCTCGCCACGCGCAATACCGACAGCCTGTTGGGCGCTGTGGCCAAGGTTCTCGCGGACGAGGGCATCGCGTTGGAGAATTCCACATCGCTACTCGAACCGCTGCTGGTGAAGTCCGGAGTGCTGACACGTCGCGCGCCCACCGAGCAGGAACGCAAGAATATCGACTACGGCCGCGCCGTGGCCCGGCAACTGGCGCAGCATGACATTGGCCAGACTGTGGTGATCGCCGAATCGGCATGCGTGGCGGTTGAAGCCATGGAGGGCACCGACGCCACCATCGAGCGCGCCGGGCTCATCATGGGATCGCTTCACGGGGAGGCTTCGACGCTCAGCCGAGCCCTTACCGTGGTGAAGATCGCGAAGCCCAATCAGGATATGCGCTTCGATGTTCCGGTGATCGGAGTGAAGACCATCGAGGTGATGCGGGCTGCGGGTGCGTCCTGCCTGGCGCTGGATGCCGGAAAATGTTTGCTGCTGGATGGAGAGAAGGTTTTCGATGCGGCGAATGCGGCGGGAATTGCGGTTGTGGCGGACTAAGGCCTGATTGAGAAAACGAGATTGAACGACCGGTGATCTAATCCGCGCCTACGGAACGATGTGCTCCCCGCGGGGCTGCCACCGGGTGTTTGCGCGTCTCATGCCGGGCCCGGGTGAGATCGTACGCGGTTTGCAGGTTCATCCAAAACTCGGCCGAATTCCGGAAGTATCCGGCCAGAAGCAAGGCTGTCTCCGGAGTGACTCCTCGCTTCCCGCGCACCAGCTCATTCACCCGGTTCAAAGGGATAGCGAGCGCCCTCGCCAGCTCGGCCTGGGTCAGACCCAGCGGTTCGAGAAACTCCAGCAACAGGATTTGTCCGGGATGAGTTGCGATCCGATGGCTCGGCAACATTGTTTCTCCTTTAGTGGTAATCCGTGCATCGCACATCGATTACGTTGCCGCTCGTGAAGCGGAATACGAGGCGATACTGGTCGTTCACGCGCACACTGTAGAATCCCGCCCACTCGCCTCGCAGCTTCTCCAGCCGGTTTGAGGGCGGAACGCGCAAATCTTCCAGTGTGGCGCTGGCGTTCAGCAGATCCAGCTTGGCCTGCACTCGCTTCCACAAGACCTGCGCAATTTTCCGGGCAAACTTTGTGTCATGCCCGTGAAAGATGTCGTCCGTCGTCTTGTCCCCAAAGGAGACAATCATTTCCAGAAGTATACATGATTACCGTGTATGTGTAAAGCTGTTGACTCGGACTCGCTCAATCGGCGAGGTTAGAGATCATGACCTCCTCAACCACCGAATCCGCCCTGATTGCCGACCAGTTGCGCCGTGCATTCGAGGGCGATGCCTGGCATGGTCCTGCTTTGCTTGAGTTGCTGGACGATGTGGATGCCGCTACGGCTGCGGCTAAGCCTCTACCCGACGTTCACAGCATCTGGGAGCTTGTTTTGCACGTTGCCGCGTGGGACGCTGTGGCTTGCCGCCGGCTGGGTGGAGAGACGGTGCAGCTCACGGGTATCGCGAATTTCCCGGTTGTTCCCAAGCCCACGAAAGCGGCGTGGCGCAAAGCAGTGGCTCAGGCGAAGCGCATGCACGCTGGGCTGGAGAAGACGGTTGCAGGGCTGACCGAATCTCGCCTGCGCGAGCGTGTGCCGGGCAAGAAATATGATTTCTACTTTATGCTCCACGGAGTGGCGCAACACGAGCTCTACCACGCGGGGCAGATCGCCATCCTGAAGAAAATTGGGTAATTTTGTAATTTAGTAATTTGGTAATTGAAACCCGTCTCGGGCTAAGGTTTTCCAATTACCCAATTACTAAATGCTCCCTACCACTGTTTGAAGATCACTGCCACCGCGGCCACGATCATGGCGAACCCGACGGCGTGGTTCCATTTCACGGGTTGCTTGAGGTAGAACACCGAAAAAACGGAGAACACGATCAGGGTGATCACTTCCTGAATGGTCTTGAGCTGTGCCGCGCTGAACTCGTAGGAACCAATGCGGTTGGCCGGCACCTGGAAGCAATACTCAAAGAAGGCAATCATCCAACTGATGACAATTACCTTGAACAGCGGCACCTCGCGGTATTTCAGGTGGCCGTACCAGGCGAAGGTCATGAAGATGTTGGAAACGGTAAGCAGCGCAATGGTTCGCATGGAGAGAAGCGGTTCTCCTTTCGCCGAGTGTTGCAAGGGCCGAAACACAGCTTACAGAATAATGCCGGCACCGTGCTCGGGATTGAGAATACGCTTCGCTTCGGCCATCACCCAACCGGTGGCTAATCCACTCCGACGGAGACGGTCGTGGAGAACGTGGCGCTGCCGCTCGTGCCTGTAACCGTGACGGTGTAGATTCCGGCCGGTGTGGCCTTGGGCGATGTGGACGAAGACGAAGAGCCGCCACATCCGACTGCAGCCGCGAGACCGGCTAGCAGTAGAAATGCCGGCAAGTTGATCCTGCGGCGGCGGAGGAACGGAATCTCGATGAGGAAAAAGCCCGCGAATAAAATAGTCGCGGACAAAGTTCCCGCCAACAATGTCGGGCCGCTGCCGGGCTGCGATTTTAGATTAGGCGCTAGCGTTGCCGAGCCGGAGCCGGGACCGACTGTGAGGATGGTTACAGTCGCATTCGGGCTGTTGGGGGTGACAGTGCTTGGACTGATCGAGCAGGTGAGCCCCGCAACGCCTGACTGGGGCGTGCAGGTAAGACTCACGGTTCCGGTAAAGGCAGGGACTGCATCCAGAACAATGGCCGCGGTGCCCTGGTCTCCGGGGAGGGCGAGGGTTACGCGGTTGGGGTTCACCGAAAAAGAATAATCGAGGGGCCAGGCATTCACCAGGATATTGGCATTGAGAGAACCGAGGCCGGTCGTTTGATCGTAACCTGGGTTCGCAACGTAGCCCAGAAGACCGGCGCTTGAGCCGCTGCTAGGGCAGTCGGGCGTCCCCTGGGTGCAGGGGACTATGTTGCTGCCTGTGGTGATGTCGTTAAAGGCAGTCGGCATACTCACTGCCAGGTTGTAGAGCGTAGGGTTTACGTTGCCCTGGGTGGAATTGGTGCGTTGGTTGATGATGGCAACAATTCCGGCGAAAGCAGGTGAGCCGAAGGAAGTACCTCCGCTGTGCCCGCCCTTGGCGTCGCTGAATCCGACGATGCAAGAGTCAGCCGAACAGACGAGGTAAGGATCGTGGTCAGGGGAAGCGGTCAGCGCGATATCGGGGACGTCACGCGCGTTGTCGTCGGGCACATTCGTGGCAATCTGCCAGGCCGGTTTTGGAAAGAAAGTACTCGCGCCCCCGCCGCTGGCGCTGAGTTCAGAATTCGCCACCGCATCGTTCCAGGTTATTTCCGGAATGTAAGAAATAGCGGAGCCCCCGTCTAAGGCGTTGGCGGCATTCCAATAGGTAGAAGTGGTGATGCTGGGCGGATCGGCGGAGAACTCGGTTCCGCCCACGCCGGTGACCTCAGGAATCGCCGCAGGCACGTCGACAGCCAGGCCGTTCACGGCTGAAGCTGCGCTGGCGGGGTCGCAATCGGCGGCTCCGGAATCTCCGGAAGCGGCGATGACGGTCTGACCCTGTAAATTGCCCGTTTGTACCCAACCCTGAATCGTGTCGGCTTCCGTACTTCCCATATTCAGCTCACATTCGCCGTAGGTGATGCTAATTACCGGAGCGAGATTATTCTCGATCGTATAGTTCAGGGCGTCAATCGCGGTGTAGGTCGAATTGATGCCGACGAAAACGAAGATAAGATTTGCATTGGGGGCGACAGCTTCCGACCACTCGAGATCGAGGTCCGCCTCGCCCAGGGCATTGGCGTTTATACCTGGATTGCCACTGAGAGGGACCTGTATCTGCTGAAAATTGGTGGAGGTTCGAGCCGGCAGGGCCGCCGCGGTCCGGAAATCATCGATATCGGCGGTGTAGATTGCCGTCTGTCCCATGATTGCGATCGATTGTCCGGTGCCGTTAAATCCGGCGCTATAAAGCGAGTTCAGACCGTAGATGGTGGCAAAATCGGCAGGCGCAAGATAGTGGGCGCCGGTGGTGCCGTCGGTGAAGTGGGCCGAAAGGCCGCCGAACGCTTGGTTCGACGAATTTCCGCCTTTCGGCTGGGCTCGTAAGTCGCTGAGATGGCGGATGGACCGCACCGTGGAGGCAAATGCCGCGGGCACGGAAAGTTCCGTGGCATTCGCGAAGTGCATCTCTCCATTCAAGAGATAGTGATGCATCTCAGTGCGGAACGCGGCTTCAATCTGAGAGGCGGTTCCAGTGAAGAAAATCTCCGTGTGGCCGCGGGAAATGCGGTTAACCTCGAAGCCTTCGCTCTGCAGCCAGGAAGTCACCTTTGCGAGGTCAGATTCGCTCATGCCAAAGCGGTCGGCGTATTGCTCGGGAGTCAGCCATTTATGGAAACTCAGGGAGGAACGATCCTGCTGCTCCTGGAGGAGAGCCTGCAGCGCGGTTTGCTGGTCCGGGGACGGCTTAAAGACCAGGGAGACACCTTCGAGCTTCATATTTCCGTCTACCCGGCCGGCGTCGAATTGAGGCTGGGCAAGGCGATGGGTGGAACCTGGAACAACGGCATATTGGTTGGGCTCGACGGCTTGCAGTATGCGGTTCTGCGGGCCGCTTTGCGCAAAAGAGGCGAGCGAAGTCCCAACTAACAGCACGAATACAGATACACTTTTGCCGGAACAGAACATCAACGAGCCTCCAGTTTACGTTAGACGTCCACAGGTTTACCCCAAGGGATTTCCTGATCAGATTCATGATATTGCAGCTGGGATGCCACCACTCCCAATGTGCTCTTACCTGAGTTTACGTTACAATCGGCTGTTCCTGCTGGCAACCAGCCGGCTGAGAGTTTTCTCCTGCAAGCTGACGAACCGATTTCCGTGGCGGTGGTGGGGGTGGGCGTGTTCGGACGCAACCACGCCCGAGTATACCAAGAACTGGAGCAGCAGGGTGAACCGGTTCGGCTGGTGGGGGTGGTCGATCCTAATCTCGACCGCGCGGACGCGGTGGGGCGCGAGTTTGGCTGCCGGGCTTTCGGCTCAGTCGAGCAGATGCTGACCACGCACAGCGAAATCCGTGCAGCATCGGTGGCGGCGCCTACGGTGCATCATCTGGAAGTGGCGCGTGCGCTGATGGAGGCCGGTGTAGACGTGTTGATCGAGAAGCCGCTGGCTGCGTCACTTGCTGAGGCGGATGAGTTGGTGCAGTTGGCAGGCACGCACAAACGTATTGCCCAGGCTGGTCATCTCGAGCGCTTTAATCCGGCGGTGCGGGCCACCATCCCGCTGCTCACCCACCCCATGTTTTTCGAAGTGCATCGGCTGAGCGTTTTCACGCCGCGCTCGCTCGACGTGGATGTGGTTCTCGATTTGATGATTCACGACCTGGACATCGTGCTCACATTTGCCGATTCTCCGGTGAAAGAGGTTCGTGCGGTGGGGTTGCCGATTCTTTCCGGCAAGGTTGATATTGCCAATGTGCGGCTGGAATTCGAATCCGGATGTGTGGCGAACCTGACGGCCAGCCGCGTCTCTACCGAACGGGTGCGCAAGTTGCGCTTCTTCCAGCCACGGCAGTATGTCTCCGTCGATTACGGACGGCAAGAGGTGCTCGTCTTTACCGTGGGGGAAGATGGAACGGCTCCGAGCTCACCAACCGTGAACCCGCAGATTAAAGTGGGCAAGCCACCGGTGACTTCCGAAGAGCCTCTGCACGCGGAATTGAAATCGTTTCTGCATGCGGTGCGGCAGGGCTCCACGCCGGTGGTGCCGCTTGAGGATGGACGACGGGCGCTTGCGCTTGCGCTCGACATTGTGGGGGCGATTCGGGAGCACGGGAAGAAGGTTGGGCTCGCCGGCCTGGCCAAGGTGAAGGGCTAGGCGGCACCTATCGTCAGTAACCTTGTTCACAACTCACCCTGTCGCCTACGATGGACACCTGCCTCAATCACGGTAGGAGATGAGATCGGATTCCTCCAATCAGAGTATCCCCAGGAAGATTTGGATCGTCCTGTACGGACTGCTGGCGGCTGCTGCAGTGGCCGTCCTGGTGCCAGTTGCTGCTCTCCTTCTCGCGCTCGCGTTCGTCTGGATTAATCAAGCAGCGCACTTATTTGAGCTCGGTGAAACGCAAGCCTGGCTGGGAATCATCTTTGCGCTCTACGCTGCCTATGCGGATGTCGTAATCGGCCCGCTCGTCTGGTGGAGGGTATCTGCAAAACGCCTTGGTGCGTCACGGAGGGTGAATAGCGTCGGCACGACCGCGGTGATTACATTCTTTTCTGTCGTTTGCCTCTGGGTGGTTCATGGCGAACAAGCCATCACCAATCCGGCTCGCTTGGAAGACGTATCCGATGATGGCAAGTTCGTCCTCGCTCGGTCGACTCCCTCGGGATCGTCGACCTTATACAAAATCGACACCAGCACCGGCGTCGCAAGACGACTAATAGCGACACCCTTGGGGTACGAGGCTGATGCATCATTCTCTCCGGACAGTGGCCGAATCGTGTTCGCCTATAGCAAGAACGGGCAGGACTACAGCATCATGCTGACCGACCTTACAGGGCAGAATCCCCACGCGGTTTTAGTGGAAGGTGGAAACGACTCATGGCCTCGGTTTTCTCGCGACGGACGAGCCATTTATTTTGTCCGGACAGCTGGCGAATCCAAACAGAGGGGATTCGATCTATTCTCGACCTCTCCCGATGGAAGGGATGTCACCCAACTCACTCATGAGCATTTCAGCTTTAACGGTGAACCATACCTTCAAGCGGCTCCTGTGCTGTCCTCTGACGGCAAGCAGCTGTTATTCACCACGAACGAGTCGCTAGAGCTTTGTTCTCTCGACAGCCCTAACCCGCAGCCCAGCAACTTGCTTTTTAACCTCCCCAACGCGCCGCCTTCCCGGCAGTACGTATCGGCCTACTTCTCGCCGGATGACAGGGGTGTCGTGTTCATGGCGGCAAGCGAGGGAAAGGATGGGTACGACTATGACGCCTATCGCGTCGACTTGGCGTCGCGTAAGGTACAGAAGCTGACTGAAAACAACAGCTATGCAAGCGATTTTCGTCTCTCAGTCGCCGGCAACAAAGCCGTATTCCTGAAGTGGAAATTCAGTCGGCTCCAGAGGCTTCCGCGGAGTTTCCAAATGCAGTTGATGGACATGCCAAGCGGAGCCGTCACACCTGTCAACTTTGCCGGACTGCCCCAATGAGGGCGAATCGCCTCTTACGACCTGCGCGGGAGCTGTAGCATAATATTTGGATGGCATTCCCGATCCGAGTCTGCGCCGTTTGCTCTGAGGAGTTCGAGCTGAAGCCGGATAAGCCCGGCTTTGCCAACCGCTGCCCGGCGTGCAGCGAAACCGAACAAGCCGACCCCGTCACGAAGAAGAGCATGGACGCCGATGAACGCAAGAGTCTGACGGAAGCGAACGAGGCTCGGAGACGGGCGATGCGCGACTTGCTTTACCGCAAGGATAGCTAACGGTTTTCGCGGTGGTTCCCGCTACAGGTAGAAGCAGGTTCCAACGTCAGATTTGGCGGCGTTTTACAAATGTTTACACACGTAAGTCCCACCCCGTTTGTGAGTGAGCATAATCGCCTGAAAGATGCGAAAATGAAGTTAGCTTGGCCCGCGCTGCGCGCTGGGGTTGTCCAAAGGGACGAATGCAACGTAGCGGGGGGAATCCGTGTCTAACGGATAGGCCCTAGCCCGGACAAGCCCGGCTCGGACAAACTTAGTTCATGCCCATCACGCAAATTCCATTCCAGGATCCGGTGGCCCCGCCCGAGAAGCCACAGCCGGAGCAGCTTGGGCTGTACGATGCCCAGGGATGGGAGACGGCGTATCGCGATCTGGATGATGACGCGGCGCGGGTGCCGCACCTGCTCATCCAGTTGCAGGACGATCTGGCGCGCTCGCGGCGGCGCGAAGCGGCATGGATCTCGATCATCGTTCACCTGATTCTGGTCATTGGCATCTTCAATATTGAGAGGTTTGAAAAATACTTTCCTTGGCACTCGGCGCGCCCGGTGAAAAGTCTGACGCTGGGCAAGGATCTAACGTTTCTGGAGCTTCCGACAGACTTGCAGAAGGTGCCGCACAAGCCGAATACGAACATTGCTTCCGACAAAGACCGCATCGCGATGACGCGGCATCCGGAACTGGACGTGAAGGAGTTGCGAAAGATTTTGGCGACACCGCCGCCGGGAGCGCCGGGGTCGAGTGCGCCCCAGACGGCGCCGCCGCCGTCTGCTGGATTTGCGCAGAACCAAGCACCGCCTCAGCCGTCACAGGCACCTCCGCAGGTCGCACAATTGCAAACGCCGGCCACACCGAATATCGCGAAAGAGTTCCAAAAATACGGCGGCAACATGTCCGCGGGGGCGGCGGTTCAGGACGCGGCTCGGGCAGTGGCGGCCGGACGCGGTAACGGCCAGCAGGGCGAGGGCGGCAATTTCGGACTAGGGACCGGAGCGCATGGCCGGCAATTGGGCAATCTTGAAGTTCTCAGTGACACGATGGGTGTGGACTTCGGTCCCTACCTGCAGCGTGTGCTCCATGACGTGCGCGAAAATTGGTACAACGCGATTCCGGAATCCGCGCAGATGAAACACGGAAACTTAATCATCGAATTCGCGATTACCAAAGATGGAAAAGTCGCGGGCATGAAATTGGTGGCTCCTTCCGGGGACACTCCCCTGGATCGCGCAGCCTGGGCTGGCATCACGGCATCGGACCCGTTTCCCGCGTTGCCCAGCGAATTTGGCGGAGAGTATCTCGCTCTCCGCTTCCGCTTCTACTACAACCCCACCAAAGACGAACTGCCGTAGTTCTTCCCGAATCGCGCGGAGTGCGAGACTAGCGGCATGCGGGCAGTTTCTCTTACCACACGCGACAACGGTTTTGATTCACCATCGGCGAGCCTGCCTTGCAGTGAAACGCTTCCTGAAATTCCGGCATGTTTGAGACCACACCATTGGTGCGGTATTTCTCGGGAGAGTGCGGGTCCACCGTGGCGCGCAGGCGCTTGGTCTCGTCGCGGGTTTCGCCGCACCAGCTTTGCCCATAGCCCACGAAGAATCTCTGGTCGGGGGTGAGACCGTCGAGCGGTTGCAGATTCTGTCCCTTGGTATCTTCTTTCCACGCCATGTAGGCCAGGATCAGGCCACCAAGGTCGGCGACATCCTCGCCCAACGTGAGCTTGCCGTTGATCTTGATGTCGTCGATGATCGTGTAAGTGGAATATTGGTCCGAGATACAACTGGCGCGTTTCACGAACTCTTTGCCATCGTCGGCGGTCCACCAGTCGCGCAGGTTGCCATGGGCATCGAACTGGCGGCCTTCGTCGTCGAAGCCGTGGGTGAGTTCGTGGCCGATGGTGCCGCCGGTATCGCCATAATTCGGGGCCGCATCGGAGGCGGGATCGAAGGCCGGCGGTTGCAGCACTCCGGCGGGAAAATTAATGTCGTTCATCTGCGGGTTGTAATACGCGTTTACCGTGGGCGGAGTCATGTCCCACTCGCCGCGGTCGAGCGGCTTGCCGATCTTGGCCAGTTGCCGGGCGAATTCAAACTTACGCGCTCGCTTCACATTGCCCAGTTCATCTCCGCGTACGATCTCCAGTTTGCTGTAGTCGCGCCACTTGTCAGGATAGCCAATCTTATTGGCCATGCCGTGCAGCTTTACGAGTGCTTGCTGCTTGGTGGCGGCGGACATCCAGGGCCGCGAGTCGATGTCGTGCTCCATGGCCGCGTCGATTTCCTTCACCATCTTCAGCGCCTCTTGTTTGGCCTCCGGACTGAAATACTTTTCCACGTACGCCTGGCCCAGCGCTTCGCCCAGGTCGTCGTCCACGTATTCCGTGCAACGCTTCCAGCGCGGTTGCAGCTCTTGCTGGCCGCGCAAAGTCTTTCCATAGAAGGAAAAGTTCTCGTTCAGGAATGCCGACGAGAGGAACGGGGCATAGGCATGCACCAGGTGCCAGCGCAGGTAGACTTTCCAATCCGCGAGGTTTTCCTTTTCGAGTTCCTCGTTCATCGCTTTGAAGAAGCCAAAAGACGTCACATTCAACGAGCCTAGCGAGGGCAGCCCGACCTTGGTGAAGTAGACCTGCCATTGAAAATCAGGACTGATCTTTTCCAATTCGCCGCTGGTCATTTTGTGATCGAGGTTTTTCGGATCGCGGCGTTCGACGCGCGTCATCGAGCCTTTCGCCAGCGCGGTTTCGATGCGCATCACGGTCTGTGATTCCGCAGCGGCCACATCCGGCTTGTCGCCGAGCAATTCGAACATCTTCTGCACATGCGCCACGTAAGCCTTGCGCAGATCGACTGACTTTTTATCGTCTTTCAAGTAGTAATCGCGGTCGGGCAGACCGAGGCCGCCCTGGTCCGCTTCCGCGATCACCTGACTGGCATCGCGGTAATCTTGCGTGGATCCGAAACCAAAGAGCACGTTGTCATCAATCAGAGTGGCCGCCACGTCGGCGATTTCGGCTTTGGAGGTGAGGTGGGCAATTCGATCCATCTCGGGTTGGAGCGGCTCCGCGCCTTTGACCTCGATTGCTTTCTCGTCGGTGCAGGAGGAATAGAAGTCACCAATTTTCTGGGTCACGGCGTTGCGCGTGGGATCGGGCGCGGCAGCGGCCTCCAGAATTCCGCGTAACCGGCCGCGGTTCTCGTCCTGCATTTTGGAATACGTATCCCAAGAAGACTGGTCGGGAGGAATTGGGTTGTTCTTGATCCAGCCGCCACAGGAGTATTGGAAGAAGTCCACACAAGGGTCGACGCTGCGATCCATCGACGTCACATCCAGCGCGGGTTCAGGCTTGGACGTGGGAGCTGCGGGCTGTTGAGCACTGGCCAGGGATGCGACCGCGAACACAATCACGATTACAGAAACAGAGCTACGTGGGATTGCCATATCGGAGACCCTCTTCCAATTGCCCGCCGAAGACATTCGTGAGGCAGAATCATCGTACTGAAATCGAAACCTTTGCGACCCAAGAGTATAAGGCTTCGAGTCAAGCGAGGACCGAATCGCCGTCCGAGTGTCACGGAAGTTCGTGAAGCCGGAACCTTGCTAGCCTTTGCGCAGCCGGATTGATCCATCCCCGGTGTGAATTACCAGCAGATTTCCGCCGCCGTTCAGCTTGCCGCGAACTTCGTTTTCGCGAATCTTGCCGACGGTCGTGACCGGCATGTCGAGATCGATGTGGCCGTCGCCGGTGTGCAGATCCACGTCGGCGGACAGATTTTCCGGCACCTTCAGTGTGACTGTGCCATCGCCACTTTCGAGCCTCCAGCCCGTGGTTAGGGTTGACCCGGCCGTGGCCCGCGCATCCATGTGGCCATCGCCTGTCTTGAGTTCGAGTTCGTCAAAGCGGCCATGGGCGCGGATGTGGCCATCCCCGGTCGTCGCGTGCAGTTTGCCGTCGACGCCGTCGATTTCCTGCGAACCGTCTCCGCTGCGCAACTGCATCTCGCCCTTAAAGTTTCCGAGGTCGATCTTGCCATCGCCGGTGTGCAGGTCCACCCGGCCCTCACGCGGCATGTGGATGTCGATTTCGACACGATGGCTCATGGAATTACCCCAGTTGATCGTGACTCCGAGATGGGGATAGCGCACGTCAATCTCGACCGTGTCACCCGACTGGTGCTCCTCGATGCGGATGCCGTCGTCGCCAATCTTGTAGCGCGTGGTCGTCACCTTGGCTTCAATCGTGTTCTGGTCCCAGGTGGAAACGTGAATGTTGGCGTCGGACGTGTCCACGCGCAGATCGGGCTTGCCGGTGAGAGTGTAGGTTTTCGACCATTCATCGGCGCGCGCGGGCAGGGCCGCCCAGGAACAGACAAAGCCAGCAATTGTCAGAACCACGAACAGGCAGCGTTCGATGCTCATCTTCTTCATAAGACCTCCGCCGGGCAGACACACTGCCGCCCAGCCTCTTAGACGAGGGTACGCCCGGTTCGTGAGTTTGGTTCCATGGAAATGCGCCGTCGGGTTCTCAGGAAGTGTCTACGGATTGACAACGAATTTCGTATTGCTCTTGAGATCACCGTTCGGGGTCGTAATGGTGACAAATCCCGTGTTCGCACCTTGCGGAACGATCGCGGTCAGATAGGTGTCAGACACGACTTTGAAGGTAGCAGGCACTCCGTTGAAGAAAACGCCATTCGTCCCGGTGAGTCCTTGGCCGAGAACGCCCTGCGCCTGCCCGACCTTGCCCCAAGTCCCCACCAAACTGGCGAAGGGCGCCAATCCGAGGTCAATGCTGCAAAGAACTCCTAGATTCGCAGTTCCACCTAGGACCGTTTCCCCGTAAATATCGCCGTCGGTGTGTTGAATGAGGTTGGAGGACGGGTTCGCGCCGGTAACGCTATTGAAATAGTTAATTATGGAGTAAACCCCCGCCGAGGTGATTTTGAAACTGATTCCGGCGTTGTCGCCACCGCCCCCGGCGACGCCATAGAAGTTGCCGTCCGTACCCTGGACGAGTCCCGAAGTCGGCTCAAGGCCGTCGTTCAAGTAATCGGGGTCGGGAAAGCTATGCAGCACGGTGACAGCCCCTTGCGGCGTTAACTTGAAAGCTGTGCCGCCACCGTAATCGCCGCCAGAGATGGTGGTCCCGTAAAAGTTGCTGTCCGTGGCTTCAATCACGGGAGCGTAAGGCGTGCTTCCTTCTGTGCCGTTGAAGCTATAGAGAACTCTAACGGCCCCGTCTCGTGTCATCTCGAATACCGCGCCTTCGCCAAAGCTGCCGCCATCGGTTTCGGTTCCGTAGAAGTTCCCGTCCGTCGCCTGAAGGAGCGGGGCGTAGGAGCCTCCGCTAATCGTGCCTAGCTGCGTGAAGCTACCTAACGGCGTAATCCTGTAGACCGCATCACCCGCAGTCCCATAGACATTGCCGTTGATCGCCTGGATTGGCGGCGGATATGGATTGTCGCCGGCGGCGCCGTCCGTAAAGGTGTGGATCGTAGTGAGCTTTCCGCTAGGAGCAATCTTGAACACCGTCCCACAACCGACACCTCCACACCCCAGACCGCCTCCTTGTAGGGTAGTTCCGTAGAAGTTTCCATCCGCTCCAAGGGTCAAACCACCAAACGGATACGAACCGTGGACATGGTCAAAGCTGTAAAGTACAGCTAGCGTGCCGAGGGGAGCAATTTTGAATACTACCCCGACTCCGCTGGTACCGCCCTCCGACGTGGTCCCATACAGGTTGCCGTCCCGCCCCTGCGCGAGAAGACTGGGGTATTCCGGGTACGCCCCATGAGTACTATCGAAGTTGTACAGATCGGTATAGGTCTGAGCGATCAAAGGCATTGGTGCCGCAGAGGCGACAAGCAGACAAACGGCTAGAGCGCACGTTCGCGAAATTTTCATCGAGGATTCCTCCGAGCGAATGGATCCGCAAACCAGCGGCTGATCTCGGTTACGTGTGAGGGAGGTGTACCGGGGTGCGATTGTCCCACGTTGCCAAAACGCCGTCAATGCCCTCACGAATTCCGGCTTCTTCCTAACTCTCTCTACGCTCTTATTTTGGATACGCCATGCGGATCAGGGTTCGCTCCGAGAAAGGGACGTAGAGTAGCGCCGCGCTGGCTGCGAAGGCCGCGCCGAGACCGATCTTCGGCACCAGCAGAAAAGGAGCCACGGCCCAGAGCTGATCGAGCGCCAGAATGAAGGGAAACATCTGCTGGAACTTTTCTCCCAGGCGCTGGTAGTCGAATCCTACGGCGGAGAGCAGGTAACAGCGCAGCGGAATGCCCACGCCTGCGGTGACCATCACAAGGGCGACGAGCGTGGTGGCACGCCATCCCGAGAAGAAAGAATCCGCGATTCCTTGCACTGCGTGGAGACGAAAGAGCGCGACCACGTAAAAGATCAGGTACATCAACTGAGCGAGTGCGAACAATCCGCGGGTGAGGCCGCGGCGCGGGATGGGGACGTGCAGGTCGGGATGAAAAACCTCTGGCGCGGCCTGTGGCGCTGGGACCTCGCTGCGCTCGGCTGAACCCCTCGACTCCGCTCGGGGCAGGCTCTCGAAGGCGCCCGTTCCCACGTGGTCCGTCTCTACATCTTCCTTTCCCACCGTCTGCACGGGCGCGATGAAGCGGTAGCCGCGGCGCGCCAGGGTTTCGATGTAGCGCGGACTGGAGGCTGAGTCGCCCAACGTCTCGCGCACCTTGTTCACCGCGGTGTTCAGGCTGTGGTCGAAATCGACGAAGGTGTCGGCGGGCCAGAGTTTCTGGCGCAACTCTTCGCGAGTGACCACATCGCCGGCGCGCTCCAGCAGCAAGGCGAGCACCTGGAAAGGCTGGCCCTGCAGGCGGAGCTTGGCGCCGTTCTTTCGCAGTTCGCCGGCGGCGAGGTCGAGCTCGAAGACGCCAAAGCGGGCGATTCTGCCGGAGTGATTGCCTGGGGAAGCGGACATGGGCGATGGACAACGACCGACGACGCGTAGTGTAGCACCAAGCTGCGCGTGGCTTTGCGCCGAGCGTACAATACTAGAGTGCCTGACGTTCGACGCCAGAACGATTCTGCCCACAAGCAGCAGCGGCACGCGATCTATGCCACGGAAACTTTCGGCCTGCTACTGATCGCCTTTCTGTTGCTCGTCCTCACCGTGATTCGCTACTGGCACGCCATTCATTGGAGCGTGCGCTGACGGTGGCTTCTCTGCAGCCTGAACCGCTGCTGGTGGTTATTCTTGGGCCGACGGCCAGCGGAAAGACCGCGCTTTCTTTGGCGTTGGCGGAGCGCTTCCACGGCGAGATCGTGAATTGCGATTCCGTCGCCATGTATCGCGAGTTTGACATCGGGACAGCCAAGCCAACACCTTCGGAGCGCGCCCGAGCGCCGCATCATTTGGTGGATTGCGTCGCGCCGACGAACCACATTACGGCCGGCGAATATGCGCGCCAGGCGCGGCAAGTGCTGGATGAGATCAAAGCGCGCCGCCATTTGCCAATCCTGGTGGGTGGAACAGGACTCTACCTGCGCGCTCTGCTCGAAGGACTCTTCCCCGGTCCGCAGCGTTCGGAGGAACTGCGCGAGCGTTTGCGCGAGCGAGCCGCGAGCCGCGGAGGCGACTATCTTCATCGAATTCTGCGGCGCCTGGATCGCACGGCGGCGGAGAAGATCCATGCCAACGACACGCCGAAGATCATCCGCGCCATCGAAGTTTGCCTGGCCTCGCGCCAAAAGATGACGGAGCTGTGGCAGCGCGGGCGCGAGCCTTTGCGCGGTTTTCGGATCCTGCGTCTCGGTCTCGATCCCGATCGTCAGGCGCTCTATGATCGAATCAACCGGCGCGCGCAGGAGATGTTTGAGGCTGGCTTGATCGAGGAGACGCAGCGGCTGCGGGAGAAATACGGCGACACCGCAGGCCCGCTGTCTTCGCTGGGGTACAAGCAGGCGGTGCAATTGCTTCGCGGAGAACTGACGCGCGAGCAAGCGCTGCAAGCCGCTCAGCAAGCGCACCGCAACTATGCCAAGCGGCAGATGACCTGGTTTCGGCGGGAGCCGGAGGTTCGGTGGCTGCGCGGGTTTGGGGATGATGCGGAGATTCAGGAGACAGCGGCGGATTGGGTCTCAGGTCTCGGGGCGTGATTTCAAAGACTCACGTTCTCTCTGCGCTCCTCCAAGCCCCGCGCCAAGACCTAAGAACCCGACACCTTGAATCGATCCTTCTGCTATCGTTTCTGCATGCATCGCACACTCACCTTCTTACTGCTCGCTTTCATGCTCACGGCAGCATCGTCCGCTAAGGACAAAGACAAGTATCAGCGCTCCGGTCCAATTCATTTGACTCCCGCCGGCGAAAAGTGGGCCGAGAAGACACTGCACAGGCTGACCCTCGAAGAGAAAGTCGGACAGGTGTTCATGATCTGGTGCCGAGCCAGCTTTCTCAATGTGGAAAATCCGGAATACCTGCAACTGCGCGAGGCCATGGAGAAGTATCATGTGGGCTCGTTTGCGATGACGGTGCATGTGGATGGTCCGTTTCTTCTGCGCAGCGAACCTTACGAAGCCGCCGAACTGCTCAACCGGCTGCAAAGCGACTCGAAGCTGCCGCTGCTGTTCGCCGCCGATTTTGAACGCGGCGTACCGATGCGACTGATGGGAGCCACCGTCTTCCCGCATGCCATGGCGTTCGGCGGAGATGGCAAGGCAGAGGACGCCGAGGCTTTCGGTCGCATCACCGCCGAAGAATCGCGCGCCGTCGGCATTCACTGGAACTTCTTTCCTGACGCGGATGTGAACTCAAATCCGGCGAACCCCATCATCAACACGCGCTCGTTCGGCGAAGATCCCAAGCAGGTCGGAGATCTGGTGGTGGCCTACATTAAAGGCGCACATGAAGGCGGGATGCTGACCACGGTCAAGCATTTTCCCGGTCACGGCGATACGGCAACCGATTCGCATCTCGGTGTGGCCAGCGTGAATGTCGACCGCGCGCATCTTGATTCCATTGAACTGCCACCTTTTCGCCAAGCCATTGCGGCGGGGGTGGACGCGGTCATGGTGGCGCACGTGACCGTGCCTGCGCTCGATCCCGATCCCAACCACGTGGCCACGATTTCTCCGCTGATAGTTTCGGACCTGCTGAAAAAACAACTTGGCTTCAAGGGGATTGTGGTTACCGATGCGCTCGACATGGCAGGGCTTACTCATCTTTTTGCCAATAACATCGGCCGGGCGGCGGTGGAGGCTTTCAAGGCGGGCAACGACCTGTTGCTGATTCCGGCCGACTTCCCTGCGTCGTACAACGCGATGGTGCAGGCGGTTCGTGCGGGTGAAATCTCCCGCGAACGGCTCGACCGCTCCGTGCTCAAGATACTGAAGACAAAGGCGTCTTTGGGCCTGCAGGATGGCCGACTGGTGGATCTGGGCGCCATTGCAACTGGGGTAGGCAAGCCGAAAAACCTGGCTCTCGGGCAGCAGGTGGCCCAGGATGCGGTCACACTGGTGCGCGACAACGGCAAGGTATTGCCGCTCAGATCTTCTCTCGGATACCAGGGAACCGCGAAGGCCGCACTTCCGTATACAACACAGGAGGAGACACACAATCAGGTTGTAGCGGTGCTGTTCTCCGATGACATGCGGACCGATTCCGGGCGCGCCTTCGGCCGCGAATTTCGAGCTCGAATCCCGGACGCACGTGTGATCTATGTGGATCCGCGCGTCGCTGCAGGAATGAGCGACGAGGTGCTGAAGGCAGTAGACGAAGCTAAGATTGTAGTGGCCGCCGTGTATGTGATTCCGACGGCGGGCAAGGTGGGGAACACGATCGCGATGGCGGACGCGACCGGGGTGCTGTTGCAGCAACTGCTGGATCGCGCAGCGGAAAAGACCGAGGTCATCGCGATGGGAAATCCGTACCTGGCGGCGGACTTTCCGAAGATCGAGAATTACATGTGTACGTTTTCCAACGCGACGGTTTCGGAGATAGCCGCAGTCAAAGCGCTGTTTGGAGAAAGCGCGATTCGCGGGCACCTTCCCGTGAGCATTCCTAATGTCGCACAGCGAGGCGCGGGGATCGAGCGTCCAGCGCAAGTTGCGAGTGGAGGATCAGAACATGCGCGACAATAGACTTTCCGCATTTGTCGTTGCCGCAGCCAGCCTGGCCGCGCTCTTGCTACTGCCCGGGTGCAGCGTGAACGTGAAGAAAGAAGCCAACGGGCAGGACAAGCAGGTGGACATCAATACGCTGGTTGGAGGAGTCCATGTGAGCAAACAGGCGGACGTCTCCGATATCGGCCTGGCGGTCTATCCGGGTGCGCGCTTGAGAGAGAAAGATTCCGACGGCAGCGACAAGAGCGCTAACGTGAATATCTCCGGCTTCGGATACGGTTTGAAGGTGGTGGCGGTCGAATACGAATCGGACGATGCGCCCGCCAAGATTCTCTCGTTCTACAGGGACCAGTTGAAGAAATATGGGAACGTGCTGGAATGTCACACTTCCCGTGGAAATTGGAACGTGAACATGGGGAAAAAAGGTTCGAACGAGTTGACTTGCGAAGGCAGCGGCGGCAACGACATTGAGCTTAAGGTTGGCAAGCAAGACGACCAGCACATTGTGGCGGTTGAACCCCAAGGCAAGGGAGCGAGCTTCTCGCTGGTGTATGTGCGTACGCACGGCAAGGATGCGGACATCTAGCAGGTGTGCCGTAGCGCGAGCGACGCGATGAGGGTAGTTCCTTAGGGAGGAAGTAATGTTTCGACCGAGCTTTTGTCAAGAGATCTTGTTTCGACCGATTGTGTTTCGTTCTCTCCTCGCAGGGGCATTCGGCGTCGCCATTGTGATTCACAGCTTCGCTGTCCAGGCCCAAAAGCAAGACGGCGATTCGGACAAGCATCTGGATATACAAAGTTCGGTGGGCGACCTGCACCTGGGCAACGATGCGGACGCTCGAAAAGCGGGATTGCCGCTCTACCCTGGGGCGCGACTCCGGCACGACAAGGAGGACAGCGATGCGCTCAATATCGGCGTCCTCACCGAAGCCTTCGGCATGAACTTGGTTGTCGCGAAATACGATTCCGACGATGCGCCCGGGAAAGTGATTGAGTTTTACCGCGAACGGTTGAAGAAATACGGCAAGGTGCTCGAATGCCATACCAGCGAACACGGCGGTGACACGCACGCCGACTTCGATGACGATAAACCTTCCAAAGAGCTGAAATGTGAGGGCGACGACAAGGGTCCGGTGACCGAGCTGAAAGTTGGCACGGAGGACAACCAGCGTGTGGTCGCCATCGAACCGCACGAAGGCCGCAGCGGCTCATCGTTCGCGCTGGTGTACGTGCACACTCGGGGCAAGCAAGGCGACATCTGAAACAAAACTAACGGGCGCACAGTAGCATCTTTCGTCCGCGAGAACACGTGGATTCCGGTTCCTTGCGCCTGCGCTCATCGTGCGATACCTTCAAGCTAGCCCAGCTTTCACCTGCGATGGACCATCCCTGCCACAAGTGCGGACACAGCATCGAAGACGGCAAACCCTTCTGCCCGGAGTGTGGTGCGCCGCAGATTCGCGTGGCGTTGGCGGAGCCTTCGACGCAGGCGGCAGCGGGAAGTGTCTCGTCCGATGATCGGCCTGCCTTTTCCATGGATCCGCCCGGTGTCTCAGGGCCGCTGCATGCTCCAGCGCTTTCGACCGGGATCGAGTGGCCGCGGGCTTTTCGGGCTTGCGCGATTGCGGCCGTGATTTCCATCGTAGTAATGTCTCTTCGACTGGTGTTTCCGTTGGTGGCCACGTTGGGTGCGGGATGTCTGGCAGTCATTCTTTACCGCCGCCGCAACCCCATTTGGAAAGTTGATGCCCGCGCCGGAGCGCAGCTTGGGGCTGTCACCGGTCTTTTCTCTTCTGGGGTGTTCGCCATTTTCTTTGCGATTTTCCTGACGATACTGCAGTCTGGTACACAAGTTCGCCAGGAGATGATCGAGGCTCTCCAACAGGTCGCGTCGCGTTCCCACGACCCGCAGGTGCAGGCCACTCTCGATCTGCTAAAAACGCCGGAAGGCCTGGCCGCTAAGTTGATCCTTGGTATGGTTGGTTTCTTTCTGATCTCGGTGGCGGCGGGTAGCATCGCGGGAGCCTTGACTGGCGCCTTCCTGGGCCGACGGAACCGGCCGTAAAACCATTGCCGCAAGCAGTCGCCAAGCTGGCCTTGCCGCGGGCCACGTTCGCCGCGTATGATGCACGGTTTGCCTGCTTACGCGATGAATAAACCAGCACGCGGTTCACTGCTCGGTATCGAGCACCTGGAAGACAAGGAAATCCTGGGCCTGCTGAAGCTGGCCCGGCGGATGAATCCGCTGAAGGCACGTCCGCTATTGCGCAACAAGCGCATCGTGCTGCTGTTTTACGAAGCTTCCACCCGCACGCGATCTTCGTTCGAGTTCGCGGCCAAGTCGCTGGGCGCCATCACCACCCTGGTGCAATCCTCAGGATCGAGCATTGAGAAAGGCGAGTCTCTGCTCGATACCGGCTACACTCTGCGCGCGGTGGGCGCGGACGCCATCGTGATTCGCCATCCCGCGGCGGGAGCGCCTCATCTGATGGCGAAGCATCTGGACATTCCCGTTATTAATGCGGGTGACGGTATGCACGAGCATCCTTCGCAGGCCTTGCTCGATGCCTTCACCATCCTGAAACACAAGAAATCGTTCAAGGGCTTGCAGGTTGCGATCATCGGCGATATCTTTCACAGCCGCGTGACTCGTTCCAACTGTCACTTGCTGACTCGATTCGGGGTAAAGATCACGCTATGCGGACCGCCTGAATTTGTGCCTGACGTGGCCGCCACACTTGCTCCCCACCTGCGCGTTACGCGCCACATCGAAGAAGCGCTGCGGGGAGCGGATGTGATCATGCTCTTGCGCCTGCAGAAGGAACGCCTTGCCGGCCAGAAGATTCGCCTGCAGGATTACATCGCGCGCTACCAGATGACTGCGGCGCGGCTGAAGCTGGCCCGGCGCGATGCGATCGTCATGCATCCCGGACCGATTATCCGCGGCCTGGAGCTGACAGCGGAAGTGGCTGACGGCGCGCAATCGGTGATTATTGACGAAGTTCACAACGGCGTCCCCACGCGCATGGCGATTTTGGCGCGGGCGCTAGGCAAGGCGAAATGAGCCACGGATTTTCATGGATCGACGCCGATCGATGCATCCAGAGCGAAACAGTTCGGGGACTGAATGCCGAGTGCTAAGAGCCAAAGACGAGAAGCCGCAAGCCTGCTGATCAAAGGCGGCCACGTGATCGACCCGGCGGCCAAGATCAACGCGCCTATGGACGTTCTGCTGCGCGATGGCCGCGTTGCCGAGATTGCGCTACCCAACAAGGTCCGCGGGGGCGCCGACGAGAAGTTCGATGCGCGCGGTCTGGTCGTTGCTCCGGGATTCATCGACCTGCATGTTCACCTGCGTGAGCCGGGACAAAGCTACAAAGAAACGATTGCCACCGGCACCGCCGCGGCTGCGGCTGGAGGGTTCACCTCCGTCTGCACCATGCCCAATACTGCGCCGGTGGTTGACACTGCCGAGTGGGTTGCGTGGCTGCGGCATCCCGAGCGCGGTGCCGTGGTCAACGTCTTTCCGATTGCCGCTGCAACGCGCAACTCGAGTGGCGCTGCGCTCACCGATTTTGCCGCCCTGCAGCGGGCCGGGGCAGTGGCCGTTACCGACGACGGCAAGCCGATTCTCGACGACGAAATCATGCGGGCGGCCTTGCAACTCGGTGCCGAACTGAATCTGCCGGTGGTGCAGCACGCCGAAGATACGCGGCTCACCGAAGGCTGCTCGATGCATGAAGGGCCCACCAGCTTTCGGCTCGGGCTGCGCGGGATGTCGGCGAGCGCGGAAGCGAACATTGTGGATCGGGACGTCAATCTCGCGCAGCAGGTTCGCGAATCGCGCCTGCACGTCGCCCATCTTTCCACTTCCGATGCCCTGAAGGCGGTGCGCCGCGGCAAGCGCGCCAAGGCTCGGGTAACGTGCGAAGTGACGCCGCACCACTTCACTTTGCTCGACGAAGATGTAGGTGAGTACAACACGAACTTCAAGATGAATCCGCCGCTGCGTTCCGGGACCGACCGCGAAGCTATTCTGGTGGCGCTTGCCGACGGAACCGTGGATGCCATTGCCACCGATCACGCACCTCATGCCGCGCACGAAAAGCAGGTCGAGTTCGAGCGCGCGTCGTTCGGCATCACAGGACTAGAGACTGCGCTGGCGTTGGCCATCACGAAGCTTCACCGCGAGCACAAGATTCCGCTGACACGCATCGTGGAACTCTTTACCGCCGGCCCGGCGCGCGTCTTCAACCTCCGCGGCCGGGGATCGCTGGTCCGCGGCAACTTTGCCGACGTCACCATCTTCGATCCCAAGAAGCGGTGGACGTTTGAAGCAGCGAAGTCGCGGTCGCTTTCGCGCAACACTCCGTTTGATGGACGGCAGTTTACGGGGAAAGTTGTGGCGACGGTTGTGGGCGGGAGGATTGTGTACCGAGCAGATTGATCACCTCACGATCCCCATCCTCTTCCCCACCCTCCCCAGCACCTCCAGCGCCTGTTGCAATTCTTCCTGCGTGTGCGTGGCCGTCATGATGGTGCGGATGCGGGCTTTGCCTTCTGGCACTGTGGGGAAAGCAATGCCGGTGCCGAGGACGCCTTCTTTGAACAGTTCGCGGGAGAAGTCCATGGTGAGCTTGCCGTCGCCGATGATAATCGGTGTGATTGGCGTTTCACTGGCCGGAGTGGCGTGTCCGCCGATGTCGAAGCCGAGAAGGGCGAGTTCCTTTTTCCAGAAGCGAGTGTTCTCCCAGAGTTTTTCCATGCGCTCCGGTTCGTTCTCGAGAACATCGAAGGCAGCGATGCAGGTTGCCGCGACGGACGGCGGATGCGACGTGGAAAACAAGAATGGCCTCGCGCCGTGGTAGAGAAAATCGATCAGATCGCGTGTACCGCAAACGTATCCGCCGAGAGCGCCGATGGCTTTCGATAGCGTTCCGACCTGGATGTCCACGCGCCCGTGCACATTGAAGTGATCGACCGTGCCGCGGCCGTTGCGGCCGAGCACGCCGGAGGCGTGCGCATCGTCGACCATCATGATGGCACCGTACTTTTCGGCAACGTCGCACAGTCCCGGCAGTGGGCCGATGTCGCCATCCATCGAGAACACACCGTCGGTGATCAACAGCTTTTTGCCGGGCTTGTCTTTGATGCTGGCCAGTTGCTCTTCGGCGTGGGCGACGTCTTTGTGGCGGAAGACCAGAATCTGCGCCTTCGAGAGGCGTGCGCCGTCGATGATCGAGGCGTGGTTCAGCGCGTCGGAGATAATGAAATCGTCTTTCCCCAGCACCGCCGATACCGTTCCCGCGTTGGCCGCGAAGCCCGACTGAAAAACCACGCAGGCCTCGACGTTCTTGAAGCGCGCGATCTTTTCTTCCAGATCCATGTGGATCCTCATGGTGCCGGCAATCGTCCGCACGGCGCCCGATCCCACGCCGTACTTGCGCGTGGCTTCGAGCGCCGCCTCGCGCAGCTTGGGATGCGTGGTGAGTCCCAGATAATTGTTCGAGGCCAGGTTGATCACCTTCTTACCGTCGAAGGTGCAGACGGGCGCCTGCTCGTCCTCGAGCACACGCAGCTTGAAGTGTGTGCCCTTGGCCTTGAGCTCGTTGAGCTGGGCGGTGAGATAGGAGAGGGGATTGGTGCGGGTTGCAGTGGTCATGAGAGCCTCAAAAACTTCTTTGCCACGGATATGCACGGATCAACGCGGATTTTAGAACCAAGAATCTTAATTCCTAATCCGTGTTGATCCGTGAGAATCCGTGGCTAACAATTTCCTTAGAACATGATCGGGTTCCCAGTCGCAATGCTGGCTTCGCATAGTTCTTTCATGTTTCCAAAGAACTCCTTCTCGGATTCGGCCAGGATGTCGCTGGAATGGAGCACGATATCGACTTCCTTCAGCAGGGCTGGCGATTGTTTGATGGGGATCCAATCGCCGGTGTGAGTGCCGTCGTAGATAACTTTTTCCAGCAGAATGGGGAATCGCGGTCCGGGTTTTCCCTGCAGGGCACGCAGAAAACTGCGCAGGTTCCCCACCCGTGTGATGTTGCCCAGAAACATGGAGAGAAGATATCCCCCGTGCTCACAAGAATCGGTAAGCCACTGATCGTGAGCCTCCCATTCTTCGTCGGAAGGGTCACCGGTGAGCATCGGTTCGCCGGACTCATCGAAGGTGAGCCGATCGGGGAACGGATGCGGTTTGGCTTTGCCGTCCCGAATGCAAGTACAACGTACGAATGCATCAAGGCTCATGATTTACCTCGTTGCGTGCCATCATCGCACGCCGTTCGGATATACCAATATCTTACTGGCCTCGCCCGTTTTCAGCCGCTCCATGGCGCGGGAGAAATCTCTCATGGGAATGCGGTCGGTGATCACGGGATGCAGGTCGAGTTTGCCAGCTTTCAGCAGCGCGGTCATCTGGTACCAGGTTTGGTACATGCGGCGTCCGTTGATGCCCTGCACCGTGATGCCTTTGAAAATAATGTCTTCGGAAAAATTCAGCGAGATGGGTTTTGAGGTGAGGCCGAGGAGTGAGATTCTTCCGCCGCGGCGGATGATGTCGAAGGCGGTGCGAATCGAATCGGGATGGCCCGCCATTTCGAGGACGACGTCCACACCCAGGCCGCCGGTTTTTTCCATCACAATCTGGCTGGCATTTTCCTTCGAGGGATCAAGCACGTAATCGGCCTTCATCTCACGCGCGATCTTGCGCCGGTGCTCGTTCACTTCGATGGCGAACACCGTGGTTGCGCCGACTGCTTTGGCCACGGCAATGGCAAACAGCCCGATCGGCCCGCATCCGGTGATGGCCACGGTTTTCGCCGCGATCTCACCCGCCAGTACGGTATGGACGGCATTGCCCAACGGATCGAGAATCGAGGCGTATTCCTGCGGGATGGCGGGATCAAGTTTCCAGATGTTGGATTCGGGAATGACGACGTACTCAGCGAAGGCACCGTCGGCGTCCACCCCGATGATCTTCACGTTCTGGCAGATATGAGCTTCGCCGGTGCGGCATTGCAGGCACTTGCCGCAGGCCACATGCATCTCGGCGGAAACGAAGTCGCCTTCCTTCACGCTGGTGACTTCATCGCCGAATGCGGCTACCTCGCCGCAGAACTCGTGTCCTGGAATCAGTGGAGGATGAATGCGGTTTTGCGCCCAGCGGTCCCAGTTGTAAATGTGTAAATCGGTGCCGCAGATGGATGCGACCTTCACCTTGACCAGAACGTCGGTGCGGCCGAAAGCCGGAATCTTTACCTCGCGAATTTCCGCGCCGGGTGCAGCTTCTGGCTTTACGACAGCGAACATCGTGGAGGTCATGAAGGCTACCTTATGAATTCGGACTTAGACACAAAACGTATGATTCTAGCACTGTGGGAGAGACTTCACCCCGTTGTGCCTGTTAACTCATGGGCTTGTAGGAGGCCGGAGGAACGGTCTTGTATTCCTCCGATTTCCCTCGGGGAATGCTCAGCGATTTCCACTTGCCGGCGCGGATGTGCTTGGCCAGGAACACGATCTGCCCGGTGTGGTACGCATAGTGAGCGATCTGGCGGTTGAGGGCTCGCAGCACGGTGTGGGGTTCGCCACGGATCGTAACGGTGCGCGCGACGTCCTCCGGCGTAAGTGCTTCAATGGCAGCAAAGACCCGCGCCCAGCCTTCCTCCCACCACTTCGTAAGATCGCGGCGAGTGGTCGTGGAGCTGAGCTCGAATTCCTGGTCGCGATTGCGGTCGGGCTTTTCGCCGTCCGTGGTAAGGAAGCGAGTGAAGCGTGAGCGCATATTGCCGGACATGTGCTTTACGATAACGGCGATGGAATTCGATTCGGGATCGAGCGTGAGAAACAACTCATGGTCCTGCAACTGTGCCATCGCGCTCTCAGCCAGGCGCTTGTGTCCGCGCATCTGGCGGTGGGCTTCGTCGAGATACTGGGCTGCGATGTCGGTCATGAAGTCTGACCTCTTAATGAACTCTTACGAATTAGATGCGGAGCCTCGCGGCGGGATCATGGGGTACGGCGCCGCCCGAGGCGATTTGATAATGTGCATGAATCGCGCCTCGGTCACTATGTTAACTTAAGAGCATTCAGCCGCGGCGGCTCCGCCAGCGAAGCGCCCATCCGGAGGAAAGCCATGAAGACCGTTCTTATCGCGCTGCTTTTTGCAGCATCCGCATTTGCCCAGGAGCCGTCAGACGGCGTGGCATCGGCCTGCGGTCCTAAGGACGCCAGCTTCGACGTGAAGCTGGACAAATCCCAACACACGCTGGCACAGCCCGAACCGGGGAAGGCACGCGTTTACTTCATTCAGGAAAAGGGCGCGGATGTCCTCAACTTGGAGACCAAGATCGGGTTGGACGGAGCATGGGTGGGCGTAAACAAGAACAGTTCCTATTTCGCCGTGTCCGTAGAGCCAGGCGAGCATCATGTGTGTGCGAACGTGGAGACCTATCGGGGGCATCCTGTGGGGTTCGTGCATTTCACGGCGGAGGCAGGAGGTATTTATTACTTCAGTGCGCGAGTCGTTTACGGAGAAGAAGCCAAGGCGAACTTGTTTTTTGGAGCGCTCGACAGCGACCAGGCCAAGTATCTGATTGCCTCCTCTCCGCTGAGCGTGTCGGCGCCGAAGAAGTAAAGAATAGCGGATTGCGGGATGAACGCCGCCAGAGAAGTACCCGCCGATCCAAGTCCACCCCTCCGGGTGTCACTTATCACACGGTCAAGATTCTTCCCTTCAACTCTTTCCCCAGCCGCCACCGCCCGGGGTTTCGATCCGAATGCGCTCGCCCTTTCCAAGCCGTGTGCTGAACTTCCCCGGCATCTCTTCGACCGAGCCGCCGTGGCGGATGACACTGGCTTTTCCCGGCGTTCCACACTCGCCTCCAGCCAGTCCCCACGGGCCACGCGTGCGCCGGTCCGACAGCAGAGTCACTTCGCAATCGGTCAGAACTTCAATCTCTCGAACGATCCCGTCTCCGCCTCGATACTTTCCCGCTCCTGCGCTGCGGGGGCGAAGGGAGTATTCCCGAACTCGCAAGGGATACGCGTGCTCCAACGCCTCCGCGGGAGTGTTGAGGGAATTGGTCATGTGCGTATGTACGCCGGAGACGCCGTGCTTGGACGGCCGCGCGCCCATTCCGCCGGCGATAGTTTCGTAATAAGAGAAGGGCATCCCTGAGCGAGGATCGATGCCACCGATGGTCAGGTTATTCATGGTGCCCGACGCTGCCGCGGGAATCCGATCAGGAATGGCCTGAGCGAGAGCACGGAGCAGAACATCGACAATGCGTTGCGACGTTTCCACGTTTCCACCAGCTACCGCCGCCGGAGGGCGCGCATTCACAATGGTTCCTGCGGGAGCAATTACCTGGATGGGGCGCATCAGGCCGGCCGTGGCTGGAACATCGTCCGCGAGCAGACAACGGAAAACGTAGAAGCATGCGGAGTAGGTAATTGCCTCGACCGCGTTCACGCTGCCTTCCCCCTGCGGATCGCTGCCGGTGAAGTCGACGGTGACGACAGGCTGAGTGGGGACGGGTCTTCGACCCCTCCTGGCCGGGGAAGAGATGCGGCCCCACACACTCACTGTGACTGCGATCTTTACCGGCCTATCGCTGACGCCGTCATCGTCCAGAAAATCCTCGGCACGATATGTTCCAGGCGGTATCCGCAGCAGGAACGCGCGCATCAGTTCCTCGGAATAGTCCAATAGTTCCCGCGCGGCGCGCTGGGCACGATCGATTCCATAGCGCGCGCACACCTCCTGCAATCGCTCAGCTCCGGTGTGGCAGGCTGCGATCTGCGCGCCCAGGTCGCCTTCGCGTTCCTCGGGGGTGCGCACGTTGTTAAGCAGCAATGTGAGCACATCCGGCACCATCGCTCCGGCCCGCATTATTTTCACGGGGGGAATGCGAAACCCTTCCTGATAGATTTCGTGGCATAGCCCCATGGAACCTGCAAATGCTCCGCCCACGTCTGCGTGATGCGCGCGCGACGCCACGTAGAAGTCCGGACGATTTCCGATTTTCCGCTGACGAGAGGCTGCGCTGAGCCTGCGGAAGGGGCGCGACACGTACACCGGCGCGACCATTGTGATGTCGGGCAGATGGGTGCCTCCGCGGAAGGGATCATTCAGCATGACCACATCGCCGGGCGCCATCTCGCACGCCGCAATTGCAGCCCGCACTGACATTGGCATGGAGCCCAGATGCACTGGCATGTGGTCGCCCATGGCAATCACTTCGCCGGCGCCGTCAAACACTGCGCACGAATAATCACGGCGCTCCTTAATGTTGGGGGAAAAGGCCGTGCGCCGCAGGGCCGCGCCCATTTCCTCGGCAATCGAGTGGTAAAGGTTCTTGAAGATTTCCAGTTCGATGGGATCGCGGCGCATGAGGCGCAGTTTACCAAACGCAGAACCAGTCGTTGGTCGTTCGTCGTTGGGCGTTAGCCAAGAATCGTTCGCCAAGAGTGGTGGCTTTGCTACCGGCAGGTCTGACGTCGACAAAAGCTTCTCTGCCGCCGAAATCCTAGCGGCCAACGACCAACAACTAACGACCAGCGGAGGTGCTGGCGCGAGAATTCTTCGCTTTTGTGCAAAATTGTGTTGACACTGCGTTCATACTGCCGCAATATCTTGTGTTAAGGACGCTACCCGTACCACAAGTTGGGTGGCTTTTTGCAATCGGGTCCCCGAAGTTGCAAGGGAAAATCGTTCACGGAGGAACCTTCATGGCAACGAAGAAGAAAGCAAAAAAGAAGAAACACTAACCGTCTGCGAGACGATACTTCGCAAGGGCAAAGAATTTAACCAGCCTCTCAGGAGAAGCACCTCTTGAGAGGCGTTTCCGTTTTGGCGGTTGGCACCTGGCTTTGGGCTCCCAGAGCCTGGATTCGGTCTTCCGGGGCCAACCGCCATCTCTTGTTGCTAACTGCTGGATTCCTAACTTCAAATTTCTCTATTCGAATCCTCCAGGTGTGTCACAATTGGTGAGCGTTGGCTGCGGGTCCTGGTGCGTGCATGAGTCCGAGAAAGAAGAGTGCGGGCAAGACGAAGACGGATGAAGTTTTCATCCCGGACAAACTCTATTTCCGCATCGGCGAAGTGGCTACCCTGTGCCGTCTTCCGGCCTACGTGCTGCGTTTCTGGGAAAGCGAGTTTCCGCAACTGAAGCCGGTGAAAAGCAGCACGGGTCAGCGCATGTACCGGCGACGCGACGTGGAAAGCGTCTTGCGCATCAAGCAACTACTCTACGAACAAGGTTTCACCATTGTGGGCGCGCGGCAGCAACTGCGCGCGGAGGCGAAACCCGACAAAGGGCAGGCTGCGATTCCATTCCCGGCGCAATCCTCCGCCGAAATCCAGCACATCCGGCAAGGCCTGCGCGAGATTCTGAACTTGCTCTCGACGCGGCGCACGGGATAGAACTAGGCTGGCTGAGCGTTTTGTTCTAATGTTCCAGTCGGAACATTTGTGCATACAATGCTGTAGGTGCAGGTCGGTACGTACAATTCCCTCTAAGTGAAACGAGCTAAGCGAGTTAGCAGGGCCGGAAGGCAGGCCGTCCAAAACGCCGATCAGACTCTAGGCCGCACACTCTGGAATTGGTTTCATAATTTTTCCTTTGTTCGCGGCGTCGAGGCGGATGCGGCTTACGCGAGCTGTCTCCTGAACCAGATCGTCAGTGGCGTGTGCACCATCACCCGCCATCACTGACCCTGCGGCCAAAGCGAAACGCAGCGCGTCGGCCTGATCGTCGAAATACAGAATGACTTGCCCGGACATAAGAATTCTCCCGATTGTGAACTTCTCTCAGCTGCATCCTGAAAAGAGTTTCGACGAGAGCGGCGTGCCGCGGATAGGAGCTTTTCACTATTGTCGAGGGAGGGAGACTTCGGTCAAAGTACTCTTCTTGGTTCGCAGGCTGGCCGACAAAACAGGCTCGCCGTCGAAAGCAAAGTTGAATGGTCGGGACGGGCAGATTTGAACTGCCGACCCCTCGCACCCCAAGCGAGTGCTCTACCAGGCTGAGCCACGTCCCGACTAGGAAGGAACCCGCTGCTTCGCATCCGCAGCGGATGGGGTTAACTAGAGGATTTTACCACCAGCGGGGTGGTTTCGGGCGAACGAAGAGAACTCGGGAAGCGTTCTAAGGTCTTTAACACAGGGGACGCGGGGTCACACAGAGGCGATCGAACATCCTCATCTGCGCTTGCGTTTTGATTTGCGGGATGGAGGCTTTGACGCCCGAGGTGGTGCTTCTTCGAGAATAGCGAACTGGATTTTCTTCTCTACCGGATCGATGCGGTCGACCAGCACGCGAATTCGTTGTCCGAGGCTGTAGGTCTTGCGCGAACGCTGGCCGATGATCTGGCGCGTGTTCTCGTGGTAGGTGTAGAAATCGTCGGTGAGCGTGTTTAGCGGAACCAGGCCTTCGACGAACAAATCGGTGAGTTCGACGAAGAAGCCGAACTTGGTGACGCTGGTGATCAAGCCGTCGAAGTCTTCGCCCACGCGGTCCTGCATGAACTTGACCTTCTTCCATTCCATAAGCTCGCGTTCGGCGTCATCGGCGCGGCGTTCGGATTGGCTGGATTCTTCCGCGACCTCGTGAAGTTCTTCGAGCGAGATGGGGCCGCCCAAGGGCGCAAGGGCTTCGCGATGGGCGGCATGGTCGAGGCGTTTGGACCAGGGCGAAGGTACGCCGGTGTCCCGCTCTGACGGGAACTCTGTCCGCAAGTGGGCCGGCGGGACGCTGGCGCTACCGTCCAGCGCGCGGGAAACTCCAATCGGCACATCTCCGTCGCGTTTTTCCGCGGATTCGCGCAACACTTCCTTCAAAATGCGGTGCACGATCAAGTCGGGATAGCGGCGGATCGGTGAAGTGAAGTGTGTGTAACTGGTTGCCGCCAGCGCGAAGTGGCCGACGTTTTCTTCCGAATAACGCGCTTGTTTGAGCGAACGCAGCATCAGGTAACTCAGGATGCGCTCTTCCGGCTTGCCTGCGATCTTGGCGGCCAGCTTCTGATACATGCGCGGCGTGATGTGAACGTCCTTGGGCACTTCGATGGTGCGCGCCTGTTTGCCGGTGCCGCGCGCGGCGCGGCGGTCACTCTTGAACTGCACGCGATGAATGGGCAACGCACCCACGCCCAGCGAATATCCGAAGGTCGCGGCGATTACTTCGAAGTCATAGACGCGCTTGGCGTCCGGCTTCTCATGAATTCGATACAAAGACGCAATGCGTTTCGACTCCAGATACTGCGCGACGCACTCGTTGGCTGAGAGCATGAACTCTTCGATCAGGCGATGAGCGATGTTGCGCTCCGAGCGCGTGATGCTTTTCATCAAGCCGAATTCGTCGAATTCGATGACCGGCTCCGGTAGGTCGAAGTCGATCGAGCCACGGCGCTGGCGCTTGCGGTTGAGGATCAGCGCCAGGTCGCGCATGAGTTCGAATGTGGGAACGAGCGCAGCATAACGTTCGCGCGCGGGCGCATCGCCTTCGAGCACAGCGCTGACGGCGGTGTAGGTCATGCGTTCGGCCGAACGGATCACGCCTTCGCTCAGCTCGTAGCCAACGATTTCGCCACGAGGGTCGATCCGCATTACGCATGAAAGTACGAGCCGGTCGAGGTGTGGTCGCAAGCTGCAAATATCGGTCGAGAGTTCGAGCGGCAGCATGGGTACGGCGCGGTCGGGGAAATAGACGCTGGTGCCGCGCAGGCGCGCTTCCTGATCGAGCGCGGAATCGGGCGTCACATATTGAGCCACGTCAGCAATGTGAACCTGCAACTCGAAATTGCCGTCGGGGAGATTACGCACGGTGACGGCGTCGTCGAAGTCGCGCGCGGTTTCACCGTCGATGGTGACGATGGGCAGCGCGCGGAAGTCGCGGCGATGGCGAAGTTCCTGCGCCGGAATAACAGCGGGGATGTTCTGCGCCTCTTCGAGAGTTGCCGCGGGAAAGTGGTGCGGCAGGTGAAACTTGCGGATGGTGATTTCGACATCGACACCGAAGTCGTCCTGTAGGCCGAGGATTTCGATGACGCGGCCGCGGGGACTTTGCGTGGGCGTGGGCCAGTCGGTGATTTCGACGTCAACTACCACGCCCTCGAGATCGTCCCATGTGGTGCGGTGGGCGGCTTCCTCGCCGAGTACGCGGTCCGGGGAATTCGCGACGCTCTTCTTTCGATTCACGGTGTCGCCTGTGGTATTGGTTTCCGGAAACTCCATGCCGGCCGGAATCACGACATCCATGGTGATTTTGCTGTCGATCGGTTTCACGGAATTATGGCGGGCGCCATAGTGGAAAATTCCGACGACCGTGGGATGCGCGCGTACTACGGGCCGCACGATGCGGCCTTCGGCGCGGCCTTCGGGACGAACCGCGACGATGTCGACCAGAACGCGGTCGCCGTGCATCGCGTTGCCGATGGCGTGGGGCGCGATAAAGATATCGCCAACAAGATGCGACTTGAGAGACGGACTCAGGGAACTGGCGTCGGGGATGACGAAGCCGAAGCCGTCGCGGTGCATGGAGAGGCGTCCGACGACCAGATTCTTGTCAGACTTGGCTGCGGCGGGCTGGGGCAGGGCGTAGCGATCGGAATTGAGCTGAATCAGTTCGCCGGCGGCGACCAGTTTCTGAAGATGCGCATCGAGTTCTCCGCGAGCGTCACCGTGTAGGCCGAGTTCGCGCACCAGTTGCTTGAATCCGGCCGTGCGCTTCGGTTGGCGGGCAATATGTTTCAGGATGGTCGAATCGGAGAGCATGAGGAATCGTCGTTGGTCGTTAGTCGTCGGTCGTTGGCCAAGGACCTTCAGCCGTCCATCTTAACTTAGCCGGGAGCCGCATGATTTCGCCAACGACCAAAGTCTAACGACCAACGACGGTTTCCTACCATGTGTCTCCACCGGCGCGCGGCGGCCACGCACCCAGCACGCGCCGGATCATCGCGATCTGGCCGGTGTGGTAGCTGTTGTGCGCGACCATTTGCCACAGGACAGCTTCGAGCGTTCCCGCGACCTTCTGGTCACCTTCACGCACGGTTTCGATCTGGCGCTGCATTTCTTCCGGGGAAGAATCCGCCAGAGTCGTGAAATCGGCGAGCAGGCTGGCAAAGCGCTTTCGCAGACGGTCCCAGTCCTGTGCGTCGGTGGGCGACGGCGCGGGCGGGAAGCTCTCCGAAGAATGCTCTGGATACGCCGGCCGCCCGCCGCGAATACGGCGCAGTTCGTAGTCCATCCAGTAGTTCATGTGGAAGACGAGTTGCCCGATGGAGTGCGGAAAACCTGCCGCGAGCCGTGCAGCCAGTTCGGCGGGAAGATCGTCGATGCAGGCGACGGGATCCGCGTGAGCGCCTTGGCCGTGGAGCAGTTCAGTAAGTGCGCGCGAAGACATGGAAATTTCGGGTCAGCGACTCGCGGAAAAGTATTTCTCCTCGAGAATCCTGCGGTGGTGCAGTTCATGCCCGGCGATGACGTAAGCCAGCGCGCGCACGCTCACTTCGTTCTTGTTGGCGATCCCACGCCGTTGCCACGCGACTTCGTCAAGATTACGCAACAGAGAAAGCGTGGCGCGGCGCACGGCAATGAACTCTTCGACCAGATCGGCGAGCGGACAATGCGCAAAGGGGCCGTTGCGCACATAATCGTCCTGCTCGAACCCTTCGAGCGGCGTGGCGTCGGCGCGCGAGATGCGGAGGGCGCGGTAGGCGAAGACGCGCTCCGTGTCGCAGACGTGGCCGAGGACTTCCTTGGCGCTCCATTTCTCCGGCGCATAGCGGAGGTTGCCGTCATCTTCATCGCGGCCAGAGAGCAACAACATCGTCCGGCGGCGTTGTTGGTCGAGCGTGTCGAGAATCTCGTTGCCCGGAATCAAGGAAATGTAGCGATCGTAGTAAGGCGCGTACTCGCCAGCCTGGGGCCGGGCGATAGTGAAGGTTGGAGGGGTGCTCACGGCGGCTTCTGGCATGTTCGTGCTCCTGCTAGGCTGGATTACGTCTTCGATAAATCTTCGATCCCAAGAGCATACTCCGAGGGGCTGTGGAACGGTGGCCAGGCGAGGTTTTTTTCGGGAATCCTTACACGGTGGACGCCCCAAATGGAGCTCCGTGAGGATGCGGTGCGACACGTGCCAAAGACACGAAAGTACGTACCAAGGTAGGAAACTCCTTTGAAAATAAAGCTTTTCCACAGCACTCACTTTGAGACAGGGGAGTACAATTTGATTTGGTCACGTAAGTGCGGCACGTGATCCCTAATCCCAACTAGGAAAGGAACTTTGTATCCATGTGGAAGCCGACGAATCAGCCTCAGACCCCCGGGCGACCAGCCGAGCCGGAGCGTCCAACCATGTCTACCCCGAGCGCGCCTGCAATTACCATGGCGAATGAACCCGCCGCTGCGCCGCGTCCGGCGGGCACCACCACTACCACGGCGGACCAGGCGACCATTGGCAAATCGCTGGTCATCAAGGGCGAGGTAACTGGATCGGAGTCGCTCTACATTGACGGCCGGGTGGAAGGCTCGATCAGCCTGGCGGGCAACCGCGTCACCATTGGGCGCAACGGAGTGGTCGCCGCCAACATCAATGCCCGCGAGATTGTCGTGCTGGGGAAAGTGCGTGGCAACCTCACTGCCAGCGACCGCGTGGATATCCGCAGCGACGGATCACTGACCGGCGATGTGGTGGCGGCGCGCATCTCGATTGAAGACGGCGCCTACTTTAAGGGCGGTATCGATATCCGCAAAGGCGGACAGCCCACCCAGCAGAAGCCCAACGGTAAGGATGAGAGCGCTATCGCGCCCGAACCCGCGGTGGTCGGGGCCAGAGCGTAGGTTTGATGTAGAGGCGTCTCGTCGGTCGGGGTGTCTTGCTAAAGATCAGCGGCGGAGTTCGCACAGAATGCGAATGTCCGCCGCTTTGTTGTTTCCGTCGCTATCACGGCGCGTGAACCGGTTTTCGAGTGCATACACCAGGGCTCGTTGACTCGCGATGTCCGCGTCCGTAAGATGAAGCGACCCTCGCCGCGCGTCTTCCCGCGCGGATTCGACAAAAATGATCGGCCAAACCATCTCCCATTACCGCATTGTGGAAAAGCTGGGCGGCGGCGGCATGGGTGTGGTTTATAAGGCCGAGGACACGGAGCTTGGCCGTTTTGTCGCGCTAAAATTCCTGCCCGATGAAATGTCGCGCGATCCGCAGGCTCTGGAACGTTTTCGGCGCGAGGCGCGGGCGGCGTCGGCGTTGAATCATCCGAATATTTGCACGATTTATGAAATCGGCAAATATGGCGAGCAGTCGTTTATCGCCATGGAATTCCTGGATGGGGTGACGCTGAAGCATCTCATCTCTGGAAAACCGCTCGCAAACGAAACAGTCTTATCACTGGCGATTGAAATAGCGGACGGATTGGACGCGGCGCACGCGCAGGGCATCGTCCACCGTGACATCAAGCCGGCGAATATTTTCGTCACCAAGCGCGGCCATGCCAAGGTGTTGGATTTCGGCCTGGCCAAGGTCGCCACTGCAGCCGGTTCTTCGAGCCAGGCGGCATCGGAGAACACGATGACGGCGGCGATCGACGCGCATCTCACCAGTCCCGGTTCCACGCTGGGGACGATTGCCTATATGTCGCCGGAGCAGGCGCGCGCCAGGGAACTGGACGCGCGCAGCGATCTGTTTTCTTTTGGCGCGGTGCTCTACGAAATGACCACCGGCACGCTGCCCTTTCGTGGCAACAGCTCCGCGGAAATCTTCAAATCCATTCTGGATGGAGCGCCAGCCTCGGCGCTCCGCCTTAATCCCGACATGCCGGCGGAGCTGGAACGTATCATCGGCAAAGCTCTGGAAAAAGACCGCGAGTTGCGCTATCAAAGTGCCGCCGACTTGCGGTCCGATCTTACGCGCCTCAAGCGCGACTACGACTCCGGACGTTCGCCCAGCGCCGTGTCCGCAACGAGCGTATCGCCCACGAGTTCGTCCGGCGTTCCGAGCGCCGCTGCGATACCCGCGTCCGACGGAAGGTCGCGAAAATACGCAGTCGTGGGTGTGGTTGCGATTTTGGTGATTGCCGCCGCAGCCGGCGCCTATTTCTTACGCGGAAAGCCGGACGCCAGCAAGGTTAGTTCGATCGCCGTGCTTCCTTTCGTCAATGCGACCGCAGATGCCAACACCGAATACTTAAGCGACGGCCTGACCGAAAGCCTGATCAGTACGCTTTCGCAACTGCCCGACCTGAAAGTGATGGCGCGCAGCACGGTCTTCAAGTTCAAGGGAAAAGAAGATGATCCGCAGAAGATCGGCCAGGCGTTGCAAGTAAGCGCTCTATTGATGGGACGCATTACACAGCATGCAGACAACATTGGCGTGCAAGCCGACCTGGTGAGTGCGGCGGATGGCAGCGAGCTGTGGGGGTCTCACTACGAGAGCAAACTGGCCGATATCACGCAGGTGCAGGGAGAGATTACTCGCGATCTTTCCGCACGCTTGAAAATTCAAGTCAGCGGAAGCCAGCAGCAACGGCTGGGGCAGGCAGGAACCACCAATCCCGAGGCCTACCGGCTTTATCTGGAAGGCCGCCAGCTTTGGTATGGGCGCACGCCGGCGGGCTTGAAGAAAAGTATCGATCTCTTCCAGCAGGCCATTGCCGCGGACCCCAACTACGCGCTGGCCTACGCTGGGCTGGCCGACACTTACAACGTCGCTCCCAGCTACGGAGTCGGCATCACCTCAAAGCAGGGCCGGGCACTGGCGGATGAAGCCAGCCGTAAAGCTCTGCAACTGGATAGCTCGCTGGCCGAGGTGCATGCCACGCGGGGTATGGCGCTGGCCAATGCGTTCCAGTTCAGCGAGTCTGAACCTGAGTTCAAGCGCGCCATCGAGTTAAACCCCAACTATTCCGCTGCCCACTATTTCTACGCCATCAGCTATCTGAGCCCCAGCAATCATATCGATCAGGCGCTGGAAGAAATGCGTACAACATTGTCCCTGGACCCGCTGTCTTCGATCGTCAACACCAACTACGCGCTGATTCTCATGGAAGCCAGGCGTTATCCGGAAGCGCTGGCGCAATTTCAGAAGGTTCTCGAACGAGATCCAAGTTTCCAGCCAGCATATTTCAAAATGTCGCAACTGTATGCCACTATGGGCCGTTTTCCAGAGGCAGTAAGCACGCTTTCCAAGTCTTTTGTGAATCCAATTCCTGTCAGTCCGAACGCGAAGGGCTATCTCCAACTCATGATGACTTTGGAAGGCACGGACCGCTCCGCTGCCGTCGCCGGCGCCGCCGTGCGTGCTGGACAAAAGGACATGGCGTTTGAGTATCTCAACAAGGCGTATGAGGACGGCGACAATGAACTCACGTTCATCATTCGCGACCCCGCTCTGGATCCGGTTCGATCCGATGCTCGCTACGCCGAGCTGATGCGCAAGCTCGGCCTGACGCCGTAACCGAATTCATACGACGAAACGGTTAAGGTTGCGTTCCCGCTCCCAGGATTTCCTTACCCTCGCCTTCAGCGACCGCGGGATAGGCAGTTTTCTTGCGGCGGCGAAGGTCGTTGGGCAATTGCGACTTCAGCAGCCAGAGCCCGACCGCAACAGCCGCCGCCCAGGTGATCGACAGCAATCCCAGTTGCAGCACGTCGGCGGTGCGGCTGCCGTGACCGGAAACGAACGGCGTTAGACTTCTTGCGACTTCCAGGCTGATGCCACCGGCGACAACCGCGGTCAGCGCAGATTTTCCTAACTCATTCCAGCGCAGCGTTCTCAACGAAACCAGTTTACGGCGATGCAGCAGCCACGCCAGCGTCAGCAGATTCGCTCCGATTCCCATATCGGAGGCCCAGGCCAAGCCGACTACGCCGTATCTGTGGAAGAGCAAGGAATACACCGGCAAGGAAGCGCTCGTGATCACAGTGACGGCAACCATTGGAGTCAACGTGTCGCCGGCAGCGTAGAAGGCGCGGGCGTAGAGTCCTTGCGCGGACCAGAGAGCGAGCGAGAGCGAGAACCAGAAGAAGTACACTGCGGTGGTTTGCGTATCGGAAACCAGGAATCGTCCGCGGCGATAGACCAAGTCGATCAGCGGGAAAGCGGCAGCCATCATCCATCCGGTGGCCAGAAACGACGCGGCGGAGACACGGTAGACGGAATCGTTCACGGTAGCAGCAAATTCTTTCAGGCGTTTCTCGTTGAATAATCGCGCAAAAAACGGTAGAGAAGCTTGACCGGTGGCCTGCCCCAACACCGCAATCGGGACTGCGAACAGACGCTTGGCATAGTTGAGGCGGGCGATGTCACCAATGCCGCTGGAAGCGTAATGGCGGAGGATCCAGTCATCGGCCGTGACCAGCGAGACGCCGAGCATCAGCGGAACCGAAAGCTTTACCCACTCGCGGAATGCTGGGTTCATGATGTCGAACGAAGGTTTGTAGCCCGTGCCGATGCGGGCGGCGCCGATCACGCTGGCGAGAAACGGTCCTACAACACTTCCTGCCAGGGCGCCATAGGCCAGCGAAGCAATTCCGAAGTGGCGACCGCCGATGAGTCCTCCGGCGATGATGAATATGTTGTAGAGCAGCGGTCCGAAGGCGGGGAAAAGAAACAGACGATGGGAAAGCAGAACGGCAGAGACCACTCCGCCGACGTAGAAGAAGATCTGTGCCGGGAGGAGAATTCGCGTGAGATGAACGGTTAAGTCCACCTCCGCGGGGGAGAAGCCGTGAAACATCCAGCGCACGAACTGCGGGGTGTAGATTTCAGTGACAATGGTGCCGACGACCATTACCGCAGTCATGACGGTAATGACGACGGAGAAGGTTTTTTGCGCGTCGGCGTCGCGTTTCTCGGCAAGGAAACGCGTATAGATGGAGATGAATGTAATCGAAGCTGCGCCACCGGCGACGATGTAGTTGAGCCAGTCTGGCAGCGTGAAGGCGGCAACGTAGGCGTCCGTCTGCGGTCCGGCACCGAACGCGTAGGCGATGTAAGCCTCGCGCACGTAGCCAATCACACGCGAGAGCATGACCGCCGACATGAGCAGCAGAGTGGCCGAGAAAGCCGTGTGCTGGTGAGACGGTCGGAAGAACCGCAGAAGTCTGGTCATGATCATCGAGAAGCAGGGCCGCAGATTTACGCTGGCAACGCCGAACCCTTGTTACCGGTGCATGAAACGCAATTTTCCTTCAAAGCCTACCAGAGGCGCGTACCAGTGACGGAGTTTATCGCTCGAATCGGACCCGGATGGTTCCTTTATTGACACCGGCGGGAATCCTCTTGTAAGGCATTCATCGAAGCGAGTTTCGGCCCCAGGTGAATTAGGTCAAAGCGCTCGGGCGGAACTGGCCCGATCACAAAGGGCAAAGGGCCCGCGTCGGCGGAGTAGAAACCCGCTCCTAGCTTGCTTTGGGTCGTTGTGATACCGAGATTCATGGGTATTTGAATCAGCTCGCACGAAGCCACGAACACCGGCCGTACTTCGAAGAGGCTGCCGTTCTCAACCATGGCAAGATAATCTCCCGGGCGGTGCGGGGGGTCGTCAATTACTACGGCACGCGCCCCAAAGGACTCCATGTAATATTGGAATCCCCAGTGCCCCAAGAACCAGACCGTACCTGGTTGGTTCCGGGTCCTCTGCTCGATGAGTGTCGCCGCCGTTCGTCCAGAGTTCGCCAGTTCTGTGTCCGCCCATGTTAGCCAGAGCGATACCGCACCCGCCGCCGCTAACAAGATGGCCAGCATGGCGGGGCGCCACCGCGTGGACGCTAGCCGCAGTGTATCCACGCGCCGCGCGAGAAGAATGCCGGCGGCCGGCATCAACGGGAGCACGGAACGGGCGTTGATGGTCCAGTTCACGAAGCCGGTGAAAGCGAATGTCCCGAAAACCCAGAGCATCAGCAACAGAGAGTCGGCATCTCTGCGTTTCCATGCGTCTGTGGCCGCCAGCGCCATCACGCCGAATCCAGCAGCAATGAAGAGCGCCAACTGAATGCCGACCAGGAACCAGTGCCGATAAAAGTCGAACGGCCACAAGGTTTCGCCGAGACCTATTCGACCGGTGCCGATCAGAAACCCCGCAACTCCGCTTGCTATACAGACGACGAGAATCTTCTTGCGCGCCCAGATGACGGGAGCAAGCGTCAGCGCAGGAAGAGTACAACCGCCGACAAAGCTGAGATCGACCAGCGTCTTGGCCAGGATTGAAGACTGCCTCGCTTGCCGCATCCCGGTGGAGTGATGGGCTGCGTTCGTAATCATGCGCAGCCCGTAGACGGCCTTCGTCCAATGTTGATATCCGGTCAGAATCAGGATGGGCAGCAGCAGGTACCAGGCCCAGCTTCCGAGACGCCGCTGGCGCGCCATCGAATACGCTGCGAGCAGCAGAATCAGGGCGACGCCAAAGTACTTCGTCAAAGCGCACGCAGCGACCAGGAGGGCAGATGCGACCAAATAGGCCGGCTTCTGCGGCTCAAGTCCTTCTATCCAGAAAATGATGGCCCACAGCCAAAGTGCCAGCATCATCGTGTCGCACATCACACTATTCGCAGATACAAGAAACGCTGGTGTGAGAAGTGTGACCGCGGCAGCCAGCAGCGGCGAATTTGTAAGCCGTTGTGCCAGGCGATACGTGCCAAACACTACGGCCAGTGCCGGCAGAAAGAAGGCGAGGTGCAATGCCCGTTCAGACCACCCCATGATGCTTGCGGCCGCTGCAATGTAATAACCCGCAAGAGGAGGATTCTTGGTTTCGTGCGCCATCGGCACCGCGTCCAGGAACCAATTAACTTTGAATCCGAAGGGATCAAGCGGGTGCTGGGTGATTTGCCGCGCGACATAAAGGAAGAGAGTGTCGTCAACATTGAAGGCTTTTCCAGAAAATGGGAGCAAGCACGCGAACAAGGCCACCGCCAGAAATATGTAGGAACGCATGAGCGAACGTCTATTTTGGAATCTCTCAGTGGCCGGTGCCATCGAGGGAAGTGTAGCAAAGAGGTCCGGAAAGCCTGTCAGTAGCAAACCAGGCCTTCCCTCCAAGATGACCTCTGGTTGTAATCCACTAATCCTGCAATCACTTACGCGTTGATGTGCGTTTGAGGAGCGCTTGTGCTGTGGAGCATTGCCTCCGAACGGCTTTACCCGCACAGTGGCTATCGATCACAGTATGCAGACGATAAAGCGAATCCGCGAGGAGGCGAATATGGCGAGTGGAATGACGGAGCTTTGCGAACAAGTGAACCCGTGTGTGCTACTGGAAATGAGAAGAGCGCGGCCGTTCCCGGAGATGCGGAGGGTACAGGAAAGCTGGGTGGCCGGGGCCGAGAAGCGGGCTCTGCTGTGGCTGGCCGCGCGCACGCCGCAATGGATTGGTCCTGACCATCTCACGTTCTTGGGGCTGGCGGCGCAGGTCGGGGCAGGCGCGTGCTACGCGCTGGCTCCGTGGAACAGGTACGCGCTCCTCGGAGTGATTATTTGCCTGGCGCTGAACTGGCTGGGAGACTCACTCGACGGCACGCTGGCGCGGGTGCGGCAACAACTGCGTCCACGCTACGGCTTCTACGTGGACCACATGGTCGATAGCTTCGGCGGCCTGGCGCTGATGGGCGGCCTGGCTTTGTCGGGATACATGCACCCAAGGATCGCAATTGGCCTGCTCGTTGCGTTCCTTATGCTCTCGATTCAGTCCTATCTGGCGACGCACGCACTGGGAGAGTTTCGGCTTTCGTTCTGGCGTTTCGGGCCGACGGAGCTGCGCATTCTGCTGGCAGTGGGCAATCTGGCATTGCTGTGGAAGCCGCGAGTGCATTTCCTCGGCGGATTCTACAAGTTATTTGATGTGGGCGGAGCGATTGGTCTTGCTGGAATGGCGCTGATGTTGGTCTTCTTCACTGGACAAAACACTGTAAGGCTTTATCGCGAAGAGGGAATCAACCGATGAGAGCCGGGGCAAGTGGAGAGTCGCGCGGAGTTGCAAACAAAGCTGTGTTGCGTTGGTTGAAGTTCAATGCCGTGGGAGGGATCGGGATCGGAGTGCAGCTGATCGTGTTGCTCGGGCTGAGGAGCGGACTTCATCTCAGCTATCTGCTGGCGACCGCGCTGGCGGTGGAAGCAGCGGTCGTACACAACTTCTTCTGGCACGAGCGCTACACGTGGGCGGACCGGGTGCAGCCGGCATGGCGAAAGTCGCTGCCGCGGTTGCTGCGTTTCAATCTTACGGCGGGCGGAGTTTCTATCGCCGGCAATCTAGCGCTGATGAAACTCCTGGTCGGCATGGGTTGCGTAAATTACCTCGTCGCGAATGGCATCGCCATCACGCTGTGCTCGCTGGCGAATTTTCTGGTGAGTAACGAATACGTGTTCGGCGACGAGGCCTCAGCGACGCAATGACTCGGTATTTCTAAGCGCGCTATTTGTCGTTTTCTATTTCGTAGGCGCCGGGAAGTGTGATATCGGCGTTCAAAGGCAGATCTTCCGAGGAGCGGCCGACCTCCACGGAATATTTGCCCGCGTCCGCGTGCCAGTGTTTCGCGGCAACATCGTAGAAAGCGAAAGCGCGCGGGTTGAGCGCTACGGACACGTGCTTGGTTTCGCCCGCAGCAAGTTCGACGCGAGCAAAGCCTTTGAGTTCTTTGGGCGGGCGCGGCACCGACGGCCTCGCCTCGGCGACATAGACCTGCGCCACGTCTGCCCCTGCACGGGTGCTGGTGTTGGTGACGTCGAAGGAAACCTGGTAGTTCCCTGCGCCGGACGACGCGCCGTCCGCCTTCACTTCCAGATGGCTGTACTTGAAGGTCGTATAAGACAAACCATAGCCGAACGGAAACAGTGGCTTAACTTGACTGTGTTCGTAGCCGCGGTAGCCCACGAATACGCCTTCCTTGTAAACCACGCGGTCGGTACCCGCCTCGGCGTAGTAGCTGTCGTGAACCGGATTGTCGGCCCATCGCTTTTCAAGCGTGATGGGCAGATGGCCCGAAGGATTGACTGCGCCGAAGAGGATCTCCGCGAGCGCCGTGCCACCACGCTCTCCTGGATACCAGAGTTCGAGGTAGGCAGGAACATGATCGAGCCAGCCTTCTGGGTCGACATTGCCTCCGGAGGTGACCGTGATGATCGTGTTCTTGTTGATCGCGGCAAGTTCACGAATGAGTTCGTCCTGGCCAAACGGGAGACTGAAGGTGCGGTCCGCTCCCTCCGATTCGCTGTTCGCGTCAAACCCGGCGGCAACGATCACGACGTCCGCTTTGGCGGCAACGGTTTTCGCGGCGGCGGAGACGATTTTGAGCCGATCCATGATTCCGACACGCAGGTGACCGCCGATGGGGAAATCCTGGTAAGCCTCGGCAACAATCTTGTGCGGTCCCGCGGAGAGATTCAAACTCGCATAGTCCTGCAACGCGGTGGCCATCTTCCAGGTATCGAATACCAGCTTGTCATCCACCAGTAAGCGGTAGCCGTTGCCTTCGCCAGAATATTCCGCGGCCACGATGTAGGAAGAATCTGAGGGTGCAATATAGAAACCGGTCCAGCGGCGCGATGAGGGTTTCTTGCCAGCTTCAAACAATTCCAACGCTTCATCCTGATCGGCGAAATCATCCCAATCTTTCGCCGCAAAATTGAGGTGACGCACCGTCTCGGTGGAGACCGGAGTGCCGGAGAGATCGCCATGGGCAAATGTTTCGAGCCTGAGACCGGGCGCGCCATTTTGTGCGGCGGTGGAGAATTCGGTGGCGTTCGCCAGGTCGATCATCTTGGGAAGGCCGCGCTCGTAGTAGACCGTCGCTGCAGTGCCAACGTAAGCTTCGATGCCCTCCAGAATGCTTACGGCCGAAAACGGAATCGCCTTGCCGCTCCCTCCGGCAACCGGCTGCGCAGGATACGCGTCTGGACCGACTACGAGAACGGTCTTGATTCTCTCCTTATCCAGTGGAAGAAGAGAACCTTCGTTCTTAAGCAGTACAATGCCTTCTCGCGCCCCGTCCAGGGCGACGCGGTGGTTTTCTTCGTTGTACTTCGAGAGCGAAAGATCGGTCTGTTCGCGATCGAGCCAGCCGAATCGTACCGCAGTGGTCAGGATGCGGCGCACTTTTTCATCAATCGTCGCCTCCTTGACGCGACCGTCGCGGATCGCCGGCAGCAGGTCTTTCTCGTTCATGTATTTGCCCTTCGGCATTTCCAGGTCGAGACCGCCGTTGGCCGCGCCGATGGAGTCGTAGGTCGCAACCCAATCCGACATCATGATGCCCTGAAATCCCCACTGCTTCCTGGCAATGTCGGTGTTGAAGTATCCGTTCTGGGTGGAGTGCAGGCCGTTGATCAGATTGTAGGAATCCATGATCGCGCCAACGTGCGCGTTCTTCACTGCCGATTCGAACGTCGGCAGGTAGATCTCGCGCAGGGCGCGCTCGTCGATGATGGAATCGCTGTCGTGCCGCAGGAACTCCGAGTTGTTGCCCAGAAAATGTTTCACCGTCGAACTGACGCCCTGCTTCTGCATGCCGGTGATGTAGCCCACGGCGATGGAGCTCGCGAGGAAGGGATCCTCGCCGAAATACTCGAAGTTGCGACCATTCATGGGCGCGCGGTAGATGTTGACGCCGGGCCCGAGCATGAAGTGGATGCCGCGTGCACGGGCGTCTTTTCCGATGCCCGCGCCAACACGCTCCGCCAGTTGCGGATCCCAGGACGCCGCCAGGCCAATGCCGGCCGCGTACGTGGTCGACGGAAATTTCTTTTGACTGCGCACTCCGAGCGGCCCGTCGGACATTTCAACCGCCGGAAGGCCGAGCTTGGGCAGCGACCGGACCGCGAACCCGGTACCGCCGATGTAGTCAAGCTTCTCTTCGAGGGTCATTTTGCGAAGCAACGCGTCGACTCGGCGGTCAATGTCAGGGTTGGACGGAACCGGGGCCTGCGCGAAGACGACATGAGAAGGAAGAAGCGCGAGAGCCAGGAGGAGTGCAGACAACAAGAATCGAGAAACCTTCGACATGGAAGACCTCGTTACTATTGCGAAATCCGTCCTCGAATGAGGATGGCGGCGCTAGAAGAATGCAGGGTTAGTTGCGCCGTGGCCTAAGTTTACACGGTCCCAGCTTGCAATTGAGGCTAGATCTTCAGCACAACCTTGCCGTAGTTTTTACCTTCCTGCAGCAGCTTGTAAGCTTCGACCGCGCGGTCGAGCGGGAACACTTGGCCGACTACTGGAGTCAGCTTGCGTTGCGCGATCCATTCGGAGAGCTGAGACCACGCTGGTTTCATGATCTCTGGCTTTTGCGAGAGATAGGTCAGCCACAGGCCCTGGAGGCTCGCGGATTTTGCATACAGAGCCCGCACATCGAGTTGGGGCGGCTTGCCGGTGGCCGTGCCGTATTGAATGACACGTCCGAAGTCGCGCAGGCAGCGCAGGCTTTTGGCGGTGTGCTCGCCGCCCAGCATTTCGAAGACCGCGTCCACGCCCTCGCCGTGGGTAAGGTTCTTTACGACCTCCTCGTAGTCGTGCTGCTTGTAGTTGATACCGTGCTGCAGGCCGAGTTCTTTTACGCGCGCGAGCTTTTCGTCTGACGAAGATGTGCCATACATTTCAATCCCGAGAACGTGGCCGATCTGAACGGCCGCCGTACCCACGCCTCCGGCAACGGCGTGGATGAGCACGCGATGGGTTTTGCCGGCGGACGCCGGTTGGGTCATGCCGGCCTGCCAGTAGGCGAGATAGGCGGTGAAGTAATTCACGGGGAAGGCGGCGGCTAGTTCATCGGTCCAGTGATCGGGAACTGTCCATAGCATGTTAAGGTGAGCCGCAACCTTCTCGGCGAAAGCGCCCCACTGGATGTAACCCATCACGCGGCGGCCGCTGCTCTCTTCCACTCCGGCGAATTCGCGGCCCGCGATCAGCGGCGGAGCGGGTGTTCCGGGGTAGCCGCCCTGGGCGGTCATGAAGTCGGCGAAGTTGAGTCCTCCGGCTCCGACGCGGACCAGGGTTTGTCCCGGCTTCAAGATAGGTTCGGCGGTGTCTTGGATCGCGAGGGCATCCGGTCCCGAAAGGCGGGTGATCATCAAGGCTCTCATAGAGGAAAGTCTAGCAGGACGGACGATACTCGGACCGCAGACTCAGCGGCTGCGGAGAGGAAACCGAGAGGTGCGCGGCGCATCCGCGAGACGCCTACTCCGTTAAACCGACGACACCGTACTTCCTGGTCTTCTTGTCGGAGAAGAGGAATTCGTAGGCTCCATAGACGTCGTAGGTGTGGACATCTTTCACTTTAACGGCAACGGCCTTGGCTTTGTAGTCGCCGGGCATCAAAAGCGAGCTCTCGGCATCGAGGCCTTCGAGTTCGTACTTTTTCCCGTCGATGATGACCTTCAGCCTTATAAGGCCACGGCCATTAACCCGCGCCGAACTGACGTGGACGGTGAGGGCGTAGTCGGCTGGGTTGGGTTCAGCGCCCGCCCAGGCCAGTGCAGAGAACAGCAGCAGGACAGCCAGTGCCATCTTCTTCAGGTTTTCCTCATTTCTGTCTTCCGGCATTCACGGTATTACAAAGCAGGCTCAGACACAAAGCTGCGCGTTAGGAGTCCACCCGAATGACCGGACTGGGGCCGTCCAGGTTTATTCGCTGGTTATTTGCCGTCAGGTATATACTCTTGGCGTTGGTTTACCAAGACCTCCCGGCCACGCCTCCACGGACCGGGACGGGGCGTACGTTCATCCCCCTAATACTTGCGCGCCCCGCATACTGATTTGCCCATTCCTGCCCGGAGGCGGCGAGGAAAAGGCACCGGTGCACGCGCCAAAGTATGGCAGAGTCGCATCCGGGGGAGGTTTAATGTGGATCTGATTCTTGTACGTCTTCTTTTTATCGTCGTAGTTTCGATTACCTGTTACGTTATTGCTCCCTTCGGGCAGTCTCAACCGGTAGACGCTGGAATAGGCGCACTGGTGGGGGCGGGGATAGTTCTGTTCGAGTGGAAGCTGCGCGGAGTGAGCCTGAAGCGGCTGATCGGCGCGGCTATCGGGAGCTTCCTCGGCATCTGTGGGGCCTACCTGTTTGCTCTGGTGATTCGCAGCAGTGTGCCTGCCGGCAACACCCAGAGTTTCCTGCAAATCCTGGTGATGCTGCTGATGGCCTATGTGGGTCTGATCGTGGGCGCGAGCAAGGGCGAGTTGCTGAACCTGGCGGCTTTGGGCGGGATCTTTGGCGGTGAGAAGCAGGGCAAGAAAAGCTACAAGATTCTTGACACCAGCGTCATCATCGATGGCCGCATCGCCGACATAGCCGAGACCGGCTTTCTCGACGGCATTATCGTCACGCCGCAGTTCGTGCTGCGCGAACTGCAGCTGGTGGCCGATTCGGCCGACTCCCTGAAGCGCAACCGCGGCCGCCGCGGGCTTGACGTTCTGCAGCGCCTGCAGAAAATGGCAACGCTGCAAATCCAGATTGTGGAAGATGATTTTCCCGCCGTCCGCGAGGTCGATCTCAAGCTGATCGAGCTGGCTAAAGTCTACGAGGGCAAGATCATCACGAACGACTTCAACCTCAACAAAGTGGCCCAGTTGCAGGGCGTCGAGGTGCTGAACATCAACGAACTGGCCAACTCGCTCAAGCCCATTGTGCTGCCGGGCGAGATCATGAAAGTGTTCATCCTGAAGGAAGGCAAGGAATACAACCAGGGAGTGGCCTATCTGGATGACGGAACCATGGTTGTCGTGGACAACGCGCGGAAGATGATCGGCAAGACGATCGATGTGTCGGTCACGTCAGTGCTGCAGACGACGGCGGGAAAGATGATCTTCGGCAAGTGGGATGAACGCGCCTTTGCGCGGACCAGCGCACCTGTTGTTGCGCCCGCGGTGTCGGCAATTCCCACTGCCGCGGCGCCCGTGCCGGCGGTGCCGAACACACTGCTGGAAACTAAGCCCCAGCCTTGAGGACTGGCGGCGGCGAATCGCTTTCACTCGCATTTGAACTCCGACCTCGACGCTCGTATACTTACAGCCCGCTATGAAGGTGGTCGTAATTATTCCAGCTGCGGGGCTTGGAACCCGCATGGCTCCGATGCCGGTGGGCGCTCAGGGCAAGCAGAAGAAGACGCCGCCCTCGAAGCAGTTCACCGAACTAGGCGGCACGCCGATTCTCATCCATACCCTGCGTAAGTTTGCCGCGGTCGATGCCGTGAGCGAGATCTGGATTGCACTACGGGAAAACGAGGTTGTAGGATTTCGCGCGCGGCTGGAGAGTGAGGCGAAAGACATACTGAAGAAGAAAGTCGAGTTGGTGGTTGGCGGGGAACACCGGCAGCAGTCCGTGGAGAACGCTCTAAACGCTGTGACGGCGGCAGGGGATGACATCGTTCTGGTGCATGATGCGGTGCGGCCGTTTGTGACCGGCGAGATCATTCGGGAAGTGATAGAGGCCGCGAAGAAATATGGCGCGGCGATTGCCGGTCTGCCCGCCGTTGACACGGTGAAGCAAGTCGAGCGCACCGCGGAAGGCGCGCTGATCAAGGCGACGATTCCGCGCGCGGGTATCGTGATGGCGCAAACGCCGCAGGGCTTTCGTTACGATGTGATCAAGAAGGCGTTCGATGAGGCGTCCGCGGACGGATTCCTCGGTACCGATGAAGCGTCGCTGGTGGAAAGATCGGGACACGACGTGGCGGTGGTGATGGGCTCGCCGCGCAATATCAAGATCACAGCTCCGGCAGACATGGAACTGGCGGAGTTCTATTTAGGAAAATGAGCCACGGATTTTCACGGATTTCCACGGATCAAAACCAAGGCCAGCGCGTAAACTTACTGCTGATGAATACTACTCCGCTTGGTTTGAAGCATTCCGATCTCACTGAAAAGATTATCGGAATCTTCTATGACGTCTACAACGAACTCGGCCACGGATTTCTCGAATCGACATACGCAGAAGCGCTGGTCGTAGCGCTGGTGGAATCTGGACTCAGCACGGCGTGCGAGGTTCCGGTGCCCGTGTGGTTCCGTGGCAAGAAAGTCGGCCAGTATTATGCCGACCTGATTGTTGAGGGCGTAGTTCTTCTGGAATTGAAAGCTGCGCGAACCCTCGATGCTGCTCACGAAGCTCAACTGCTTCACTATCTGCGAGCGACTGAAGTCGAGGTTGGCTTGCTGCTCAACTTCGGGCTGCGCCCCCAGTTCCGCCGCCTCCTCTTTGACAACGAAAGAAAGAAGATCCGTGAAAATCCGTGCGAATCCGTGGCCAAGGCTTCCGCATGAGAATTGGGTACGGGTTTGATTCGCACGAGTTTCGTCCGGGGATTGCGCTGAAAATTGGCGGCGTCACCCTGGCGCATGACAAGGGGCTGGGCGGGCATTCCGATGGCGACGTGCTGCTGCATGCCATCACCGACGCGCTGCTCGGCGCCGTGGCTGCGCCCGATATTGGAGCGCTGTTTCCACCTTCCGATCCGAAATGGAAGGGGGCGGACTCGGCTGTCTTCCTGCGGGAGGCGCTGAAACGGGTTCACTCCGCTGGATACAGCGTGGCAAACATCGATGCCAGCCTAATTCTGGCTGCTCCGAAGATTGGGCCGCACGCGGCGGGAATCCGCGCGCGCGTGGCCCAGTTGTTGGGAGTGGCTGCCGATTGCGTCGGGTTGAAGGCGAAGACTCCGGAGGGTTTGAACCTGGATAACGCTGCAGTCGCGCATGTGGTTGTGTTGCTCGAAAAGCGCGGGGATTCGAAGAAGGTGGGGAACAAGACGAAGCAGAGAGCGAAGAAGACCAAGTGATGTCGAGTTACTTGGTCCGTGTTTGCGCAGCTTCGATCAGAGCGCGGAAGATGGCGCGGGAAGACTCGTCTTCATCCACCGAGCGCTCGGGATGCCATTGCACGGCGAGCACAAAGTGATCAGGAGCAGTTCCTTCCAGGGCCTCGATGATGCCGTCGTCCGGGCAGCGGGCCGCGATGCGCAGGCCGTCGCCGATCGTGCTGGCCGATTGGTGATGGGAAGAGTTCACCGGAATCGCGGACTTGGTTGTACTGCCTAGGATTTCTGCCAGCTTGGAATTTTTCTCAATCTCGACCGCGTGCGCTACCGCGACCTTTCCACCCGCTTCGTGATTGACACGGTCGCGCAACTCTTCCGGCAAGAAATCCGGGATGTGCTGAACGAGCGATCCGGCGCGGTAGACGTTGAGGCTCTGCAGGCCGTAGCAGATGCCGAGAACGGGCTTGTGCAGGTTGTAGGCATCCTGCAGCAGGAGGTCGTCGACGGTGTCGCGGCGCGAATCGGCGGCGGCCGTGTGTCGTGAGCGGACCGCGCGAAACTTGGAGGGATCGACGTCAGCGTTGCTGCCGGGCAGGAGCACGGCGTCGCAGCCCTCCATTATTTTCAGGACTTCGAGTTTCATGACTTCGGCTGAGGTCTGGTCGAGCGGAATGCGAACGGGCTTTCCTCCGGCGAGTTCGACGGCGCGCTCGTATTGCGGAATGGCCCGCTCGGCATAGTCACGATCGCCGGAATGGGGCATGGGGATGGCGATGCGGGGCGGGGCGTTAGTTGGCAATCAGCTCACCCTCGCGATCGCAGCCAGGGTCTTCGACTGGCGGTAGTGGCGGATTTCCATGGCGAGGGCGAGCACAAAGATGATGCTTCCGGCCACGACAGCCGCAGGCAGAGCGACGAGACGGTAGGCCACGGTCATGTTGGGATGGACGCCGTGGCGAGCTGACACGACCACGGTCCCCATGATGCCCAGCAGCAGGCTCACGGCGAAAGAGATCAGCGTGCCGATGAACGTCATCAGCAGGACGCGCACCGGGATGGCGTACCAGCGGGGCGGGCGCGGGGTCGGCGGCATGCTTCTAAACTACACCATTCAGGCCGACCAAGAAGAACGCGAGCGGAGGCCTCGGCGGTTGACTGCAACGATGTGCACTATCCGGTTTCGCTGGTCATGATGAAGAGTGGCTTCATTTCGAAGCTCTTGTAGTGAGGCCGGAGGCGGTCGATGTTGTACTGCTCCTTGACGTTCACAACTTTCTTCGAGGCGGTAACGGTGTCGATGGGCATGTTGTCGTAGCGGCCATTCCGGAGGACGACAAGGCGTCCGTGGACTTTCCCCAGGAGCATGTCCAGGGCGAGATTGCCGTAGGCCATAGGGACGATGGAGTCGATGGCGTCGGGATCGCCGCAGCGGACCAGGTAGCCGAGTTTCTGATTGATGGTGTCGATGGCTTTGCCGTTGTTGTACTTGGGGGAGAGTTCCTTCAGCTTTTCGGAGACCAAGTCTCCGATGCCTCCGAGTTTCTTGTGGCCGAAGGCGTCAGTGGTCTCAGCCTCGTAGACCATTTCTCCGCCCTGGAACATTGCTCCTTCTGAAACCAGCACGACGGAATAGTGACTGGGGTTCTTCTGGCGATCGGAGACCAATAGCTCGGTGAGGCGCTCGATGTCGAATTTGTGCTCCGGGATGACGCAGCGGTGCGCGGCCCCGGCCATGGTCGGAAGCATGGCGGTGAATCCTGCGTATCGGCCGAAAACTTCGAGGACCATGAAGCGTTCGTGGGAGCCCGCGCTGGTGCGCAAGCTGTTGGTCATGGAAATGGTGCGCGTGACACAGGTGGAGAAGCCGATGCAGTAGTCGGTGCCGGGAACATCGTTGTCCATGGTCTTGGGAATGGCGACAACCTTCACGCCTTCCTGATAAAGGCGTACGCCGTAGCTGAGCGTGTCGTCTCCGCCGATGGGGATGAGGTAATCGATGCCGAGCCAATCCAAATTCTTCAGGACTTCCGCAGTCAGGTCGTTCTTCTCGGCGTTGTAAGTAGACTGCAGGTGAGCTGGAACGCTGGACTTCTTCACTTTGCTGGGGTTGGTGCGCGAAGTGTGCAGGAATGTGCCGCCGGTGCGGCCGGTGCGGTTGACCAAATCCTCCGTCAGAATCTGGAAGTTCTCGCTATTGTCGTAGTCCTTTTCACGGATGATGTCGACCAGGCCGGCCCATCCGCGGCGGATGCCGATTACCTGGCAGCCCTCGCGCAGAGCGCGGATGGTTACGGCGCGGATGGCGGGGTTCAGGCCGGGCACGTCGCCGCCTCCAGTGAGGATTCCAATCACACCTTTCTTCGTTTTCACTTTTGTCACCTTATGAATGCGGGATATGGGGATGTCCCCGCTCCCATCATATACTCGCGTGGAGTGGAGGACATGCGCCCACGCGCAGCGACTGCGCAGGATTTTGATCTAGTTAGAAGCCAGGGCTACCGCGAAGTGCGTCTAATGATTCCGTATGCGTTACTTTTATTCGCCCTCGCCGGTCACCATCTGCCCGGCGGGTTTGTGTTGTTTTTGCAGGATCTCATCCACAAGAAATAAGTCCGTGAGGAGCGCACGGAGATGGATGGAAGCGTTCAGATTGTCGATCAACTGAGAACTGATGGAAGGTTGGGCCAGGACCAGTTCAATGGCGGCAAGAGAATCGCGAGCGTCGCGATCGAGCACCGCAAAGAACGCCAGGTATTTGTCAACGGGCTCAAGACCCTCCTCTTTGACTGCCATCGCACAAGTCTCAGCCAGCCCGGTCAAAGCTTTCACGGCACGGTGCAGGAACTCACGGACTTGCCCGCCTGATTTGCTGCCTTGATCGCTGGGCAGCCCCTGGGCCGCGTAAGCCAGCATAAATTCGTAGCACTCTTCCACAGCTTCACAACGCTTTGCGATCTCAGCCAGCATCGGTGAGCCCTCGACCTTCTACTGTGTGGGGTGCCGATGCGGAAGGAGACGAAGATGATGTGTCGATCACCCATCGCTCGGGATCATGCTCTTGCAGAACAAAGTCGCGGTCCATCCAGCCGAAGATCATTGATTTCGTGATCGGAAGCTTCTCTGGCCGGAGTCCCATGTAGACGTGCATCATGACGAGCGCAATCAGTCCGACGCCCGCGAGCCCGTGCAGGACATACATCAGGCCCCACGTCATGTCGGTGAATAAATAGGGATTGCGGGGGAAGAAGATGGTGCGCACGCGAAACATCATGAAAACGCCGGTGAAGATCACCGACAGACCGCACACGATGATGACGCCGTGGAAGAGCTTATTCTCCAAAGGATACTTGGCAAACTTTCGCGGCGGTGGCGCAGGCATTCCAAAAAAGCGGCGAACTCTTCTCCACGCATCTTCCAGATCGATTTTGTCTGGCCAGATCGACCAGAAATCCAGCCAGAAGGAGGCATGAATGACATGAAAGAGGATGGAGACGGTCAAGACTGCGCCGGCGATCCAATGATAAGTCACCCAATTAAACTGGATGCCCACCTTGGGCAGGAAAGCGGTAAACAGCAGCGTGAACATGGAAGCGGCCATGATCCAGTGAAACAGCCGCGCCACCAGGGAATGCCGGGGAACGTGCTTGGGAAGCGCAGGGACGGCGGAAGAAGCATCGTTGGCAAACTCTTTCGGCTTGGCGAAATACATTACGTAGATCGCGTGGAGGATCAGGAAGAGCAAACCTGCGATCACAGAAACCCAGATCAAGAACCAGGCAATGTGGATCGGGACAGTTTGTCCCCAGGGACTGGTGGCCCACTCTAAGAGGCCCATGTTACCTCCTCCACTCCACTAATGGCGCGCTTGACCAGGTTTCTCATCAGCGGGATCTTGTAAGCGTTGAACTGCAGTGGAATCGCTCCCTGCACGGCCAATTTGCCGGCTGCCTCGGCAGTCGCGGTGTTGCGCGGCTTTCCGCGCACGGCATCTTCGACTGCCTTTAATCGTAGCGGACGCGCGGCGGCGCCATTCACTGCGATTCGAATGCGGTCGATCGTACCGCCAGAAAGCACCATGGCCGAAGCGACGTTCAGGAGCGGGAAGTCCCAGACGTTTCGGTCGCGTACTTTCTCAAAATAGAATTGCGCGCCTGCCCACGTCGAGGGAATACGAATGGCGGTGAGTAGGTCCCCAGGCTGCAAGATGTGCAGCCTAGTGATATCAACTTCAGGGCCGATGAAGTAGTCCTCCGCATCCACCACGCGCTCACCTTTCTTCGTGCGCAGCACGAACTTGGCGTCCAGCGCGATCAAGGCCGGGGCTGAGTCGGAGGGATTCACCGCAACACAGCGATCCGCGTGCAGAATTGCATGCTCCCGGTTGCGGCCTTCCGGCGCATCGGCATAGCAGATGTTGCCGCCGGCACGGTAGCACGGCCAACCGCCGCGGTAATACCAGCAACGCGTGTCCTGCGAAACATTGCCGCCGAGGGTGCCCTGGTTGCGGATTTGCGGCGAGGCCACCAGTTCCGCGGCCTGCGCCAGCAGATCGTACTTCTGTTTGATGATGGGGTCATTCGCAACCTCAGTGAGCGTGGTCATGGCGCCGATCTCGATCCCGTCAGCGGTAGTGCGAACTCCACGCAGTTCTTCGACCCCGCTCAGGTCGACCACGACCTTGGGTTTTCTGATTCGGTCCTTGAGCCAATCGAAGCTGTCGAGCCCTCCGGCCAGCACCCAGGCGTCGCTTCCGTGCTGTTCGAGAAGCTTCTGTGCATCGGCAACGGAACTCGGCTGATACAGCTCAAAAGAAGCCATTACGTCTCGTATGACAGCCATGACTCTCCTTACAAATCTCCCTCAAATGTGGGCCATCAGTGGGTGCTGCATCGGCCGGCCGGCTTCGAGTGATGTCAGAATCGTGTCGGCATTCACCGGTGCTCGCTGGAAAATCTCGTCCCCGAGTGCATCCGAGAGTGCGTTCAACACAGAGGCACACCCGCCCGCAACCGGCGGCTCGCCGACGCCGCGAGCACCCACCGGCGTCTCCGGGTCCGGAATGTCGAGAGCGGTCCATTGCATGTCGACCGGTACATCCAGAATCGTGGGCGGTTTGCTGTGGTAGAAACGCTTCGAAACCATTTCGCCGTAGTGTGGATCGAACACCCACTTCTGCCCGATCGCATGGCCGATGCCCAGCGTAGAACGGCCAAGCATCTGGCCACCCAGCGCGCGGGGATGGATTACTGTGCCAACATCGCCGGAGGCGAGGAAATCCACGACGTAGTACTGGCCGGTTTCGACATCGACTTCGATCTCGGCGAAGCTGGCGACATAAGAGAACGTGGAGCCGTCACGCGGGTAATTATCTTTGGCCGCCGCCACCAAGCCCTGGCCCGCAAGCGCCGCGACGGAGGCCTTGGTCAATTTGTGGACATCGGCGGGCGCCTCGTGACCATCGTAGACGCCACCGAGTTGAATCGCGTATTTCGCAGCTTGCGCCAAAGTCATGCCTGCGCCGCCGCCCTTGCGGAAGACGCGTTCGTTGGCAACCTCGTATTGCTCCGGTTTGCCGCCGAGCTTCTTCGCCGCGATTTCCTGGAGCTTCTTTTTGGCATCCATCGCTGCTGCGTAGGCCGCCCGCGTCATTGCGTGAGTGGTCTGGCTGCCGCCGGAAACGCAGGTGAAGGGAAGGTTCTTCGCCGTGTTACCCCACGTTACATCACACTTCTCCCAGGGCACGCCGAGAACCTCTGCGCCCGCGCGGTGAACATCTATCACCGACTCCGTTCCCAAATTGCCGATTCCTGACTGAAAGGTGATTCGGCCATCCGGCTTGATGACCAGAAGTCCGTCGAATCCGATGGTGCCGCCGACGTAACAGCTCAGCGACACGCCAACGCCGCGGACTTTTGTCCCCATTCGCTTTGGAGTGCGGGCAACCCGCTCGCTCCATTTGAATTGCTCGGCACCACGGTCGAGTGCTTCTTTTAGAAATGCACTGGTGGCATAAGGTCGTTTTCCCTGCGCCGCTGGCCCGAACGGCGCCTTGCCTTCGGGGCAGTTGATACGGCGGATCGCGACCTGGTCGAGCCCGAGCCTGCGTGCAGCTTTCGCGATGATAGGTTCGATGATGACGATGCCCTGCAGCCCGCCTGGAGAGCTCTGCGCGCTGCGTGGCGGAGTATTGGTCATCACCGTCACGCCTCGCCAGCGCATGGCTTGTGGCTGGTACAACAGAGAGACGATGCGGCCCGAGGAGGGCCCGTCGCCCACTGCGTCGTAAGGACCGTTATCGCAAATGACGAACATGTCGAGAGACAAGATCTGACCGTCTTTGGAGAATCCGACTTTCATGCGACCTTGGAAGCCGGGACGCGCGCGTCCGATGAAAGTTTCCTCCTCACGGCTGATTCGCATCATCACCGGAGCATTCGTCTTCTTTGCCAGCAGCGCAGGGATGATCATCGAGACGCCGCCGGTAATCTTGCTGCCGAAGCCGCCTCCCGTGTATTCGCTGATGAAAACAACGTTGTCTGGACTAATGTTCAACCAGCGCGCGATCGCGGGCAGGGTTTGCGCGGTGCTTTGGGTGCCGGTGTGGACGTAGACTTTGCCGTTTTGCCAGTAAGCCATCGCACTGCGGGTTTCAAGAGTCTGATGGCTGGTGTCGGGCGTGACGAAGGTTTCATCCAGAACGAGCGCGGCATTCTTGAAGCCGGAATCGAGATCGCCGTAGGTCCATTCGTCGGGGGTCTTACCCATTGGAAGACGGCCGTGCTTTAGTTCGGCGAAGTCGGCCGAAGTCCACTTGAGTTCTGCGACCGCGGGCGCTCCCGGACCCTGGGAACCGGGCGCGGCAGGCCGGGTCCATACGTTGCCATCGGTCCGCGGGTTAGGACCACCTGGCCGCAGGGTATCGAGGGGATCGATCACGAACGGGAGCAGCTCGAAATCGATATGAATTTTCTCGATGGCTTCCGCGGCGGTGAGCTCGTCGACTGCAGCGACGGCAAGAATCGGCTCACCCTGATAAACCGGCTCGTTGGTGAGGCCGCGCTCGCCCCACTTGCTGGCCTTGATTACGGTGCCATTGTCAGTGAGAGTATCGGCGGGGGCGGGAAGGTCGTCTGCTGTGAGAATGGCTTTCACTCCAGGCAATGCCAGCGCTGCACGCGCATCGATGCGCCTGACCCGCGCATGCGGCATGGGACTCAGCAACAGCTTGCAGAACAGCATGCCGTCGGCGCGAAAGTCTTCGGCATATTTCGCTTGGCCGGTGACTTTTGCGTAGAGGTCGGGGGTCTGGTAGTTCTTGCCGATCAGCTTGTAACCAGCTCCGTACTGGCGCTCAGTCGCTGCGGCAGTCTCAACAGCTTTCTTGTTATCCAAGGTTAGACCTCCGCATATTCTCGGCGCCACGCATCAGAGCAGTGAGAATCTTGTCGTAATCCTGGCAACGGCACAGGCATCCCGAGACGCCTTGAGCCAATTGCTGGCGAGTGGGAGTGGGGTTGGTTTTCAGATATCCGACTGCGGTCATAATGAAGCCGGACATGCAGAACGCGCACTGAAAGCCCTGTTCATCGATCACGCCCTGCTGAACGGGATGCAAAGTTCCGTCGGCACTGGCCAAGCCCTCGATCGTCATAACTTTCCGGCCACGTACCGTATGGGTGAGCACCGAACATGAGTAATAAGGAATATCGTCGATGAGGACGGTGCAGGATCCGCATTCGGCACGATCGCATCCCAGCTTGGTGCCGGTGAGGCCGAGCTTGTAGCGCAGGGTCGTCGCCAAGGTCTCTTGCTTCATGACGTCGACGCGCCTCTGCTGACCGTTGACATTGAGGGTAATCAGCCGCTCGCCAGCCAACTGCTGGCCCTGCACGAACGTGGAGGCGCGAAACAGATAGCTGGCGGAGGAAACGGCCACTCCGCTGGTGATGACGCCCTTGATGAAATTGCGCCTTGAAACAGATTTCGGCACGTCTGCGATTGGCTCGGAACCTGGCTTCTCCGTCATACGGGGGGTCACCTCTTATCGGTGCAGCCGATGTTAGCGCTTTGCGCGAAGAAATGCATGTGCGGTTCCACACATAAACGGTTGGATTGCCGGAAATAATGCCAGGATTCGGAAATTTCCGATCTTCGGCATCGCGACGATTAGGATTCGGGCACACGAGAAACACCGAAAACTGCCTGCTCCGGAAGACGTCGAGATTCGAAATGCTGGGACACGTTGTCGAGGGCAATAAATTCTGAAATTTGCATACCCTGCATCGAAATTCTGAGTTGTACTTGGCAGCCGTAAGGGCTTATCACAGAATTGACGAGGTAGGCTTGGAGTGAGGTGTGGGCTGCGCCCGCAGCCTTTGGCTCGAGACCAGGAACAGCCCGATTGGTGGTAGTAAATTCACCCCCCTCAAGGAGACGCTGCGATGTCCCGCGCGAGGCTCATGAACGGCATGCCGTCGGCGCAAGGTCTGTACGACCCTGCGCAGGAGCATGATGCCTGCGGGATTGGGTTCGTGGCCAGTATCCGCGGCGAAAAGAGCCATGACATCCTGCTCAAGGGGATCCAGGTACTGCTGAATCTGGCGCACCGCGGCGCCTGCGGCTGCGACGCCGAGACCGGCGACGGCGCTGGTGTGCTGATTCAGATTCCGCACAAATTTTACGCACGCGAATGTGCGAAATTGGGATTCGAGTTGCCCCTGCCAGGCTCGTACGGCGTGGGAATGACATTCCTGCCGGTGGAAAGGCATGCGCGGCTGCAGTGCGAAGGGATTCTGGAGCGAATCGTTCGCGAGGAGGGTTTGTCGGTTCTAGGCTGGAGGGACACTCCGGTTTACGCCTCGGCGATTGGGCGTGTGGCACGGGCCTCGCAACCTTACATCCAGCAGATTTTTATCGGCTGCCGGCCGGGTCTTGACGAAGACGCTTTCGAGCGCAAGTTGTATGTGGTGCGCAAGCGTGCAGAGAATGAGGTCCGGGAGTCCGGCATAGAGGACGCGGGGGTGTTTTACATTCCTTCGCTTTCTTGCCGAACCGTCGTCTACAAAGGGCTGGTGCTGGCTTCCCAACTCACGAACTTCTACCGCGAGCTTTCCGATCCGGATGTGGTCAGCGCTCTCTGTCTGGTCCACCAACGCTTTTCGACCAACACATTTCCCAGTTGGCAGCGCGCCCATCCTTATCGCTACATCGCGCACAACGGAGAGATCAACACCCTGCGGGGCAATGTTAACTGGATGCATGCTCGGCAGTCTTTGCTGGCATCGCAGCTGTTTGGCGAAGATCTGAAAAAGCTGTTTCCCATCATAGAGCCCGACGGGAGCGACTCCGCGAACTTCGACAATGCCTTGGAACTTCTGTTGCAAGCCGGGCGCAGCCTGCCTCACGCGATGGCGATGTTGATTCCGGAAGCATGGGCGGGGAATCCGCACATGAAGCCGGAGAAGCGGGCTTTCTATGAATACCACGCCTGTCTGATGGAACCGTGGGATGGTCCGGCTGCGGTCGCGTTTACCGACGGCCGCGTGATCGGGGCGACGCTCGATCGCAACGGTCTGCGACCCGGCCGCTATGTCGTCACTCATGATGACGTTGTGGTCATGGCGTCGGAAGCGGGCGTGCTCGACGTCGCAGCGGAGCAAGTAAAGAGGAAAGGACGATTGCAGCCGGGGAAGATGTTCTTAGTGGACACGGTCGCAGGCCGCATCGTTCCGGACCGGGAGATCAAGCGTCACCTGGCCTCGCAGCAACCGTATGCGCAATGGCTCAATGACAATCAGATCACGATGAGCCAACTACCCGAGCCTTCCCGGACGCACCCTCCTGATCCTGAAACTCTTCTTCGCCGGCAACGCGCCTTCGGTTATACCGACGAGGATTTGAAGATGATCCTGGGGCCCATGGCATCGGTTGGGGAAGAACCGATTGGTTCAATGGGAACGGACACGCCGTTGGCTTGTCTTTCGGATCGGCCGCAACCACTGTTCAACTATTTCAAACAACTTTTCGCGCAGGTGACGAATCCTCCGATTGATTCCATTCGCGAAGAGATGGTGATGTCGCTGATCAGCTACATCGGCAGTGAGCGCAACATTCTCGAGGAAGCTCCGGAAAACTGCCACATGTTGAAGCTGGCGCATCCGCTGCTGACCAACCGGGAATTGGAAAAGCTGCGTCGCGTATCGACCCGGGATCTGCTCGCTACCACGCTGCCCGCGTTGTTCCGGGCAAGCGAGGGAGAGGCTGGACTGAAACGGGCGCTCGACGAGCTGTGCCGGAGGGCGTCATTGTCCGTGAGGGCGGGATACTCTCTGCTGATTATTTCCGATCGCGGCGTCGACGAGGACTACGCGCCCATCCCCTGTTTGCTGGCGCTTGCGGCCGTGCACAACCTGCTGGTCAGGGAGGAGACGCGAACTCAGGTGGCTCTCATTACTGAATCCGGCGAGCCGCGCGAAGTGATGCATTTCGCGTTGCTCAGCGGATACGGAGCGAGCGCAATCAATCCGTATCTTGCATTGGAGACGGTGGAGAACCTTGCCTGGCGCGGCGAGTTGGCGGATGGCGTTACACCTGAGATTGCGGTCAAGAATTTCATGAAGTCGGTAAAGAAGGGTTTGTTGAAAACCTTCGCGAAGATGGGCATTTCGACCTTGCAGAGCTATCAGGGAGCTCAGGTTTTCGAAGCGATTGGACTTAATAAAGAGTTAGTGGATGCCTATTTCGTGGGGACGGCGTCGCGCCTTGAGGGCCTAGGGCTCGACGTTCTGGCTCGCGAAGCCCAGCTTCAGCACGAGCATTCTCTACGGCCCGTCACCGAGTTCGAAACCGAGCTGGCGGTGGGCGGCAACTACCATCAGCGGACGAATGGCGAGTATCACCTATTGAATCCGCTGACCATCAGCAAGCTACAGCAGGCCGTGCGGCAAGACAGCTTTCAGACCTTCCAGGAATACACCGATCTCATCGATAAGAAGAGCAGCCAGTTGTGCACGCTGCGCGGCTTGATGAAGTTTAAGAAGAGCGACGCGCCAATTCCGATGGAAGAGGTTGAGCCCGCCAAAGAAATTGTGAAGCGCTTTAACACTGGGGCAATGTCATTCGGCTCTATCAGCAAAGAGGCGCACGAGACGCTCGCGATCGCCATGAACCGCATCGGAGGCAAGTCGAACACGGGTGAAGGCGGAGAAGATGAAGGGCGGTTCACTCCGGATGAGGGCGGAGACCTGCGGCGCAGCGCGGTGAAGCAGGTGGCCTCGGCGCGTTTCGGCGTCACGGCGAATTATCTGGTGAATGCAGACGAATTGCAGATCAAAATGGCGCAAGGGGCGAAGCCCGGAGAAGGCGGACAACTTCCTGGACATAAAGTTGACGACGTCATCGCGCGCTTGCGGCACTCCATCGCGGGTGTCGGGCTCATTTCGCCCCCGCCGCATCATGACATTTACTCGATCGAAGACTTGGCGCAGCTGATCTACGACCTCAAGAACATCAACCCGCAAGCCCGCATCGCCGTGAAACTGGTGGCCGAGTCGGGCGTGGGTACGGTGGCTGCGGGTGTGGCGAAGGCGCACGCTGACGTGGTTCTGATCAGCGGAGACAGCGGCGGAACCGGAGCATCGCCGCTGAGTTCGATCAAGCACGCAGGCATTCCGTGGGAATTAGGATTGGCGGAGACGCAGCAAGTGCTGCTGTTGAACGACCTGCGCAGCCGTATTCGAGTGCAGACAGACGGCAAATTGCAGACCGGCCGGGATGTGGTGATCGCGGCGTTGCTCGGAGCCGAAGAGTTCGGCTTTGCCACCACGCCACTAATTGCGATGGGCTGTGTGATGATGCGTAAGTGTCATCTCAATACGTGCTCGGTAGGCATTGCCACGCAAGATCCGGTGTTGCGAAAGCAGTTCCAGGGGCAGCCTGAACACGTGATCAATTTCTTTTTCTTTCTTGCCGAGCAAGTGCGTCAGTACATGGCGGAGCTGGGGTTCCGCAACTTCGATGAGATGGTAGGCCGGGTTGACATGCTCGAGGTGGAGCCCGCTGTCGACCACTGGAAGGCGCGAGGCCTGGACTTTTCCGCAATTCTCTACAGCCCGCCGGTGCCATCGCGTGTGGCCCGGCGATGCGTGCAGGCGCAGGATCACGGGCTGGGGGAGGCGCTCGATCACAAAATTCTGGCCGCGACGCGCGCCGCTATCGATACACTTGTTCCGGTTGAGATCGACTTGCCAGTGCGCAATGTTCACCGTACAGTAGGCACGATGCTGAGCGGGGAGATTGCCCGCAAGTACGGTTCGGCGGGAATGCCGGATGACACGATTCGAATTCACTTGACGGGATCGGCGGGGCAAAGCCTGGGTGCATTCCTGGCGAGCGGCGTCACCATTACTCTTGAGGGCGAAGCCAACGACTATGTCGGCAAGGGTCTGTCTGGTGGACGCCTGATCGTTTACCCTCCGCGAGGTTCCAGGTTTGCTCCCGAAGAGAACATCCTGATCGGAAATGTTGTGCTCTACGGCGCCACTAGCGGCGAAGCATTTTTCAACGGAGTTGCGGGAGAGCGATTCGCGGTTCGCAACTCCGGAGCAACCGCCGTTGTCGAGGGTGTTGGCGACCATGGTTGCGAGTACATGACGAACGGGCTGGTGCTGGTGCTGGGATCATGCGGGAGGAACTTCGCCGCTGGCATGAGCGGCGGCACTGCTTACGTCTTCGACGAGCACCTTAACTTTACGGAAGAGCGTTGCAACCTCGACTCGGTGGATCTCGAGCCCTTGGCCGAAACGCAGGACGCGCAGATCGTAAGAGATCTCGTCACCCGCCATCTGGAGTTGACTGGCAGCCCGCGCGCGAAGTGGATTCTCGATAACTGGACGGCGATGCGATCGCGCTTTATCAAGGTGTTCCCGCACGAATTCAAGCGTGTGTTGGGAGTGAGCCGGAACCGCCAGGCTTACATCCCGAGCCAGCGTGTAGCTGTTCTGGCTCACGTCGAACAAATGCCGCACGGGCAGCTGCAGAATGGGCAGCTGCAAGATGGGCAGGTTCAGCATGGGTAAAACCACCGGCTTCCTGGAATATTCTCGCGAGCTTGCGCCGCGCCGTCCCGTTACCCAGCGGGTCAATGATTGGTTCGAAATCTATCTCGATCTTCCCGAAGAGACTCTCAAGAAACAGGGCGCGAGGTGCATGGATTGCGGTGTTCCTTTCTGTCAGACGGGTTGCCCGGTCAACAACTTGATTCCCGACTGGAACGATCTGGTGTATCGCGGACGTTGGAAGGACGCAGTGAGGCAGTTGCACGCGACGAACAACTTCCCGGAATTTACTGGCCGCATTTGCCCCGCGCCTTGTGAAGCATCATGCGTGCTGGGTATCAATCAGCCAGCGGTGACCATCAAACAAAACGAGAAAAACATCGTTGAACGTGGATTCCAGGAAGGCTGGATCAGGCCGGAGCCGCCGAAGATTCGCAGCGGGAAGAAGGTCGCGATTGTGGGCTCTGGACCAGCCGGATTAGCTGCGGCACAGCAACTATGCCGCGCTGGGCATGCGGTTGTGGTGTACGAAAAGGCGGACCGCATCGGCGGATTGCTGCGCTATGGAATTCCGCAGTTCAAACTGGAGAAGCACATCATCGATCGCCGGCTGGAGCAGATTTCGGCGGAAGGCGTGAAGTTCGTCACTGATGCAGAAGTTGGGAAGAACGTTTCGGTGGAGAATCTGCGCCGCGACTTCGATGCGATTGTGCTTGCGGGAGGAGCCGAACACCCGCGAGATCTGAAAGTTCCAGGGCGCGAGCTGAAGGGAATCCATTTTGCGATGGAGTATTTGCCGCAGCAGAATAAGCGCTGCCTCGGGGACACGGTCGAGCCTGAAACCGAGATCCTGGCTACCGGCAAGCGAGTGGTCATCATCGGAGGCGGCGATACGGGCGCCGATTGCCTGGGAACCTGCCATCGGCAGAAGCCGCTCTCTGTGCACCAGTTCGAGATCATGCCGAAGCCGCCCGATGATCGGTCACCGCAGACTCCGTGGCCGCTGTGGCCGATGCAACTGCGGACGGAAGCGGCGCATGAAGAAGGCGGCGTTCGCGACTGGAGCATTGCCACTACGAAATTCACCGGCGAGGCAGGAAGCGTCAAGCAGCTGCACGCCGTGCGCGTTGGCCCACCGCCGAAGTTCGAGCCGATTCCAGACAGTGATTTCATTATCGAAGCTGACTTGGTGCTGATCGCGATGGGCTTCCTCGGACCGGTTCGGAACGGAATGATCGAGCAACTGGGCGTGGTACTCGATCAGCGCGGCAATGTCGCGACCGATCAGAATTACATGTCCTCGGTAACAGGCGTTTTTGCAGCCGGTGACATGCGGCGAGGGCAATCGCTGGTCGTCTGGGCCATCTCGGAGGGACGAAAGGCAGCAGCGGCAGTCGATGCATACCTCAGAGCCGCGGTCGTGCGTCCTGCGCCGCTGGTTTCCGCGGCACAACAGATCGCCTCATAATCGTGACTTGCCGGCGGCGCTCTCAGGGTATGATGACTGCGCGAACGCAATGATTGGGATCCAGGATATCCAAACTGCGATGGGCCGGATTCGCGATGCCATTCGCGTTTCTCCCTGCACTTACTCGGAAGCTTTCTCGGCGCTTACCAACAACGCAATCTTCCTCAAGCTGGATAATCAGCAGCGTACCGGCGCCTTCAAAGAACGCGGCGCGCTGAATAAATTGCTTACGCTGACTCCTGAAGAACGAGCTCAGGGCGTGATCGCCGCGTCCGCAGGAAATCATGCACAGGGGGTGGCTTATCATGCGGGGCGGCAAGGCATCCGGGCGAGCATTTATATGCCGTTGCCCACGCCGCTCACGAAGGTTTCGGCCACGCGCGCCTATGGAGCCGAGGTGGTTCTGTATGGCACGAATTACGACGAGGCCTATGAGAAGGCGGTCGAGCAAAGCCGGGAGCAGCATCTCACCCTGATTCACGCGTTCGACGATGATGCGGTTATTGCCGGGCAAGGTACGTTGGGGTTGGAAATCCTGGAACAGCAACCTGACATCGAGGCTGTCGTTGCCCCCATTGGCGGAGGAGGCCTGATCGGCGGCATTGCCTGTGCGGTAAAGGAGACGAATCCGGCCATCCGAGTGTTCGGAGTTCAGCCCGCCAAGCTGCCTTCCATGAAGGCAGCGGTCGCGCAGGGAGGACCGGTTACGATTCCTTCCGCTGCGACGATTGCCGACGGAATTGCTGTAAGACGAGCCGGCCAGCGGACGTTTCCGTTGGTTCAGAAGTACGTCGACGACATTGTCACCGTCGAAGAGGAAGAGATTGCCAACGCGATCCTGCTGCTGCTGGAGCGGGAGAAGACTTTGGCGGAAGGCGCAGGAGCGGCGTCTATCGCTGCCGTGCTCAATCACAAACTTCCACTCGAAGGCAAAAAAGTTGCGGTGCTGGTATGCGGCGGCAATATCGACGTCACGCTTCTCGCCCGCATCATCGAGCGTGGTTTGGTGAAGGATGGCAGGCTGGTGCGGTTGCGAGTTCATTTGCCGGACTATCCCGGCGCGTTGCACCGGCTTACCGGAATTCTGGCCGAGCATCGCGCCAACATTGTTGAAACCGCCTACGACCGGGCTTATCACGGGGTGAATCTGGGCGATACCGCCATTGACATCACCATGGAAACCAGAGGACCGGCTCATATTGCCGAGCTTATTGCCGCGCTGCTGGCCGCCGGCTATGCCCACGAGAGAATTCTGTAGGCGCGCCCTGGAAGTCGGCAATTTACATCGGGCGTTTTCGCGCCGGGCATTATTGAAGCGACTGATCGGCCCCATAAGAAATTTGAATTGGACTCGGTCGATCCATCCCTTTATCGTCTGCGGATTAGGGAGAGGACTGCGATTGAACGCGATGGCGCTCATCGGGGTCGGCTCTTTCCTGGGTCAGCCCTTCCCTCCAAGATTGGCGAGTGAGGTCGTATCGGCAGTTGCCGGTACTTTTCCGGCAGGCGTACGATCACCAACGAATTATCCACGCCTCAGAAACAGGAGCAACCAAACATGACAAAACGAACCGACAGGCCCTCTTTGCGCCTGTCGTTGGTGTCGACCGCTGCCGCCATCGTTCTGGCCGCCGGATTGTTCGCCGGGCTGTCAACGCCCTGCTTTGCCGACGATGGGCCCAAGCCCGATCCCTCTGGCACAGCCACTGGCGACAAAACTACCGCCGTGGACGCTGCCGGCAATTCTTTTGTTGTTTCCGAACCCACCGACAAGACCGCCCCTGACTATGCGGCGAACAAGAAGGCATTCGATGACTACCAGGCTCAGGCGGCGAAAGAGCCGCTCGCGATAAAACTGGCTGACAGTGTGGGTCACGTTCGGGTGGCGACAAATTTTGCCTGGACCTTGAACACCGGCTACCTCGTCCTCTTCATGCAGGCAGGTTTTGCCCTACTCACCTGCGGGCTGGTGCGAAAGAAAAACGCAGCTCACTTGATGATGCTGAATTTCGCGGCGTATGTATTCGCCTTTCTGGCTTATTATGCGGTCGGATACGCCTTCCAGTTCGGAGCCGTTGCCATCAATGCCGCGCCCACCAACCTTGGGGGCATTCCCACGCTCAACCACTTTCTGGTGGGAAGCGGGCAGTGGGGGTTCGTGGGTGGAAAGGGATTTTTTCTTGTCGGTCCGGCTTATGACAGCGCCAGCAATTGTTTAACGCTGTTCGAAGTCGTGTTCATGGAGACTGCCGGATACATTATCGTCGGCGCGGTGTGCGAGCGGATCACCTTTTGGGCATTCCTGCTTTGCGAGCTCTTCATCGGCGCGATCCTTTATCCGATCTCTGGCTGCTGGACGTGGGGCGGGGGATGGCTTTCGCAAGTTGGGTCCACCTTGAACCTTGGTCACGGCTACGTCGACTTTGCGGGATCGACGGTAGTCCACGCCGTGGGCGGTTTCTGCGCCATGGCTCTCGCCATTATTCTAGGTCCGCGTCTGGGTAAGTATGGACCTGGGGGGAAGATCCGGGTCTTTCCCGCGCACAACATCGTATACGTGGTGACCGGCACATTCATCCTGCTCTTTGGATGGATGGGATTTAATCCTGGTTCCACTCTTGGAGCAACGGACCTTCGCATCTCCGTAGTCGCTGTGAATACCAACCTGGCCGCCGTAGCAGGCTCCGCAGCCGCGATGCTGCTGTGGTACTGGGTGTTCGGCAAGCCGGACATCACCATGGCTTGTAATGGGATGCTGGCGGGATTGGTCGCAATCACCGCGCCATGCGCTTTCGTGTCTCCCACATCGGCGACAATCATTGGCGTGCTGGCGGGATGCCTGGTTTGCGCCGGCGTCATCTTCAACGACCGGGTTCTCAAGATCGATGATCCCTGTGGAGCGATTTCTGTCCACGGTTACTGTGGATGGCTGGGTGCCGTCAGTGTGGGGATCTTTGCCGATGGCGCTTATGGCGCGGGATGGAATGGCGTGGGCGCGACGTCTTATCTGGGACGAGCCGGCCAGGGAGTGACGGGGCTAATTCATGGGGACACGCGCCAGTTCTGGTGCCAGCTCATGGGAGCAACGCTGTATGCGGCGTGGGCGTTCGGTGCAACCTACGCGGTCTTCTGGTCCGTCAACAAAGTGAAAAGCATGCGAGTTGCGCCGGAGGTCGAAGAAGAAGGCCTCGACGTTCCCGAGTTCGGAATGCTGGGCTATCCCGAAGATGCGGTAGTTACATCGCCGTACTGAGCGCGGTGGGGCGCCACCCGATCAGTCTGCGTCCGCGAGGAGTCACACCCGACCCTGCTCTCGGTAGGCGATTCTTGTTTCCGGATCGAGCAACGCAGACTGATTCTGCCGGTCCGATCGAACGTATTCCGCGCCGATCGTGAAATTCGGCGTAAATACTTCCTTTGCGCCAAGCACACGCTACAATGTCGAGCATAAACCGCTGGCCTAGGCTGGCTTGCGCGACACTGGGAAGCTTTCGCTTTGCCACGTGTCGCTGCCGGACCGAGAGGAGCGAACATGCACACGCCTCGAGAAGAGCAAAAGGAAACTCAGGAGCAACATCTTGTCCGCCTTGGCCTTGGCCTCGCTAACTGGAGTGAACGGTGGTTTCCAGATCCGCTGATTTTTGCGCTGCTCGGAATCGTGGTGGTCTTTGTGGTTGGCCTTCTGCTTCATCAGAGTCCCGCCAAACTGGCCATCCAGGGTGGGAAGAACTTCTGGTCCCTGGTACCGTTCACCATGCAGATGGTGATGATCATCGTCGGGGGATATGTCGTTGCGTCGACGCCGATCGTGTATCGCGCCATCCGCGCCTTGGCGGGAATTCCGAAGACGCCGCGGCAAGCCGTCGCCCTGGTGGCGCTTTTTTCCATGTTGACCTCGCTGATCTCCTGGGGTTTGAGTCTGATTTTCAGCGGGCTCTTTGTTCGTGAACTGGCCCATCGCGTCAAGGGACTGGACTACCGTGCCGCTGGTGCCGCGGCGTATCTTGGGCTGGGAGCGGTCTGGGCGATGGGATTGTCTTCTTCCGCCGCCATGCTGATGGCGACCAAGTCGGCCATGCCGCCGACATTGTTCAACATCAGCGGTCTGATCCCGCTCACCCAAACTCTCTTCCTTTGGCCCAGCATCGTGACCACGGCGATCCTGATCGTGCTATCGGTGGTAATCGCATACTTATCCACGCCGTCGCCGGAAAATGCCAGAACTGCGGAGTCCTACGGCATTCAATACGAGCCAATTCGCTCGAGCCTCGAGGTCAGAAGCAAGCCTGGCGAGTGGCTGGAATACAGTCCGCTGCTGACGATTCTAGTTGCCTCGCTGTTGTGCTGGTATCTGATCGATGTGTTTCGCACCTCTCCGCAAGGCGCGCTGGCAGCGCTGGACCTAAATACCTACAACCTAATGTTCATCACAGTTGGTCTCTTGTTGCACTGGCGCCCGAAGCGCCTTATGCGAGCAGTAGTGGAGTGCATTCCAGCGACCGGTGGTGTGCTCATCCAGTTCCCGTTTTACGCCGTGATCTTCGGAATGATTGTGGGAACCGGGATCGCAGATGCGCTGGCGAAGCTCTTCGCTTCGATCAGCACCCATAACACGTATCCGCTACTGGTAGCGGTGTATTCGGCAGTGCTCGGGGTTTTCATCCCCTCCGGCGGCAGCAAGTGGGTCATCGAAGCGCCGTACGTGCTGCAGGCCGCGAATCTGCACCAGGTGCATCTGGGCTGGGTGGTGCAGATCTACAACGCGTCGGAAGCCCTGCCCAATCTGGTGAATCCCTTCTGGATGCTGCCTCTGCTGGGCATATTGAAATTGAAGGCCCGCGACATCGTGGGATATGGAGTGCTGCAGCTAATGGTGCACATACCGGTCGTGTTCTTCCTGTGTTGGCTGTTTGCTCGGTATATTCCGTACTTGCCGCCCATGAAATAGTGGACGGAGAGACCTGGGCGCCGTTCGGTGCGTAAGATAAGTATAGATTTGAGATCCAGGGGAGCGAGTGGCCATGGCGACACAGAACGAAAGCAGTCCCGAGCAAGATCCGGTTCAGGCAGCAGCACACATTGCAAGCGCTCGCCAGATTCTGAAGGCACTGCAAGAGAAGATCGGCGAGCATCCCGAACTCGGCGCGGCCATTACGAAACTGGAGATGGCCTTGAATGTTCTGGCTGTAAAGACCGGCGGACTGCTGTAGCCGCGACCAAGTGAAAGAACGCAGCAAAAAACCTCGGCCGCCCGGTGGTCCTGGCTGATTGCGCCTGGATCCGGGCGGCCGGTGTTCGAGTGGTCCTTGGTTGCGACGGCCGACGAGGCTGGTTCGCCCTTGCTGGCCACGCGTTTGCACTTATGACAGGAAGAACTCTTTAGCTAACGGCAGCCACTCCTGGTCTGGAATCTGGGCGGAGACGTTGTCCACGGCTACTCCACCATCCTGGGCCATCGCACCCAGCGCCATCGTCATCGGCATGCGGCGCTGCAAGCGGCTTGCCGACTCTTCTGTCCACCAGCGGGCGAGCGCGCCGCCCAACAGATTGCGGAAGCTGGTCTTGGCGTCGGGCGCCTGCACCGTTACCAACCAGCCGTCGCCGTAGGGATCCCGCAGTGCCAGCGTTGGATCCTTCGTGATCGCTTCGTTAATGTCAGACACGCTGCCTTCGATCGGCGAAACCATATCGACGGCGCAACCGTCGCGATGAATGGTGCACATCTTCTGGCCCTGGCGAATCCACTGGCCGCGTTGTGGCAGCGTGAAGCGCTCTACCGTGCCGGTCAGCTTGGTGGCAAAATCATCCATGCCGACGCGCACCAGGCTGGGGCTCTCGCTCAATGCCCAAGTGTGACCGGGATGGTAGCGCAGATTTTCTGGGACCTTGAAACCGCCCACCAAGGCGGGCTGCAGGCGCGGCGCAGTCTCCTGCTTGGCTGCGGCGACCTGCAATGCGGGTTGCACAACCGCGTGGCGGCTGCGGAAATGATCGATCAGTAAGAAGCTAGCGAATGTGAAGAGAACCAGTAGGACTGTCATAAGTCACCTCGTCGGAGGGCCGTCTAGCGAGCCACTCAACACTTTTCTAAAGGCAATCGCCGTGCCAAAACGAATCGAGCCGCGAATCAGAGTGTTGGGCATGGCGATCTCCCACGAAATCATGCGGATGGAGGGAATACGACTTAGTGGCGCGGTCTACTGCGATGAGATTGTCAACACGACTTTGATGGAAATCGCAACAGGGCAAAGCCTGTGTTTGCAGCGTTGGGAGCTGAACGAAGTGATTGATGCTTTGCAATCAATCAGTTACCGATTCATCGCATATAGCTGAATCTCGCAACAGCCACGTTGAAGAATGCAACGCCGGAAAGCACCCAGCGCGTCGTCGACGTGAACATCACGCCACTCTAGTAATCCGGAACGAGACCACGAAAGAGGTAGATCTATTTTCTTCGGCAGTGGTGCAACAAGCGTGGCGGAGGGAGAGGGATTCGAACCCCCGGTACCCTTTCAGGTACAGCGGTTTTCAAGAAGTACCTTTCTCGGCGCCCTCACTTGTTGTGAAGCACTTACAGTCGGAGTCGATGCCTCTAAGTCGGGCTAGATACCTCTCACTCGGCAGTTATTGTGCTCCGCTTTGTGCTCCAAATTCCGGTCCCACTCCGCCTGGAAGAATCTCAGATCTCAGAAATCAGGCCAATGTGGAGTTGCCGCACCAGAAAACGTTTTCCAGTTCCGAGTGATGGTTTGCCACATAAAACCCTATCTCTCACCTTGTCGCACAGCAATCTCTGACCAACGGTAACCTTGCTGCACCTCCTGAGGGGAAGTAACGTGCTAAATGAGGATACATCCTCGACACGAGGCGCCATCTGTGACCAGCAGTATCTCCTTCAAGTCAATCGCAGGTTCTTTTGCCAGTTATCTAAATTCTCCCTCCACAGTGCTTAAGATTAGCGTCCTAGGATTACTGCTGGTCGTGACAAGCGGCCTCGCCATAGGGGCTGATCAGAAATCGAATCCCAACCCATGCAACCTCACCGCAGACGAAGCCACTGGCTTGAGCGGCGACATCAGCACTGACGTCCGCGCATCGCGCAACTATATGGGTACCATCGCGGAGATGCTCAAGGCAGAAAAGTTCGAGGAGATCGATTGTCTTGCGGATCGCGCGCGTTCGAACAAAGAAAGATTTTCCGGCGGCACGTGGAAGATTCACGGACTATACGGCGGGCTCCATGAGCCGGTTCAATATCCGCTGCACGCTACGCATGAGGATTGGAACAACCTTTTGCAGCATCTCCAACATTGGGTAACCGCGCGTCCGAAATCCATTACTGCGCGTGTGGCGCTGGCTCACGCCTACATTTCATACGCCTTTGATGCCCGCGGTACTGGTGCCTCCACCACCGTTAGCGACAGCGGATGGAAGTTATTCGGGGAACGCATCGCGGAAGCCAAGCGCATCCTCGACGAAGCCTCGGCCCTTCCCACCAAGTGTCCGGAGTGGTATGTCGACATGCTCCTGGTAGGGCAGTACCAAAGCTGGGATGTCGCTGAAGAGCGCGCGCTCTTCGAGGAGGCAGCCAAGTTCAATCCCGGTTATTACGATTACTACCTCGACCTCGCCGACTACTTGCTGCCCAGATGGAGCGGGCAGGACGGGGATACCGAACAATTCCTGCAGCAAACCGCCGACCGCATTGGCGGAGATGAGGGCGACATTCTCTACTTTCAGGTCGCAAGCTCAAAGTACGTGATATGCGGCTGCCAAGAAGATCCAAATTTGTCCTGGGAAAGAATCGAGCGGGGCTTCGAGGCATCCGAGAAGCGATATGGAGTCTCCATGCTGAACTTGAACCGCATCGCTTACCTAGCCACTAGTTTTGGCAAGAGCTCCCCTATCGTCGCGGACAAAATCCTCAGCCGCATCGGCGACCAGTGGGACGAGGAAACATGGGGAAGGAAAGAGGACTTTGAAACGGCGAAGCAATGGGCGGTTCAGACAGCGCCTTTTGAGGTGAAGCTCCTTGCCATGGAATCCTCTGCGGAAGCCAACATGAAAACGCCGGAGGGCCCTCAGTACAAGGCCTCTTTCGAGAAAGCCTATCGAGGCTTGATACAGGAGTGTGTGAGCACGGATGGTGGCAGCGTGGATCGGTGGCAGGGCGCATTCGAGGTGCTGACTAGCGTGGGAGCAAAAGGCACGGTCGAGGACAGCAAGATCTACTCGATGGGCCCGGTTGTCGCCTGTCTGTTCAAAAGACTGCAAGCACTCGAGCAGGAAAAGGCGACGCCGTTTCCTCCACCGCCGCAAGCTCCCTATTGGGTAAGGCTAGATCTGCACTGGGCAGAATTTGCTCCAGTCGCGGCCAGGTGACGGCTCTGGGGGTCAGAACCGATCTGCAGCCCAACTGTTGTAATCAGCGTTTACACTCTTTGAGAATTGGCAGTCAGGGTCAGTGAGTGAAATGGCGATTTCCTAACAATTGGCCAAAAGGCAACCTGGGCGAGCCGGATTCGACGAAGAACTGTTCCAGGTTAGCGCCACCTAACAGGCCCTGACCGATACTACTTGATTAGCGGCCGCCTATATCTAGAGAGATCGAAGCCTCCATCCACTCTCCGCAAGAGCTACCTCGGATTAAGGAAGGAATCATTCGGTGGCAGGACAAGCAGTTTCCGGTCACGTGACCGGAGGACCGGAGTGCGTAGGCCGCATCCTTTCGCGTACTCTTTGAAAGAGTGGGACTGCCGCCAGCTTCCGTCATGACCTCAGCGACAAGCGTGGAGCGGTTCTGGTGAACGAGTTCGTTGGCCGCGGAGATGCCCGTATGCCGAATATGAATATGAAAGTGATGTTAGGAATTACCGTCCTCGCTCTCGCTATCATCGCGGGTTACCCGGTCGGCTCGACGGACTTGAGGAGTCGTCTACTGGAAGACGACATCAACGATCTCGCTGCGCAGCTCGACACCCGGACCGGCCTCGGTACCTCAAAGTCCGATGACGATTACCGCAACGCCGTAGTTCGCAAAGCGATGGAGCACGGGATCGATCTTCAGCCGAACCAGGTAACCGTGGAACGCAGCGTCTCAGAGCACGAATCCATCCTCTACCTCGCGGCCGACTACTCGGTCCCAGTTAGCATGCTGGGTTTCTCTTTCAACCTCCACTTCAATCCTTCCAGCAGAAAAAGCCTCCTCTTTTAGGGAACCCGCGCGGGTAGCCCATACAAGCCTGGTTTTGGTAATGAGTCGCAGTCACCGTATGGCACTAGCTGTAGAACCGTTTCATCTGTCACGCTACGTTGACGAACAAGCTTTCCGCTACAGCCATCCCAAGGACGGCAACCGCAAGCTGACTGACGCTGACCGCTTCGCTGAGTGAGTCGTAGCGTTAGAGCTTAGTTCTTCTTTAAAGGCTTATCTAATGAGGCCTTCAGAGATGCGAATGCACGCTTCTGGTAAGGCTCTGCATCCTTGCGTGTGAACACCGGAGCTACGATCTGGAGAGAGGATCGAGCCGCATCATAGTCTGCGCGGCGATAAGCTATTTCGCCTTGTGCCAGAGTTACGCCGGCACCCCAATCGGGATCGCCCGCGAGTTGTGCGACGGCCGGAACATCGATCTGCTGCAAAAGCCTCGCCGCCTCGTCTAATTTACCCAAGCCCATCAGGCAGCTCGCCAAAGAATAGGCGGCGCCTCCAGTCAATCCAGCACGCGGTCCGAATGCTTTCACGGACGACTCATAGGCTTGGCGCGCATTGGATTCGCCTTCCCGATAATGCCCGGCGCGGCATTGTGCAAGCGAACCATCGGCGAGCGTGCCCACCGCAAAAAAGGAAAGCGGACCCTGCTTACGCACGGCTATTTCGTGGATGGCCAAATCGTCGTGAATAGCATCATCCCAAAGCTCAAGGCTACCTTCCGACTGCGCCCGCGTCGTCAACAACTGCATAGTGAGTTCGTGATCGGGGCCCAGGCGGGACAAAAACTCTGGATAAACAGCGTTCGCTTCCTGAACCGCCTCAGCGTGCTTATTCTGAATCATGAAGGCTTGCGCCAGATTCAGGCGAACCCGTAACACGTTGGGACTGTCGGCACCCGCGACCCGCGTGAAGGCGGCAATGAGATCGCGAAAGGTCTGCTCCGCCTTGGCTCCTTCACCCATGCGGATGTAGGAAAATCCCAGCCTCTGTTTGAACGTCAGACGCGCACTTTCGTCGAACTCAGGTAGAAGGCTAGCCTGGTCGACCGCGGTCTGAAAGTTTTCTGCCGCGGACTTCGCATTGTTTTCGATGAGCGCGACCATGCCCTGCGCTGAGGCGAGCCAAACCGGCAGATCAGGCCGCGGATGCTTCAATCTTGCCATCAGCGCTTTTTGTTGCTCGAGAATCGACTTGGCCAGCGGAAGCGAGTCCTTCTCGTAGCTGCGCGCCTCCAGTGTGCTGCGCTGCAACTCAACCACGATTGCGTCCTGTGAGAGCTCGCCATCCGCCTGCTTGAAAAGGGCAACCGCCCGGTCGTACTCCTGTCGGGCGTCGGAATAATCCGTTCGATTATCGAGAGCGCGGGCAATCGTTTGGTGCAGATGAGCCGCGATCAGAGGTTCGTCCTTGAATTTCCGGTCAATGCTGGGCGACGCCCCTTTAATCGCATCCATGAGAGACTCGCCGGTCTTGCCACTTACGAATGGATTGCTGCGCGCCAACAAATCTTCGGAGAGAAATCGGTTGATGGAGTTAGCAATCGCGGTCTGGCGCTTGGCGTTATCGCGCTCGCGCGCGGCTCTGCGATAGAGCACCGAGCTGAGCGCAACTCCAGTCGCCAATGCGATCACCGCAAACACAACCCACGGCCGGCGCGCGCGGGTTTCCGCTAGCTTACGCTCGGCGACCTGAGCCCGAAGTTTCGCGGCTTCTAGTTCGTTTCGCCGAATCCGGCGCTCTTCCCAGGTGAGCAGACGGTCCACCAGAACCGCGGCGCTATTGATCCGTTTTGCGGGATCGCCGCAGGCGGCATCCGCAATATCCTCGCGCAGCAATGGATCGTCAATTTCTGCTTCCCAGCCCGGCGCCAGAGGCTTCCGGAAATCGCCAACCGTCAACTGGTAGAGAATGACGCCAAGGGCATAAACATCCGCTCCGGCACTGGGAGACTGGCCGGCCAAAACTTCTGGTGCCAAATACATCAAGGTTCCGGTCAAAGGCTGGGTGTCAAGGGAGGCAGTCTGAGTAAATCCCAGGTTCGTGATTCCTAATGCATGAAGCCGCGACGGATCGAACAAGGAAGCGCTGCCGAAATCGGCGAGCTTGATCTGCCAGCCCCCGGTGGTCTTTGGCACCACTAGAATGTTGGCCGGCTTCAGGTCTTTATGAAGCACTCCAATGTCGTGAGCAGCGGCAACTGCCTGAGCGACATCGATCAGCAATTGTAGGCGGGTGTTGTGAGGGATTTTGCCCAGACCTCCCTGTGCTTCCGCCCATTCCGCCAGGTTGGTTCCGGCGTACTCGCTTTCCAGGGAAAAAGGAGCAGTCTCGAAATTCCATTCCAGGATTCGAACAAACTCCGGCCGATCTCCTAGGGACTCCCGCAAGAATCGAGAGACAGTGATCTCTCGCTTCAGACCCTTCAATCGCTGTCCGTCGGCCGCGAACTTAAAGACTCGCCGTTCGTGAGTTTTGGGATTCTCTCCGAGCCAGACTTCGCTGGATCCGGAAACGTCCATGGGTCGGGTGAGTCGCCATTGGTCCCGGCCGGGAACCGCGTCACCGGGCTTGAATCCAAGCTCGGGACCGAGGGCCGCCGCAACGGTCTTGCAATATACCGGAACGGCTAGCCGATAGCCAACCCGAGGAACGGTGACAATGACTGGATGTTCCTCATCTCCCATCGCCTTACGTAGTTTAGAAACGGCGGTCGCTAACGAACCCTCAACCACCGTTACCTCTGGCCAGACAGACTCCAGTAATTCTTCCTTGGCCACAACCTCGCCAGCATGGAGAAGGAGCTGCAGCAGGATATCTAAGGGCTTCGTTTCAAGATCGAGTGGTCTGCCTTTGTGTCGCAGTTCCCGCGCGAGTTCATCGAATTCGTAGCCGGCGAAGCGCCAGAGGCGCCCGGAACTGTCTGCAACTTCTTGCAGAGTCTGCTTATGATTCATAGGGTTAGCCACCCTTTAGAATTCTTAATAAATTCGTGAGGACATTCAGCGGGGGATGCTGTAGAGTGCTCGTCCAACGGCCACTGTGGGGCCGAAACATTGTGCCACGAACTGATTAGCTGAGCACGCAAAATTTTCTCTCCGGAGAGTCCCATGCGCACATCGACCTCTCGCCAAGCCGCACCTTGGATTACTGTCCTTTGCCTTCTTGCAATTCTTTGCAACTTTGCTGGTTTGGCCTCGGGGCAGGCTGCGGCAGGATCTAAACGCAATCTTTCTCAGCAACCACTGTTTAGCCAGCCCACGGCACCCAGCATGGCATCGGCACGGAGGACGAAGCCTAACGCACCACCTCCCACTACCACTAACACCTGGACGGGCAGTGGCTCAAACACCGACTGGAGCAATGCCAGCAACTGGAGTAATGGCGCGATCACCAGCGGCGAGAACATCCTTATCAACTTGACGGCTGCCGCTACGAGCGTGGACACCAGCAGTATCCCTGCTATCGGCAGCCTCACCCTAAGCAATGCGGGCGACTCCGCGACGATTCTGAACAATATCGTCCTGACGGTCGGTGGAAACATAACCAACAACGGAAGCCTCAACCTCAGCTCCATCGGCAACGTCACAGAGTTGGTGTTGGGGGGCAATGTAACGCTGAGTGGCACAGGTACGGTAACGCTCTCCAACAACTCCCAGAACTACATCTTTGGCACGACTGCCTTAGACCAACTGACCAACCAGGAAACGATTCAAGGTGCGGGGCAGATTGGCCATGGACAGATGGCGTTGGTGAACACTGGGACGATCAACGCTAACCAGTCGGCGGGGATGACGATCGACGCCAACGACGGATTCACTAACGCGGGAACGGTGGAAGCGACGGCGGGGGCCACGTTGCTTTTGTCGAACACTGGGACGATCAACAATACGGGTGGAACGATTTCGGCCAACGCCAGTACGGTGCAGGTAAACAGCACAGTGGTGAGTGGGGGCAGTGTGACGGTGACGGGGGCAGGAACTCTGCAGCTAAACACCGGCACGATTCACAGCGGGAGCACGTTGACCAATAGCTCCACGGGAACCATCGAGATCGAGTCTGGGACAAATGTGCTCGGCGGCACGATCAATAACTCGGCGGGCGGGACGTTCAAGATTGATAACAACGCAACTCTGGACCTGGAGGGCGGAAGCTACTCTCAGTTGGGGACGCTCCAACTGAACTCATCGGGAAACGTCACCGAGTTGGTATTGGAAGGGAATGTCACCCTGAGTGGAGGTGCAGTAACGCTGTCCAATAATTCCCAAAACTACATCTTCGGGCAGGTCTCGACCGATACGCTGACCAATAAGGAGACGATTTCCGGAGCAGGTCAGATCGGAAACGGGCAGATTACGCTGGTGAACTCGGGCACGATCAACTCCAACCAGTCGGCAGGGATCACGATCCACGCAAACGGTGGGGTGACCAACACGGGGACGCTGGAAGCAACTTCGGGATCGACGCTGGCGCTATCCAGTTCAGGGAATATCAACAACGCCGGCGGCACGATCATAGCGAATACCGGTACGGTGCAGGTCAACAGCTCGACGGTGAGCGCGGGAACCGTACAGCTGACCGGTGGGTCAACGCTGCAACTGAACACTGCGACGATTCACGGCGGCACGCTAACCAACAGTTCGACGGGCACGATCGAAGTGGCGTCGGGTGTGAATACGCTTGGTGGGACGATCAACAACTCGGCGGGCGGGACCTTCAAGATCGATAACAACGCGATTTTGGACCTGGAGGGCGGAACGTACTCGCAGTTGGGGACCGTGCAACTCAACTCGTCGGGCAACGTCACCGAGTTGGTGTTGGACGGAAATGTAACGCTTAGCGGGGGCGCAGTTACGCTGTCCAACAATTCCCAAAACTACATCTTTGGACAAATCTCTTCCAATACCTTAACCAACGAGGAGACCATTTCGGGTGCCGGGCAGATTGGCCATGGGCAGATGACGCTGGTGAATTCGGGCACGATCAACTCCAATCAATCGTCGGGGATCACGATCCAAGCCAACGGTGGAGTGACGAACACGGGAACCCTGGAAGCGACCTCTGGGGCGACACTGGCGTTGAGCAGTACTGGGGTCGTCAACAACAATGGGGGAACGATCACCGCTAACACCGGTACGTTGCAGGTGAACAGTTCAACGGTGAGCGGCGGAGCGATCACGCTGAATGGGGCATCTTTGTTGCAGTTGAATACCGGGGTCATTCACGGCGGGACGGTGACCAACAGTTCGACGGGCACGATTGAGATAGCGTCGGGCACGAATGCGCTGGGGGGAACGATCAACAACGCAGCGGGCGGCATATTGAAGATCGACAACAACGCAACTTTGGATTTGGAAGGCGGGACATACTCGCAACTGGGAGCGGTTCAGCTGAACTCATCGGGCAACGTTACCGAGTTGGTGTTGGACGGGGGTGTAACGTTGAGCGGCGGTACAGTAACGCTGTCCAATAATTCGCAGAACTATATTTTTGGGCAGATCTCGACCGACACTTTGAATAATCAGGAGACAATTCAAGGCGCCGGGCAAATCGGCCATGGACAGATGACGCTCGTGAACTCGGGAACGATCAACTCCAACCAGTCGTCGGGGATCACAATCCAGGCCAACGGCGGGGTCACCAATACGGGGGGGACGCTGGAAGCGACCTCCGGGGCCACTTTGGCACTGTCGAGCACAGGAGTGGTCAACAATGCCGGGGGCACGATTGCAGCCAACACCGGTACTCTCCAAGTCACGAATTCCACGGTGAACGGAGGGGCAATTACTCTGACCGGCGCGTCGTTGTTGCAATTGAATAGCGGGACGATTCATGGCGGCAGCACAATCACCAACAGTTCGACGGGAACGATCGAAGTGGTGTCCGGCGCGAACGTGCTCGGGGGAACGATAAACAATTCGACGGGCGGCATACTGAAGATCGATAACAACGCGACTTTGGATCTGGAGAATGGGACATACTCGCAATTGGGAGCGGTGCAATTGAACTCGTCGGGGAACTTTACCGAGCTAGTGATCGAAGGTCCCGTAACTCTCAGCGGCGGCACGATCACAATGTCGGGCAACGCCAACAACTTCATTTTTGGAGCTGCGGCTTCTGACATACTCACCAATCAGGAGACCATTCAAGGCGCGGGAAACATCGGCAATGGTCAAATGGGCCTGATTAACTCGGGAACTATTCTGGCCAACGCAAGCGGCAACCTGCTCATCAACGTCAGCAGCCAGAGCTTCAACAATACGGGGACTATTGAAGCGTCCGGTGCCACGCTAACTATCGAAGGGCCCGGAGTCACTTTCTTTACCAACGATAACCAGAGCACAGGCACGCTGACCGGCGGCACCTATATCGCGAATGGAAGCAACATTCAGTGGAATGCCGGGCCCAACGGGATCACTACGCTCGCGGCGAACGTAACGGAAGAAGGCGGCGGGGAACTGCTCAACACGAACAACAGCACGAATGCAATTGCAGGCTTGACCAGCATTACATCGGCCGGGGCTCTGACAATTGGCGGCCAGGCTTTCACCGACGCCGGCAGTTTCAGCAACGCTGGATCGCTTACTCTTCTCCCGGGCGAGAGTTTCACGGTCGGCTCTTTGAGTCAGATCAGCGGTGGCTCGCTGACAGCAGGAACCTATGTGCTCGACGCGAACTTGAATCTGTCCGGCACAGCCCAGACCATTACCGCAAATGCCGCCACCCTGACGCTGGCGGGCGGGACGATCGAGAATACTTCGAACAGTACGAATGCGTTAGCCGGCCTAGCAACCAACAGCGGCAAGCTGACAATCGCAGGCGCGAGCAACAATGTCTCGACCACAGCAGCGAGCTTCAGCAATACTGGCACGCTGACGATCAACGGCAACGATAGTTTCACGGCGGCCAAGCTGACTCAGATCAGTGGTACCACGCTTTCGGCTGGCACGTACGTGCTCGGCGGCAATCTGGACTTAACAACTGCCGGAATCAGCGTCGCCACCAACTCTGCTACTTTGACTCTGCAAGGTGGCACCATCAATTCCAACGGAGTCAATGCACTTTCCGCGCTCGCGAGAAATACAAAATCCTTGACCATCGCCGGCTCCGGTAACAGCGTTTCCACTACGGCGGCCACCTTTAGCAACTCAGGCACCGTGAATGTTCAAACGGGCGACACCCTCACGCTGACTGGCTCGGGACACAGCTACAAACAGACTGCGGGAACGACCACCGTCGATGGAACCCTGACGGCCACCAGCATCACGGCCACGGGTGGCTCGATCTTCGGGGCAGGCACGCTGGCGGGCAACACTTCGGTGGGCAACGCCACTGGTACCGCGGTCACGCTGAACGTGGGCGACAACGGCAAGGCAGGTCTGCTGGCCATCACTGGAACCTATACTCAACTCGCTACTGGCACAATGAAGGTCTCCATCGGCGGCCTCACCACGGGAACCTATAGTGCGCTCAGCGTTAGCGGCAACACCAGCCTCGGTGGCACTCTCTCCGTCGCTATCGTGAACGGCCTGGTGCTGGCGTCTGGAAACATCGGGCAGACCTTTACGATCCTAACAACTACGGGCACACTGACGGGGTCATTCACCAACGGAACTGCAACCTCCGGCACCGATGTATTCACCGTCTCCTACACCGGCAACAGCGTAGTACTCACTTTGACCTCCGTGACGGGCGCACGGTCGAAGAACCAGCCTGCTCTCATGTCACACGCAGTCGTCGCAACGACGAAGCCGGCAAGCAGCAAGAACAAGTTACCCATAATCATTAGCGGCGCGCGTCTGGTTGGAACCAGCGAGCTTGCCAAGCCGATTCTGGTTGCGGGATTGGGACATTCGAACTCGATCCTGGATGGTGGCTCGGGCCTGCGTAGCTGGGACCATGTCCCTGTGGTGGCGATAACTGCCAAACCGGTGGCAATGCCCAGAATTGCCGGGGGATCGATGCCAAACCCGCTGCCCAACCAAGTGTCTTCTTCGATTGCATGGGCGAATCAAAGCCACGGCATGGCCGCCCCATCAATGCTCGGCCGGTTGGGAACCAGCAATCGTCGAGAGCCGGTCAGGCTAATGCTGCCGTCTCTTCCTCGACTGACTCGGCAATAAGCTCGGGCGCAAAGAAGAACCAGGGGGCTGCTCCGCGAGATCGAGAATTTTCGAGTTTGCGCTGCCAGCGGAATGCTCTGATAATGGCCAAATTGTCTGGCACCGCAAATGAAGAAGTCTCCACGAAAGGCTCGCGGCCATACGAGAAAGCCGGATCGGCTTTCCGAAAACGAAGACCGGCGACGGCCCCGTTTCTCACCGGAGCTTTCTGTGCTTTATGAAGACGATGCTGTGGTTGTTCTCGACAAACCGGCCGGACTTCTGGCTGTGCCGGTTATGGGCTCCGATAGTCCATCCGCCTTGTCCCTCCTTGTCGTAAAACTCCAGCTGAAGAGACAACGAGCATTGATCGTGCATCGCATCGATCGTTTTGCCTCTGGGGCCTTGCTGTTTGCGAAAACCAGTACGGATCGGGAAGTGCTGGTAAAACAGTTTCTCGACCATACTCCCGTCAGGCAGTATCTGGCGGTAGTGCGCGGCCGCTTCGATGCTGAAGCAGGGACGCTAGTGCACTATTTTCGGCGTGAAGGAATGTATCAACAGTTGCGCACGGCGAAAGACCCCCAAGCAGCTCGTGCCGAACTCCGATATTCCGTCGAACGCCAATTCGCGAATGCTTCGCTCGTCCGGGTTGAGCTGGTGACGGGACTGCAAAATCAGATCCGGGTGCAATTTTCCGCGATGGGCCACCCGATTATCGGTGACAGAAAATACCACCGGGCGGAATCGTCGGAGCAACTCATCGCTCGGGTTGCTCTTCATGCCGCGCATCTTCAGTTTGTCCATCCGCGCTCGGGAAAAAGCATCTCGATTGACTGCAAACTGCCCTCCGATTTTCAGCACTTGGTTCGGGAATTGTCGCGATCAAGACGTGCGCCAGAGTGAGTCCATTTCCATGTGGGATCGAGACGAGGATTGCGCCTAGGGTGACGGCCCGGACGTTATGCCCCTGGGGCCGACTGTACCAAAATCCTCGCGCAATGCGAGCAACATCGGCCACGGCTTGTGTCCGGTGTGTCTGGAATATTTCTTACCCGCAATCGTAAGCCTACGGCACCAAGCTCAAGGCAAGCACTTCCACATTCGAATTACCCGGCAACATAATGCTCTGCACGGTCCTTGTTTTGTCGGTGGCAAACGAGTTCAGCCAACCAGTGCTGCAAACAGTCACTTCGAAAAAGCCGCCCCTTTTTCTATCCCCTTTTTGTCCCCCTTTTATCCCCACTTTTCCGCCCGGTCCATGCATTGTGTACTCTGCTCTATCCTCGGCCGACGACGCCTTAAGCCGATTACACTGCCCTGGGGATTAGGCGAACCGAACGTAAACCGCTGTTGTCATTTTGAGCGTTAAAAGCAGTGAAGCATCTGAGCTATAATCCACGCTCGGCGTCGTAGATTTGGCAGGCATCTTCCGTTCGCCTGAGGGGTGGAACCTCGAATTTGCATTCCCGCATCGACGCCATTCGTGGGCAAGCAATCTCCAGGCGGCCCGTCTAAGACGCCGGGATAATAGTACGAATTGGGGCGCAATATGATGGAAAGGCCTTCGGAGCGGCAACTTGTTACGCGACTTCTGAAGGAGTGGGGAGCCGGCAACAAAGCGGCGCTTGATGAACTGATGCCGCTTGTCTACGAGCAACTTCGCAAGCTGGCGTCGATTTGCTTGCGTTCAGAACGTCCTGACCACACTCTGCGTGCCACCGCTCTGGTCAATGAGGCTTATCTGCGCCTGGTGGATGCGGACGTCGCCTGGCAAGATCGAGTTCATTTCTTTGCGGTTTCTGCCCGTTTGTTGCGCCGCATCCTCGTGGATCATGCGAGAGCTCATCACAGGCAGAAACGCGGTGGCGGCGCGGAAACGATTTCCCTCGACGAATCTGTCATGATTGGACCGCAAACAGCAAATGAAATCGTGGCGCTGCACGAGGCCCTGGAGCGTCTCGCAGCGCACGATCGGCGCAAGAGCGAGATCATCGAGTTGCTATCCTTCGGTGGGCTCACGTATGACGAAGCCGCCGCCGCGCTCGAAATCTCTCCGGCTACCGTACACCGGGAGTTGAGAATGGCCAAAGCCTGGTTGCGCCGCGAACTCAGCCAAGATTCGGCCTCGGCCTAGGAGCACGCAACAAATGGCAACATCTCCACGATCCGACCGATGGCTCCGCATCGAGTACCTCTTTTACGCGGCTCTCGACCTGGAGCCGGACGGCCGACCTCCGTTCCTCGATCAAGCGTGTCGCGACGATGCCGAATTGCGCAAAGAAGTGGAATCCCTGCTCCAGTTGGAGGGCCAGACCATAGGTTTCCTCCGTAAGCCTGTACTGGGCGCGGCGCAGCAGATCGCCGAAAAGAAAGAGCTCCCCGGCAAACGCATTGGCGCTTACCAGTTGTTGCGGCCGATTGGCGAAGGCGGGATGGGCAAGGTCTATCTGGCTGCCCGCGCCGACGATCTCTACCGGAAAGAAGTTGCCATCAAGACCGTGCACGGCGGGCTCGGACAAAACCCGGCGATGCTGCTGCGCTTCCGCAGCGAGCGGCAGATTCTCGCGAACCTCGATCACCCCACCATCGCGCGCTTGCTCGATGGCGGAATAACCGACGACGGCCTGCCCTATCTGGTGATGGAGTATGTGAATGGCATTCGGGTTGATGATTATTGCAGGATCAACAAGCTTGGAACCGAACAACGGTTACAGCTGTTCTGCGCTGTGTGCTCGGCCGTGGAGTATGCCCACAAGAATCTGGTGGTCCATCGCGACATCAAGCCCGCCAACATTCTGGTAACGGCGGAAGGCATTCCGAAGCTATTGGATTTCGGCATCGCCAAGCTACTCGACCCCGAGGGCGGACAACTCGCGCAGACGCGTACCACGGAGCGAATGATGACACCCGAGTACGCCAGCCCCGAGCAAGTGCGTGGCGACCAGGTGACCACTTCCACCGACATTTATGCATTGGGTGTGCTGCTCTATGAACTCCTGGCCGGCAAACGACCTTTTCAGCTGGACACGACAAGTCCTTTTGAACTTGCAAGGATCATCTGCGAGCAAGATCCCCAGCTGCCGAGTGTGGTGAGCGCTGCGAATCCGGAACTCGCCGCTCCCGACGCATCCCGAACCGTTAGCGGCGATCTAGACAACATTGTGCTGATGGCGATGCGCAAGGAGCCTGCCCGCCGGTATGTCTCGGTGTCCGCGCTCGCAAGCGATGTGAAAGCGTATCTCACCGGCTATCCCGTCCAGGCCCGATCCGACACTTGGAAATACCGCTCCGGCAAGTTCGTGCGCCGCCATAAAGCGGCCGCCGCCGCCGCAGTCATTGTGGTCCTCGCGCTGGTTGGTTTCAGCATCGGCATGGGCTTGCTGGCCAAGCGCGCCACGCGAGAGCGACTCGCCGCCCAGCGGGAGTCGCAATTTCTCAAGGGCATTTTCGAGGCAGCGACACCGGATCGATCTCGCGGCCAACAGATCACAGCGCGCGAGTTGCTGGATCAAGGTGCCAAGCGTGTGGACCGCGAACTGGCCGGTGATCCTGAGTTACAAGGCACGATGTTGGACGCCATCGGCAATGCTTATTCCGCCCTGGGGTTGTACGGCCAAGCCGAACTTCTGCTCGAACGCGCCTACGTGCTGCGAAGTAGGACGCTGGGTGACGGGAGCACGGATGTCGCCGCCACTCTCTTTAACCTAGCGGTTGCGATCCGGCAACAGGGCCAGTACAAGAGGGCTGAACCGCTTTACCGGCAGTCGCTTGCCGTTCGCGAGCGAAATCTCGGTGAACATAACATTGCCGTCGCCGAGAGTCTTTCTCAGCTCGGCGAATGCCTTTACCTCGAGAACCGGGATGCGGATGCCGAACCGGTGTTGCGCAAGGCGGTCGCTCTCGACCGCGAACTCAAAAGCGATTCCTTCGCAAGAGGCTACCTGGCTCTTCTCTTGAAGCGCGAAGGCAACTATCCGGAAGCTCTGCAGTTGCTGCGAGAGCTGGTCGAGTATATAGGGCAACACACTGGCACTGACAATCCGGAATTTGCTCTGGCTGTGCACAACTTAGGCGGTACTTTGATCGATGCAGGCGATCTTACGGGAGCGGAAACCGCCGAGCGCCAGGTTATCGAGCTGCAACGCAAAGTCCTAGGCAACAATCATCCCGACCTAGCCTATCCCTTGAACAATCTTGGAAACTTGCTGCTGGTAAAAGGCGACTGGCAAGCGGCGGAGCCGCTGTTCCGCGAAAGCATGGAACTTCGACGCAGGACGGTCGGAGAAAAGAGCCCCCTGTTCGGACTCGCTCTGAACAATTGGGGCCGGCTATTACAACAAAAAGGGGACTACCCACAAGCGGAAAAAACATTCAAACAAGCTCTCGAAACGATTACGAACGCCAGCGGATCACTAGACTGGTCCGCAGCCCGGGTGACCGCCAGCCTGGGCGTGCTGGAATTCGACCGCGGAGACTACGCCGCCGCCGAGCGCTATGCGCGCCAGACACTTGACATTGCGCACAAGCTCGGGGGAGAAGAAAATCCGCAGGCTGTCGCGGCGCTGATCGATCTAGCCAACGCAAAAGCCTTCCAGGGTGATCCGGCGAGCGCCGAACCGTTACTTCGTCAGGCGCTTGCAGTTCGAAGGAAACAGTTCTCGCCGGGACATCCGAATGTGATCGCTGCTGAAGTTCGTTTGGGCGAAGTTCTAACGGCCGAGAGCAAGGCAGCAGAAGCTGAACCCCTCTTGCGCGAGACCCTCGCATCCGCCCGATCCGCTCCGTTTCCACTGCTCCCCTGGCAGATCGCTGAGGCGCAAAGCGCGTTGGGAACTTGCCTGGTGGCTCTCGGTCGCTCGGCCGAAGGAGAACAACTACTGAAGGCGAGCCAAGCCGATCTTCAGAAAGATCCTCGGCCTGCTTTTCGTCAGCCGCGGCCACCGGTGCTTTGATTTTCCATTGCGAGCCGCGCCGTGCCCGGAAAGACTTACCTCTTACAAATTCCTGCCGCAAAAGCAATTGGCGAACAGGGCTATGCCTGTCCGCCGATTGATAAAACGGTTTTGTGTAACTGCCGCTGAGCATGAGATTGCTAAACAGCGGCAACTTCAACGCGTCGGGACAAACATTAATGAATGGGGATATCGGTCACGGTGTTGTCCTCCTGGTTGGCCACCCAGATGTTGGCGCCGTCGAAGGCCAATCCGTTCGGATAGTTCCCCACCGGGTAGCTGGCGAGGATGCCGCCGCTGCTCGCCGATAGCTTAGTCACAACGTTGGCCCCGGTGTTTGTCACCCAAATGTTGGTTCCATCAAAGGCCACTCCGCCCGGTATACCCCCTATCGAGTAGGTGCCCACTACCGCCCCGCTGCTGCCTAACAGCTTGGTCACGGTCGTGGTTCCGCTGTTCGCCGTCCAAATGTTGGTGCCATCAAAAGCCAGCCCGACCGGATAGGGTCCCACTGAGTAGGTGCCCACCACGGTCCCGCTACTGGCCGATAGCACGGTCACTGTGCTGGCGCCTTGATTGGCCACCCAAATGTTGGCTCCATCGAAAGCCTCGGTACATGGATTGCTCCCCACCGAATATGTCTTTAGCAACGAGCCGTTGCTGGCCAAGAGCTCGGTCACAGTATTACTCCCGTAATTCGCGACCCAGATGTTGGTACCATCGAAAGCCACCCCGCACGGCTGGATCCCCACTGGATAGCTGCCCACCACTGCGCCACTGCTGGCCAATAGCTTAGTCACCGTGTTGCCCGAAAGGTTCGTCACCCAAATGTTGGTACCGTCGAAGGCCGCCTCGATGGGACCCGCTCCCACTGGGTAGTTGCCCACTACTGCTCCGGTGCTCGCCAATATCTTCGTCACCGAGTTGCTTCCTCCGTTCGCCACCCAAATATTGCTTCCGTCGAAGGCCACTCCGAACGGTTCGCTCCCCACCGAGTATGTCTGCGTATACCAGCGCAGAAGCGCGGCATTCATGGCCCCAGCACTTATTCCCCCCGCCGGTCCGGCTGGGCCTTGTGGCCCTTGCGGACCAGTCGCTCCCATGGGCCCTTGTGGACCAGTTGC